>Ga0164293_10000653_pt1 | contig 28139 bp, 46 predicted proteins | sample GEODES118metaG_FD_111487 | JGI IMG/M metagenome (GOLD analysis project Ga0164293, IMG submission 111487) | Eutrophic lake water microbial communities from Lake Mendota, Wisconsin, USA - GEODES118 metaG | ecosystem: Environmental > Aquatic > Freshwater > Lake | place: USA: Lake Mendota...
TTATTAGAAACAATAGAGCAATTCCCTCCGAATTTAGATGATATTATTGGTAAAAAGGGTTTATTCATTAGAAAAGAAAAAGAATATTGGATAGGGGAGGTAAAGGCTCAACATCAAGCCCAAAATGTATGGCATACAACAAAAGCAAAATCTATAGAAGAGCTTATAGCGAGCATTGCTAAACAAATAGAGGATAGTAGAATAGAAAATTTTTATCCAGACTTAGGTGATTGAACCATGCATAAGTTCATTTCTATAGGGGGGTGGTGTGGTACTACAATCAGTTTGAGAGGTAATAACTTATACGAACAAGCACTTCCTTTTGATAATATTAGATCAACTTTTGCTGGTATAATAGATTGTTTCGAAACTAATTTTCAAAATTTTTTTCCTAAAAAATTAGAAGTAGATATAATAGAAAATTACTCATATTCAGGGTTGAGTTTTAGAGGAAAATATTTTGGGTTTTATCATCATAATTTATTAGATCCAAAAATAATCAATGATTTTTATCGTAGAATTGAAAGATTAAATAATATATTAAATAATCAAACAACTAACACAATATTTATAAGAACAATAACCAAACAAGATTATGAAGAAGAAACCCTATTGATAGATAAATTTTTAAATATTATAGATATAAAATATCCTAATCTTAATTATATCGTTGTATTTATAGTGCCTGGACAAAATAATTCTATTTATTATAGACATATAAATCATAGAACTTTTATTTTTACTCTAAATGATAATTCTTGTAAGAATGAAAATTTACCTATGGAATATAAACCAATTTATGATTTTATACTAACAGAAGATTTATTTAAAAATATTCCTAAGTCTAATAATGATATTCTTATTCAAAAAAATAATAATAGATATGTTTCTTTTTCGGGTGTTGATACTTTTAGGCTAGATAATTAAAAAATAAAAACTTGTATTTGTGTTGGGTCCAAACGAGATTAAAGAAATGGTGTTGACAAGTCGATAACACTGGTGTAGAATCGATAGCGTTGGTATACAAAAAACTTTGGAGAACACAGATGGAAGCGGTCGAAGAAAAGATTAAGAAAACAAATTATTGCAGGAGTAAGGCCGATGAATTTTTTGCAAACTTTCCTAGAGAAAAGGTTGTCTCATACAAAGAATACTGGGAAAGTGTACGACCACAGAATACCGCTGATATTTTTAGGCGTTATCTCTTTGCTTACTGTTCTGTTCATACTACTTGGAAAGGTAACTGTTCTGGCTATCAAGCCATTAAAGACTTTGATCAATGGATAGATGATCAAGAAATCTTAAAAGATAAGTTGGCTAATTCTGGAGTTGGTCTACATAATAATCGTACCAAATATATCTGGAATTTTAGTCAGCAATTTTGGTCTAATCCAAAAGACTTCTATCTCACAACAAAAAAATACCATGTCAAGAAGCGTGATGAAATTGTAAATCGCATTATGGGTCTTGGTATGGCTAAAGTTAGTTTCGCTTTGGAGATGATTCATCCTAATGAGTGTAGAGTATTGTGCGGTGATGTACATCAACTCAGACTGTACAATATGGAGCATCTCACCTATAATAAAAGCAGAGAGGGTACTAGAAAATATAAGCAAATGGAGCAACACTGGAGTGTCAACTGCGGCAAACTCAAGGTTCCTTCATATATTGCTAGATCTATTTACTGGGATGCTCTTCAAAATAAACAAGATAGTAGGTACTGGAGCTATGTATTAGAATGAACCCAATGAGATTTAATAGAGTAGGTATTATAGAAAATGGAGATATCGTAGAACGTGGATATTTAAATAAAATGATGCCACAATCAGATATGTCGTATCTATATGAAATATATGGAGATTCTGGTAAATTATATATTGTGACAGAAGATAAGTTCATGTATATTTCTGAGGAAGAAGATGAGTCAGAACGGCAAGGGTAGCAGTCCTAGACCAAAGTCTGTGGATCAAAAAACTTGGGAAAAAAATTACGAAAGAATTTTTAAACATGGGAAGCGTTACAAATCTAAAGGAAAATAAAACATTTTTCTCTCTTTGTAATTGTGGTAGTGAAATTTTAATGATTGAGTATGATCATGATTTAAATATGGCAGATTTAGCGATATATGAAACAAGTGTTTCTCATAGATCAAAGATGTCATTATGGCAGAGATTTAGATATTGTTGGCAGGTTGTTTTTCATAAAAAGCCTTATGCTGATCAGATAATGTTAGATAATAAACAACTAAAAGAACTAAAATCTTTCCTATCTACTTTGGACTTAAACTCTAAAATAGGTGTATAATATTTCATTAACTTTTACTTCTACAAAAGGAGTCAATCATGGTTGTCAAGCATTTACAAGAATATATGACGGATAACTTGATTGATAGAATTCAAAAACTACAAGATGCTTTATTCCAAGCAGAGAATATTATGTCTCTTCTAGAAAAAGAAAATGAAAGATTAAGATACGCTCTTGATAGCCTAGCGTCTGATAATGAAGGCTATATACTCGACAGTGAGGCTTTTAATGAGCCAGTGTGTTCGACATAAAGACAAAAATACTAGAATTATTACACAAATTGGCGAAAAAGAATATTTGATCGAAGCAAAAAGTTCTTGGGCTAAGTTTGGATGTCAATTTGATCCATCAGTTATAACATCTGCTAAATTAGAAAGCGGTCCCTATCTGATAGTGAACGATTCTTTTTTGGGTGAAGGTAAAATAGCGTCTATACAAAATATTGATAGTGGACAAGAAGATCATATCATATTAAAAATTACACTGTATTAAAAAACAATAAATAACTTATGAGTAATCTACATAAAAGTAAAAATAGTAAAGTTTTATTCGGTGTTTGTGGAGGACTAGCAGAAACCTGGGGTTTAGACCCGTCTATAGTTAGGATTGGCTTTTTGCTTGGGGCAATATTTACAGGAAGCATCCTTTTGTGGATATATCTTGCATTAGCACTAGTTTTGCCATCTGAGAACTAAATTTCTCCTAGAGCGAAAAATTTTTCAAGGCAACCCATTGACAGTGCCGATACAGTCTTGTAGAATAAGGAAGTCAGCGAGAGGTTGAATCAGTCGAGTGACTGAGCCTGTTGCTGAGAGTTGGTTAAGAATTTGGAGGTTGATTATGGCTGAAGTTACTACTGGTGAGAAGCAGACCCGTGTTCGTTGCAGTGATGATGCGTTCCTTGAAGCAGTTTTTTCTAGCAAGACTTATGCTGAGATTGCTAGTAAGACTGGTCAGAAGGTCGCTAGTACGATGGCTCGTTATGCTCGTACAAAGGCCGCTCTGGCTAAGAAGGGTATTGATCTTCCGGCTATGGAACGTGCCAAGCCGATTAAGACGGTTGATAATGTTGAGGCTATGGCTGAAACAGTTCGCCGTCTCAAGGCCGCTCATCTGAACGGCTGATTTAAAACCCATCTATCCCTGCTATTCAAACTAAACTATGAGGCTACAACATTCAATAATCAACCTCAAGTCACTAGTTTGGATAGTCAGGGGTAACGAGGGAGCGTAGACCAACGGCAGAGTCAAAGGACTTAAAATCCTTCAAGTGTGGGTTCGAGTCCCACCGCTCCTACTTAATCCTTTAATAATGAGTTTACTCTTATGACATTTGATGAATGGTTACATGAAGATAATGGTTTCGGACCAAGAATAGACAGAATGTTAGACGATGTAAAAGTTGCTGTTGAACAAGAGCGAACTGATGATATAATAAAATGGCTTTTGGCTGCTTATGCTATGGGTCATGAAGAAGGGTATGATTCTGGTTACTATGATGGTTCAGATAGATCTGATTTTTAAACAGAAAGGATGTTATGACAAAAAATGCTCTGGAAGCCTTTAAGATTGGAAGCAAGGTAAAACTCGCAGAGGATGTTTATGGAACAATTACCGCTATCTGTATTAGAGGGAATAATCATGTCACCTATGAATGTAGTTGGTGGAATAGTCGTTCCCATGATAGTAAGTGGTTTCACGAAAACGAGATTGAGGTTACTCTTAGCGAAAAGACCCGAATAGGATTTGCTTAATATGAATGAGTATTTTGGTATTGGAAAAGCTAAACAAGGTTCTGAATATATTCCTAGACCGGGCGAAGTATTTCTATACGAAAAAGATCCCGTACAACAAATATGGGATACTAGAATTGGAGACGGTAAAACTCCAGCTAAAGACTTGCTACCATTAGCAAGTAGAGATATTTATGAGAGAGTTAAAATTCTAGAAGAAAAAATAGCAAAACTTGAAAATGACCGAAGAGTATGAAAACTGGGAAGATTGTATAAGAAGAACTTTTATAGAATTAGCAAGTCATATGGATAAAAATTCTGATCCGATTGAAACTATAATTGATTTTGCTTGGGCGGCTGGTGCAGATATGGTTTGGGTTAATAATGCCAAAGATGAACTTAAAAAACTTCGTGAAGAAGTTGTAAAAGCAAAAGAGGTGCTAAATGACAGAGTATGAAAGAAACCTAATACAGAATCAAATAGACGCTCTAAAACAGAAAATTAAGAGTTACGAACAGTCTTTAGGAGAACCTGTTGCTTGGGCTAAAATTAATGATCGGGGAGACTTATACGATCTTAGGTTGCAGAATAATCCCTATGGTGATCAAAATAAAGTTGTTCCTCTATTTAGGATTAAAAATGACTAATACTCTTTGTAATGGACTAGTAAAAAATAATAACCCTAAATCTCCTATAGAATATTTTGAATTAGTAACAGTAAGAGAATTTCCAGACTATGAAGGCGGTACATTTATAGATCAAATTAAAACCGCTGAACAATTCTTAAATACAGAAGAAGAGGCTCTTGATGAGCCATTCTATCAAATATATGGCAAAAGGTATGAATATGATGATAGGTATTCGCCTATCTTTTTAGGAGAGTTCTATTCCTTAGATAAAGCCAAAGAATTTTTGTATAACATTACTGGGGAAATTCCTCAAATAATATCATATTAATCATGGATAATCTGTTAATAGACATATCTAAAGACTACCATGAGGGAGGATATTGTAATGTAGCTAATCTAGTTGGCTATGACAACATAGTATTCAAGCAATTCTGCTCAAAAAAGAAAGCCAAAGAAGCATTAGAATACCAAAAAATATTAGCTCAATATGACTTTGCTCCAAATGTATATGGGGAAATTTGTAAATTAGATTATTCTCCGGTTTCGTGGTTATCTTTCACCAACGAAAAAAGCTCATGGGGATTTATTACAGAAAAAGCTTTACCAGTTAATCATACCAAAAAAACTATGATACTACTACAGGATTTAGTAGAGAATATAGCAACAAAGACTAAGTTAAAGTTTTGGGATTGCCACTGGTATAATATTGGCTTTGTTAGAAGAGGCAGACATAAAAAATTGGTATGTATAGACACTGGCAAAGAAAGTTTTAACGGTTATAGTAATGCGTGGGGCAATCCTGACCCCGGTCCAAAATGTTCATATTGTAATACCTACGAATGTAAATGTGAGGAATAAATTTATGCCATATATTAAAGAAGAAAATAGGTCAGATTTAGACGGCTGTATAGAACACATGATGGAATGTCTAAGAGGTAATGTTAGTCCTAATACAGATAATCCCCATTCTAATCCATATAAAGAAAAATTGACAAATGAAGAATTTTTGAGTATAGTTGGAGACATAAATTATGCTTTTTCACGCATTATTTCGGGTGTTATGGGAGATGTTTCATACTCTAAAATTGCTATGATTACTGGTGTATTAGAGAATATAAAGCAAGAATTTTATCGTAGAGTAGCATCAAGCTATGAAGATAAAAAGATTGTTGAAAATGGAGATATCAAAGAATACAAAAAATTATAATGGGTACAATGGATGTCAAAAGATTTTGATAATATTCTAAAGCAAATCGCAAAATCCAATCAAGAAATTCATAGAGTAGACAGTCATCTATCAAAAGATATTGGAGATATCAAAAGAGCAATAAAAAGTTTAGACGCTAAAATGAGTCTATTGATAGAAAAGATTCAACAACTAGAAGTTATCATGGATGCTGCCGAAATACTAGAAGAATATCAGGATGAAGAACAAGAAAAATATAATACAGAATGGAGTCCTTACGACGAAGATTACGAGCCGGAAGAATATGATAATTATGACTCGGATGATGAATAATGGCTAGTTTAGCTTTATTAGTATCTATCATTCTGATATTTATTATTTTGATTGGTCCGATAACAATTATACTAGCAAAAATAAAATTTCCAAAAATTATAGTTTATATATTATCTACTATATCTTTTATTTCGGGTATCTGGTTTTGTTCAATAGGAATTCCGGTATGGTATATAGGATTAATACCCATCTATTGTGGCTATGTTGCCATAACGACAGTTGAGAAAAAATAATTAAGGCTTGACAGCACTGATTGCCGATGTTATAATACGAACATCACAGGTTCGATAACGACACTTTTGGAGAAGAATAATGAAGTTGGCAGATAGAACGGTTGAGATTCACAGTCGCGGTTTGGATAGCACAAATCAGTTTACTATTGCTCAAACAAGCAAAATGTTTAAGATCCTTTCAGATTCTTTGTACTCTGATAAGGTAATGGCAGTTATTCGTGAGCTTTCTACTAATGCTTATGATGCTCATATCGCTGCCGGTAACAAAAATCCTTTTAAGATTAGTCTGCCTACTCAGGCTTCCCCGTCTTTTACTGTGCGTGATTATGGCACCGGTCTTAGCCAAAAAGATATGGAAGAACTGTATACAACGTATGGTGCATCCAATAAAAATGATAGCAATGATTTTGTCGGGTGTTTGGGCTTGGGAAGCAAGAGTCCATTTGCTTATACAAAGAGTTTTAGTACGACATCGTATCATAATGGCAAAAAGTATTCTTATATTGCTGCTATGGATGAAAGTGGTGTTCCTAGTCTGAATCTGTTTGGTATTACCGATACGTCTGAACCAAACGGTTTGGAGATTAGTTTCGCTGTTAAGCAACATGATTTTCATGAGTTTACCATCAAGAGTAAGCGCATTTTCCACTATTTTAAGATGAAGCCGATTATTGATGGTGGTACTGACGATAGTCTTTCTGATCACTCCTACTCTCATACCAATGTTGTTATTGATGGTGAGGGTTGGCGTATTGGTAGAGTATCTAGTAATAATAATCAGTACCCAAGTGCTTATAATGGCCCCGGTAGCGGACTTGTGGCTATCATGGGTAATATTGCATATCCCATCGATGCTAATAAGATTGTTGGAGAAGAAAAAGATATCGATAATGATAATATCCAGAGATGGAATCGTGCATTTAAGAAAGCCGATGTTGATAACTGGAAGCATCTAGTCAGAGAGATTTTGGGGTCCGGCCTGTATCTTGAAATTCATTTCGGTATTGGTGAATTGGAAATGGATGTTTCAAGAGAAGGTTTGCAATATACTAAGCAAGTCATAAAGACTCTCAAGGAAAAAACTCAGCATATTTATCTTTCTCTTAAGGAAGACATGAGTAAGAAACTTGAGTCTTGCACAAATCTTGTTGATGCATATACCACATATTATAATCTGAGTGATCTTGCTGGAGGATGGACTGCCGGTGCATCGTGGACCGATCCAGATGGTATTGTCCATGAATTGAGTAGTGGTAAGGATCTTGAATATAAGTTCAAGAAAAATAAGCAGTTGTATGTCTTTAACTGGAGAACCGCAGGATATCGTTCTCGCAGAATGATTTATCTTACCGATAAGATTCATCATGAAACACTACAGGGTAAACCAGCATATTATTGGTCTTCAGAAAAGAAGTCCGGTAAAATGGTATTTTTCAGATCTGATGTTAAGGGTGCAGAAACAGCAAAAAAGATTGTCACAAAGTATTGCAATCAAAATGATTGTTTTGCATATCTAATGATTGATAGCGATACTCCAGAGGATTCTACTGAAGGTTTTGAAAATCTTATCAAGCATATTGGTGGAGAAACTAACGTAGTTAATGTTTCTACCTATCGTAGTCTGCTCTCTACTGGTACTCGTAAGAGTAGGGGTTCTTCTGGAACCATTAGTAAGGATGAAATCTTTGCCATTAAGAATCTTGGTGCCGACAAAGAGTGCAAAGCACTTGGTGGTAATGATATCAATGACTCCTATTTGCTTAATGAGTTGTCAGACGATCTAATGTCCTATATTGAAGACGAAGAGAATGAAATCATTTATGTCCCGATTCTTAGATACGGCTCTGTTGCAGGATATCCTAAGATTAATAAAATTGTTTCATTGGCTCAAAATGATAAGACGGTTCTTGGAACTAAACTTTTTAATGATCAAAAGATTTTTGCAATCAAGCAAAATGCTGTTGAAAAACTCAAAAAGGATGGGGTCAATCTGGTATCTTTCAATGACTGGTTTCAAAAGTGTGCTACAAAAATGCTAAATAAGCTTAATGATCAAGTATCTATCTATAAGAATATTATAGAGTACTGTGGTACACAATATGGTAGTAAGGAAGGTAGGTCGGACAACTACTACTACAGTCCAGCATCATCAGATAGTCAGATTATGTATCATATTATTAATTTGTTCGGCTTGGATTACGATAAGTATATCTCTAATAAGGTTATGTGTGAAACAATAGATCAATGGCTACTCATTGAGTTTTTTGCCGTAACAATTCATAGAGTAACTTTTGATATTCCAAGACTGAATAAAGACGAGTATTTTGCAAAAATAGCGACTATTCTTGCGAGATATAATCTTAATGGTATCGATCCAGACAAGATTAGAGAAAGTCATATTTCTCTAAATTCTATGAACTCAACGCTAAATAATCTTTATGATGATGAACAGAATACTAATCCAATTACCGAAAGTCTTAATAAGACTAGTACAGCAGGTTCTGTCGTAGACAATTTGCCAAAAATGTCCGATATCAGAAAAACTCTTAAAGTCGAGGTTGACAAGAGTCCGATACTCAAGTATATTGTTGGTAGCAACGCAAACGACGGGAACATCAGAAGAATCTCTAGTAGTAATCCTTTGAAGACTTTTGATGATTCTTATCGAAGTAAGGGTGATTGGTATACAAATTTGGGTGGTGAGACAGGTGTGGTTACGTTTAGACAAACTTTGGGTAATTTGATTTAATTTCACAGGATATAGGAGATTTAAAATGAGTGTTCCTTTTATGTGGGTTGATGGTAACTTGACGCTGATTATTAATAATAAGGCGCATCAGGTTCTTCCAGATCATATTAATTACAGACTGATTCTTGAGGCTCTTCCAACTGCCACAAATGATGAATTGGCAGAACTGGTTGATATTGAGAAGGCTGTTTCTAATTTTAGTGATGGTCTGGTAGAGGTTAAGAATGGTAAGGTTTATTATCAAAATGAAGAAGTTCATGGTAGTATCAGTAAGCGTATTCTGGAGTTTATGAGCAAGGGACTGCCGTTTCAACCTCTTGTTAATTTCCTGAATAATCTTATGGAAAATCCAAGTATGCAGAGTCAAAAGGAACTGTATGATTTCTTGGAGCATGAACTGCTTCCGATTACTGAGGATGGTTGTTTCCTTGCGTATAAGGCTGTTAGGTCAGACTATATGGATAAGTATGCTGGTAAGTTTGACAATCATGTTGGCAAGATTTGCGAAATGCAAAGGGCAAAAGTTGATGACAATCGTTCGGTCGGTTGTTCACAAGGACTTCATGCTGGTGCATTGAACTACGTTGCTGGTTATGGCAATGCTGATGCTGGTGATCGTATTGTGATTGTTAAGATTCATCCAAAAGATGTTGTTAGTGTTCCCAGCGATTGTAACCATGAAAAACTTCGTACCTGTAAGTATGAGGTAGTTGGTGAATATCAAGGAGAATTGCTTAAGCCTCTTTATAAGAGTGAATTCAATGAAGATGAATACTATGATGAGGAAGAAGATCTTTATGATGAGTATGATGATGCTTACTGGGATCAATATGAAGATGAAGATGAGGAAGATGAAGAATACGATCCAGATCAAGATTATTGATTGAGGATTTGGTGCCTAGCAATAGGCACTAGGATGAAGGTGGGCCGCTGGGCGGATACTAGTTATAGGTTGGTTCGATTCCAACACCATCTTTTAGATATTGCTTTTGATGGTAGTGTTTACTGTCCCAATATCATTTGTGTAGGTAGTAAGTAGTGGGAAAAGGAAAAAATATGTTTAACGATAATCTTGGTTTCAACCCGTTTGATAAGAACAATAATGTCTATGCAAATAAGTATGCGCATGAGAGGTCTGCATTTCTTGGTTCTTTTAATCAAAGCAACATTTTCGTCTATAATGGTAATCCTCGTAAGAAGATTAGTAGTATGAATCACACTAATGTTCTTGATGAAGCGATTAAAGCAAATATCGACAATCATTCAGATGTTTATTTTTATGTAAACGGTGGTAGGAAACTGTATGCGATCAAGCAATTTACTTGTTGTTTTTGTGATATGGATGCTGGTCGTGATAGCGAAGGAAAGTATTTTAAGCCTAGTGTAGTTATGAACAAAAAGAAACAGTTTCTCAAGAAAATCAATGAGTTTCCAGTTAAGCCAAGTTGGGTAATCGATACTCGTAATGGGTATCAATGCTACTGGATTTTTGATAATGCTAGCAGAAAAATTGTTGGTCACAACAAAACTTTCTGGAATGGCTTGCAGAAAAAGCTTGTTAATTATTTTGATGGAGATCCGAGAGCGATCAAGGCTAATCAGATTTATCGCGTACCTTATACATGGTGGCGTAAGGAATGGGAGAAGAAGGCTCCTTATTTTAGCAGTATTCTTCCCGGTAGCACTGGTCAACCAATTAATGTTGCTGATCTAAAATCAGCTCTTACTGGTCAACCGGCTACTTTGCAGATTATTCCTGAGAAGTGCAGCGACGAATGGTATAAGGGATATGCTCAGGCTTATAAGCAGTCTGATGAAAATGGAGTTCCTGTACCTATGGATGTTGCCAAACAAATTTTGAATAACCTTCAGAATACTTGTAATGCGTCATTTATGAACAGCAATAAAAAGCAGTATACAACTGCTATTAATGCTGAGTGTTTTAGGGCTTATGGTGATCCAATGCCTGTGCATCCTGTTGACGATACGTTACTGGACGATGCAGATGCCTCTGAGGATGCACAGGATGCTCTGTCTGACGAGGATATGAACCTCGACGGTCAGCAGACCAAGCTTTTAAAGACGGTCGTGGAGTTCCTTAATCAAGTCTCAACGCCCCTCTACTTTAGTAACAATAGATTCCTTTCTAGTGCTGCTAAAGACCTTGCATCTCAAATCAGTGATAAGTTTTGTATCGGATGAGGGTTCAGTGTCAGGGGTATAGGATGTTCTATACCCTTTGACACAACCCCTATAAGATAAGGAGAAAATAAAATGGGTAGACACACAAATCCTCTGTTACAGCTTTTATTAAATGATGAAGAAGCCAAGAAAAAATTTATTGAATTAATGGGTGAGTCGGGATCTGCAAAAGATCTTTACTATCATTTTGAAAATAATACGTTTTATGGTAATAAGTATTATCTTAGTCGCCAAACGATTAATAATATCATAAGGAGATTAGGATTTAAAGGCCGTAGAGGACGCAATCGTAAACACACTACAAATCAAAATAGATACAGTTTTAGATAAGATTATCAAATGATAGATAATATTTTTTTAGAGTCGATTAAAACACTAAGCACAGAAGAGCAAAATTTAAGACTTAAACTACAATTAGAATATATTAGTGATGAGTATGAGAAACAAATTATTTTTCTTCATAGTCAAATATCAAAATATTCTGCCCTATATAATGAGTGTCAGGAAAAATTATACAACCAATGAGCAAACTATATCATGCATGAAGATTATGATGAAAACTATGAAGATGATGAGTATGACTATGGAGATAGTCAGGATGATCCAGAGAGTCAGTATAAAAAGTACTTTAAATTTGATCCAGAGGCGTGGGATGCTTGGGGTAAAATGTTGTATGATGCTTTAAATGATATAGTTGAATATCCCTCAAATGTATGGTATATTTCACCAAAGACTGGGTTTTTTGGTTCAAATAAAGATATGTCGTTTCCTGTGAATAGTTACTTCTCCAATACTGGTAATGGTTATGCCTTCCAGTATTTGGGGAATAACTATCAAGGCTCTCAGATTTGGAAAAAGAAGTACTTTGTTTTCAATCCTATTGACATAGAATATAGGCAACACATACAGGCACACAGCATACACTTTTTACATCAACCTCATTACTATAAAGGACTATTTGATATTCTAAACTAATATCAATAAATTATTATGTCAAAAAAAGAATGGTTTATTGTCGAAGATCTAAATAAATTAGTAGAAAGCACAAGAGTATTAGTATATGATAATTTCAATACTACAAAAGATGATAAAGATGAATTTAGTATTTTGATGTCAGATCTATCGAAAGAAGAAATCAATGAAATGAATTCTGTATTAAGTCAACAAGAATGTATGATTATCGCAAAAGATATTGTTAAGGTTCAAAAAAATAAGAACACAGACGAAATCAGATATCTATTAAGCGATCAAAAATTTATGGAGATGATAGAGTCTTTTAATAGTAGAATGGTTAGTAATATACTGAGTAGTTTGGTTAAAAAGGATATTTTGGATAGTGCTTATGATGAAAATCTTAACGACTTTGTTTTTTGGGTGAAAGACGATGAAAATCAAAAAGAAAATCAAAAACCTGAAACCGACTGAAATAAACTTGCATCTAAAGTATAAATGTCCAGAATGTCAGATAGAACACTGGATATCTTTAGACGAAGCAAAAACAACAGGTTACATGATCGTATGTGACTGCAAAACAAAACTAAAAGTCAAACCAATAAAAACTATACGTATTTTATACAAAACAAATAAAACAACTAAGGCGAAGCCCGAAAAAATAGATCAGTCTATGCCCGTTGTCCTGTTGGAAAACTGTGTTAAAATACTGGTCAGTTATGGATTTTCTGCCAAAGAGTCTAAAACTCTGGTAGAAGAGTCTTATAAGAAAAATTCTGTTAACGATGCGTTGATTATAATCAAAGATATTTTGGCTAATATTGGAGGCACTAATGGCTAATATTGTTCGTCCGTCTAAGTTTGAAGATATTATTGGGCAGAACGAGGTTGTGGATCGCTTGAGAATCATTGTGGCCGGTTGTAAAAGTTCAGGCTCCACGATGCCTCATGTTTTAATAGATGGGCCTCCTGGCCTTGGTAAGACAACTGTAGCGAGTGCTATCGCCTCAGAACTTGGTGAGAATTTGTATGTTGTCAACGGAGCGAATGTCAGAAGCATTAAAAATATTCTTCCGTATCTTATGGGTATTGCACCAAGGTCGGTATTATTTATTGATGAAATTCATCGTCTACCAAAAGTAGTAGAAGAATTTTTATATCCAGTAATGGAAGACTTTGTTCTTAGTTTAGTTCTAGAGAATAAACCAGAACTTATTGATCTTCCTCAATTTACTCTTGTTGGTGCTACAACCTGTGGAGGCAGATTAAGTCAGCCATTCTATGATAGATTTCAGATCAAGGAACATCTTTCTTTTTATTCTGATGATGAACTAGCTAAACTAGCAAAGTCAAATGCTGATAAGCTTGATATTAGTCTGACTGATGATGAGCTTCTGCAAATTGCTAAAAGGAGTAAAGGTACTCCTCGTATTCTAAATGCTCGTTTGATGTGGTATAAAAGCTATACAAGTTTTCATAAGGACAAGAAAACGGATGTTGATGAAGTTTTTATGAACCAAGGCATAGATAATCGTGGATTAGATATCTATGATAGAATGTATTTAGAAGTTCTGAAGAAGAATAGAATGAATCCTCTTGGTCTTAAAAGTATATCTTCATTAACTGGAATTGCAATGGAGACTATAGAGAATAGCATTGAGCCATTTTTAATTCGTATGGGGTATGTTATAAGGACGCAAAAGGGTAGAGTTATTGGTGACTATAAGTAGTAGTCAGGCAGTTTTCTAGACCCCTTGAAGGATAAAACTCTTAATAAGGAACAATGAAATGATACTCAATGAATGATATTTTTCCATTACTAATAATAGTATTGTTCCTGATATCCTATATAATAATCTTCCTACTAGGTATACTGGTAGGGAGATTATTGTCATTTAATGGTGTATATAAAAATGAACCAATTACTAAAACAATATCGTCAATAGTAAATAAAAACACAGGACAACCAATATCAATTGACACTAGTAAATTTGTGGTAGATATAAAAACAGATGGATTAGAAAAAAAATATGAGCAACTAGGAGAGATAAAGCAAAGCCAGGAAACAATAGCTTCATCTGTAAACAAACTTAAAAATATGAAAGGTTAGGTTTTTATGGCAAAAGGTTTAGACGTAGGCACATCTTATATTGTTTTATCTTCAGAAACTGGCGACAAAATTCAATACAAAGATTTTAGAGATGCATTTTATATTATCAAGCCAACCACACCAGTTGCAACAAAAATGATAGAAAAGGGTCTTGCTGGAAAGGTTTTTATCAAAGATAATGATGGATCTTTTATTTTATTAGGTAAAGATGCTATAGAAAAAGCTATAGAAAGAAATGATACCGCAAAAAGACCAATGTTTCGTGGCGTAGTCTCAGCAAAAGAAAAAGATGCCAAGCGTATACTGGCATATATTTTAAAAGAGGTCGCTGGACAGGCTTCTGAGCCAAATGAAAAGATCGTATTCTGTATTCCTGCACAACCTGTCGATCAAGAGGACGATGATTTTGATGTAGGATACCATGAAGACGTTGTAAAAACTATTTTATCTGAGTGTGGATATAGTGCTAGATCAGTTAATGAAGCAGAAGCACTATGTTATGCAGAACTAGAGGCTGAAGATTATACTGGTATTGGTGTTAGTTGTGGTGCTGGAATGACGAATGTATGCGTTATGTTAAATGGTGAGCCAACAGTACTATTTTCTACTACTAAATCTGGAGACTGGATTGATAGAATGAGTTCGGTTGCTACTGGTGAACCAGACAGTGTTGTACAAGTAGAAAAAGAAGGCGGCGGTTTTACAATAGGTGAACCAGTTGATAACCCTGTGCTAGCGGCTGTATCTGCATACTATGAAAGATTAATCGATTATACAACTAAAAATTTAGCTGCCGCATTATCTAATCATAAATCATTGCCTAAATTTAAGAATCCACTTACTATAGTTGTGGCTGGTGGAACATCACAAGCTAAAGGTTATATTGAAAATTTCAAGAAAAAAATGGAAGAAAATGGATTTCCAATAGCGATCAAAGAAATCAGACACGCATCAGATCCTTTACACGCTGTTGCTAAAGGATGTATGATAGCAGCAAAAGTATTGTAAAAGTATGTTCAATTTATTTTGTAAAAAAATCAGATTTGCTGTCAGGTCACCAAAATGGCAGTCTGTAAGAAAAGAGCATTTAAAAAAAGAATCAAAATGTAGAGCATGTGGAAAAAATAAAGATTTGGAAGTACATCACATAGTTCCAGTACATATAAATCCAGAAGGGGAGCTTGACCCATCAAATCTAATTACTCTATGTTCAGAGCAATGCCATATAATGTTCGGGCATTTAATGGATTTTAAAAGTTGGAATGCTAATGTTGTTGAGGATTGTGACACTATGCTCCAAAAAATACATAAAAGACCCTACAAATCATAGTCAGCAAAAGTTCGGGACCCCTTGACGATTTTATAGTGTATTAATAGTTATGGTTCTAAATAAAGGATCGCCACATGAAATCTAAAATATATAGTGTATTGATCTGGTTTTTTATGTATTCGGCAGGAATTTGTGGCACAATAGATCCTAATACTCCTGATTCTAAATATGTAGAATATGGAGATAAGTTTGTAAGTGTAGTTAAATTATGTTGTTTTGATGGCAAAGGACTATCTTGTGGATCAGCAGTAGTTATCCATCCAAATTGGGTAATAACAGCAGCGCATGTAGTAGAGAATTGTCATAGTTGGACTGTTAATATAGGAGAACATAAGTATAATCTTACAAAGATGATACCTCATAAAGAATATAAATCAGAAGTATTTGGTTTTGCAGATATAGCTCTGGGATATTCTGAAAATCCTATTGAATTAGATTTTTATCCAGAATTATATGAGCAGGAAGATGAGGTTGGTAAATTATGTTCTATAGCGGGCTGGGGATTCACAGGGACATTCCATACTGGTACAAAAAGTCATGATGGAAAAAGAAGGGCGGGATCTAATTTTATTGATAAAACAGAGAGACACGTTTTGATTTGTTCTCCTTCTAAGCAAGATGAAAAAACAACCCAACTAGAATTTTTAATATGTAGTGGTGATAGCGGAGGAGGTTTATTTATAGGAAATAAATTAGCTGGAATTAATTCATCTGTAGTTGGGTACGACGGTAAATCAAATTCAACTTATGGAGATGAAAGCTGTCACACTAGAGTTAGTTTATATAGTCAATGGGTAAAGGATACTATTGAACATGAAGCAAAGAAATAATTATTCTCTATTGCCATATGAAATTGAGCCTGTATATGGGTTATCTCCACAAGATGCACAATTTTATGGATGGGAAATAGAAAAATTCAATATAAAAAAACATTGGCAATTTTCTCAAGGTGAAGGTATAGTAGTGGCTGTTATTGATACTGGATGTGATATATATCATGATGATCTAAAAAATAATTTAGTAGAAGGTATTAATTTAGTCGAAAAAAATAAAGATCCAATTGATAAGTGTGGTCATGGGACTCATGTTGCCGGTACTATTGCTGCTGAAAATAATGGATTGGGAATGGTTGGTGTGGCACCAAAAGCAAAAATAATGCCAATTAAAGCTTTAGACGATAGCGGTAGAGGTAATAATCAAGATATAATTCAAGGTATTTATTGGTCTGTAGATAGAGGTGTAGATTTTATTACTATGTCTCTTGGTTCGCCAGTCCCAAGTAAAAAACTAGAAGAAGCAATAGAGTATGCAAGACAAAAAAACGTTGTAGTATTTTGTGCTGCTGGAAACTCTGGAGAAGAATCAGAGATTTTATATCCAGCAAAATATGATTATCCTATAAGTATAGGTGCTATTGATCAAAATTTTAATAGAACTAATTTTACATGCAGCGGAGAAGAATTAGATTTTTTAGCTCCGGGTCACGATATATTGAGTTGTTATCCTGGTAATGCCTATGCCAAAATGAGCGGTACTAGTATGAGTAATCCATTCGCTGTAGGATGTGCTGCCCTAACGAAATCTTATTTTAAGAATAGGGTATTAACTAAAAATGATTATATAGAAATATATAAAGACAAAACACTCCCGTTAAAAAATAGTAAATATAAAGGTATAAGAAAATATGAAGGATACGGAATTATACAGCCCGTTCCTTAGCATTATTTTCCATATATTCTTCTAATAGCATCGCCATCGTATGCGCCCATTGCTTTTAATCTAGTTTTTTCTTTCTTTCTCCACTCTTCCATATCTCTATAGTATCCATTATCAATTCTGCCTTGAAAGAAAGTATTGATTCTTTTTAAGTGATTATCTAATGACATGCTATATGCAGTTTGATTATTCATGTTTGCAAAAGACATATCTATAGCGTAACCACCCTGAGCGGCTATAACAGATGATGCACTATTATTATATGCTGCGGGTGCGGTTGTTGTATAACCATCAAAAGGCATACCAGCAAAAATATTAACATGTTCGGCAGCTTGTAATAATGGTATAGGTATACAATATAAGCATATAATTATCCAACAGAATATGTGTTTCATTTTATTTCTCTTTTATAGCTATAATATCAGCACCATCGGTACTGTACATGATATTATAACCAAAATCCAACATAGTAGTCAAGCATTTTTTAAGAGCCAGTTCTTCTATAGAAACGTGTTCAAATCGTATAATTTTTGGCGTAAAAGCATTAAAATCAAAATTTTCTAAAATGATATGATCATGTCCTTCAGCATCTATTTGTAATACATCAAGTTTGACCTTAACGTATTGTTGAACAAGAGTACTCATTGATATGCAAGGAACTGAGAATTCTTTTGGTTCAACATCAAACATATGTTTAGCTTTGAGAAAATCAACAGTAAAGTGTGGAGTTGTCGATCCACAATAAAGACTTATTTCACCATCATAATTAGAAACAGCATAATTTAAAAATACTAGATCATTTTTTCTATCTTTATATGTTTCACGCAACTGATCGAATGCTACTTTGCCTGGCTCTATAAGAACACCTTTCCAATTATGTTTCATAATTAAATGATGTATAGGATCAAACGAGATTCCATCATTTGCTCCTATTTGTATAAAAAATACATCAGGAATACTTTCACAGTATTCGGCAAACTGTTCTTCTGTAATTAATGTTCTATTCATGATTTTCTGCGGCAGAGCCAAACAACATTGGCAAATTCTGTAGCCATGAAAGGTTCTAGTTTATTGTCTAGGCAAGCTTGTTGAACATCAGAATCTTGAATCTCCATCCAGCACCAAACCTTGTTCATTATATGTTCTTTAAAATATTCTAAATTTGGAGAATAATCATGAGCCATAATAATATCTCCAGATTTTAACATTGAAGATATTAATTTAAATTCATTAATCTTATTGCCACCATCACACAAAACTAGTGTTAAGCCTGGAGATTGTATGAAATCTAAAACAAGACCAGGATTTTGTAAACTTAAATAATCTTGAGTAAAAATATTGTCATAGATTACTTCTAAATTATTTTCTTGTTCCAGAACCCTGTGCGTAGGAGTGTCGTAGATATCAAATGTTTTAATCGGGACGTCTGACATACCAAGATCATTTAAAGTACGTCTCAAATAAAGACACAGACCCCCTGCTGCCGTACCTATTTCAAGAACTCTGGCAGGCTTGGTCTCTTGTAAAAGTCTCTTAAAAACATCAAAGGCACCCTCATGTTGCATAGCTGTGATGCCTAAGAATGCACAGCATCCAGTTATTGGGTTACCATTTATATCTAAATATCCACCTTCTGGATTAAGTATTCTTCCCACATGATCAGTTTGCATAAATATTATTAAGCTCCTCGAATGTTCTATAAAAACTCTTTTTGCCGACTATAGCGGCTTGACACCAATCTCCACTATCTTCATGATACCAAACATCAAAATTAACCTTTTTATATTTATCTGGATTAAAATTATGTTCTATTGTCATAATTACTTCATCTAGATATAATGTTTTTTTATTTAGTACCATATCTATGAATCTATCTGTTATATCATTGCAATATTTTATAATAGGCTCTTTCTTACCACCGAATATACCTCCAATAATAGATTCTCTGTCTGTTGTCCTAAGATGTATAGGATCTATCCAGTGAAGCCAGTCACTTATTCTCCACATGACTACGGTTTTAGGGTCTATTAGATTTATAAGACCATCAACCAGCGTGTTATTAAATAATGAACAATCTGACCATTTTTTCATTGGGTCATTTTGCATAGGCAAATATTTGAAAGGAAATAATGCAGAGCTTGATAGTCCAACGTCCATATAATAAAAATTATCTGTGTTGAAAAAATTCTTTTCTACAGTATTTTTAACCATTAAAAATTTTGCTTGCATCAAATCATATGTTCTGTCAGATTTTTTCTGTTCTTCTGGATCTTTTATTGTACGAATAACATCGTATAGTGGGCTTTTATATAGATCAAATGGTACAAATTTAATCTTATCCAATATTTTTTCGCCATATTCTGCAACTACAAAGGTTTTAAGTTCTTCTACATTTTTTTCCCAGCAATATAAAACAATAGAACAATCCATTTTGAGCATGGATATTAGGCCATAGAAATATTTATTTCTTGGATGTACTCTTCCTCCAAATTCTGTTCCACAAAGATCATAGTACAAGCATGTAGTTATTGTTAGGTTTTTTAGATCCATTTGTCTATTCCGGATAGGTTCATCGCTAACTTAGCGCTATTTGGCCATATACCATACTCATCAAACCACTGTCTCTGATTATCGGATATATATTTAAGTAAATCTTCTTCATCTATGACTTCATTGTATTTTTCTTCTATAAGAGAAGCTACACCATCATTGCCCTTTTCTTTATATGTTGTATAAGCCGTTTCTCTTGGTATACTTATATAGTGATAATTAGGTATTAGTCCATTATGCACACAGTCCTTGTATTCTACTCTTATAAACGGGACTCCCAAGGCACAATACTCCATATCTCTATAACAGAATTCTCCGGGGTAATCATAGGGATTTGAATATCTGTCTAAATCCATATAATATGCTAAAGCAATTTTCTGTTTGGCTAGTGTTTGCATATATAGATCAAACGGTAAAGTTTGTGTATCTATGACATTTTTGTCTCGTAATATCTCTATTACTTTTCTGTAAGATCCTATTCCTGAACCTTTCCAGAATAAAGATTTTGACCTATCTTCTAAAGCAGTATTATCTCTTATATCTCTATATTTATTAATATCCCATTCATCTATTGAACCAAAAAACCATGGCCTAACATCTGGTAGTCTATGGACAAGATTATCTCTTTTAAGCCAATAATAAATATTATGATAATTAAAGTGTGCAGATAATAGTTTTTGACAATTTTCTGACTTTAAGTAGTGAACAACATAAGAATTAAAATATTCTGTGAATGTCAGTACTACAAATTTTTTAGTATCTAAATTTTCAATAACACAATCAACATCACTTAATGGAGGATTGTGATCAAACCCTCTGATATCACTGAGTAATTCTAATCTAGATGATGCTACTTGATTATCTGGATCAAAATAATCTTTCCATTCAACATTAAAATATTGCTCAAGATACTTGGCAAATTTTCTAAACCAAATAGCATGATATCTTCCCCAGACCTTATTATCTATACGATGGAATTTTATTGTGGTCACGGAAGATTTCCTTGAATAATCTCACACCAACCTTTAGATCTACTATGAGGCCAAACAACCCAACTCTTTGGCTTAACTTCTGTAGAAAATTCTCTCCAAACTTTGCAGTATCCGTCAGGATCATTTTTCATACGAGCTATTTCAGCTTCATCGGCATCCTGTCTATAGAGATCATTTCCGTTATCATCTTTAAAAGCAACGCACCAGAAATCATAGTCTGTCTCAGGAACTTGCGAGTACCCTATATCAATACAATGTTTAAATATATTTAAGAAAGAATTTTGATATTCTTCTTCAGTTGAGAAAGCAGGATTTGGAGGCTCCTTATGATCAAGAGTATATCTTTGTACAGCTCTTTTCTTGAAAGAGATACCAGCATATTTCTCATAGTCTGCAACGGTTCTTTTCTTTCCAAATCCAAATGGACCAAAATCTATATCATTTGTAAGGCCATCCATTTCGAATAATTTTCTATTTCTTAGATGAGAGTCATTATTTCTTTGTGGCCATACAGGATCATCGTCCCATTGTTTTGATCTTCCTTTTCTTGTATATTCATGCCAACAAACAACTTTGTGTGGATGAAAAATATCATACCCATGAGTATACGCCCTAACTGCTATACTGATTTCTTCTCCGTGGAAATAATAGTTAGGATCATGAGGAACTTCTTTACAGAATTCTCCTACAGTGAATGCGAAATGAGCAGAATAGAATCTTCCTCTAACTGGACGATTTCTGTCATTAAAAGAATCAAATGATGCAGGAAGGAAGAAGATGGCTCCCTCTGGAATGAATCTATCGAAGTTCATTTTCCAAGGTTCTTGCACCCTTTTTTCTGGATCGTGTTCTGGATCAAAACTAGGAATATATGCTGTAATGAGAGGTTTCTTAAAACCTTCTTCTTGTAATCCTGTAAGCATATCTATAAGTGTTTTATCCCAATCTTTTGCAAATCTGTGGTGTGAATCTAGTTGAAGAGTATACTTTTCGCCGTTATATAATTGTTGAACAGCATTTCTTGCCCAACACACACCCTTTGAGTCTTTGTAATTGATGTCAAGTATTCTGAATCTTGGATCGTTTTTGTATTCGTCTAACTTATCCCAGCTATCAGCGTCACTATGCTGCCAAGCTATACCAACCCTAAGATTCTCTGGATATGTGGCATTATCTATCATATCCTTAAGAGTTTTAAGTAACTCTGGATCTCTATATGATGCTATTTGTATAAAAATTAAATTTTCAGTTTTCTTTTCTTTCTGACGCTTCATAAAAATGAACCCTATTATGTGTAATTGGACTAGCTAGTAAAATGGCAGGCTTAACTTTGTTCTCTCTGGTCAATGTATAAATGTGGCTCATCCATGTTTGTTCAAAAGGGTGTGCCCACGTTGTGTCTAAGAACATCTTTTTATTACCGTCCTGAGATATAATATGAGGCCAGTTAGAATAGTAAATCTCACCCTCTGCATATGGAGTACCATTAAATGATTTAATGCAGGAAAATTTTGTTTGTGGTCTTTTCTTGATGTTTCCAAAGTATTCTATTTTTCGTTCACCTGGAACATTATGCCACGCCCATTGTTCTGAATTATTTCCATAAAATTCACTAAATGTTAACTTTAAGAAATCATAATTTTCTATGTCCATAATAGATATAGCTGTTTTTAACAGATTTGGAACATATTTCCTGAAACCAAATTTACAAGTTCTGTTTGGATCAGTATCAACAAGCATATCATCTTCAAAAAATAACATGTATTTTGAGCCTAATTCTGCAAAATGTTCGGCGGCTAATTGGCGACCACCACAAACACCTATATTACCTTTTCTAATTTCTGTAAAACCATATTTTTTAGATATAATATCATATAGAGGAAATAGTTCTTCTCTATTAGTGTTATTTATTAAATATACTTTAGTATTCTCTAAAAATGATTTATCATATTGTTCAAACGAATCACAAACCATCTGCAATTGTTCTGGAGAATTAAATGCATTTATATATATAACTATATCATTATTTGTATGAGAAACTTGTTTAACTGTGGTTGATTGTGCTAATTGTGTCTTATCATTTTTTACATTTTCAAAGAACGTGCCAAGCAAACCATTTCCTTCTATCATTTCTACTTGGAAAACTTCTGGATCTAAATAGCTCATCAGAGTAAAAATACTCTCCTCAGTACCCATAAATCCTTCATTAAGAGAATCTCTTAACAAACCATAATACATATCATTTGCATAAGATATAAACTCTTTGTGTCCTCCAAAGAATCCTCCTCTAGCAACTCTGTCTACTGTCTCGCTTTGGGCGAATTTACGCATAGCACTGATATCAAAACCATGTATTTCACTATTTGTCTCATAGGGAAAACATACAAATAAAAATTTTGAAACTAACTTTTCAATTTTCTCTATGATCTTATCGTGATAAAAATACCCAGGATGAATTGTATTTGTAATACCTCCATCTATCCAGAAATAATAGTCTGTATCGAATATATTGTAACACTTAGCGTTATGCAGCATGAACATTTTGCTCATAACCATCGGATTATACCATTCCATCTTAGCTTGTGTACTTTCTTTAAGCCATCCAACTTGATCGTACCAACTTGGATTAGTTCTTATAGACTGCACTTTATCAAAAAATGGAAAAAAACTACTATTAAAAGATTTTGCAGGCTGATGAATGACAGCGGTATTGCTCTTATCTCTAATATCCCATACAATATTTTCGTTTTCTTGGTCTATAAAGACACACATATTCGTGTCTCTAGTAGCCTCTAAAAGTCTTTTAAAGTGATCGACATAATGATCAAATTTCCTTGACCATCCTTCTTCTAGTCCTGATCTTCCTAGATCCCATATACCAGTGACTAGGGTAGTATTATGCATAGAGAGTATATTCTTATAGTTAGTGTAGTTAGTACCTAATAGTTATCACACCGGACCTGCATAATACATAAGATCAATCTGGCGTTTGTCAAGAAATAAAAATTCTAAACAGTCACGATATTGACAATATGGTCGAATAGTGTATTATTACTGATGTATGGTTGGTAATTTTTTATAACACATATAAAGGAGGGTTCTGGCAGATTAAAATGTCAACGCAAAACAATAAAGATAATGAAGATAGGAAGTCTGTTAGAAGAGCTAATTTTTCAAAGAAAAGGAATTTTGAACATAAAAAAGATGAAGTGGATGAACACAAGATCAAAAATAAGATTAAGTATGAATTAAAATCTAGAAGAAGAGATATGGAAGAAGAAGAGCTATGGGAAGATTGGGAAGAACAACTAGATAAGTATAGATAATATGGAAAAATACATAGAAGAATTGAAACATGCCGATTGTTTCGAGCACCAAGGCAGTCTGTACCTAGTAACATCAGACTTTAAAAAAAATGGAGAAAGGAACTGCGTTAATATAAAAACGGGCTGTTCCATGTGGCTGAAAGGCAATACTATAGTTTCTGAAGCTAGTCTTTACTCTATAGATAAAGACAATAATTTTTATCCAATCAAAAGCGAAACAAATGTCGAAACTCTTATTAAAAATAAGAATATTTCTTAAGTCTCTATTTTTCCATGTTTGGGCGGGATTTCCAAAAAGCCCTCAAGAAGAAATAGACAAAAGGTGGCAAATATGTATATATTGCGATCAGTTCGATAGGGTGAATAACCAATGCGGTGTTTGTGGCTGCAATTTATCTAATAAGAAACAATTTATGAATAAATTAGCATGGGCTGATCAAGAATGTCCTATCGGCAAATGGAATAAGTATGAGCAATAATATATCCGTAGTCATTTCTGTCATGAATAGGAGTGACAGAATTATTAGCTGTTTATCTTCTTGGGTTAATTTTCCAGTTATCAATAATATTGTTTTGGTTGACTGGTCTTCTAAAGAAAATATACTTGATAATTCTAATATAAAATCTTTTCTTTCTAAACACCCACATATCAATATAATTAGAGTGGAAAATCAAGAATTCTTCAGTTTGCCAAAATCATACAATTTGGCAATAGGTAATACCATAAATAATAATATTCTTAAATTAGATATAGACCATATATTATCGTCTCCAAAACTACCAACTTTACTTGAAAGCATTATTCCAAAACTCAATACAGACTTTTACTGTTGCGAACACGTTACTGTAGAACACTGGGGCATTTGTTTTTTTGATAAGTCAGCTTTTTATGAAGCAGGTAAATACAACGAAAGATTAAACGGCTGGGGATATGATGATCAAGATCTATACAATAGATTATCTAAAATTCGCAAAAAAAATATTATTAGAAATATACCATACTTAATATATCATAATCCTCATGGAGATGATTTAAGAGTAGAGAACTATAAAATAAAAAATAAATTTGAGAGCAACAGAATAAATGAATTAATAGCTAAAGGTAATATGTGAATACTAAACATCGATTCAATATAGATAAAACCAGTGGGGCTTGGGACGGAGATATCGTAAACAAACACTATCACGATAATAATTTATGTCAATCATTGATCAATATTTTCAAACAAAACAATATAAAAAATGTTCTTGATCTAGGTTGTGGTATTGGTAAATACTCCAAAGCATTTATTGATAATAATATAGTCTGTAATTGTTATGATGGACATCCCGATACCAATTTATTAACAAACAACTTATGTGATACAATAGATTTATCAAAACCAATATCACTAAAAAAAACATATGATTGTGTTCTTAGTCTTGAGGTCGGAGAACATATACCACAAATATATGAAAATAACTTTATTAACAATATTGTAAACCATAGTCATAATCTTATTATTATAAGTTGGGCTGTTCCAGGACAACCTGGAGACGGTCATGTTAATTGCAAAACAAACGATTATATTATTGATCGTATAGAAAAATACAATTTTTATTTTAATGAAACAATGACACAAACGTTGAGAGGACATTCGTCTTTATGGTGGTTCAAAAACACAATAATGTTTTTTCAGAAAACAAAACCATACTAGTTACCGGTGCAGCAGGATTTTTTGGCTCGCACATGGTCGAAGAGATTTTAGTAAATACATCATGGAATGTGGTTGCTTTATGTAGACTATCAAGCATAGGGGATATGGATAGATTGATGGATAGCAACCATGTACAAAACAATAAACATAGAATAAAATTTATCTATCATGATCTCAAATTTGACATACCATCATACACAATAGATAATATAGGGTATGTCGATTATGTCGCTCATCTAGCTGCAAATAGTCATGTAGATCGTAGCATCACCCACCCGAAACAATTTTTTGAAGATAATGTTATAGGAACTATCAATCTACTAGAGTGGTATAGGCTCAACAACCCATCTGCAATATTCATAAACTATTTAACAGACGAAGTATTTGGACCAGCACCAAATAACTATAATTTTAAAGAAGATGATCGATGGAGACCTTCAAATCCATATAGCGGAAGTAAATGCGGACAAGGAGCGGCAGGAATATGCTATCATGTTACATATAGTTTACCAATTATCAATACATATACAATGAATATGTTTGGCGAAAGACAAAATAAAGAAAAATTAATAGCTAAATCTATTTATAACATTAAAAACAATTTACCTATTCCAATACACTCAAAAATAGATGATAATGGAAATGTTGAATATGTAGGAGAGAGACATTGGTTACACGCTAGAAACGCATCAAATGCCACCCTGTTTCTCTTTAAACATGGAACACCCGGAGAACATTACAATGTAGTAGGTAAAGATTGTTTCAAAAATGATGAAATTGTAAAAAAAATAGGAGATATAATGAATAAAAAACCTATTTTAGAATATGTTGATTTTCATAAAACAAGACCAGGACACGATAGAAGATATGCTTTGGATGGATCAAAATTAAAAGATATGGGTTGGACACCACCAATGGATTTTGATATGTCATTACAGAAAACCATACAATGGACACTTAAAAGAACATAAAACATTAATGATAAATTCACAACCATATCTCATTATAGATAGAAAAGAACATCAAATTCCTTCAGATTTTGACTATTCTACATATTTAAAACTTAATCCGGATCTTCAACAAAAAGGCATCAGTACAGAAGACCTAGCGAAAAAACACTATCTTCTATTTGGTATTCATGAAAACAGAACATATAAAAAACAATCAATTATTCATGGTAATATAGATCTTGATTTTGATGCAGCTTTTTATATATCAGAATACCCAGATGTTGCAGAATACTACAAGCACACCCAAAACATATCTCAATATGAAAAACTATTTCATCATTATATACATTTCGGTAAAAAAGAGGGTAGATTTAAAAATAAAATAGAACAAGACAAATCTTTAATCAATATAGACGAATCTATTCTTGAATTAATACAGTCTAATGATCTTATATGTCCTCAAAATAATTTAGAATGTGTTTGTTTATTAACTACTGAAAAAGAATTCAAAAACGGTAAATTTAAAAAATTTATACTACACTTGATCAACCAAACAAAATCTACTGATATTAGTAAAAATATAGATTTTAAAATTATATTTAACAGAAAAAATAAAAATCAATCTATAGTTTTGACAAAATTAAAAAATATATTCAAGAATATAGATATTATTAGTTTGGACCTGTCTAAAAAAGAAGATATATATACAAATAAAATACAAACAATAGAAAAATTACCAAAGTATGGCCTAAAGTCTGGTCCAAATCATATGTTTTTCCATGCAATGAATCAACACCATCAATATAATACAACATTACTATTAGAAACAGATTGTATACTTGGAGAAAATTGGTTAAATAACCTATATTATTATACGAAATACGCAAATGGATTTTTAGTATCTGGTGCTATATATGACGGAACAGTATTTACCAAAGCTGGATCAGCAATGATGAATCACATCAACGGTGGAACAGCACTATATGCAACAAATAATACTATTCTACAAAAAACAATAAAAATGCTATCTAAATTTTTAGAACAACAAATTATTCATAGTATGCCTGGATTAGCATATGATTATGCATTAAAACTTTTAATAGATCAAAAAATAAATAATAGCTATAATAATCAACCAGAAAGAGAA
>Ga0164293_10000654_pt1 | contig 28133 bp, 30 predicted proteins | sample GEODES118metaG_FD_111487 | JGI IMG/M metagenome (GOLD analysis project Ga0164293, IMG submission 111487) | Eutrophic lake water microbial communities from Lake Mendota, Wisconsin, USA - GEODES118 metaG | ecosystem: Environmental > Aquatic > Freshwater > Lake | place: USA: Lake Mendota...
GTTTCGATGCGCCCGGGTTTCGATGCGCCCGTGATCGCCATCGACCGTGGCGTCGACGCTGATCGTGGTATCGGCATAACCGCGCGCTTTCTGCTCGGTCGCGAACAATTCGACCTCGTCGCGCAACGTGCTGCCCTGATTACCCTTCAGGGCCAGAACGTCATCGGCCTTTTTGTCGATGATCTTGCGGGCGATGTCGCGCTGGCATCCCATGGCGTCGATGGTGACGACGGCGCCCTCGATCGCCAGCATGTCGAGGAGGGCTGGAATGGCGACGATCTCGTTCGATGTGTCGCTCACCTTGGTTTGCGCCAGGACGAGGCGTTGTCGCCCCGCGAAGGCCGACACCATATGGATCGCGTCCTTGCCGCTCTTGCTCCCGGAGCGCCGCAAGGTATTTCCATCGATGGCAATGACCTCCGGCGCGGCTCCGGTCAGGCCGCCGACCCAGGCCGTGAAGCACCGGCGGAAGGCGGCACGGTCCAATGCGGCGAAGATGTCGCCCAAATGATCGTGGCTCGGCGTGCCGTTGGCGAAGGGCACAAAGCGCCGCAGCAGATCGAGTTTCTTGTGCCCGAACCGGGCGATGTCCGTGAACCCCTCGGCGCCCGCCAGCGTCGCAAGAAGCGCCAGAAAAAGGATCTCGTCGAGCCGATAGGCCACCTTCCCGGCCTGCCGGTGATCCGGAATATCGCTGAAATAATTCAGGAAAGAGGTCGTCCCATACAAAACCGGCGCAAGCGCCCCATCCGTGTCCATCACGTGCTCCGCTCTTCCAATCAGCGGATATGCACAGATCCAGGACTTCAACCCTTTGTCACACTCTCATTCTCCCGATTGCCCTGACGCGTCCATCCGGCATGCTGTCCATCCGGCATGCTTGCTGCCATGCCGCCCGGGACGTAGACTGCTCCATCGTTACAGCAATGCCCGCAACACCAAGCCAGACCGGTCGGAGGGTCTTCCCATGCGCACCGCAGTCGTTTCAGCCCTTGCCTTCCTTCTCCTCGCCAGCGGCGGGGCGACAGCCCAGCATGCCGGCCATTCAGGTCATGCTGCCTCGCCTTCCGCGAATGCCTCGACAAAGGCCTTCCAGGCGGCCAACGCCAGGATGCACAAGGACATGGACATCCGCTTCACCGGCGACGCCGATGTCGACTTCATGAAGGGCATGATCCCGCACCATGAAGGAGCGGTCACCATGGCGCGCATCGTGTTGCAGCATGGCAAGGATCCCGAGGTGCGCAAGCTGGCCGGCGAGGTCATCGCCGCACAGGAGAAGGAAATCGCCATGATGCGCGCCTGGCTCAAGGCGAAGGGTCAGTAGGGCTTCTGCCGCAAGTCACCGTTGCCGCACCGCCGGCGCGACCGGCTCACACGCTTCCGACCGTCCTCAGCCGCGCGCGCGGATGGATTTCGGCCTGCGCCAGCACGGGCGTCTCACGGCGGAAGCGCTCGATGATCTGGCGCACGAAGGGCCTCGCATGGCCCGAGCAGACCAGAACCGGCATTTCGCCCGTGCGGGCCGCATCGTCGAAGCGCTCGCGCACGGACTTGACGAAATCCTGGAGCTTGGAGGGCTGCATTGCCAGGTGACGGTTGTCGCCATCGCCGACGACCGCTTCGGCGAAGGCGCTTTCCCACGCCGGCGACATGGTGATGATCGGCAGCTGTCCGTTGCCGGGCGTGTATTGGGCGCAGATCTGCCGGCCGAGACGCGAGCGCACATGCTCGACGATGTCGCGCGGGTTCTTGAGCGAGCCGGCGGCCTCGGAGATGCCCTCGATGATGTTGCCGAGATCGCGGATCGACACGCGCTCGGCGAGCAGAAGCTGGAGCACGCGCTGGATGCCCGTGGTCGAGATCAGCGACGGCACGATGTCCTTCACCAGATCGGCATGCTCCTTGGGCAGTTCCTTCAGCAGCTTCTGCGTTTCGACATGGCTGAGCAGCTCCGGCATGTTGGCCTTGAGCACCTCGGTGAGATGGGTCGAGATCACGCTGGCGGCGTCCACCACGGTGTAACCGCGCAACTGGGCCTCGTCGCGCAGCGCGTTGTCGATCCAGGTGGCCGGCAGGCCGAAGGTGGGCTCAAGGACATGCTGACCCGGCAGATCGACCTGCCCGCCCATCGGGTCCATGCACATGAACTGGTTCGGGTAGACGATACCGGTGCCGGCATCGATTTCCTTGACCTTGATGATGTAGACGCTGGCTTCGAGCGCCACGTTGTCGACGATGCGCACGCTCGGCATCACGAAACCGAACTCGCCGGCGAGCTGGCGGCGCAGCGCCTTGACCTGTTCTGTCAGCCGGTCCTCGCCCAGAGAGCCATTGACGAGCGGCAACAGCCCGTAGCCGATCTCGATCTTGAGGTCGTCCATCTTGAGGATGTCGGCCATGGTCTCTTCGCGGGAGGCATCGACCGAGCCCGGAGCACCCGGCGCACCCGCCTCCTGCATGGAACGGGCGGCAGCCTTCTCGCTGGCCGCACCCTTGTTCACCTTTTCGAACTTCCATGCCAGATAGGCCGCTCCCGCCGCAAGCGTGGCGAAGGGTATGAAGGGAATGCCAGGCAGGATTGCCATCATGCCCATCACCGCCGCCGACATGCCGAGCGCCTTGGGATAGCCGGACATCTGGCGCATCAGCGCCTTGTCGGCGGCACCGCGCACACCAGCCTTCGACACCAGCAGGCCAGCAGCGGTCGATACGATCAGCGCCGGGATCTGGCTGACCAGGCCATCGCCGACCGACAGCATGGTGTAGGTGGTGGCAGCCGAACTGAACGACATGCCGCGCTGGACCACCCCGATCAGGATGCCGCCGATCACGTTGATGAAGGTGATCAGGATGCCGGCGATGGCATCGCCGCGCACGAACTTCGAGGCACCATCCATGGCCCCGAAGAACGAGGCCTCGTCCTCGAGCGCCGTGCGGCGGCGGCGGGCCTCGTCCTGATCGATCAATCCGGCGGAGAGGTCGGCATCGATCGCCATCTGCTTGCCCGGCATGGCATCGAGCGTGAAACGCGCCGCGACCTCCGCGATGCGCCCCGAACCCTTGGTGATGACGATGAAGTTCACCAGCACCAGGATCACGAAAACGATCACCCCGATGACGAAGTTGCCACCCATGATGAAGCCCCCGAAGGCTTCGATGACATGGCCGGCGGCATGCGTCCCCTCATGGCCATGCGTCAGGATCAGACGCGTCGAGGCGATGTTGAGGGCCAGCCTGAGCATGGTCACCACCAGCAGCACCGTCGGGAAGGACGAGAATTCCAGCGGCTCCTCGATGAACAGAGCCGTCATCAGCACCAGAACCGCCAGGATGATCGACACCGCCAGCAGCATGTCGAGCACCAGCGGCGGCAACGGCATGATGAACACCACCAGGATGCCCACGACACCGATGGCCAGCAGAAGGTCCGGGCGACGCGCCATCGTGCCCATCTGGCCGAAGGTCGGCAGCGTGAAGCCACCCGCACCCGCCAGTGGTGACGATCCTGGCGCCCGCGGGGCCTTGCCCGCTGTCGCGTCGCTCATTGTCAGCCCCAAAACCCGAGAACGGAATGCCGCTGCCGTTTGTCAGCCCGGCCGGAGCGCGCATGCACCTCCATCCGATAGGCAGATTTTGCCGGCAGGATGGTTAACGAACTGTAAAGCTGACAGGCCATTCGAAGGCGCAGGCATGGCGACACCGCGTCGCGGGAACGCAATCATGCCGGCAATGGGGTGGCGCCTCTCATCCCTCCATGATGAAGCCACCATCATGCGCGGCGGCGATCCGGCCCAGAGCGGCGCGGAAGTGATCGGAGCCGATCAGCCCGCGCAACGCGCCCTCAAGCATATCGCCGGTATGTGCATCGGGATCGAAGCGGTGCGGTTCACTGCCCAGCCACAGATGCGCGAAGCGGTCCAGCATGTCGCTGTCCACCGGCCGGGCGAGATCCTCCGCCGGGATGTTCTTGGTCAGGAAGCCGAAGATCGTGTCAGGGCCGACCAGAGGCAGTGCGGCCGGATCAAGACCGGCGAGCGCACTGGCCAGCGCATGGTCCGGGTGGTCGGCCCGCTCGCGCGCCCGGCCATGGTCATACAGATGCCGGACACTGCCCCAGTCGCGGTAGGCAACCGGAAAGCGCGCGGTGAGCGCCGCTGCCTCATCCGCCACATACCACCGGTTCAATCCATCGAAGAAGGCAAACCGGTAGCCGGCGGTCAGCAGCATCGGCTCCCAGGCCTCATGCGAGGGCTCCATCGTGCCCGGCGCGATGGCCTCGATCAGCACCACGCGTGGCCTGAAGCGCTGCCAGTCATTGCCGGCCAGCACATCGGCCTCTGCACCTTCCACATCGATCTTGAGCCAGTCGATCCGCGCAGCTCCATGGCTGGCACACAAGGCGGCCAGCGTCGTGACAGGCTTGCGCTCGGTGACATAGGAGGTGCCGAATTCCGTGGCCCCCCTGGCATGCGCCTCCACCATGGTCGAGAAGCCATGCAGCTTGTCAACCGCGTGGAAGGCCGCTTCCCCGGCGCTGCGCCCGACCAGCACATCGAGCGCGATGTCACGGGGCCGCACGGCTCCATAGAGCCGGTGCAGTGCCGCCTGCGGCTCGATCACGATGCCGCGCCAGCCCGCCAGATAGGATCGCAGCGAGACATTGTCCGCCACCGGATGCCCGCCCCCGACATCGATGTAGAAGCCCTGAGGCTCGCCCGCGAACACCTGGGCGAGATGCATGTCTTCCATGTTCTGGGCGTAGGAAAGATCCATGGCGGTTTCCGGCAGGTCTGGTTTCACGGGCTATGCTTGTGATTTCATGATTGCGACATGGCGACAAGTGAGCGTAGGCTCATCATGTGGGGTTGCAACACCGGAGGAACGCATGGAACGCAGGACTTTCCTACTCGCCTTGTTTGGCGGCCTTGCCGCCGCTGCCGTCGCACCTGGCCTGGCCGAAGCGGCACAGCCGACGCCGCCGCCCTTCCCGACACCAGCCGACCTGCCGGAGGCTGTCGAGGTCGCTATCGATGACAAGGCAGCGCTGGAAGCAGCCGACAAGGAATTCAGCCAGTACTACTATTATCGCCGTCGCCCGGTCCGCCGCCGGGTTGTCTACTATCGCCGTCCCGTCCGGCGTGTCGTCTACCGCCGCCCGGTTCGCCGCGTCTATTATCGCCCCCCGGTTCGCCGCGTCTATTATCGCCGCCCCGTCCGGCGCGTCCGGGTTCTGCGCTTCTACTGAGGCCGGTCGCTGGGAACAGGCCTGCGGGCCTGCCCATAAAGGACATGATCAACGCCCCGAACCAAAACCGGCTCGGGGCGTTTTCGCTGGGCGCAGTCAAAGAAGCGAATCGGGCAGCTTCTGGCGTGACCTGTCGTTGACGCGCCGATACCAGATCGTCAGCAACGAAGCGTTGATCACGATGAAGAGTGAATACAACGCAGGAACGGCAATGATCTGTTGCTGTTGAAGCCCGGTGAAGCTGAGCGCCACAATGGCGATGGCCAGCGGGCCGTTCTGAATGCCAACCTCCATGGAAATGGTCTGGGAGTTGATCGGATGCAGTTTCAGCAGGGCGCTGAAAAGATAGCCGGACAGGAACCCGAGCAGGCCAAGCCCGATGACAGCGGCATAGACCGATGGCGGTGTGCCCAAGAGGAACTGCCAGTTGCGCGGGACCCATGAAGCCGCGATGAACAGGATGAAGAAGATGCCCAGCGCCCCTCCGGCCAGTTCCACGATCGCGCCGACATTGGCATTCCAGCGCCTCAGCGCCATCCCGATCGCCACCGGCACCAGAAGCACGATCAGCGTTCGCACGATGTTATCGGCCGGAACGGATATCCCGAGACCGGCGGCATACAACACGATCAGCAAGGGGATCAGCACGACGCCGAACATGGTCGAATTCACGGTCATGAGCATCGACAGCGCCAGGTTTCCCTTGGCGAAATAGGTGAAGATGTTGGACGTCGTGCCGCCCGGCATGCAGGACATGATGATCAGGCCGATCTTGACTTCGGGGCTGAGCGGCAGAAGCAGAGCCAGCGTGAACCCGATCAGCGGCAGGAAGCCATATTGCGAGACAAGCCCGACAAACAGCCCGAAGGGCCGCCGCAGCGAACTCTTGAAATCCTGCGGGGTCAGGGCCGCACCCATGCCGAGCATGATGAACGCCATCATGATGGCGAGCAGCGTCTGTTCGAATGCTCCGATCATGGCTCAGGCCCCCTTGCTCTGGCTGGCAAGCGCCAGTTCTGCAGACTTGAGATCCTTTCGCAGGATCTTGCCGACATTGGATTTGGGCAGTTCGGTGCGGAACTCGACCAGCTTGGGGCACTTGTAAGCCGCCAGATGCTGCTTGCAGTGCGCCTTGACCTCTTCGGCTGTCAGCGCCTTGTCGAGCGGAACGATGAAGGCCTTGACCGCCTCGCCCGCAGCCCCGTCGGGAACACCGATCACTGCGGCTTCACCAATGCCCGGCAGGCGGGCCAGACAATCCTCGACCTCGTTGGGATAGACATTGAAGCCCGAGACAAGGATCATGTCCTTCTTGCGATCGACGATCCTGAAGTAGCCGTCAGGGTCCATCGTGCCGATGTCGCCGGTCCGGAAAAAACCCTCCGCCGTTATCGAGCGCGCCGTCTCGTCAGGGCGCTGCCAGTAGCCGGCCATGACCTGCGGGCCACGCACGCAGACCTCGCCGGCCTCGCCGGGCGGCACCGGGCGGCCTTCGTCGTCGAGCAGCATCACCTCGGTCGAGGGCACGGGAATGCCCACCGAACCGACGCGCGCCTTTCCGACCGGATTGCCGGTGATCACTGGCGATGTTTCGGTCAACCCATAACCTTCGATCACGTGCGTGCCGGTCATGGTGAGCCAGCGCTCGGCCACCGCGCCTTGCAGCGCCGCGCCGCCGGCAAACGAGGCCCGGAGATGCCGTGGCGGATTCTCTGCGAACCAGAACTCGTTCATCAGGCCGTTGAACAGCGTGTTGACGCCGACGATCCAGGTGATCGGATAATTCTCGAAAGCCCGCTTCAGGTTCGACAGCGGCCTCGGGTTGGGGATCAGGATGTTGCGGTTGCCGAGCCAGTAGAAGCCAAGCAGGTTCAGCGTGAAGGCCAGGATGTGATAGGTCGGGATCGCGGTCAGCACCACTTCCTCGCCCTTTTTCACATGCTGGTCGATGAAGCTCATGGTCTGCGCCATGTTCATCACGATGTTGGCGTGCGTCAGCATCGCGCCCTTGCTGATGCCGGTGGTGCCGCCGGTGTACTGCAGCGCAGCCAGTGCCGAGCCATCAAGGCCAGCCGTGTAGCTCTCGACTGCGATCTTGCCATCCTCGCGCGCCTTGGCGCCAGCCGCCAGGGCATCGGGCAGGCGGATATGCGGGGTCTCGATGGGTGGCAGCGAGCGGTCCCAGTAGCGCTGCACGAGGCCGATGACGCCCTTCACCGCGCCGGGCATGAACTCGGGCACCCGCGTTACGATGACATTGGGAATGGCGCAGATCTTCAGCGCCTCGGTCAGCTTGTCGGCAAACATGTCGGCGATCACCAGCGCGCGCGGCGTGGCATCGCGGAACTGCGCGCCCATCTCCTTGGCCGTGTAGAGCGGGTTGACGTTGACCAGCACGCAGCCGGCCTTGAACACACCGAAGGCGACAACCGGCACCGGCAGCGAATTGGGTGCCTGAAGCGCCACCCGATCTCCGGCCTTCAGGCCGAGGACATCGCGCAGATACACCGCGAACGCGTCGGCCATGCGGTCGACGTCAGCAAAGCTGAGGTCGCCATACATGCCGTTGGGCATCACCACGGTGTAGGCCGTGCGCTCTCCGTAGAGGCGGGCCGAGGCGCTGACCAGTTCCGCCAGCGTGCGGAACGGCGCTTCGGCGATGTCTGAAGGTGCCCCTGCTGGATAAAAGGCAAGCCAGGGTCTGGCACCCGTTGCCTTTGTCATGTGTCAACCTCGCGAGCGATTTTATCGACCTGGGCGTCGTGCCCTTCGGAGGCTAGATAGCGCATTTCGCGTGCTTTGCCAGACGCGATGGCGCAATCATTCAGGATCGCGTGCCGCCCTTACATCGCGCCGGCCCGCATCTGCCCCGGCTCGGCAATGGCGATGCCGACGCTCGAATACTCGTTGAGCTTGTTGCGCAGGGTGCGGATCGAGATGCCGAGGATCTTGGCCGCATGCGTGCGGTTGCCGAGACAATGATCCAGCGTGTCGAGGATCAGGTCGCGCTCCACGTCGGCAACGGTACGCCCGACCAGCGAGCGGGTCATCGCTTCGGCAGTCTGGGCCGCGCGCTCGACGACCGAGCCGATTGTGCGGGCGCCAAAGGCTTCGCCATCGGGCGTTTGCAGGGCCTCGATGCCGATCGCCATGCCATTGGCCAGCAAGGTGGCGCGGTGGATGGTGTTCTCCAGTTCGCGCACATTGCCCTGCCAGGGGTTGAGCGACAGCGCGCGACGCGCTTCCGCATCAAGGGGCCGGATCGGCAGGCCGTTCAGTTCGGCATATTTGCGGACGAAATGGTCGGCCAGCACCAGCACATCCTGCGGGCGCTCGCGCAAAGGCGGCATCTTGAGATGCACGACATTGAGACGGTAGAGCAGATCCTCCCGGAACGTGCCCTTGCGTACCTCGTCGGCGAGGTTGCGATTCGAGGTCGCGATGATGCGGATGTCGACCTTGACCGGGGCCGCGCCGCCGACACGGTCGATCATCCGCTCCTGAAGCGCGCGCAGCAGCTTGGCCTGGAGGCGCACGTCCATCTCGGAGATTTCGTCGAGCAGCAACGTGCCGCCGCTGGCTTCCTCGAACTTGCCGATGCGCCGCGCCACCGCGCCGGTGAAAGCGCCCTTCTCGTGGCCGAACAGCTCGCTTTCCAGCAGGTTGTCAGGGATGGCCGCGCAGTTGACCGCAACCATCGGGCGGTCCTTGCGGGCGGATTTCTGGTGCAGGAAGCGCGCGATGACTTCCTTGCCGGTGCCGCTCTCGCCGGTCACCAGAACGGGAGCTTCAGAGCGCGCCACCTGTTCGGCAAGTTTGACCACGCGCTCCATCGCCGGATCACGCCAGACGAAGGTCTGGCTGTCATTGGCAACCGCTTCGAGCACGGCCGCGATCAGGTCCGGATCGGGCGGCAGCGGCACGTATTCCTTGGCCCCGGCCTGGATCGCGGCCACAGCAGCGCGCGCGTCGGTGCCGGTGCCGCATGCCACGACCGGCGTGCGGATGCGCTCGGCATCGAGCGCATCGACCAGCGTGCGGATCGACAGGGCCACGTCGACCATGGCGAGGTCCGCGCCCTTGGTGCGCAGCACGTTGAGGGCCTGCTCGATGGTGTCGGCCTGCGATACGCTGGCACCGCGCGACACCGCGATCTTCGCAGCGGTGATCAATTGCCCCTTGAGGCTTCCGACAATCAGCAATCTCATGGCTCGGTCCTTTCAGATCGTTGGGACGCCCTGCACCCCGTGCTAGGTCACCGCGTTCAGCGGTCGGCCTTGATGATTTCGGTCATGGTCACGCCCAGCTTGTCATCGACGATGACCACTTCGCCGCGCGCGACCAGGCGGTCGTTGACAAGGATGTCGATGGCCTCGCCGACGCGCCGGTCGAGTTCGAGCACCGCTCCGGGCTGGAGTTTCAGCATGTCGCCGATGGCCATGCGGTGCGAGCCGAGCACGGCCGCGACTGTGACCGGCACATCGAAGACCTGTTCAAGATCTTCGGCGGTCTTGATCGGGACAGGGCCGGAGCGGTCATGTCCGGCTGGCAGTCCGCCTCCGGGCAAGCCGCTGCCTTGCGTGAGCGGCGGCAGGGGAAGATCGTCTCTGGCCATGGATCAGTTCCTTCAGCGCAAGAGGTCGTCGGGACGCTTGCCAAGCACCTGCTCTGCGGCGGCAGCGATGGTCTGTTCGAGCTGGGCGTGGTCGATCACGACCCCGCCATCGGCCCAATCGAAACGGGCATCTCCGGGCGCGATGTCAGGCTCGCCCAGGATGATCACCTTGCCGGCATAACCGCTTTCGCGCGTCAGCCGCCCGAAGAGAGCCTCTGCATCCTCGACGGCAGCCTCGTTGACGCGCACGGCCAGATGCGGCGCGGAGCGGGCGTGGACGATGCATTCGCGCGCCGCCTGCTCGATCAGGGCTGCCGGCTTGTCGGCCAGTGCCGCGCCGGCGAGCCGCCGGGCCATGGTCACGGCCAGCGCCGCTGCAGACGCCTCGATCAGGTGAAGCCGCGCCTCCTGCTGGCCAAGCAGGGCCTCGGCCTGCGCCGCCAGCACGCCGGCCATGTGCTTCACCGCGGCCTGCGCCTCGGCCTCGGCAGCCTGGCGGCCCTGGGCAAAACCGTCCTGGAAGCCCTGCTCGCGGGCTGTCGCCACATCGACATCGCTGACCCTCCGGCCATGGGCCTCCTGGCGGAAGTCGGTCTCGAAGGTGAACCGGGTCGCGGTCATGGGTTGAGGCTCTTGCATCAGTAGACCAACTCGTCTTCGCCGTTGTTCTTGGCGATCACGAGTTCGCCCTTTTCGGCGAGGTCCTTGGCGATAGAGACCATGCGGGCCTGGGCCTCGTCGACCTCTTTCAGACGCAGCGGCCCGGTGCTCTGCATGTCGTCCTGGAGGTTCTTGGCGGCGCGGGTCGACATGCCGGCAAAGAAGAAGGTCCTCGCCTCCTCGTTCGCGCCCTTGAGCGCGCGGGCCAGCACATCGCGCTCGACCACGCGCATGAGGGCCTGGAGCCCGGCCGGGTCGAGCTTCTGGAGGTCATCGAAGGTGAACATCAGCGCCCTGATCTTGCGGGCAGATTCCTTGCTGATCATATCGAGCGAGGACAGGAACCGAGACTCCGTCTGCCGATCGAAGGAGTTGAAGATCACCGCCATGGTCTCGTGCGGATCCGTGCGCTGGATTGTCGAGAGCGTGGTCACGAACTCCGAGCGCAGGGTCTGCTCGATATGATCGAGGGCTTCCTTCTGCACGTTCTCCATGCGCAGCATACGCTGCACCACGTCGATGGCCAGTTCCTCGGGCAGCATGCGCAGCACTTGCGCGGCATGGTCCGGCTTGACCTTGGACAGCACCACCGCAACAGTTTGCGGGTATTCGTTCTTGAGGAAGTTGGCGAGCACGGCCGCTTCGATGTTGGCCAGCTTCTGCCACATGTTGCGGCCTGCCGGCCCCCTGATCTCTTCCATGATCATGGCAACATGGTTTTTCGGCAGGAGGCGCGAGAGCAGGGCCTCGGTGCGGTCATATGAGCCGGTTACCGAGCCGGCATTGGACAGCTTGGCGATGAAGTCGACCATGACGCGCTCGACCGTCTCGGCCTCGACCGTGCCCAGCTCGGTCATCGAGCGCGACAGGATGCGGATCTCGTGGTCTTCAAGCTCTGACCAGATCGGCCGCCCGAACTCGTCACCGAGCAAAAGCAGGATGACGGCAGCCTTGTGCGGACCGCTCATCTCCTTCGGGTCGCCCGGGTTGCCAGTAGCGGCTGTTTTGGGTGCAAGGGCCATCAGGCGTTCGCTGGCTGGTCATGGACCCAGCTGCGGATCACCGCCACGGAGTCGCCCGGGTTCTTTTGCACCATCGCGCCGATCTTCTCGACCGATTGTGCCTTGATGTGCCCCTTGATCTGGGCAAGCGCCAGCATCCGCTCGGACGGGCTCTCGTTGGGCCCCAGCGGGCCTGACAGCATCTGCTGGGGATCGCTACCAGGGGGCAATGTCTGCATGCCGCCGCCACCGGAAGACTGATCGCCGCCACCCTTGGCCGGCGCATCTGCGGCGAAAACCTGCCTGAGCAGCGGCCGCACGACAGTGAGCAGCACGATCAGCGTCAGCAGCAGGATCACACCCAGTTCGATGGCCCGCAGCACGTCCTCCTTGGTGAAGGTCAGCAGTTGCTGCATCAGCCCCTGCTCCTTGAGTTCGACGGCCTGCGGCGCATCGGCAAAGCGCAAATTGACAACCTCGACCTGATCGCCGCGCTCGCGGTCGAAGCCGATGGCCGTGCGCACGAGGGCACCGATCCGGTCGAGTTCCTCCTGCGGACGCGGCTGGTAGCTTGTCTCGCCGGCGGCAGTGCGGGCATAGATGCCATCGACAAGCACGGCCACCGAGAGCCGGCGCAGGCGACCGCCTTCGAGCACTTCGGTGCGCGTGGTGCGGGAAATCTCGAAGTTGGTGATTTCCTCGTTCTTGTTGCTGGAGTCGCGCGGGGACCCGCCCTGCCCGCCCTGGCCCTGCGCGCCGGGCAGTTCGTTGCCGACGGTGACACCCTGCTCGCGTGGCTCGCTGGTGACAGCCGTCTCGGTGCGGCTCTGTGTCGAACGGGCCACCCGGCTTTCGGGATCGAAGGTCTCGGAGCGGCTCTCGACCCGGTTCATCTCGAGTTGGGCATTGACCTGCACCCGTGCGCGACCATTGCCAACCACGCTGGCCACGATTTCCTCGACCTGGGTCTTCAGACGGCGCTCCATGCCCGTCTGGCGCTCATCTGAGCCGGCGCCGGCAGCGCCGCCCTCGCCCTGTGCACCGTCGGCCAGAAGTCGCCCTCCTTCATCGACGATCGACACGCGCTCGGGCTTCAACCCCTCGACGGCGGACGCCACAAGATGACGGATCGCGCGGATCTGACCGGCATCGAGTTCGCCCCGCAGCTTGAGCACGATCGAGGCGCGCGGCGGTTCACGGTCGCGCTCGAACAGCTTGCGCTCGGGCATCACCAGATGCACGCGGGCATTCTGCACGCGGCCCAATGCCCGGATGGTGCGGGTGAGTTCGCCTTCGAGGGCGCGCAGATGGTTGATGTTCTGCACGAAGCTGGTCGAGGAGAAGGCATCGCCCTTGTCGAAAATCTCGTAGCCGACCCCGCCACCGGACGGCAGGCCCTTGCTGGCCATCTCCATGCGCACGCGCGGGATATCATTGCGCGGGATCAGGATGGTCTGGCCATCGCCGCGCGTCTGATACTTGATGTTGCGCGTCTCCAGTTCCTTGACCACCTGGGAGGCGTCCTGGAGCGACAGGTCGGTGTAGAGCACGCCCATGTCCGGCTGCGAGAAGCGGAAAATGACGTAACCGAAGAAGCCAAGCAGCACAGCCGTCACCATCAGCATGGCGGCAAGCCTGCCTGCACCGAATTTGCTGAATTGCTGGACTAAACCGCTCACGCCCTGGCCCCGCACCTGAAACCTGTCACTGCCCTAATCCATGCGAACACATGATGCCTGCAGCTAGGCAAGTTTTTCTCGGTCCTTGGTTAGCAAGGAGTTAACGCGAGGCACCGACGCAAAAAAATAAGCTGCATCCGGCAGGTTTCCCTGCCCGGATGCAGCCCGGATCGATGCAATCTGCTGGAAACGTGGGCTTACTGGCGATAGTGCTGGATGCGCGTGGTGCGCAGGCCGGCCAATCCATGCTGATCGATGGACAGCTGCCAGCTCAGGAATTCCTCGGTGGTCAGCGTGTAGCGAGAGCACGCATCCTCAAGGCTGAGGAGCCCGCCACGAACGGCGGCCACAACCTCCGCCTTGCGGCGGATCACCCAGCGGTGCGTGCCCGGAGGCGGCAGGTCCGCGATCGTCAAGGGGCTCCCGTCGGGGCCGATGACATACTTCACTCGTGGTCTAAGACCCTCGGTCATTTTACGCTCACACAACTCTACAGACCAATGTCCGTAGGAATGTAAGGCATCGGGGCTTAAAATTTGGCTAAGGTCATCCTCGTTGCCCAAAAGGGTCACGAAGCCTGGCCTTGTGCCTGCCTGCTGGACCATCTCAAGCATCACAGGATGCTGACGGACTTGACCTTGTCGACCGGTATCCGCGTCGTGCCGATGACCAGAACCGGTATCTCACCGGTAAAGTCTGCACCGCTCACGATGCCGGTCACCTCGGTCTTGACGGCGATGGCCTTGCGCTGCGCATCGGTCGCATCGACCACAATCGAATAGGCGCCATCGGGCGCGGTCGTTCCGGTCGAGGTGCGGCCATCCCAGTTGAAGCTCTGCGAACCGGCGCTGAGCGTCATATTGCGGGTCGCGACCACGCTGCCGGAGCTGTTCTTGATGGTGATGGTAGCGCTGCCGCCGCGCGGAGCATCCAGCTTCCATTCCGCCTTCGCGTCCTTGAGCTGGCTGGTCGCGCCATCCATGGTGACACGGTTGCCGACGAAGCTCATGGCATTGGTGGTCGAAGCCGACTTGTTGAGGCTCAGCAGCGCCGTCAAGGTCTCGTTCTGCTTGAGCTGCTGCTCGACCTGCGCGAACTGCACCAGTTGCTGGGTAAACTGATTGGTGTCGAGCGGTGCCGTCGGGTCCTGGTTCTTCAACTGAGTGGTCAGCAGGCGCAGGAACTGGTCGAAGTCCCCCGCGATCGATTTGTCCGACTTGGCCGTGCTGGCGGTTTGGGAGGTCGACTGGGCTGCAGCGATCGTGGTCATGGGGCAGGCTCCTCAGATCGACAGGTCGAGCGCGCCGACATGCAGCGTGCGGCGAAGGGGAAGGGGCGTGAGTTCGGGCAGTTCGGCACGGACCGTGCCGCCAGTCTCGCCGGACCGGTCACGGTCCTGCTCGCTGCGTTCCTGACGGGCACCCTGGCCCTGGTCGCGCAGGCTGAAATCGATACCGCCATCGCTGGACTTGAGGCCGGCCTGCTCGAAGGCGCGTTCCAGCGTACGCGCATCGCGCTGAAGCAGATGCAGCGTCTCGACCCGGTCAACGACCACCTTGGCCGTCACCAGGTTGTCCTCGCCGATCTCCAGCTTGACCTCGACGCGGCCAAGCTCGGCAGGATCGAGCCGAATCTGGAATTCCTTGAGGCCCTGCAAGGCCCGAAGCCCGATCTCGACCGGGACCGCCCCCGGCGCAACGGCGCGCGGCATCTCCGGAACGACAGGCGGCAAGGTCTCGTTCGCGCGAGCCGGAGCATGGGCAGCGCCTGTCTGCGGCAGGCTCGGCCCCGGCAGCTCTGATGCCTCTGCGGCGGCTTGACCTGCTCCAGAATCGGCGCGCTCGGCTTTCCCCCCGTCGACAGCCGGTACATTGCCGGCCTTGAGGTCAGGTCTGGCAGCCTCGCTCCCCTGGAGGCCCTGCTGTTTCGCCTCGGCGGAAATCGTGCGGCCAGCCTGGGACATCGCGCCCGGCTGGCCCTGCCCGGGTGCAGCCCCGGTGCCGTCCCCCGCCAGCGCCGTGGCCAGCGCGGACATGGCAGCGCCATGGCTGGCCGAACCCTGCCGGACTGCCCCTGCCGGACTGGCAGTGCCAGCCGTGTTGCCGGCCTCGCCAGTTTCCACACCGGTTTCGTCGCCGGAAATCCCTTGCTGCGCAGCGAGCGCAACCTGCGCAGCGGCCTCCGCCTCGTCAGCAGCGACACCTGTGGTTGCAGCACCGGTCGCCGGCACGGCCGCGAGGGCACCGCCACCCTCAGTGCCACCGCCGGCATCATCCGGCAGGGGCGTGCCGGCCTGCACCTGCATCATCGCCAGAGCCGTCATGGCGACGGGAGCCGCCGGCGTGCCGGGTTCGGCCGGAACCAATATGCTCTCCAATGCTGACGTTGTTTCAGCGGCAGTCTGGTTCGAGCATTCGCCGTCCGCCTCTTCCGGCGTGGCAGCGACGCCAGCCGTATCGGAACCGGCCTGCACGGGCTTGTCATCACTGGCCGGTTTGGTTTGCGCCGCCTCCGGCTCAGCCTCGCGCCGGCGGGTTCCGCCTGTCTGACGATGCTCGGGAGGGCGCGGGTCCGGTCGATCATCCCTTTTCAGGCCCGGTGCGCGATCGCGCGCCTCGATGGAACGCTCCGAAGGACCACTGCGATCCGGATCACGGGGTGTTGTCGCGGCAGGTGCCGGTTCGTGGCGCTGCGCTTCGGTGCGCGGTGTCTCCCTGCGCGGTGCCTCCGGGCGCGATGCTGTCTGGCGCTCGGCCCCGAAGCCGGCACGGACCGGTTCTGATGCAGATTGCGTCTCAGGCAACGCGAACACGGCTGCTGACCGCGCAGGTTCGTTGCGCTGCGATGGCGCCGGAAAGGTCTGGCGCGGTCCTGACATGGTCGGCAAGGGCAAGGAACTGGTCACGCACGCGCTTTCTGATGGAATGGTCTCCTTGCTCTCCAGCAAGGGCCGCGCCATCAGGGCAATGACCGTAACACTATGATTCGATTGTCTTTTCAGGAAAGCGCAGCAGCCAGATACTGCTCATGCGGCAGGAACCGCCCGGCAGGCCGGCAGTTCTTGCCCACCCGCGTCACCGGCCTGGCCGATCGGCGGGCGGGCGCGCAGGCCGTGCCCTCAAATCCGGATTCCCCTTTTCCGGTCGATGCCCTATATGAGCGAGGTCTTTCGCTTCATCCTCGTCATCCACGTTTGGAGGCCACGCCCTTTGCTCAACGCGCTCGACATCGCCAAGCCCCCGTCCGGGACTCGCGTCGTTGTCGCGATGTCGGGCGGCGTGGATTCATCGGTCGTGGCTGCCCTGCTGAAGGCACAGGGCTATGAGGTCATCGGCGTCACCTTGCAGCTCTATGACCATGGCGAGGCCGTGCACCGGGCCGGTTCGTGCTGTGCCGGACAGGACATCCACGATGCCCGCCGTGTGGCGGAAGCCATCGGCATCCCGCATTATGTGCTCGACTACGAAAACCGCTTCCGCAACGAGGTGATGGAGCGCTTTGCCGACAGCTATCTGGCTGGCGAAACCCCGATCCCGTGCGTCGATTGCAACCGGACAGTGAAGTTCCGCGACCTGCTTGGCCTTGCCCGCGAACTGGGTGCCGATGCCCTGGCCACCGGCCACTACGTCGTTTCGCGTCAGGGGCCGGACGCGCGCCGCACCTTGCACCGCGCCGCCGACGAAAACCGCGACCAGAGCTATTTCCTGTATGCGACCACGCAGGACCAACTCGACCTGCTGCGTTTCCCGCTCGGCGCCCTGCCCAAGAGCCGCACGCGCGAACTGGCAGCGGAACTCGGACTTACCATCGCCGACAAGCCCGATAGCCAGGACATCTGCTTTGTGCCGTCCGGCCGTTATGCCGACGTGATCGAGCGGCTGAAGCCAGGAGCCTCGCGCCCCGGCGAGATCGTCGACATGGATGGCAAGGTGCTCGGCCACCATGATGGCATTCTCAGGTTCACCGTCGGCCAGCGCAAGGGCATCGGCATCGCCTCAAGCGAGGCGCTCTATGTGGTGCGCCTCGATGCGGAGGCTGCCCGCGTCATCGTCGGGCCGCGCTCGGCGCTGGCGACCCGGATCGTGCGGCTGCGCGACCTCAACTGGCTCGGCGACCAGCCGCTGGCGGAAGCGCTTCAGGCAGGCGTCGAGGTGGCGGCCCGCGTGCGCTCGACGCGCCCGCCCAAGCCCGCCATCCTGCGCCAGATCGACGGCGAATGTGTTGTGGAACTGCTCGATGCCGAGGAAGGCGTCGCACCCGGTCAGGCATGCGTGCTGTATGACAGCGCCCGGCCCGACGCCCGCGTGCTTGGCGGCGGCATCATCCGCCCCCTGGCGTTGCGTGCCGCGACAGCCCGGCCAGCCGGCGAGGCGCCGGTCCGCACCGTCCCGGCTCCGGCCTGAGCCTGTCAATTTCGCCCCTTTCCAGTGCGCCCTGCGCTTTCTCCGGCCCGGTAGCAGACCATGTCCGTGACCTACGATCTTGACGGCCAGAAGAAGGTCTACCGCATCTGGGCCCGGTTCTATGACAAGATCTATGTCGGTCTTCTGGCCCGCGCCCAGCGCGAAGCGGTTGACGCCGCCGTGGCCTGCGGGCGCGACATCCTCGAAATCGGCGTTGGAACCGGGCTCACCTTGCCTTACTTTCCCGCTGACAGGCGCGTGGTCGGCGTTGACCTGTCCGAAGACATGCTGCGTGTCGCCGGCCAGAAGGTGGCTGAGCGCAAGCTGACAGCCGTGACCGGCCTCAGCGTCATGGACGCCTGCCGCCTCGGCCTGCCGGACGAGGCTTTCAATGCGGTCACGGCCCAGTTCGTCATCACACTCGTGCCGGACCCCGAACAGGCGCTGGACGAGATGGACCGCGTGCTCAGGCCCGGCGGAGAGATCGTGATTTCAAGCCGGCTGGTGGATTCAGGCGGGGCCAGCGCAGCCTTATGGTCAGCGCTCGCGCCGCTCGCCAAGGCCGTGGGCTGGAGCACCGATTTCAAGGTCAGCCGCCTGACGGACTGGGCCGAGCGAACAGGGCGCTACCGGACGGAGCATGTCGGACGCGGCTATTTCAAGGTTGTCAGGCTGAAGAAGCTGGCAAGCAGGCCGGCCTGACAGGGCAGCCGGCCGGGTTGGTGATGCGCTGCTTGTACCGGACCGGCGCTGAAGGGAACTGGTAGCAGTGACCAGACTTGAACTGGTGACCTACGGGTTATGAATCCGTCGCTCTAACCAACTGAGCTACACTGCTGCCGGCGCTGCGTATAGCCAGCAAGGCAGCGGGTTTCAACCCCCATCGCAACACAGGGCTCGATCAGCCGGCGATGCCTGGCCGGCCGCGCCCTATTCGGCAGGCTGCATCGCCTTGGAGGGCTCGATCGGCGCGGTCGCACCCCGGCTGGTCATCTCGCCATACATGGCCTTGATCGTGTTGCTCGCGGTCTTTTCGAACAGGAAGGGCAGCAGCGCATGGACGAAGGCAGCCCCCGCCGCACCAAACAGCCGCATCGAATAGCTCATGGCATGCACAAAATGCTGGCCGAAGCTCTCGCCGAGCGCCTCAGGGTGGCGTGTGAACGGATTGGACATGCCATGGACCTTTCGCGGGGGAACGCCAGATCTTAGGCGGGCATCAACCAGCATTCATCCCGGATGTCTCGCCATTTGGCGCAACATGTGGGACAGCGATCGCTCAATCTCAGGATGGAGAGAATTTTGTCCCACAAACCGGACAGCATGGATAAACGCATCCTCAGCGTGCTGCAGCGCGATTCCACCCTTTCGCTCGATGCCCTGAGCGAGGCGGTCTCCCTATCGCGCAATGCCTGCTGGCGACGTGTCCAGCAACTGGAAGCGGCCGGCATCATCAAGCAGCGCGTCACGCTGCTTGATCCGCAAAGGCTCAACCTCGCCCTGACCGTGTTCATCGTCATCCGCACGGGCCGGCACAGCGCCGACTGGGCCGAGACTTTCCGCGCCACGCTGGCGCAGATCCCCGAGATCACCGGGGCCTACCGCACCGCCGGCGATATCGACTACATCCTCAGGGCCCGCGTGCCGGATGTCGCAGCCTATGACCGCCTTTACCAGCGCCTCATCGCACGTATCGACATGACGGATGTCTCGGCCAGCTTCGTGATGGAGGAGTTGAAGGACACCCACGAATTGCCGCTGGGCTACATGGACTGAGCCGGGCAGCGCGGCCGGTCAGGCCAGATCGTTGGCCTCGTCGCCCAGCACATCCTTGACCCATCTGAAGGCATTGTTGGCCGCCGGCACGCCGATGTAGACGGCGGCCTGGATCATCGCCGCGCGCAACTCCACCAGCGACACACCATTGTTGAGCGCCGGCCGCAGATGCAGCTTGAACTCCTCTTCGCGGTTCAGCGCGATCATGGTCTGCAAGGTCAGGAGCGAGCGGGTCTTCCATGGCAGGGCCGGATCGCCCCAGACCTCGCCCCAGGCCGTGCGCATGATGAACTCCTGCCAAGGCGCCGAGAACGCGCCGGCCTGCGCCAGCGAGCGCTCGACATGGGCGGCACCAAGCACGGCCTTGCGGTTGGCGAGACCCTCTTCCAGCCGTGCCGGACGGCTGGCCGGCTGGCCAAGGCGGGACCGGTTGTGGTCGAGCCAGGCGATCAGGTGGGCAGTGGTCGGCCCGGGCTGCTCCAGGTTCATGATGTGGGCGGCAGGGCCGAGGCGCACCAGCCCGGCACCGGGAATGGCAGCCCTGATCTCGTCCTGCAAGGCGGGCGGCGAGGCCGGATCGTCGGCCCCCGAAAACACGAGGGTGGGCGCGCGCACCCCGGCCAGATCGGCCAGAAGGTCCAGATCGCGAATCGCATCGCAGCAGGCCGCATAGCCTTCGCGCGGGGTTGCCAGAAGCATCCGGCGCGCCTCGGCCACCACCTCGGGCCGGCTTTGCGACAGGCCGGGCGTGAACCAGCGCGACATGATCATGTCCGAGATCGCCTCGACACCGCCGGCGCGCACGGTAGCCGCGCGCTCGACCCAGGACGGCGGCGACACAGTCTTGCAGAACGTGGCCATCGGCGTCAGCGATGCCACCAGATCGGGCCGCCGGATCGCCAGCGCCATGCCGGTCATGCCGCCGAGTGACAGGCCGACCACATGCACCGGCACCGTACCGAAGGTGTGCTCGATCAGTGCTGCCAGATCATCCGCCAGATCGGCGATGCCGAAGCCTGCGCTGACCACAGGCGAGCGGCCATGACCACGCGTGTCGTAGCTAAGGCAGCGGAAACGGCCCGCTATGGCGGCGATCTGCGGGGCCCACATCTCGCGGGTCGTGCCCAGCGAATTGGAGAACACGACGGGCGGCGCGCCTTCAGGCCCACGCACCTCGGCGTTCAGGGTGACGCCATTGACGTCGATGTCAGGCATGATCGGCTCCCATTCCAGCGCAGGACATCCGGCGAGGCTGCCCCCCGTGGCGGAGCCTGTTCCGGAATCAGCATGGTCTGATGATACGCCCCTTCTGCCGCGCGAGGACAGGGGCAGCACGACACGCAGCCAGCCTAGCCGACAGCATCGGCGATGGTGTACTGCAAACGGGGACGGGTCATCGACAGGCTCCAGATACGCCCGCCCGGTGCCCTTCCAAAAGGCCGAAGCCACATGATCACAACGAACCTTCCGCTTCCCGTCCAGAGCCCAGGCAGCAGCCACAGCCTCACGGTGCACCGCTTCGGGACGCCCGGCGCGCGGCCGCAGGTCTACATCCAGGCAGCCCTTCACACCGACGAGATTCCCGGCATGCTGTGTGCGGTTCATCTGCGCGAACGGCTTGCCGCCGTCGAGGCAGATGGTGCGATCAGAGGCGAGATCGTGCTCGTGCCGGTCGCCAATCCGCTCGGCCTTGGCCAGACCGTGCTGGGGCACGCCATTGGCCGCTTTGCACTGGGCGATGGCGGCAACTTCAACCGCGATTTCCCCGATCTTGAACCCGGCACAGCAGACCGCGTCAAGGACAGGCTCGGCAGCGATCCGGACGCGAACGTGGCGCTGGTGCGTGCCGCCATGACCGAGGAACTTGCCGCCTGGCCTGCCGCAACGCCAGTGGCCGTGCTGAAGAAGACGCTGGTCGGCCTCGCGCTCGGCGCCGATCTGGTGCTCGATCTGCACTGTGATGCCGAAGGGGCCATGCATCTTTACACGCTCCCCACCTCCGGCGAGGTCTTCGCGCCGCTGGGGGCGTGGCTCGGGTCGAAAGCGACTCTGGTGGCCGAGGTTTCCGGTGGCGACCCGTTCGATGAGGTTTTGAGCCGGCCCTGGGTGTCGCTCGCTGCGCGCTTCCCGCACATTCCGCTGCCCCTTGCCGGCCATTCGGTCACGGTCGAGTTGCGCGGTCAGGCCGATGTCGATCACACCCTGGCGAGGACGGATGCGGCGGCCATCATCGCCTTTCTCCGAAATGTCGGCGCACTGGCCGGCACGCCGCCCGCCCTGCCTGGGCAGCCCGGCATCGTGGCCCGGCTCGACCAGTCGGAGACCCTGACCGCGCCCCATGCCGGCATCGTCGTATTCCGCGCAGCCGCCGGCGACATGATCAGCGCCGGCGATCCGGTCGCCGACATCGTCGATCCGCTGACCGGGGCGATCAGCACGGTGGTCGCCGCATCCTCGGGCGTCCTGTTCGCCCGCAACTCCACCCGCTTCGCCACGCCGGGAAAGCGTCTTGGCAAGATCGCGGGGAATGGAAGCCGGCGCAGCGGCAAGCTGCTGGGGCTCTGACAGGCGGACGAGACACAGCACGCGTCCCGTCATTGCGAGCGCAGCGAAGCAATCCAGTGAGCTCCGTCGCCGCTAGCGACGACACGCACCCTGGAGATCCCGCCATCTCACGCGCCCTGGCACCGTTCTGGATTGCTTCGCCGCGCTCCCGATGACAATGATGGATCGTGCCATTACGCTGCTGCCAGATGTTCGCGCGCGCTCGATGAAGGCGCCTTGAAACATCTCCAGCGCCTTACCGTTGCCGGACGAAACCGCGACGCGTGGCAGGCGGGCGATGGTATGATCTTCCCATGCCAAACCCCGTCCCCACCCTGACCCATCTGCCGCTGATCCTGTCACGGTGCTCACCAATGCGGCCGCCCAGATCATGCTCAAGAAGGACATGAACAGCGTAGGCGCGCTCGACATCGGAGCCGACGGCCTGACCGGCAATCTCGCCGGCCCTGGTCAGAACCCTAAGACGCGTCATCACGTAGAGCGCGATCGGGCAAATCAGCCAGATCAGCTGCGGCATCGAAGACAGGCCCGATACGGCCTTGGTCTCGACAGACAGCGCCACGATCAGCGCCGAAACCAGCGCGCTCGACATGCCCATCTACGACAGGGTCTCAAGGTCACCCGCCTGGGTGCTGCGCCCCATGCCGCGCAGGCCGACTGCATCACCGGCCTCGCGCGGTTCCGCATAGCGCTTGAGATAGCGCTTGAGCAAGGCGAGGCTGAAGAACAGGAACATGGCAAAGGCGAGCCCCGCGGACCCGGCGAGCAGGATCGGGATCGCAACCTTGGCATGGGCAATCTTGAGAATACCGGCAGCGAGCGGCCTGAAGCGCTTGGCTGGATGCTTCCTGTCGGCTTCGATGTCGACGAGATCGTTGATCAGGCAGGTCGCGGATGCGAGCAGGCTGAAGGACACAAAGCCAGGAGCGAATACCGGACAAGCTGTGCGTCGAAGATCTGATGCGCCATCGAAATCGGCAGGAACACCAGCGTGTTCCTGGCCCAGTGATGCGGCCTCAGCGCCCACAGGAACGGCACGAGACGCAGGCCGGGCGTGCCAGCCTTCAGCGCGAGAGCAGGCTGATCTGCGATATCTCCCATCGACAACCCTCCCGCTTCTCCATTCGCATAATGATCGAAGACAGATGGCCCCGTGGTAAGCGACATCTCCAAGCCATTTCGCCGCGCATCCCTCATGCCGGCCCGGAGAAAAGCGGGACCTGCCCTTCGCCACGGGGCTTTGAGTTTGGCTCAGGTCTGGCTATATCAGGGCTCGACCTGCCCCGCGAAATCCGGTTGCGGGGCGTTTTCATGGGCACCTCATCGCCCGCAGCACCCAGGCCTGAGCATTCACCCCGCGAGCCCGACCGATGCGCATCGAAAACGACCCGAAACTCGACTTCAAGGATGTCCTCATCCGCCCCAAGCGCTCCACCCTGGGCAGCCGCAGCGATGTCGATGTCAACCGCACCTTCCGCTTCCTGCACACCGGAACGGACTGGACCGGCTTTCCGCTGATCGCCGCCAACATGGATGTCACGGGCACGATTGCCATGGCCCGCGCCCTCAAGCGCTTCGGTGCCATGGTGGCGCTGCACAAACACTATCCCGTCGACACGCTGGTCGAGTTCTTCGGTACCGAGGATGCGTCCAACAGCTTCTACACGCTCGGCATCGCCGAGAGTGACCATGACAAGTTCAAGGCTGTGAAATCCCGCGTGCCCCTGCGCAAGATCTGCATCGATGTCGCCAACGGCTACACCGAGGCTTTCCTCAAGACCATCGAGCGCACCCGCCGCGAGAACCCCGAGGCCGTGATCATGGCCGGCAACGTCGTGACAGGCGACATGACCGAGGCCCTGCTGCTGGCCGGCGCGGACATCGTCAAGGTCGGGATCGGACCGGGCTCGGTCTGCACCACCCGCAAGATGACTGGCGTCGGCTATCCGCAGCTCTCGGCCATCATCGAGTGCTCGGATGCAGCACACGGGCTCAAGGGTCAGGTCTGCGGCGATGGCGGGCTCACCGTGCCCGGCGATGTCGCCAAGGCCTTCGGCGGCGGCGCGGATTTCGTGATGATGGGCGGCATGCTCTCGGGCCATGACGAGTGCGAAGGCGAGATCATCCACGAGGAGCGGGGCGGCAAGAAGGTGCCGGTCAAGATGGTGTTCTATGGCATGTCCTCGGACACGGCGATGAAGAAGTATGCCGGCGGAGTCGCCAAGTATCGCGCCTCGGAAGGCAAGACCGTCGAAGTGCCCTATCGCGGCCCGATCGCCGATACGATGCAGGAAATCATGGGCGGCGTGCGCTCGATGATGACCTATATCGGCGCGGTCAAGCTCAAGGAAGTGCCCAAGCGCACTACTTTCATCATGGTGGGCAGCCAGCTCAACACCGTGTTTGGGAACAGCTGACCGTGACTCCTGCGCCTGCGGCCTGTGCGGACCGCACCATCATCATCGGTGCGGGACAGGCCGGCCTTCAGGTGGCGGTCGAACTTCGTCAGGCGGGTTATGCCGGCGCGGTGACCCTCGTCGGCGAGGAGGCGGCACAGCCCTATCACCGCCCTCCCCTGTCAAAGGCCTACCTGACCGGCGAAAAAAGCCTCGATGCGCTCCAGATGCGTGGGCAAGCCTTCTACAGCGAACAGGCCATCACCTTCCTGCCCGGTCTGGCCGCGACCGGCATCGACCGCGCCGCCCGCCAGGTGGTTCTGGCGGACGGCACCGTCCTGCCTTACGACCATCTCGTTCTGGCCACGGGCGCGGCAGCAAGGCCCCTGTCCTGCCCCGGCCATGACCTTGATGGCGTCATGACGCTGCGCAGCCTCGATGACGCCACGGCGCTGAAAGCCCGGCTTGCGACGGCGCGCCATCTCGTGGTCGTCGGCGGCGGCTTCATCGGGCTGGAGGCGGCGGCCAGCGCCCGCAAGCTCGGCGTGGCGGTGAGCGTCCTGGAAATGCAGGACCGGCTGATGGCGCGCGCCGTCGGCCCTGATGTCTCGCAGCACTTTGCCGCCGTCCATCGCGACCATGGCGTCGACCTGCGTCTGGGCCAGGGCATTGCCGAAGTGCTGGGTGACGCGCCTGGCGAGGCCCGCAGGGCCATTGCCGTGCGCACGACGGCGGGCGACACGATCCCTGCCGACCTCGTGCTCGCCGGCATCGGCGTTACCCCCAACACGGCGCTGGCCTTGTCCACCGGCTTGCCCGTCAATAACGGGATCGTTGTCGATGAGGCGCAGCGCACCGGCGACAGCCGCATCCATGCGCTCGGCGATGTCTGTGCCTTTCCGGCCCCGCATGGTGCCGGCCTGATCCGCCTCGAATCGGTCCAGAATGCCGTCGATCAGGCCAAGGTCGTCGCCGCCGGCATCATCGGCCAGCCGGCCCGCTACCAGTCCGTGCCGTGGTTCTGGAGCGACCAGTATGATCTGAAGCTCCAGATGGTCGGCCTCTCGCAGGGCCACGACGCCGTGATCGAGCGCGGCAGCCGCGACGAGAACCGGTTTTCGGTGTTCTACATGAAGGCTGGCCGCCTGATCGCGATCGACAGCATCAACCGGCCCGCCGACCACATGCGCGGGCGCAAGTTGCTGGCTCCCGGCGCAGCGCCGGTCGGGGCAGACGGGATCGACACGCTTTTCGCCGCCCGCCGCGACTGAGACCGCGCGCCGCGATTGGGACCGCGCGCCGCGCTTTGGGACTGCTTGCCGCGCTTGGAAGCCCGGTCCCGGTCGGATACACTGGCCGCATGTCAGAGGTCGGCGACCATCCCGAAGTTTCAGCGCAGTCTTCGTCCGGCGCACGCTGGCTGCTGGCCGGAACGGCGGGTTGCCTCGTCGGTGCGGGGCTGCTGCTCTGGATCCGCGAGGGCGAGCGGCTCTTCACCGATGGCCTCATTGCCGCCATCGCGCGCTGCTTCTGAGCCTGCTCGCCACATCCCCCAGCCTGATCGGTCCCTGCCGCCATGCCGTCGCCAAGCTCCAACCTGCGCGCCCTGATCCTCCCCGCCTCGGCCTTCCTGTTCGGGCTGATCTCGCTGGGGCTGGCCGCGCTCTGGACCTTCGCGCCTTCCCAGCAGGGAACACAGACCAGTTCGGTTGGCGGTCCGTTCGAGCTGACCTCGATGGATGGAGCGCGCGTTACCAGCCGGCAGTTCGAGGGCGCGCCGATTCTGGTGTTCTTCGGCTTTACCCATTGCCCCGACATCTGCCCGACCAAGCTCATGGAGGTCTCGGAGATCTTCCGCGCCGCAGGCAGCAAGGCGGCCAATGTCCGGGCCCTGTTCATCACGGTCGATCCTGCGCGCGACACGCCCGAGGTGCTGAAGAACTACCTCGGCAGCTTCGACCCGCGCATCATCGGCCTTACCGGCACGCAAGAGGAGATCGACCGAGCGGTGAAGGCCTATCGCGCCTACTATAGGCGCGTGCCGACCTCGAGCGGCGACTACACGATGGACCACACCGCCATCGTCTACCTGATGGACCGCAAGGGCCAGTTCATCGGCAGCTTCAACACCGAACGCAGCCCGAAAGAATCCGCGCGCGAGCTGCTGCGCCATCTCTGAGACCGGGCCGGGCCATCGCCGATCAACCTCCCCGGTGTTACGCAAGACCACGCCTCGACTGGGCAGCTGAAGCATCTGCGCCCCAATGCAACTGGGCAGAACATTGTTCTGAAGGTTCGAGGGGCGATTTTTATGCGTATGTCGGCAGACAGAATAGAAAGAACTGTCGCATCTCCCGCCGATGATCGCCCATGCTCTTGTCCGGACAAGTCCGCCGTTGATGATCGCTACAAGTCACTGGCCAAGCACTGCGGCATTGCCTGGCGCGAACAGCCACTGACGCCGGCACACGATGTGCCGTTCCAGCAGGCGATGGCGGCCGGCATTGCCGGGCTGGACGAAGCGGCCGGGCTTCCGCATTGCCCTGTCGCCCTCGCCCGCCGGTCTGGCGGCGCTGGCACGGCACGATCTTGGGGGACGACCCGACGTGGTGATGCTGCCACCACACGTTTTCTGCGCCTTGCTGCGCGGGCAGGCGCGCGATCAGGTGCTCGACCATGCCAGCACTGCCTGCCTCCAGGACCGGCTGGCGATCGACAATGCCGATGACAACCTGCTGACCCGCATGTTCGCCATGGGATACGCGGTGCTGTTCGATGCGGTGACTGCCGGGCTCATGCGCACCAGCCTCCCCGTGCTGCTCGGTGGCACCAGCAACCATTTTCGCACCACCGTGCTGCGTCAGGTCGGCGGCTGGGATGCGTGGAACGTCACCGAGGATGCCGACCTTGCTCTCCGGCCGGTGCGCTCCGGCTACCGCGTCGCGGAACCGCCATCCGATACGCTGGAAGAAGCCCCGGCCCGGCTGCCGATGTGGTTCCGCCAGCATGTGCGCTGCATGAAAGGCTTCATGCAGACCCTTGTGACCCACAAGCGAAGCCCGCGCCGCCTGTTCGGCAATGGCCACCTCGCAGGCGCCGGTCCTGCTGGCCTTGTGCGCCGGCACGCTGCTGAGCACGCTGAGCTACCTGATCTTCCTGATCAATGCCGTGGTGTCGCTCAGCCTGTTCGGCGTGCCCGATCCCACCAGCGCCATGGAATGAGCCGTCATCGGCGTCTGGAGCGTGCTGACCGCCGGTGGACTGATCGCCATCATGGCCCCGGTCGTGCTGGGCGCGGTGCACAGGCGGCTGACCGAGCTGATCTGGTGGCTGCCCCTGCTCCCGATCTCTTGCCTGCTGATCTCGTCGGCAGCCCGGGTTGCGCTGGTCGAGTATGCCCGCGCGCCAAGCCAGTGAAACAGGACCGACCATGGCCTTGCGCAGACATCCCTGACGCGCAAGCCTGCCGGGGACAGCGCCGCCGCAACGTCCGCCCCATCGACAGGGTGAATCAGCCCGCCTTGAAGGCTGCTGGCCGCAGCCGGTTCCGGTCGGGCCGACGCTGCGGATTGTCAGGCCCTGGCTTCAACGTTCTGCACGACCTAGCGCACCTTGGCGGCATCGGGTCCGAGCGCCCTCCGCAACAGCCGGTTGCTGGCCTCGCCCGACATCGAGGCCGGGGCGACGATCGCCAGATCGTCTGCCAGTTCCGCCAGCATGTAAGGCAAGGCCCCGTCGGCGATCGAGCCAGCATCGAGGGGCCAGGCTCAGGCGCTACAACATCGATGAA
>Ga0164293_10000655_pt1 | contig 28128 bp, 23 predicted proteins | sample GEODES118metaG_FD_111487 | JGI IMG/M metagenome (GOLD analysis project Ga0164293, IMG submission 111487) | Eutrophic lake water microbial communities from Lake Mendota, Wisconsin, USA - GEODES118 metaG | ecosystem: Environmental > Aquatic > Freshwater > Lake | place: USA: Lake Mendota...
GAAGGGCCCTTAGCTCAGTTGGTTAGAGCATCTGACTCATAATCAGAGGGTCGTTGGTTCAAGCCCAACAGGGCCCACAGGTACAACAAGGGGGTTGCAGAAATGCAGCCCTTTTTGTTTTTGGGATGCCAATACAAAGCGGCCATGCACGGGGCCTGCAAAACAGATGGGTTGCCCCCTTTTTTTAGCCTTTTTCCTTGAGGCTACGGTTCTATTTTCCCCGATTTTATGCGTCAACACTGAAAATGCGTGGATTTAAATTCCTCTTTTGGTCCAGGCCCATGCAGGGGGCAACGGGAACTCTTGCATCGGCGGCGCGGTGGGGGGGAGTACTTTTCGATTGATTTTAGCCCCGTAAAGTTTCTGAGCTTGTACTGATTTCAGGCAATTTTCACCTTCGCCGCCCGCGCCCCTGATGGAGCCGGCTATAAGCGACCGCGGGAAAAGGCCCCCCAAAAAATAAAATGGCAGGCCCAAAAAACTAATTCCTGGGCTAAATGGGTTTGCAGGACCGTCCCAGCAGCCCCATCAAGGGCAAGTCCGGGTAACAACCACCTGCCCGTGGCCAGACTGATTCCCCAAGCTAGAAGGGTTGTTGTTGCCCAGCACAAAGCAGGTTCCGCCACCGCCCCCGGTGGCCAAACTGTTCCAACGCCCTCCGTTTCCGCCGGTGTATCCACCGCCACCGCCACCGCCATCCGCCGCGCCCCCGCCCCCGCCAAAACCACCCACAGCTACATACGGATTTCGGCCGTTGTCGTAATTCCCTCCTAAAAATCCGTTGGCCCGCGACCGCCCTCCTTCCGTGCCGGGGAATTGCACTCCGTTCATTCCATTCCCATTCCAACCGGCTCCCCCGCCCGAATCGTAATCGCCCTGACCTGTAACTTGTCCATAACTGCCCCCACCGTTTCCGGTAACGGCAAAATAGCTGTAGCTGTTCGGACCGTTGTTGTTGTCTTGTTGGTCGGTGCCTGAACTTTGGGCGGTAGAAGCATTCCGGCCTGGCTTGCGGGTGCTGTTCCCAGCTCCAATGCCCCCGCCGCCGCCGGCAGCCACATACAATACATTGCTTTGGCTGTTGTACACATAACTACCCCCGCCTCCGCCTCCGCCACCGGAGTTGTTCGCCGACAAACTCTGTCCGCCCCGCTGCCCCACCACAATGGCCAACACCGTTCCAGCCGTTAAGGAAACGCTACCAGAAACGATGCCGCCCTTTCCCGATTGGTTTAGGTAATCGCCCTTGTCGCCGCCCTCGGCTCCCGCCGCTTGAATGCTGTAGTTGCCCGTAGCGGGTACAGTCCACAGCTGCACTCCGTTCGATACCGTTACCACGCCCGACCCGTAGGTGGAATTGCACTGAGCTTGGCTTGGGCCGGTACGCCCGGTTTGACCGCAGTTGCTAAAGGTCCATGTGGCCGGAGAACAGTTGGTTGCGGTTATGGAGTCGGTGTTTTGACTTTGACAGCCGTTTGCATCGGTTACCGTCAATTGCACGGCATAGGTTCCGGTTTGGGTCCAGGTTACCGAAGGGTTTTGCGCGGTTGAACTCCCCGGGCTTCCCGAAGGAAAGGTCCAGGCATAGGTTGCATTGGCTTGATTTGCGTTAAATTGCGCCGCATTGTTGATGATGGGCGTTCCCGGCTGTACGGTAAAGGTGCTGTCGGGCACCGAAACGCTGAGGCTCAGGCTGGCCGGAGCCGAAGTTCCGCAGTAATTCACGGCGCTTACCGTAATGCTGCGCTGCCCCGTCAGGGCGCTTAAATTGAGCCGCACCGAATCGGTTCCCGTGCCCGAAATCAGGGTGTCGGTACTGCCAATGGTCCACAGGTAAGAGGTTGCGCCCGTTACCGGAGCTATGGAAAACAGCAGCCCGGTATCGGCAGGGCAGGCCAAGGTTGGCCCCGAAATCAAGGCAGGACTGGGCGGAGCGCTGTTGCAGTCGCATTGCAGGGCCTTCCAACCGCCCGGAAAATACCCTTCAATGCACTCATTGTCTGTATTGTAAATCACCAGGGCACGCGAAGGCAGCTGAATCGCATTGCGCTGAACGGTGCTGAGCCGCGGCAGCAGCAAGCCCTTTTGAGTAGATTGCAAATCGAGCACCGCCGAGGCATCGGGCGGATTGTTCGAGCCAATGGTTACCCCCTGCGAATGCAGGTTTTTCAAGGTTAATGTGCTTGCAATCAGCAGAAAAAACAGGAAATTTTTCATGGGATTCGGCTTAGGGGAATCGGGTATTTGCCAACAAATATACGGCAGTTTCGGGGGTATTTATGTTATTTTTTGGGCGGCAGCCGGGCTTTCCGAGCTACTCCGCAGCGCGAAAACGGGCCAGCCCGCACCCGGCAGTAGCTCCCAAGGTCGCTCTGCCGGTTGGGGGCCGGCTGCCGTTTTGGCGCTTGCGGGGTAGCTTCGTCAATCCCTGCCGCGCATCCTGGCCGTTTATCCTGTTTGGGATTGGTAGAGGCAGCCCATTGGATGCCTTTGCTTAGGTGTGGTTAACGATGAACAGGTGCCGCTTTTTTTTGAGTTGGCCCGCGCCCCCGATGGAGCCGGCAGCGGGCGCCGACCTGCCCCCAAAGGGCCGGGTGCGAGGAGGCGACCTTGGGAGCCACCGCAGCGCCCAGGGCCCTTGGGGCAGGGCAAGCCCGCTACAGGCGACAGCGGGAAAAGGCGCCCAAAAAAACCAAATATACCGCCGAATTAGGCTTTCTGGTCTTGGTGCAATTGCTCCACATAGCCGGCAATTCCCTGTTCCAGCGACTGAAAGGGAAAGGGGTAGGCCGAAGCGTTTGTAAACCGCGACATGTCTGCCTGGGTGTGGTACTGATACCGCTCGCGCAGCGCCAAGGGCATGTCGATAAACTCAATGTTGGGCTCCCGATTTAAGGATTGAAATAGGCCGCGGGCCAAATCCAAAAAGGGGCGCGCCTGCCCCGTGCCCAGGTTGTAGATGCCCGAGGCAAAGGGATGCTGAAAGCTGTACCACAGCACCTGCACAACATCGCTTACCGAAATAAAATCCCGCTCCTGTGCTCCGTCCACATACTGCTCACGGTACGACCGGAACAGCTTTATTTGCCCCGTTTCTTGAATTTGATGGTAGCCATGCCAAACCACCGAGGCCATTTTGCCTTTGTGGTGTTCGCCGTAGCCGTACACATTGAAAAAGCGGTATCCATACCAGGAGGCAGGGGAATGGGTTTGTGCTATTGCCCAGCGGTCAAAATCGAGTTTGCTTTGCCCATACGGATTCAGCGGGCGCAGGTTGCCAATGGCATCTAGGTTGTCGCTGTAGCCCCATTCTCCTTCGCCGTACACGGCCGCAGAAGATGCGTAAATAAAGGGGATGTTGTGGCGTTGGGCTGCTTGCCAAAGCGCTTTGGAGTAGTCCAAGTTCAGAGCCTTGAGCAGCTGGGTGTCTAGGCAAAAGGTGTCGGTTCGGGCGCCCAAATGAAAAACCGCAGCAGCCTGATTTAGCCAAAGGTCGGGCTGGGCAACAAACGCAGTGCGGGGTACGCATTCCAGAAAGGGGATGGATTTCCAAGCCTGTTGGTTGGCTCCGCGCTCAAAGTCATCAACCCCAATTACCCGGTAGCCGGCTTGTATGGCGTGGCGGGCTAGGGCTCCGCCAATGAAACCTGCGGCTCCGGTTATTACCACCGTTTTAAACCTGTTCTCCATACCGGTTTCTCCGCCTTTTTGCAGAGGTTGAAGGTGTTTTGAATTAAGGGGCAATGCTAAGTCGGCCGGTCCAAACGCTGTTCTGGTACCGAACGGTTAGGGTGTACATGCCGGGGCTGCTGGGCAGGCTGCTCAAATGCAAGGCATTTTCGACCCGAATAAAGGAAAGGGGCAATTCCCGGCCAAGGGCATCGGTCAAATGCAGTTCGGGAGTCTCCCATTCAGAAGGGATTTGCAAGATGGCCCGTTCTGATGTGGGGTTGGGGAACAAATTCAGGTTGGGCAGATTGGGCTGCTCGGGATTGCTTAGTACCAGGCATTGTCCTAAACCCGAGGGTACGGTGTCGGTATCGATAACGATGTTGGCATCGGCGGGAAAGGAGGGAATCAAAAAGGAGAAATAGGCAATAAGCATCTCGTCGGTGGTGGCTTCGCCGGCCGTTACGGTTTGGGGCGGGTTGCTGGGGTTGTTGGGGTTGTTGGCGGTGTTGTCGTACACCGCTTCGGCTTTCAACAGCGAGTTGGCGGGCAGAATCAGCGGCTTGCGGAAGGAATAGGTTCCTTGCCAGGAAAAATCCCATTTGGGAACATCTACCAAGGGAATGGTATCGCCAACGGGGGGCACCGCATAAATCTTCATGGATTTGCCAATCAGGTGCATGTGGGGCATCACCGACAAAAGGGTAGTGTTGTACGGAATCGAGTATTCAGCGGTGAAGCTGCGTACCGTATTTGCGGGGATGACCAAGTTTTGATTGATGGTGGTCATGTGGTTCAGAATGGGCATATTCATTACCTCGCGGGTGGTTCCGCTGGCAAATTTCAGGTTTACCCGGGTGCTGTCTAGTTTTCCTTGGGTATTGATGGGGTAGTGCATTTGCAACACCAACACCGAATTGGGTTCCAATTTCATGCCCATTCCGGCGGGATAAACAATGGGGTCGCCGCCGGGAACCCAGCCGCCCAAAAACTTGGAATCTTGAGAACCGGTGCCGCCAAAATTGGTGTAGCCCGGAAGGGGGTCGTTGGCGTCAAGCTGGGATGGAATGCCGGTGTTGTCGGCATATACCAGACAATGGTGAACCATTTCTTGGTTTCCGGGAATAACTTCCATGGCCGACAGATACACGGCTTGGGCATTGTTTAATGGAACCACAAAGCAGCGGTAATCTTCTTGGTTTAAGGGATTTACATAATTCGCCATTTTCCCAGTCCAGCTAACGGTTCCGATTTGGCTGCCGGTGTTGATTACCGGCGCTACAGGGGCATTGGCAGGATTCCCTTCGGGCGCTCCGGCATCGACCCAATCGGCAATTAAATTGATTTCGGCTTGAGTAAGGTAGCGCTCTTTGGCGTGGGTGCGGTAGGCGGGATCGGCAGGCCAGGGGGGCATGCGGCGGGCCTGAACCGCCGATTTCATGGCGTTGCGGACCAGAAATGCGTCCGAATAGGTTTTTAAGGAAAAGGGAGTAGATCCGCCGGTGTAATGGCAAGAATAGCAGCGTTGATATACAATGCAGGCAACGTTGTCAGACCAAGTTGGGGTTTGAGCGTTTGAGTGTAAAGCCAAACCCAAGAAGGCGAGAAGGAGCAAAAAAGGTCTCATACTTCGAAATTTATCGAAAGGTAGGCTAAAAAGACTGAAAATTAGGGGTAACCCTTGTTAATTTTCGCAAAGGAAAGGGTCAAATGCCAAATTCCACTTGAAATTGTCCAAGCCATTGATTGCCAGTATGGTTTAAATCCCATCGGGTTCCAAGTTGTTCATAGCCGAAAAAGAGTTGGGATTTAATGCGATGTCCTTTGATGTACCAATTGAAGCCCAAGCCGCTTTGGCTGCGTTGGGGATAAGACAGTTCGACGGCGGGATTGGGAACAAATTGGGCCCAGCGAAGCACCAATTCGGTTTTTTTGCCCAGCATTTTTCCGGCCTGAACCAAGATGCCATGGCCCAAGATGGGCAAAATGCCGCTGGCAGGAAGGTTGCCGGTTTTGTAAATGGCCTCAGACATCAAAGACCAGCCCTTGTATTTGAATGCGATATCGGCGAAAAGGGCCTGGAAGTCTGTAGCACTTTGCATCTCAATTCCATGGGTTCCAGCCTGCCGAATGGCCCACTGGTTAAAGTGCCCACCTAGGGCAATGGAAACTTTTGGTTTGTCTTCTTCTTCAAGGGCTCCTTCCGAGTAGTCTCCGCTGTTTTTGAATTTACCAAGCGGCAGCCATTCGGCGCGGAGGGTATAGGCCAGTCCGGCGTCCCTGGGAAGGGCATTGCGGCCTTCGCCCGAACTGATGGCTCCTTTAAAGCGAACTACCTGCTGGCCCAAAGGCAGGGTTGCGTAGAAAAAGACGCCCACATCGCGGTCAAGGGTTAAAAGGTTGTTTACGGGCGAGCGTTCGGGCAATTGCAGGTTTCCGGATGAAACCACCCGTTGCCGGTTTCCGGGGAGTTTGCTCTGGCCAAAACCGATGTAAAATTTGGGTGAAAAATGGTAGTAAATCATGGCATCGCGGATGGGTTCAGCAACATCGCTGTTGGTCAAACCCAAATCATTGCGGCTAAACGACAATTGAATGTAGTATGCCAGTCGGGGGTCGAAGAGAAATCCGTCGAGGCGAAAACGCAACCTGCGGACCAAGAAACCGAGGCTGGAAGGGCTCAGGTTTGCCCCGTCTTCGCTTTCATAAAAAAAGCGGTTTTGCATCCGAAACCGCATATTTATCGCATACAAAGAGTCTTTTTGAAACCGAACTCCTTGTGTGGCGTTAAGCAGGGGGGCCTCATCGCTTTCGGTTTCGCGCTGGGCTTGAACGCTTGCAAGATGGAATAGGCAAACCAGGCAAAGTAGAAGGCGTTTCATGGGAATAAATATACTTGGATTGGTCGGCATTCAACCGAATTCCCATGGCGGCATTGTGAAAGAAATGGAAGCATTAAGCAGCACATAGGGCAAGCCCTGGGTGCAGAAAAAAAGTTCGTCTAGGCCCTGGGGGGCAAAAACCAATTTTTAATTGGCTTTCTGGAATCAATTTCCTGGTTGAATGCTAAAATCCACCAATCGAACAAACTGCCTAATGCGGTCGCTGAGTTCTTGAGGTTCAAGGTTAATGACCCGTTCAATCCCAAACTTTTCGACGCAGAACGAGGCGATGGCCGAGCCATAAATGACGGCTTGCTTCATGGTTTCGAAGTTGATTTCGGATTGGGAGGCCAAAAAGCCAATAAATCCACCAGCAAAACTATCGCCGGCTCCGGTTGGGTCGAATACCTCTTCCAGCGGAAGGGCAGGGGCGTAGAAAATTTCATTTTGATGGAACAGCAAGGCTCCGTTTTCTCCTTTTTTAATCACCAAATAGCGGGGGCCCATGCTTAGAATTTTGCGGGCGGCTTTTACCAGGCTAAATTCCCCAGAAAGTTGCCGAGCTTCCTCGTCGTTGATGGTCAACACATCGACCATGGTAAGGGTGTCAATAAGGTCGTCCCAGGCGGAGTCCATCCAGAAGTTCATGGTATCCAAAACCACCAGTTTTGGTCGGCGGTTCATTTGTTGAAGTACGCTGCGCTGCAGGCTGGGCATTAGGTTTCCCAGCATTAGGAAGTCGCATTCTTTGGCGCTTTCGGGCAATACCGGGTTGAAGTCGGCCAGCACGTTTAATTGTGTTTCTAGGGTATCGCGGGAGTTCATGTCGGAACGGTAACGACCCCGCCAAAAGAACGATTTTTCGCCGGCTTTGATTTGCAGTCCTTCGGTTGAGATGCCCCGGCGGTGGAAGTGTTCAATTCCGCTTTCAGGGAAATCGTCTCCTACCACTGAAACCAGTTGGATGCCGCTTTTTAGAAAGTACGAGGCAGCCAAGGATACATAGGTAGCGGCTCCTCCAATAATTCGGCCTGAAGAGGCGAAGGGGGTTTCTACTTCGTCGAACGCCACGGTTCCAATCACCAATAAACTCATAGTGCAGTTATTTTGAGGCCAAAGGTAATAAAAGCGGGGAGATGGGTTTTGGGCTTAGGTTTTTGTGGTAATTGCCTTGTTTTCTGACTTCCGCGTTTTAACACCCAAGTCCAAATTTATTCTCAGTAAAATGAAGAGTTGCAGAAGGGCTTATGAAAAAACGCGGATTCAGGTGATGATTGCCTTGTTTCTTTTGGGGTTTAAGAGAAACCGGCAAAGCAAAACGCCCAAGGTTTTGGGAATTGGCAGCCCATTTGTATTGAAGTTTGATGGCACATCGGCACATCTTCAAGCCTCAACCTTCTGGATTGAAGTTGGGGGTTGAGAACACGATTGGGATTAAAGGAGAAACCGAAATGCCCTTAACTTAGAAGGGCAAATCGTCTTCAAAAGGGGCATTTGAGGGTGGAGCTGGGGGGCTGGGTGCTGCACCGGGTAAGGTTCCACCGGAAAAAGGAGCCGAACTGGAATCCATTGTTGGAGGCATTGGGGCTCCGGCATCGGCAGCGCCGTCCACAGCCAAATCCCATACTTTAATGTCGGTGTACCATTTGCTGTTGTATTCCCGGCTTTCCACATCTACTTTAGCCCGAACTTGCATGCCTTCTTTCAGGGCATATCGGTCAATTTTATCGCCCCAAAGGGTCATACATACATTTTTAGGATATTGTCCGGGTTGTTGAACCACAAATTCTTGTTTTCTCCACATCCCGCTTTTTCCTTGGCCATTTATTTCTTGCATGACCTGCACTACTTTACCTGAAATTTCCATTTCGCTTTTTTTTTCAAAGGTAGGCAGATTGTCTCCTAAAATCAACCCAAGTTTTCAACAATTCCCAACATTAAAAACAACTCCATCTTTTTTTATTGGGGGCAATAAATTGCCATATATTTCCTTTCCTTTGGTAGAATCAAACTTCATTCATGTACAAACAAGTCAAAGCCCACCTAAACACCCTTTTTATTTTTCTGGCCGTAATAGGTGCTTCGGCCATTTTGGCTCGGTCATACCTGCATCGAAATCAGGATGCAGACCGCATTTACGTAACGGGTTCGGGCAGTCAAGATTTTAAATCGGATTTGGGGAACTGGACGGGTTCTTATTCTGTTGAAAATACAGACCTTCAAGAGGGGTACAAGGTGCTTCAGGAAAACCGGGCGGCGGTGTTGGCTTTTTTGGTAAACAAAGGGTTTAAGGAGGCGGACCTAACGTTTGGTTCGGTATCGATCGAGAAGAACTACAGTTCCAAGTACGATGAACACGGCAATCTGTTGAGCAGGACATTTTTGAATCACACCTTGTTGCAGGAGGTAGATGTTAAATCGGGAGATGTCGATTTAATCGCCAAAATTTCGAGAGAGGCTACCGAATTAATCAATCAGGGAATCGAGATTAATTCCAATCCGCCCACCTACTATTATAGCAATTTAGGGGAATTGAAAATTGAAATGGTGGCAGCTGCAACCGAAGACGGAAGGGTTCGGGCAGAGCAAATTGCCAGCAAGGCAAACGGCAGCTTGGGCGAATTAAAAAATGCCAACCTAGGTGTTTTTCAGATCACTTCGCAAAGCGGTGACGAAGAATATTCTTGGGGAGGAACCTACAATACGAGTTCCATTTACAAAACGGCTTCCATTACGGTTCGGTTGGAATTTGGGGTGCATTGAGCAAGGCTCAGGCTTGGTCCAATCCGTCTAAGATTTTCTGAACGTCCACCTCGGTTTTGCTCAGAATTTCTTTGCATTTTTGAATCAAAACCGAGGCGCGTTTCACTTTTCCGGCCAATTCATCGACTCCAATTTCACCGCTTTCCATTTCGGCCACTATTTTTTGCAGCTCGTCAAAGGAATCTTTGTAGGTTTCTTTTGTGCTCATAAAGGTTCATTTGAATGATTGATTTCAATGGGTTGTGCCGACAGTTCGCCGCGGAACATTCGGATTTCAATTTGCTGATTTAAATGGATGTCTTCCGTATTGTTTAAGGGTTTTCCTCCTTGGGTTACAATGCTGAATCCACGCTTTAATACGTGTTCGGGGCTTAAATGTTGAACGTGGCTGTTTAAGAAATCCAAAGTTTGATGTTGGTTGGCTAAGGTCTGCTTAACTCTGGAGTTCAGCTGCCGAAGGGATTGGTCTAGATTCAGCGTTTCGGTTCGGATGCGTACCGTCATTCCTTGGGCCATTTGCTGCCGATTTCGCTCCAACTGGTTGTTGTGGTGCTTTGTAAGATAACGGGCCGAACTGCTTAAATGTTGAACAGCCTGTTGCCAATCGGCAAGGTGCCGAATTTGCCGGCTTCGGGTTGTGGCCGCCAACAGGCGAAGAGCATGTTGCAGTTCTTGTCGGGCATTTGAAACCACCTCTATGCTTTTTTTTGCCAAGGCATCTTCGCATTTTTGAAGGGGAACCGAGAGGTTGTGGAATTGCTGAACCAACCACTCGGCCAATTTTGTAGGCGTAATGGCGTTGTGCCAGGCAATTTGTTCGGCTACGGTTAAATTTGAGGCATGGCCAATTCCGGTTAAAACGGGCAGGGGAAATGTGGTTAAGGCTCGGTTTAATTCCAGGTTGTTGTAGCAGGCCATGCCCACTTCACCACCACCGCCGCGCACCAAAGCGACCACATCAAAATGGCCTTTAACCTTTTGAATTTTTTGCAGTTGTTCTTGGATGGTAACTACCGCCCTTTCCCCTTGTAGAACCGCAGGGAACAGGTGAAAATAAAAGGCGTATCCCCAGTGTTTATTGGCTTCTGCCAAGACCTTGGTAAAATCTCCGTATCCTTTGCTGCTGGCATCGGAAATCAAGGCAATGCGTTGAGGGAGCCAGGGTTTGGAAAGGGTTCTGTTTTTTGAAAACAAACCCTCTTCCTTTAGGGATTGGATGCAGCGTTGTTTTTCTTGTTCCAAATCTCCCAAAGAAAATGCGGGGTCCATATCCTGAATATGTAGGGAAAGTCCATAAACAGGATGGAATTGGATTTCCACGAGCATAAGAACCTTGATGCCGTCGCGCAGCGGTTCTTTAAGGACATTTAAAAAGGTGGAATTAATGCGTTGGTAATCGCCTTTCCATAGGTTTGCCCGCATTTGAGCCACAATGCTTCCATTTTGTTTTTCTACTAAATCGGGGTAGCAATGTCCTGAGGCGGGATAATGGTTAAGGGTGTTTATTTCGGCGCGTACCCAATAGGTTTGGGTGTAGGTGGACCGCAGAACGCCCTTGATGTTTTCGCACAATTCAAACAGGGAGTAACTGGGGCCTGAAACGGGCATGATTTAGTTGAAATCGGGTTTTCTTTTTTCCATAAAAGCTCCTGTGCCTTCGATGAAATCGGAGGTTTGGAAACAGGCTCCAAACGATTGAATTTCGGTGGAATAGCCTTTTTCAGTGAGCCGAAATCCGGCTTCGACCGCGGCAATGGCTGCAGCACTCGCTTGGGTTGAATTTTTTAAGAAAGAGGCGGCCATGGCCTTCGATTCAGCAAGCAGGTCTTCTTGGCTGCACACTTTGTTGACCAATCCCCAGTTCAAGGCGGTATTGGCATCGACCATTTTGGCCGAAAAAAGCAATTCATAGGCTCTTCCTCGGCCAATCAACTGAGGCAGGCGTTGGGTGCCGCCATAGCCTGGAATAACGCCCAAGCTTAATTCGGGCAGGCCCATTTTGGCGTTGTCAGAAGCAAGGCGGACATGTGCAGACAGGGCCAATTCCAACCCGCCGCCCAAGGCAAATCCATTGATGGCAGCAATAACGGGTTTTGGGAAATGGGCAATTTTATCAAAAAGCAAGGCTTGCCCGTCGTGGGCCAAAGCCTCGCCTTGCTCAACAGGAAAGGCGGCGAATTCGGAAATATCGGCCCCTGCCACAAAGGCCTTATTGCCAGATCCCGTTAGAATTAGAACCCGAACAGCGGAGTCGTTGGCCAGCGTTTCTAGGGCTTGGTTTAATTCTAAAATGGTAGCTCGATTAAGGGCGTTTAATTTTTCGGGGCGATTGATTGTAAGGGTAGCCAGCCCAGATTCTATTTCCAATAAAATATTCCGATGGTCCATGGCAGGTTAGGTTTGAAACAAAGGTAGCAAGCAAAAGGCAGATGCCATTCTACTTAATTTCAATAAGGTAAAATTAATTTAAAGGCCCTTGGCCCCGGCAAAAGCCTGGGCTTGCAACATGGCATAGGCTGATGCCTTTTTCCGGTAGGCATCCTTTTTACACATCAAAATCCTTCGCCTTGCCTTTTTAAGGCAAGGGGCCGCAGGCTTCGCTCTGGCATTCCATCTCGTTTTATGCCGGGCTTTTTGACACGAAATTGGCCTGTTTCCCGTTTCGTTCATCAAGGCTTAAATGGAATTGGCGGTGTATGCTGTGAGGCCGTTCCCCTGAAATTAAGCGAACCTTTGGCTTTGGTGTTTTTTAATTGGGAGCAAAGGGGTTCCATCTAAGTTTGGATCTGACAGCAAGGGTTTGATTTGATTTTGTATGATTTCTACAGCCTTATTTAGCATGATTCTGCGGGGGTAATTTTTACGAACAACCAAACCTACTTTCCGGAAAGGAATCGGAGTTGTAAATGACCGCAGGTGCAATTTGTCTTCTTCGTTTAAATCAAGGGTGGCTAAAAAAGGGAAGAGCGTGCTTCTTGAATTTTTACGCACGTGCCGAATAAGCCCCTCGAGAGAGCCTGCAACGAAATGAATTCGATTTGATTCCGAAAAGGGTTTTTCTACCCGTTCGCACAGTTCCAGAATCTGAGCACGCAAACAATGTCCTTGCTCTAAAAGGCAAAGATTGTTGACGGTGATTTCCTTTGGGTCAATAGGGCCTTGCGCTCCTGGAAAGTGAACAATCCGGAACGCCTAAATCGGGTTTTGGCTAGCCTTCAAAAAATCCAATCGAATTTCAATAAAAAAGCCAAGAATGGAGTCCAAATTTCCATGGCCGACCTCATCGTTTTGGCGGGGAATGTAGGTGTTGAAGATGCGGCTCGCAAAGGGGGCGTTGAGGTTTCGGTGCCTTTTAATCCCGGCCGAATGGATGCCAGCCAAGAACAAACCGATGTAGAGGCCTTGGCGGTTCTCGAACCTCAAGCCGATGGGTTTCGAAACTACCTGAAAACCCAATACAGCACTTCCACCGAAGCTTTGCTGGTGGATAAGGCCCAATTGCTCACCCTAACTGCCCCCGAAATGACGGTTCTTTTGGGCGGTATGCGTTCCTTAAACGCCAACTTTGATGGTTCTTCCCATGGAATTCTGAGCCCCCAAAAAGAAACCTTATCCAACGATTTCTTTGTTCAATTGCTGGATTTGAACCTGGTTTGGGAGGCCGCTGATGCCGATAAAGAATTGTTTTATGGAAAAGACCGGAAAACGGGTCAGCAGAAATTTACTGCCACAAGAACCGATTTGATTTTTGGTTCTCATTCGGAGTTGCGTGCTTTGGCTGAAGTATATGCCACCAACGATGCCAAAGAGAAATTTGTTCGGGATTTTGTGGCCGCGTGGAATAAAGTAATGAATTTGGACAGGTTTGACTTGATTCCCTAATTCAATTTCGATTTCAAATAAGACAGCGAACAGCCCCCATGCTGTTCGCTGTTTTTTTTAGTCGGATAATTTTGGGCTGGGCCTCCCTGACCACAAGCAAATCATGGCTTTCTCTTTTCACTTTGAAGAGCTGAACCTTGGCTTAGGAATAGGGCTTGGTTGGCTTGGTTTTTCTTCTTCATTCCTTAAAATTTAAAAATCCAAAACCTGTGCCCGTTTTGGTTTGTTACCTTTGTGTAAAACGCAATAAGTATGGCCGTAGAGACATTAAACGATGCATCCTTTTCGGAGTTGCTTAAAGAGGGTGGCTCAATTGCAGTTAAGTTCTATGCGGATTGGTGTGGAAGCTGCAAGTTGTTTTCACCCAAGTTTCGGCGAATGAGCGAAGAGGAGTCCAACGTAGGCATTCGCTTTGTAGAAATCAATGCGGAAGAAAATCCGGAAAGCCGCCGGTTGGCTGGGGTTGACAACCTGCCCTTTATTGCCGTGTTTAAAAAGGGGCTTTGTGTTCAAGGATTGGCGACCAGCAAAGAAGAAAAAGTGTTGGAAATGCTAAAAGAAATTGCCGAATGAAAATGGCTGAAATAAAAAGACTGGCTCAAACCCATTCTTTGTCAGAACTAAAATTGGCCGAGGAAGCGATGTATGAAGAGCAGGAGCTCGGCATCGAAGTGCATGGGGACGACGAAGGTGAAAAACTCACCCATATTTTAGCCGCCCAAGACCTTGTGCAAAACATGGAAAAAGGGATGTCCATCAACGATGCCGTTCGGGCTTATTCTCAACGCGTCAGAAATTCCATATCTTGACACCCATGGGCAAAAATGTGATTGAACGTATTGAAGAGGCGAGTGGGCCTTTGTTTTCTTTTGAGGTTATACCCCCCCTTAAAGGCGTAGGAATTGAAACCTTGTTTAAGGCCATTGATCCATTGATTGACCTTAAGCCGTCTTTCATCAATGTTACGTATCACCGCGAGGAGTTTGTTTACAAGAAGAGAGAAAAAGGGTACTTGGAAAAGGTGTCAATGCGCAAGCGCCCAGGAACCGTAAGCATTTGTGCTGCGATTCAACACCGGTATTCCATAGATACGGTCCCTCATTTAATTTGTGGCGGCTTTACCAAAGAAGAAACAGAAAACGCCCTAATTGATTTGGACTTTTTGGGAATAAACAATGTATTGGCGCTTCGTGGAGACCCCATTAAAACCGAAACACATTTCTCGCCCACCGACCGCGGCCATGCTCATGCGGTCGATTTGGTTCGGCAAATTACCGACATGAATAAGGGAGTTTATTTGGACGATGAAATTAGAGAGCCCGCTCCCACCAATTTTTGTGTTGGCGTTGCGGGGTATCCGGAGCGGCATTTTGAATCGCCCCACATGGATTTGGATTTCCAATATTTAAAAGAGAAGATCGATTCAGGAGCTCAGTATATTGTAACCCAGTTGTTTTTTGACAACCAAAAGTTTTTTGCTTTTCGCGACCGCTGTTGGGCAGAGGGCATTCGGGTGCCCATCATTCCAGGCATAAAGCCCATCGAAAAGATTTCGCACCTCACGTTTATGCCCAAGTTTTTCCATGTGGAAATACCGGGGCAGCTGACCCATTCTTTAATGAAGTGCAAGACCGACGACGAGGCAAGGCAGGTAGGAATTGATTGGGGCATGGCTCAGTGCAAAGAGTTGATAGGCAGCGATGTGCCTGGCATTCACTTTTTCACCATGGGTAAAAGCAAATCCGTTCGAGCCATAGCCGAATCGGTGTTTAGCGCCCAATAAGGTCTTTGGGGTCCACCATTATTGTGGTATCAACAGGCACAGATGCCTTAAAAATCCCCCAAACTTTTATTTGAATTTCTCCTTGCACCTGAACGGGCAATTTTTTTCCTTGAAGTACAAGCACAACAGCATTGGGCGCGGCCCTTAGCATGGCGTTTGTATTTAGCTGTGCATTCAAGGGGAACACCACAGATTGGCGCGCCGGAAAGCGGATAGGCGAGGTGTTGCTGAGTTCTCCAACCTCCATTTGCTGGTACCGAACTTGAAGGGCAACACGGGTTGAGGTGACCGAGAATCCATTTGGATTTTCGGTTCGCAGCTGAACCTGTCCACCTGCAGCGTTTAGGTTGAAAGAGACGAAATCTACGCTGGGCATAGCGATTTTACAGGAGTAAAAAGCCAAACAACCGAGGGCAGTTAAGAAGAGGCCGGCGGCTTTACTTGATTTTAGCATAGTGATGGAAAAACCAAGGAATGGTTTCGATGCCTTTGTAGAAATTGAAAACGCCATAGCTTTCGTTGGGGGAATGCAGTGCGTCAATATCCAAGCCAAAGCCCATTAAAACCGATTTTAAACCCAGCTCTTTTTCAAACAAGGCCACAATGGGAATGGAACCACCGCCCCGGGTTGGAATGGGTTCCTTTCCGAAGGTTTCTTTCATGGCTAGGCTTGCCGCTTTAAATTCGGGGGAGTCAGAAGGGGTTACAACGGGTTCGCCACCGTGGTGGGGCCGTACTTCTACCTTTACTGAGGCCGGAGCAATGGAGCGGAAGTATTCTGCAAAAAGGGCGGTAATTTCTTCAGAGCTTTGGTTTGGCACCAAGCGCATGGATATTTTGGCATAGGCCTTTGAGGGCAGCACTGTTTTTGCTCCTTCGCCAATGTAGCCGCCCCAAATGCCATTCACATCTAAAGTTGGTCGGGTTCCGGTGCGTTCAAAGGTGGTATAGCCCTGCTCTCCGTGCAAGGCATCAATGCCCAAATCGCGTTTGTATTCTTGCACATCAAAGGGAGCGGTATTCAGGGCGGTTCGGTCGGTTTCTGAAAGGTCTAAAACCTTTTCGTAAAAACCGGGAATGGCAATTCGGCCTTGGTCGTCGTGCATTTGGGCAATCATTCGAGCCAAAATATTGATGGGATTGGCTACTGCGCCGCCGTAAACGCCCGAGTGTAAATCGCGGTTTGGTCCAGTAACTTCCACCTCAACGTACGAAAGTCCACGCAGGCCAACATCGATGGATGGGGTGTCGTTGCCCAACATGCTGGTGTCAGAAATCAAAACCATGTTGGCAGAAAGGCGTTTTTTTTCTTGTTTCACAAAGGTCGATAAGTTGTTGGAGCCAACCTCTTCTTCGCCTTCAATCATAAACTTGACGTTGCAGGGCAATTCGCCGGCGGCCCACATGGCCTCAAAGGCTTTAAGGTGCATGTAAAACTGGCCTTTGTCGTCGGCTGAACCGCGGGCATAAATGCGCTCGTTTCGGATTTCGGGTTGAAAGGGCGGAGTGGTCCACAGTTCCAACGGAACCGCGGGTTGAACGTCGTAATGCCCGTACACCAATACGGTGGGCAAGGATGGATCAATGATTTTTTCTCCGTACACAATCGGATATCCCGCTGTAGGGCAAATCTCAACGGCATCGGCTCCAGCCTCTGTAAGCCGATCGGCCACAAACGCCGCACAAGCATGAACGTCTTTTGCAAACGCAGGGTCGGCACTGATGGAAGGAATGCGCAACAAATCAAACAATTCGGACATAAACCGTTCCCGCTGTGCCTGGATAAAGTGCTGTGTTTTTTGCATGGTTATTGCTGTTTCTATGGGGTAAACGTATTTCAATCTTGGGAATAATTGGTGAAAATACAGCAAGAAAACCTGCCTTTCAAGCCACCGAAAATTCAGGCTGAAAGTACGGAATCTGTCGCACTTCTTGAAATCAAACGTTCCGATGGCTTATAAGTTCTGTTAAATTGCCTTTAAGTTCCTTGAAAAGCCCATAAAAAGAGTGTAATTTTAAGCGATATTGTACCATGCGCAAGAACTGCAACAAAACTTTGATCGTGAATTGGCCTCAGATTGCCATGGGGGTCGCCTTGTTGTTCTTGCCATCGATGGGGTTTGCTCAGCTCCAAACCACAGGGGGAATAACGCCCAACGATTTGGTTCAAAACATTTTGTTGGGTGGGGGAGTTCAGGTTTCCAATGTAACCTTGACAGGCAGTGGTCAAGCCTACGGTGCTTTTACGGCCAACAACACCAATTTGGGTTTGAATTCGGGAATTTTATTGACCACAGGTATTATTTCGGGCCCCAACGGGCCTCAGGGCCCAAACAACCGCCCCGATGCCGGCATTGACAACAATTTTCAAGGTTCTCCTTTGTTGAACGCGGAGTTTGGATTTACTCAACCCACCTTCAATGCCACCACCCTTTCCTTTAACTTTATTCCCCAAGGCGATTCTGTGGCCTTTCGCTACGTGTTTGGCTCGGAAGAATACCGGGAATTTGTGGGGTCTGAATTCAACGACATATTCGGGTTTTTTATCAGCGGCCCCAACCCGGCCGGGGGCAACTACCAAAACCAAAACATTGCCTTGCTGCCCAACGGAACCAAGGTGGCCATCAACAATGTAAACCACCTTAGCAATTCTCAATATTATGTGGACAATGAATTGCCCTTGCCCGGTATGTTTATTCAATACGACGGATTTACTCGGGTTCTTACGGCCCGTGCAAAAGTGATTCCCTGTTCCACCTACACCATTCGCCTAGCCATTGCCGATGTGGCCGACGGCATTTACGATTCGGGCGTGTTTTTAGAAGCGAAGAGCTTTACCTCTGATGGATTGAGCATGTATTATACCATTCTTAATGGGGTTTCTAAAGATACCTTGTATGAAGGCTGCGGCACGGCCGCCATTGTAATCAAAAACACCCTGCCCCTAACCCAAGATAAAACCATCAATCTCCTGCTTCAAGGCAATTCCATCAATGGGGTCGATTATCAAACCTTGCCTACTCAGGTTACCATTCCTGCGGGGGCCGACTCGGTGGTTTTGTACACCTCGGCCCTGACCGATGTGTTGAACGAAGGGGTGGAGCTGTTGATTGTTACAGCAGACGATCCAAACCTATGTCCGGATATTGAACGCCCCAGCGTTCGAATCCCCATTGCAGATGTGCGCCCCCTAAGCGTTCAGGCCATGGACGACCAGTCTTTTGCCTGCAACAATCAGGTGGTGTTTTTAACCGCCAGTACTACGGGCGGGGTAGGACAGGCCTCCTTAACCTGGAATCCAGGTGGGCTGAGTGGTTCTCCCGTTCCAACTTTGGTGGGGCAAAGCACTCAATTTATAGTTACAGCCACCGATGTATGCCAGAATACAGCCACCGATACGGTTTTAATTCAGGTTCCCAATGTCTCTCCCTTGAATTTGGAATTTAGTCCAGACACCGTGATATGCCCAGGTGCCTCTGTGTTGTTGGAAGCGCAATATGGAGGGGGAATTGGAGAGTTGGTTTTTGTTTGGGACAACGGATTTTCATCCGATTCCCTACGTCAATGGGTGAACCCCATGAGCACCCAGATTTATACCGTTTCGGTGGCCGACAGCTGCGGAAATGTGCTTAGCTTGTCTTCGCGGGTAACGGTACGGGTGCCTGAGGCTTCATTTGAATACTTCTATTTAGACAACAACAAGTTGATTTTCGATTCTGAAACCTCGGCAGATGTGGTTGCCTGGTTCTGGGATTTTGGGCCCACGGGAACCGACACCTTGGCCGATCCGATTCGGGTGTTTTTGGATACAGGATTTCAAGTAGTTCGGTTGACCGTAACCAACGAATTTGGTTGTCAGGTTGAGTTGATTGACACCGTTTATATTTATCCGCCCTTCGGATTTTACATTCCCAACACCTTTACTCCCAACGCCGATTTGGTTAACGATATTTTTAGGGGATATGGGCAAGGGTTTAAAGACATTGTTTGGCGGATTTTTGACCGTTGGGGGCAACAGGTATTTGAGTCAACCCACATGAAGCGGGGTTGGGACGGTCAACGAAATGGGCAGCCTTACCCGATTGGCGTTTATGCATACCGCTTTGAGCTGATTTTGCCCAACAACCGACCCCGGGTGTTTATGGGACATGTAAATTTGATTCGGTGATGCTTGGAAGAGGTTTAGTTGTTGCCTTGCTTTTCATCGGACTAGGTCTTCCGCTCAGGGCTACCCATATTATTGGGGGTGAAATGTACTACGATTGCCTTGGAGGCAACAATTACCTTATTACATTAAAGGTGTACCGAGATTGTTTGAACGGACAGGCACCCTTTGACAATCCGGCCAGCATTTCGGTTTGGGATGCCGGGGGCAATTTGCTGCAAACCATCAATTTGCCTTTCCCCGGGGCCAACAATGTGCCTTTTACGCCCAGCTCGCCCTGCTTTCAGGCACCCCCAAATGTGTGCGTTGAAGAGGCCATTTATACCTTTCAAACTTCATTGCCCATTCAAACCACGGGAATAACCCTGGCTTATCAGCGTTGCTGCCGAAACAACAGCATTGTCAATTTGGTGAATCCGGGAAGTACCGGCAGTACCTACCAAACCACCATTCCGGGCAGCAATTTGGTGGTCTGCAATTCCGGTCCTCGGTTCAACAACTTTCCTCCCATCGCTGTGTGCTTGGGCGATACCTTAAAGTTCGACCACTCTGCCACCGACCCCGACGGAGACAGTCTGGTGTATGAATTCTGTTCTACCTATGATGGCGGATCGGTGGCCAATCCCATGCCTGTTCCCACCAGTCCGCCGCCTTTTAATCCGATTACCTTCTCGCCCCCCTTTTCGCCGACCTACCCTTTGGCCTCCAATCCGGCGATTTCTATTGATCCCTCAACCGGATTTATGACGGCGGTACCCAATCAAGTTGGGCAATACGTTGTTGGAGTTTGTGTGCGGGAATACCGAAACGGAGTCTTGTTGGGCGTACACCAACGCGATTTTCAGTTCAATGTAACCGCCTGTCTAATCAATACTCAGGCGGGTTTTAGTTTCAACACCAATTTGCAAACCGAACCCGACGGCAGTTATTTTATTTGCGGAGATTTGCCGGTAAATTTCAGCAATTCTTCCTTGAATGCCTCGACCTTTGCTTGGGATTTTGGGGTTAACGGCATCAATACCGATGTAAGCAATGCATACCAACCGCAGTACATCTTTCCCGGTCCGGGGGTGTATCAGATTCAGCTGATTAGCAATCCCGGCTTTTTTTGCGCCGACACGGCCTATCAAACCTTAACGGTGAAGGCGGCTGTGCTGATAAATCCTCAGGTGATTGCAGATCAGTGCATAGGCAGTCAAAACATTAATTTAACGGCTACGGGTGCCCTGCCTGCAGGCACCTCTTTCAACTGGAATTTTGGTCCTTTGGCCAACCCCCAAAGTTCGAATCAGAATCCAACGGGCCCGGTGAATTACATGCAGCCCGGTCAATTTCAAATACGCTTGCTGGCCGAACGCATGGGGTGCCGCGATTCCATAGTCGTTCCGGTGAACATTTCTGGTTATGCCTATGGAATTTCCGATGGGCCCTATGCCGGCTGTGAGCCCACCACCCTTACATTTAATCCCCAGATTTTTCCCGAAAACAACACCTTGTTGTTTAACTGGGATTTGGGCAATGGCCAAAGTTCAAACCAACTTAATCCAACCGTGGTTTACGCAGCGGGAACGTATCAGCCTGTGCTAACCGTTGTATCTACGGGGGCCTGTGTCGATACTTTTACGCTGCCTGTTGCTGGCGGGGTGGTCATTTTTCCGATTCCGACGGCGGTTTTAAGCGGCAGCCCCAATGAGCAATCCATTTTTAATCCGCATTTTATGTTCAGCAACGGTTCGTTGGATTATTCAAATTGCATGTTTAATCCCGGCGATGGTTCGGCCTGGCAACCCTGTCAAAATACGTATTCTTATTCGTACGATTCGGCTGGATATTTTGATGCGGTGTTGGTGGCTGTCAACGAATACCAATGCAGCGATACGGCTCGCTATCGCATTTATGTGCGGCCTGAATTTACGTATTATGTTCCCAACGCATTTACATTAAACGCCGATGGCATTAACGAAGGATTCCGCGGCTATGGTACCGGAATTGCTGAATACGCCTTTCGGATTTTTAATCGTTGGGGAGAAGAACTTTTTTATTCGACCGATTTAACAGAATACTGGGATGGTTTTTATGGTTCTAAAATTTGTCCACAGGGGGTTTATGTGTATTCGGCCGACATTGTTGACGCCCTTGGGGTTTCACATCGGTTTCGGGGGAAGGCGATGTTGATTCGCGGCAGTGCTTTGCTCGCCCGTCCTGGGGCCGAATAAACGGGCATTTAATCGAACCGAAAACGGTTCTGTTTGTTGTGGTATTATGGAAATTAAGGTAGTTAGCGGTTGGTTTGATGCCGAGCTGCACAACGTAAAACAGGGGTTTAATTTGAGTTTGTTCAAAGCCCTAAATCCGCCCTGGATGCCTGCAAAGGTGGTTCGTTTTGACGGCTGTTCGCCCGGCGATGTGGTTCGGCTAAAATTGGGACTTTGGCCTATTCAGATGGATTGGGAGAGTCAAATTACCGAAGAAAAAACAGGTCTTGATGCCTGGTATTTTGTTGATGAAGGAGTGCTGCTGCCTTTTTTTCTTCAAAAATGGACGCATGTACATCGGGTTGAGAGCCAGCATGGGCGTTGCCGGGTGATTGACCACATTGAATTGGAGTTTCGTTCTGGGTTTTGGGCTTGGCTGTTCATGCCCCTAATGCGGCAGCAATTTGCCTATCGAAAACCGATTTATGCCAAGCGTCTTTGGGGAGCCCCGTCTGCATCTTAGCGATGGATTTAAGCGGGTTGTACCCGTAAAAAAAAGATGAAAGGGTAGATAAAACGAACGGCCCGCGGCAGGGATTGACGAGGCTAACCCGCAAGGGGCAGGGCGGCAGGCGGGCATGGCCCAAAAGAGCGACGCGAGGAGCTCCTTTTGGGCCTTGCCCGCCCCGCCTTGCCCCGCGGATTAGCCCGGAAAGCCCGGCTGCCGCCCACCAAAATCAGAAAAGCCAACTCGTATGCATAAGTAAACCGCTTTGCCTACCTTTGTTTACTCAAGGGCCAAATTGGGCTGTCAGGGAATCCTATTTCATGCCGATGACATCAAGGTTAGTCCGCATTATTGTATTGTTTATGTTCTTCGCCATGACAGGCCTGGTGGGGATTCAAATTATTTGGATTCAGCGTGCCGTGGAGCAGCGTGAAGAGCAATTTGACCAAGGCGTTTTTGAGGCATTGGCGCAGACAACGGTTGCCTATCAGGAGTCGAGCTGGCAGCGCGATTTTGACCAATCGTTTAATTGGAAGGCCTTTGAATTGCTGGTTCAAAACCATATGGATTCCTTGAGTGGACTGGCATTGAGACAAGATACAGGCCGTAGGATTTCCCGGAACAATCGAAGCCAGCTCCGCGGCAGGCAAGAACGCCTGCAGTTTTCGATTAGTCCGTTTGGTGGGGCCGAAATGACCGTGAGCAGTCCTGAAACCGACTCCTCTCGGGCCGCTATTCAACAGGAAATGCATCAAACCTTTTTGATGCTGAACCAAAGTAGAACCCTAATTGGACAATTGTTTCGGCAAATGGTGGCCGATTTTTCTATGGATTTACCCACCGATATTGATACGGCATTGCTGCGGCATATTTTAGAAGCAGAATTCAAGGAACACAGCATTAAAACCGGCTGGACTTACGGATTGATTATGCCAGGAGAAGCGAAATTTCGTTTTCATCAAATCCGATACACCCAGCAGCTGTTGCGTTCAAAATACCGCAGTCCTTTGATGGTGAATCCTGCTGTGGCCAGCCCCGAACTGGTGGTGTACTTCCCGCATAAAACCAGCTTTTTGTTGCGCAATTTGTACTTTTTACTTGCCGCCTCGGCCGTATTGATTCTCATAATTATTGCCGCGTTTTCGTCCACCATTTTCATCATTGTTCGGCAAAAAAAGGTGCAGGAAATCAAAAACGATTTGATAAACAACATAACCCACGAACTTAAAACGCCCATCAGCACTATTTCGCTGGCTTGCCAGGCCATTGCCGACCCCGACTTAGGGAGCCTGCCTGCCACCCGCGACAAATACTTGGGGATGATTGCCGAAGAAAACAAACGTTTAGGTACGCTGGTAGAGAACGTGCTGCAAGCCGCCGTGTTTGAACGGGGCGAAGGCCAACTCAAGATCCGAAAGGTGGATATGCACCAAAAGATTAACAGCGTGCTGCGCAGCTTAGACATTCAAATGGGCAACCGCGGCATTTCGGTGGTAAAAAACCTGGATGCCCATGACTTTGTTGTTGAGGCTGACGAGGTTATGCTAACCAATCTGATTTTTAATTTGGCCGACAACGCCATCAAATACAGCCGAAAAACAGAAGGCAATATCACGGTTTCGACCTGGAACGATGCAACGCATTTTTTCATGGAAGTGGCCGATAATGGCATCGGCATTTCAAAAGAAAACATAAAGCGTATATTTGATAAATTGTACCGCGTGCACACCGGAAACATTCACGATGTGAAAGGCTACGGGTTGGGCCTGAGTTACGTTAAAAAAATTGTAGAAGCACACCAAGGTGAAATCCAAGTCAAAAGCCAGCTTCAGGAGGGAAGCCGCTTTCTTGTACGCCTGCCAATAAAACAAGAAATCTAAGCCACATGGAAGACATAAAGCCAAAAATTTTACTGGTCGAAGACGAAACCAATTTGGGTAACCTTTTGAAGGATTACCTTGCTGCCAAAGGATTTGATGCCAGTTTGGCCACCGATGGGCAAGAGGGTTTCGATGTGTTTTCACGGCAGCGTTTCGACATTTGCATTTTAGACATCATGCTTCCCGTGAAAGACGGGTACACCCTAGCCAAAGAAATTAGGCAGGCCAACCCCAACATGCCTATCATCTTTTTGACCGCAAAAAGCCTTCCCGACGATCGAATTGAAGGTTTTAAAAGCGGAGCCGACGATTATTTGACCAAGCCTTTTAACATGGAGGAGTTGCTGCTGCGCATTCAAGCTGTACTAAAACGGTCGGCCGCAATACCTTCTATGCACACAAACGACACGTTTTTCACCCTGAGCCGCTACACCTTCGACACGCAAAAGCAATGGCTTAGCTTAGACGGGGGCGAGCCTCAAAAACTCACATCGAAGGAATCGGACCTGCTGCGCTTGCTGTCTTTAAACCTGAATAAAACGCTAGACAGGGCCTTTGCACTCAAAACAATATGGGGCGACGACAGCTATTTCAATGCAAGAAGCATGGATGTGTACATAACGAAGCTGCGGAAGTATTTAAAAGAGGACACAAAAATCGAGATTTTGAACGTCCACGGCAAGGGTTTCAAAATGCTGATTTCGGAGTAATTCGGGCTTTTCGCCATTTGAATGAGGTTTTTTTGTGCGGCAGCCGGGCTTTCTCCGGTAGTCCGCGGTGGCCGTAGGCTGGCCCAGCGGCTTTGCGGGGGCTCCTAAAGTCGCCTCCGCACCGCGCGGGCCAGTCCTACGCCCCCCTTTCGGGCTACCCGGTTCAATCCCTGCCGCCAAACGAAAAGCCGCATCTAAACAGATGATTTGCCTTCCTTTAATTCCCGGGCCAATTCAAGGTGGCTTCGGTACAATTCGGCCCATGGTCGGGCCTCAGATTCACGGCTAAAAGAACGGTCGTGCCAAACACTGATAAACCGACCTCCATATTTATGGACCCTACGCATCAGGAGCTCAATTTTGGCAAAAGCCTCTTCGGGCGTTTCACGGCTGTAATACCGAAATGCGGTTTCCATGGCGGCAAACGGATGAACCGTTAAAGGAAGCTGCCGGTTTTGTAGCAGGTCGAAAAATGGATAGGAAACAGAAATTCCAGCTCTAAATCCGGGAACATCCGAATAACCCATCGAATGTTCGTGCCGGAACCCAATTTCGTAGGCTTGGCGAAAGCTGTCGGGCATGTTTAAACGTAAAAAATGCCGACGTAAATGCAGCATTTTTTCGCCTTTCAGCTGGGCCTGCAGCCCTTTTTTTTCGGCAATAAGCAGGGCCGGATTGTGCAGGCAATGGTAAGAGGGGTGCAAGCCCACCCGGCCAATTTTCTTGAGTTTTTGAATCAGCTCAGCATAATCTGCATGCTGTGGCTCTACTGCGTGGTCGTATTTCCCCTTTTGGCAATGCATAACAAAAATACGGACGTCCACTTTGTTTCGTTTGGCTTGCCGTCGAATCCATCGGTAGTTGTCGTAGGGGTCTGCTTTCTGCATAAACAACATTCGAAACCGGTATTGAATCGCAGGCCCTCGGAACTTAAGGCCATCAAGAAAAAGCCCAGCGATGTTTCTCCACAGCGGTTTTCCCCGGTATTTGAAACCATTGTCAATGTCGATGGTGCTTAAAAAGTCAAACTTTTTTTGCTGTTTTGGCAGGGCTGGAAATTTTTGCCGAAGTGCACGGTACAGTTGGTTGACCCAAAGGTGAACAATGGGCCAATCTAAAAATTGATGCCGGGCTGCGAGGGATTCGGCAGATTGGAAACGCCCATGCGCATCGGTTGAAGCGCAGTGGTATTCTTCGTAGCGGCTTGCCAAATAAAAAACCGCTGCGGGCAGATCAAAATTCAGGTCGGCATCGGAATCTTCCGGAAAAAGAATGCTGTTTTCGCCCTGTCCTTTGACCTGGGGCATAAACGGCCGGAATGAGGTTTCGTGTAAAAATCCGCTGTTGGGAATCAAAAGGGCCGCTGTTGCTCCGGAGCGGCCATAGGAAATTTTGGGCCCATTTTGAGCCAAAAACCCTTTCCAGCGGCGCGTAAAATGAAGGTTGAACGTGGAGGGAAGAACGCAATCAAAAATCAGTTTAAAGGCGTAAACGGTGCGGGGACTTTTTTGGGGTACGAAGACGTACAGGTCCTGCATGGCTGTGGTTATTCGTTTTCAGGCAACAAGTCCTCGTCTGTGGTGCCCTCGTCTACATCCAATGCGTCGGGAATTGTAAATTGGGGCGAAAGGATGCTCCGGTATTGCTTCTCATCTTGCAGAACAAGCAAAGCCTGAACCACCATTGGGTCATCAAAAAGGGAAGACCGAATGCGTGCCCTGCGGTACCCGTATCGGCTCACAATTTCCATCCTCAGATAGCGCGAAATTTCGCTTTGGAACATAGATAAATCCTTTCGTTTTACGGATTTTTTCTTGGTAAGAAGCTGCTCATACTCCGCACTGATTCGATCGAAGTACCGTTCCCGAACGGCCGTTTCTTTGAAGGCATTCAGGGCCTTTTCGCTTTCGGTTTCGTACCCGTAGTCTTTGTCCTTTAAAAAATCTATAAATTGACCGTAAATATTGGCATCGACATCAAAGGCAGCGGTATCAACCAACCGAGGGTTTTGTCGGAAATATTGGTTGGCAAATTCAAAAATCAAGTCTTTTTGCACCAAAGCCACCAAGATTTTCGACATTTTAGGACTGGGCAAAGGCAGGTCAGGCTGAACACCGGCCCCGTCTTTGACTAGGCGTCCAATTTTGGTTTTAAAGGATTTACGTAAGGAATCGGGAATGGTTTTTACCTTTCCTGTTGCGTCTCGATTGGAATAATCCAGGGCTTGAATGCAGCGTCCACTGGGAATGTAGTATTTAGACGTAGTTACTTTAAGTTGAGTGTTGTACACCAGCATACGGGTAGATTGCACCAAGCCTTTTCCAAAGGTTCGTTGACCAATAACCACGCCTCGGTCTAGGTCTTGAATGGTGCCAGAAACAATTTCAGAGGCCGATGCAGAACGGCGGTCCACCAACACCGCCAATCTAATTTCGGTGTCAAGGGGTTCGCCCAAGGTTCGGTAGGCTTTGTTCCATTCGGTTACTTTTCCTTTGGTGGTTACCACCAATTCGCCCCGGGCTGCGAAATTGTTTACCACCGAGATGGCTTCCCGAAGCAGGCCTCCCGGATTGCCTCTTAAGTCTAAAACCAAAGACTCTATATTCGGATTGGCCTTTTTTAGGTCTTGCATGGCGTTTCGAACGTCAAGCCCTGCATTGGGAGTAAACCCGCCCAATTTGATGAATCCCGTTTTGGAATTCAACATGCCGTAGTAGGATACGTTTTTCATCCGGATTTCTTGCCGTACCACGTTAACCAAAATGGGTTTTTCTTCGCCTGGGCGAATCAATTCAAGTTGAACAGCCGTTCCAGGGGCACCTCGAAGCAGTTTCACCACATCGTCTGTATTTAGGTCAACAACCGACTTCCCATTCACCTTTGCCATTTTGTCGCCAGGCTGAAGTCCTGCCGTTTGTGCGGGGGTGTCTTCGTAAGGTTCAACAATGGTAACATAGCGTCCGAACTTGCGCACCACAGCTCCAAGCCCACCGTATTGACCGGTGGTGGTCATTCGGTGGTTTTCGATTTCTGATTCAGGGATGAAAGAGGTGTACGGATCCAGCGATTCCAACATAGAACCAATGGCCGATTCGGTCAAGGTGCCCGGGCTAATGGGGTCCACATAATAGGTGTCAAGCTCCCGCATCAGCGTCGAAAAAATCTCTAAGTTTTTAGATATTTCAAAGGATTGGCCAAAGCCAAAGGCCAGCAAGGAAAGGATTCCGCCGGTTAGAGCCGAAACCCATGGGTTTTTTAAATGGGAAAACGGATTGGATGCCTTCATTTCGGTAAAAGTACAAGAGATTTTTGTAAGGTACACAAGAAACGCAGGGACGCGGGTTTTGGTATGCTGTTCTGGGGAAGGCTTGGGCTTTAATGCCTACTTTTACTGCATGTTCAGGTTGCACCGTACTCTTTTTATCTTGCTTGGAATGGCAATGAGTCAGCTTGTTTTGGGCCAAGCGGCCGAATTGTCTTTCCCTAAGCGGCAAAAAGTAGCCCTAATCGGTTCGTCTATGCAGGGCTGGTTAGAACCGGGCGACAGCCTGGATTTAATGCTCGATGAAACCTTCTCAATGCCCTTAAAACTCGGCGATTTTGCCATCGTTGCCAAAGGGGGAAACCCCAAAATACCTCTGCTGAAAAAGGTGGTGGGATTGCCTGGCGATTCCATCGGATTTGCAGGCGA
>Ga0164293_10000657_pt1 | contig 28084 bp, 23 predicted proteins | sample GEODES118metaG_FD_111487 | JGI IMG/M metagenome (GOLD analysis project Ga0164293, IMG submission 111487) | Eutrophic lake water microbial communities from Lake Mendota, Wisconsin, USA - GEODES118 metaG | ecosystem: Environmental > Aquatic > Freshwater > Lake | place: USA: Lake Mendota...
ATCACCTTCTTTCAATGCAGTGGTTTGCATGTTACCGGCATCGCTGCCTGTGTTGGGCTCGGTAAGACCCCACGCACCCAGCCATTCTCCTGAAGCCAGCCGCGGCAGGTATCTACTTTTCTGATCTTCATTACCAAATTGGGAAATATGCCCGGTGCAAAGTGAATTGTGCGCAGCCAGACTTAATCCAACTGAGCCGCAGACTTTTGAGATCTCTTCGATCACGGCCACGTATTCGAAATACGACAAACCTGAGCCGCCGTACTCCTCCGGCACGAGCACTCCCATTAAACCCAGCTTGCCCATCTCCCGAAAAATATGGCCCGGAAAAGCCTGGCTTTCATCCCACTCCATAACATAGGGCTTGATGTGAAGTCGCGCAAACTCCTTCGCTACTTCAGCCACTTGCTTCGTAATCTCCTGCTGTTGAAAATCCATACACTTAATTGAACTTCCAAAATAAGGAAAATACTAACACTTGTTAGCCTTTATTTTAGGGGATCTGGAACGAGAGTTATCCGGATGCCCGTTTTATTCAAAGCTCAGGTAGTAGCTGAGCTTACCCAGCCACTCATTGGTCAGGATGGAGACTTTCGCCAGGTCTTCAACACGCTCAAAGCGACCATGCTGTTTCCTGAAATTCACGATCGCCTTTGCCTCATGCCGTTGAATATAAGGATGCATAGCAAGGGAATCGGCATCCCAGTCATTGATAAAGATCTTTTTTACTTGTTGCTGATGCAATGCTAACAGCGGCTTTAAAGTCAAAAACAAGGTGTCCGATATGCCATATATTTCGGAAACCTGATCAACGCTGTAAAATCCTCCGCAGGCGTTTCTGAATCGTATGATCCTTGATGCAAGCCGGGGCCCGATGCCTGGCAAGGATTCGAAAATCGAGGAGTCGGCCTCATTGATATCAACGATTTTAACGGCAGCCCTCACCTGGCCTCCGCGGTTTGAGCCTGATCTTGACGCCCCTGTTGAGTAATAAGACCTGTAAGACTGGGTTGCAAAAGGCTTGTAGGGGCGGGGTTCAGATCGGGATGAGGCCCTGGATGGATACCTGGCGAAAGCAGTTGGTTTTCCCTCCGGATCTGCCTCCTGTTGTATTCGTACAAACGGGATCAATCGCTCTGCCTCATCCTTTCTGAGTCCATAAATCCTCATCAGGTCTTCAGGTCGCCGGAATCTGCCACCGCTGTTAAGGTATTTTCTAATGGTCATAATGGTTTTCGATCTGACTCCCAAGGTCTCCCAGTCGGCATCCGTGACCAGATTAGGATCAAAAGGAAAAAGGCGAAAAGTCTTCACCACCACATCCCCGCTACTCCCTGCTTTGCTTAACAATTCATGGGCAGAGTCCGCTTTCAAAAGCATTGCTTCACTTAGCCTTGCAGGCCGACCGAAGAATCCCGGCAAAAGCCACACTGAAAAGATCAACATCAACAACGCAAACACACCTGTTCGTTCTTTCTTAGAGAAAACCAGGTACCCCCTCAGCCACTCCATCATTTTTATCTAAAGATGAGGGCAACCCTTTGCTAACAGAAGTGGGCGGCACAGCAAAAAAATGTTTTAATACTAACACCGGGAATAAGGCAAATGCGGGACCAGGGATTCAGAAAAACTTCGATGTCTTGAAATGGCAAACATTTGTTCACACTTCGATGGTCAGGCCGTCGTAAGCCAGTGAAATGCCTTCGGGCAATTCCTGATCAATGTCGTTATGCAAACCCAGTTGATGGGAGATATGGGTAAAATAAGCGCGGGGTACGCCAAGGTCCTGCACCAATTCTACCGCTTCGCTGAGGGAAAAATGAGAGATATGTGGTTCCTTTCGGAGTGCATTAAGTACCATTACTTCAGACCCCCTTACCCTTTCGCGTGCTTCCTCATCTAACCGGTTAGCATCCGTGATGTAAGTGAAATTACCAAATCGAAAACCGAGTACAGGCATCTTCATATGCCATACTTCAATAGGCAACACCGCGATATCTCCCACAATGAAGGGCTCGTTTGTGATCAGGTTAAGGTTGATCTCCGGCACCCCCGGATATCTTTTTTCTGCAAACGCATAGTAAAAATCGCGGCGCAAGGCCTCCTCGGTGAGTGAGTTGGCGTAAAGTTCCATAGGCTTTCGGGAAAAAAAATTGAAGGCCCTAACATCGTCTAAACCCGCTATATGATCTTTATGCGGGTGCGTGAATACAATCGCATCTACATGCCTGGTGTTTGTCCTAAGCATCTGGTACCGAAAATCAGGAGTGGTGTCTACCACCAAACTGGTCCCGGATGTGGATACCATGATCGAACTTCTTAAGCGGTCATCCTTGGGATCACGGGAACGGCATACTTTACATTCGCACCCGATCATAGGAATCCCACTGCTGGTTCCGGTACCGAGGAATGTGATCTGAAGTGTAGGGTGACTCACCCAACAAATGTAACAGTAAATAGGAAGGTATGAATCAGGTAAAACTTAGTTTTCTTCTAATCTGGCGGCAAGCTCTTCGTAAAGCTTACGGTTATCCGGACTGAGGTGAGTAGGTTCGATATTGAGGTGTGACAACAGATCGATCAGGGTGTTGATCCGGCCCTCGGTCTGGAGAAATTTATTCAGTACGATCACCTTTTTCTGCTCAAGTATGCAATAGCCGCTTTGAAAAGTACCCCGCTCATACCGCATTACGTAGCCTGCCTCTTCAATCAATTTCTCAATCTTGTTCAGGGTGGCAGGATTATACTTAATACTCATGTACGGCTTTTCACAAAGGTACTGAACCCCAGGCATCTCCCATTCGCCGTTAGCTAAACTTTTCTACATTCGGTTCATTAAATGTGAATATCATGGACACCATGACCAGCCTGGGTCAACATCTTCGCGCGTAGGCGGGGAACATTCATTTTGCAGCCACTGAAACGGCAGAGGAGTGGAACGGTTATATGGAAGGCGCGGTAAGGGCAGGCGAAAGGGAAGCAAAAACATTTTAGCTCTATCGAAGCACCTGTTACGAATCAATAATTCAGATTACACTTATATTGCACACTTCCGCATGAAGAAATTTCTAAGCATACTTACCACGGTCGTCCTGCTGCTCACCGGCGCGTATTTTCTCTGGTCCACGCTGGACAGAACGCCTCCGCCGGTAAATGTACAGTTGAACATCGACAGCACATTCGAATTGAATACGGATTTGGGAAAAGGGAATGTGATCGGGATAAACGCTTTTATGGTTCCTGATGATTATGCAAGCAGGCAACATTTTTTCAGCAAGCTGGATGGTTATTTGCATGTGTGCAAACAGAAGAAATGGCTGAATGCAAAAACAGTGGTGATCTTTCCGGATTATATCGGAACATGGCTGGTTATTGAAGGGGAGAAAAGATCTGCCTTCAAGGCTCCGACCATTGATAAGGCACTAACTGGTTTTGTGCTTTCCAATTTCTTTTCTTACATAAGATCATGGTTTATGTCGCCCGACTCTGCGCAGGATAAAGTGAAACATGCAGTATTCGCCACCAAGGGTCAGCGCATGGCCGCTATCTACACCAGGGTATTCAGTGAGTTGGCCAGAAAATATGGTATAACCATTATTGCGGGCTCAACGTTATTGCAAGATCCGGAAGTAAGGAGAAACAGGATCGTACCCCATAATGGTTCCCTCGAGAACATCACCGCCGTATTCAATCCCGATGGCAGCATCCAGGGTAAGCTATCCCGAAAAGCATTTCCCATTGGCGATGAACTTCCGTTCATTAAAAAAAGTGCTCCTTCCGACCTGCCCGTTTATTCGCTTCCTATCGGAAAAACTTCGGTGATGATCTGCACAGATTCCTGGTATCCGGATTCTTACAAATCTGTTGAGCAGGACGGCCTGCAACTGATCGCAGTACCCTCCTTCACACAAACGGACCATTCCATGGGTACAAAATGGGTGGGTTATAGCGGTTTCGATGAGCCAGCCGATGTGGATACGACAGACATTGGCAAGATCACCCTTCGCGATGCCTGGTTGAAATACACCATGCCTTCCAGAATTGGATCGATCAATACGCCCTATGGGATGACCGTCTCTTTAAGGGGAAACTTGTGGGACCTGGGATCGGATGGCGAACTGATCGTATATGACCACGGGAAAGTTTTTTGCCCTGCCCCCACGCTGGGAGCATCTATGGTGTCTCTCTGGATCCGGTAAGAGCCCTGCAGTTCGTTTACCGTTTATCGCCGAACGTACCCGGTAGCCACATGTCATGCACCTACACCTTGCTATTCATCCTGATCACGGGAATGATCATCTCTTCCAATGAAATGCCCCCATGCTGAAAAGTATTGCGGTAATAATTTACGTAGTGGTTATAATTATTGGGATAACACAAATACCCGTTTTCTTTGGCAAAAATGAAAGAAGAATTGACCGTTGGAGATGGTAGGCCTGCCTCTTTTGGATCCCGCACGGCAAATACATCGCGTTGTTCGTAATTCAGGTTGCGTCCATGCTTATACCTCAGGTTACTGGTGGTTTGCTTGTCCCCGATCACTTTGCAGGGATGGTTCACCCTAACGCTGCCATGATCAGTAGAAAGGATAATATTGAACTTCTTGTCTGAGATCTTTTTCAAGGCCTGGTACAGGGGTGAATGGATAAACCAGCTTGCCGTGAGGCTCCGGTAACTCGCTTCATCGCTGGCCAGTTCTTTGAGTACTTCAAGCTCCGTTCGGGCGTGGCTAAGCATATCAACGAAATTGTACACGATGATGCTGATATCAAAGTTCAACAGGTTGTGGGCATTGTCTACCAGCTTCTGCGCCTCGAAGTTGTTGACGATCTTGTTGTAAGAAAATTTTACGTCTTCCTTCTTAAGCCTTTTCAACTGACCACGAAAGAATTCTTCTTCATGCAAATTCTTACCGCCCTCTTCCTCATCATTTTTCCAAAGCGAATGATACTGCTTTTCAATATCCGCGGGTAGTAATCCGGCGAAAACTGCATTACGGCAGTATTGGGTCGCCGTTGGCAGGATACTGTAAAATGTATCTTCTTCCTGAATCCTGAAATGCTCCGAAAACACCGGCTGAATGGCCTTCCACTGGTCGTATCGAAGATTATCGATGAGCAGCCAGATCACAGGCACCCCTTTTTCGAGGTGTGGCAGGATCTTAAACTGGAACAGGTTATGGCTCATGATGGGAGCACCGGTAGACTTGGCGCTTACCCAATGCAGGTAGTTCTTGCTGACAAATTTGAAGAACTCTGTGTTAGCCTCATTCTTCTGGCTTTGCAGCACTTCCTGCAATTCAGGGCTGTCGCTTTTCATCATCTCCAACTCCCAATACACCAGCTTCTTGTAGATCTCCATCCATTGATTGTAGTCCGGATTATCGTTCAGGGCCATGAAAAGTTCCCTGAATTGTTGCTGGTAGGCGGTCATCGTTTTCTCTGCCACCAGTCTTTTATTATCTATGATCTTCTTTAGACTTAGCAATACCTGGTTGGGATTGACTGGCTTAATGAGATAGTCGCTGATCTGGGAACCAATAGCTTCATCCATAAGGTTTTCCGTCTCATTTTTGGTGATCATGACAATAGGCAGTTGCCCGTTCACCTCCTTGATCCGGCTCAAAGTTTCGATTCCTGTTATTCCTGGCATGGTTTCATCGAGGAGAACCACGTCAACCACGTTCCCACCCTTAACATAATCGATCGCATCATATCCATTGGTGAGGGTGACTACATCATAGCCTTTACTTTCCAGAAACTTCTTCTGCGACTGCAAGCTTTCGATTTCGTCATCTACCCAAAGGATCTTTGCTAATGCCATAAAGAGTGTTTATTATTACGATGCGGCTAAAGTTAGGTTATACGTTTACGCTATCTACCTTTGCTGCTGTTCGATTCCAAATTTAACAATTCATGCATGCAGTTCCGCAAAATCATTAATGATCCGGTTTATGGATTCATTACCATAGATGACCCCCTGATATTCGAGATCATTTCTCATCCTTATTACCAAAGACTCCGCAGGATCAAGCAAATGGCATTGGCCTATATGGTATATCCCGGAGCGGTACATACGAGGTTGCACCATTCCCTTGGCGCCTATCACCTGATGACACTGGCCCTGGCAGAACTCAGCAGCAAAGGGATCGATATTACCGAAGAAGAGAAAACTTCTGCTAAGATCGCGATACTGTTGCACGATATAGGGCACGGCCCCTTCTCCCATGCGCTGGAACATGTGCTGATCGAGCATATGCATCATGAGGAACTTTCTTTAATGCTGATGAAAAAGCTGGACAAGGAATTCAATGGCGCACTTAAAATGGCCATTGATATTTTTACTCACCGATACCCGAAAAAATTCCTCCATCAGCTGGTCAGTGGTCAGCTTGACGTGGACAGGATGGACTATCTGACCAGGGACAGCTTTTTTACCGGAGTTAGTGAAGGGGTGATCGGGTACGACAGGATCATTAAGATGCTAACGGTGCACGAGGGAGAATTGATGGTCGAAGAAAAAGCCATCTACTCCATAGAAAAGTTTTTGGTCGCAAGGCGATTGATGTACTGGCAGGTTTACCTTCATAAAACGGTATTGAGCGCTGAAATGATGTTGGTGAGAATCCTCGAACGTGTAAAAGAACTCTGGCAGCGCGGCGACCAGTCTGTGCTCACCAATGGCCCGCTGACCCTGTTCCTGACAGGCTCAGTCTCTGGGAATATGGAAGAAAATATGGAGCTGTTCACTTTGCTTGATGACACGGATGTTGTTGCCTCACTGAAACACTGGAGTGGCAATGAGGATACACTGCTGGCGTTTCTATGCAGGTCTGTATTGAACCGTAAACTGCTTAAGGTCAAATTGCAGGCCGAGCCCATTTCGGAGGAATTGCTGCAGGAAAAGAAGCGGGTATCTGCTGAAAAAGCGGGGGTGAATATTAATGATTCCGGTTACCTGGCTTTTACCGGCGAAGCAGTAAACAGGCTGTACAATCCGTATGATGAACATATAAACATCCTCTTCAAAGATGGCTCGGTCAGGAATATCTCGGAAGTGGACAACGCCCTGATCCATGAAAATCTCTCCCGACCAGTTAAAAAATTTTACATTTGCTTTGTCGGTTGAAGGAAAACAAGCTTAAGAACAAAACTTATGCAATTCACTGCTGCTCAAATTGCTGCTATTATAAATGGTTCCATTGAGGGGGATCCGGGTGTACAGGTAGGCTCATTTGGAAAGATAGAGGAAGCCCGGCAAGGGCAGCTGGCATTCCTGGCGAATCCCAAATACGAGGATTTTTTATATACCACTTCCGCGTCCATTATTATTATCAATGATGGCCTTGTGCTCAAGCAGCCATTGTCTGCAACGCTTATCCGGGTTCCTGATGCCTACAGTTCTTTTGCGCAACTGTTGAGTACATACCAGGAACTGGTTTCAAAACAGTTGAATGGCATCCAGCAACCATCCCACATCGCGACAACTGCCACGATAGGAGAAAATGTATATGTAGGCGCATTTAGTTATATCGGTGAGAAAGTGGGGGTGGGTAACAATGTCAAGATCCATCCCCAGGTTTATATTGGAAACGATGTCAGGATCGGCGATAATACCGTCCTGCATCCGGGTGTAAGGATCTACCAGGGCTGCCGGATCGGCGCCGGAGTAACCATTCATGCCGGAACAGTGATTGGAAGTGACGGATTTGGATTCGCGCCCCAGAGCGACGGCACCTACAAGAAAGTACCTCAGATCGGGAATGTGATCATTGAGGATAACGTTGAAATAGGATCAAATTGTTCTATAGACAGGGCAACCATCGGTTCTACCATCATACATTCGGGTGCAAAACTGGATAACCTGATACAGATCGCCCATAACGTGGAAATCGGTAATTACACGGTGATCGCAGCGCAGTCTGGCGTGAGCGGGAGCACCAAGGTTGGCAAGAACGTCATGATTGGAGGTCAGGTAGGCATTGTAGGTCATATTACCATTGCGGATGGCTCTAAAATCAATGGTCAGAGTGGTGTTACGAAGTCGATCAAATTCCCTTTGGCAGTAACCGGAAGTCCGGCGTTCAACTATGTGGATGCCCTTAGGGCACAAGCCGTTTCGAGAAATCTCCCCGAACTTGAAAGGCGTATCAAGGAACTTGAAAAGCAGATTCAGCAACTTATCGTGGAAAAAGCGCTTTAACCAATTGGCGAATTAGCGAATTGGCGGATTGGCGAATTCTTCAGTTCAGACAATCCGACAATACGTAAATCCGCCAATCCGCCAATTCGTTTATCTTTGCGCCCACAACTAGAATGAATGGACGCCAATTTCAACGCGGATAAACAACACACATTAAAATCGGAAGTCAGCATTTCAGGTACCGGATTGCATACAGGTATTATGGTGGATATGTCCTTAAAGCCTGCCAATCCCGGATTCGGGATTCAATTTCAACGAATTGACCTGCCCGGTCAACCGGTGATCAAGGCTGACTGCGACCTGGTGACCGACACCTCCAGGGGAACCACCCTTGAAATTGAAGGCGCCAAAGTGAGCACCGTTGAACATATCCTGGCCGCCCTGGTGGGCATGGGCGTGGATAATTGCCTGGTGGAAATCAACGGACCTGAGATCCCCATCATGGATGGCAGTTCTCACCCTTTTATAGAGATTATCGACGAAACTGGTGTTGTAGAGCAGGAAGCTGCTAAGGACTGGTACACCATAGATACCAATATCACCTACTATAACGATGAAAAAAGGGTTGAACTGGTAGCCATGCCCGCCATGGATTATAAGATAACCACGTTGATCGACTTCAATAGCCCGGTTCTGGGCACGCAACATGCGGTCCTCAAAACCATGAGAGATTTCAGAACGGAAATCGCGCCATGCCGCACCTTCTGCTTTCTTCATGAGCTCGAAATGCTGATGGACAATAACTTGATCAAAGGCGGCGATATCAACAATGCGATTGTGGTCGTGGACCGCGCCATAACCAAGGAGGAAATGGACCGGTTGGCTAAGGTGTTCAGAAAAGATACGATTGAGGTAAAAAGCGAGGGGTACCTGAATAACCTGGAGCTTAGGTTCCCCAACGAACCAGCCAGACATAAGCTTTTAGACGTGGTGGGCGACCTGGCCCTGATCGGGTACCCCATCAAGGCCCATATCATCGCGAACCGGCCCGGGCACTACTCTAATGTGGAGTTTGCAAAAAAAGTAAAGCAGTATATAAAGAAGAATAAGCATCTGAAGAATATACCAGTTTACGATCCCAATAGGCCGCCGGTATTCACCACACAGCAGATTGAAAAGAAGCTGCCCCACAGATATCCCTTCCTGCTCGTTGATAAAGTGATCGAACTAACGGATACATATATTGTCGGCATCAAGAATGTTACCTTCAATGAACCCTTTTTCGTTGGGCATTTTCCCGGAAACCCTGTAATGCCGGGTGTTCTGCAAGTTGAAGCGCTGGCCCAAACCGGAGGTATCCTGGCCATTAACGCCCTTCCTCCCGGAGAATATGACACTTATTTTGTTAAAATCGATAATTGTAAATTCAAGCACAAGGTTAGTCCAGGCGACACGATGATCCTGAAAATGGAACTCATGGGGCCGATTCGTAGGGGACTGTGCGAAATGCATGGAACAGTCTATGTGGGCAATAAGATCACCACAGAAGCCATATTAATGGCTCAATTGGTTAAAAGGGAAAGCGATAGTAGCAAATAGCCCGTAATTTGTTAATTTCATCAAGGCTCGAAAAAGAACAGTCATCCTGTTACCAACAACATAACATGATCCATCCACATACTTACATTCATCCGAATGCCAAACTGGCCGCCAATGTTAAAATTGATCCATTCTCTGTAATTCATCAAAATGTGGAGATCGGTGAAGGAACCTGGATTGGGAGTAATGTGACCATCATGGAGGGCGCCAAAATCGGCAGCAATTGTAAGATATTCCCAGGGGCCGTGATAGCAGCCAGCCCACAGGATTTGAAATTCGAGGGTGAAGAGACCACTGTGGAAATAGGTAACAATACTACCGTGAGGGAATTTGTAACCATTCACAGGGCAACAAAAGACAGGTGGAAGACCGTTGTAGGGAATAACTGCCTGATCATGGCATACAGCCATATCGCGCACGATTGCATCATTGGCAACAATTGCATCATGAGCAACAACACGCAGATGGCGGGGCATGTCAGCATGGACGATTTCGCCATCCTTGCAGGGATGTGCGCTGTACACCAGTTTGTAAAAATTGGGAAATATGCATTCGTCGCGGGAGGTTCGCTGGTGAGTAAAGATGTTCCCCCATACATCAAGGCCGGGAGAACACCTTTGAGCTATGCAGGCGTGAATTCAGTGGGCTTAAAACGTAAAGGATACAACGTAGAAAAGATCAATCACATTCTCGATATCTACAGATTCATCTACAACAAAGGTTTGAACACTACCCAGGCGGTCAGATACATCGAAGAAGAGTTTCCAGCAACTGACGAACGTGACGAAATCACCACATTCATTCGTGAAAGCGGAAGAGGTATTATAAAACGCTTCACCAAAAATAACCTCGATGAGGATCTTGCTGACTGATGCCGGCAAACGTTTTAATCGTGAATGGGTATTCCGACATATAGACCAGGTTTTTGAGACGGGCGAAACGTACGCCATCACAGGACCCAACGGATCAGGAAAATCAACGCTGTTGCAGGTTATAGCGGGATCCACCGCATTAAGTGAAGGCAAATTAGCCTTTTCGGGCCTCACTCCCATTGAGGATGAAGACCATTTTAGGGAAGTCTCCATGGCAGCGCCTTATCTTGAGTTGATAGAAGAAATGACCGGCATGGAATTCCTAAGCTTCCATCGTCATTTCAAACCTTTCCTAAAGGGCTTTCAGCCTGCGGACATCCTCCATGCTGTGCAGCTTGAGCATGCGGGAAATAAACAGATCCGGTATTACAGCAGCGGAATGAAACAGAGGCTGAAACTGGCGCAATGCATACTAAGCGAAAGCCCATTTATATTGCTCGATGAACCCTGTACAAACCTCGATGAAACGGGGATCGCCCTTTATCATCACCTGATCAGCGAATTCACCGGTTCAAGGTGTGTGATCGTCAGCAGCAATGATAAAGTTGAATACCAGTTCTGCAGAAAACTGGTTGAGATCACAAAGTATAAATGGAATGTGGGAAGGGGGATGTGATGAATGTGGAGAATGTGATGAATGTGGAGAATGAATGTGAGAATGTGATTAATGTGAGAACATAGGGAACTCTAGCGCTGGGATGCAATGAGCAGATTGAGGTCAGTGTATTTTAAATTAAACCGCTGGCTAAGGTGTACATTGGTCAGAGCGCCTTTGAACAAATAAATCCCGTTGCGGATATTGAACTTATGCCAGATCAGGTTTTCGAGCCCGCCTTCGTCGCTGATCTCAATAAGCAGCGGCATCAATACATTACTCACGGCCTGGGAAGCAGTTCGGGCAAAGCCAGAGGGAATATTGGGCACACAGTAATGGATCACATCGTATTTTGTAAACACCGGTTTTTCGTGGGAGGTTAGTTCAGAGGTTTCAAAGCATCCGCCCCGGTCGATGCTAACGTCAACCACCACACTTCCGGGTCTCATCTGCGCAACCATATCTTCCGTAACCACAATGGGCGTTCTGCCGCCCGCAGATGAAAGCGCTCCAACGGCAACATCACAGGTTTTTAACTGCTTGGAGAGGATCTTGGGTTCCAGCACGGAAGTCCATAAACGCGTTCCTATGTTATTCTGAAGCCTTTTAAGCTTATAAATGTTGTTGTCGAAGATCTTTACACTCCCACCTACTGCCAGTGCTGTCCGGGCCGCATACTCGCCCACGATGCCAGCTCCGATGATAATGACCTTGGTTGGAGGGATACCTGAGATACCGCCGAGAAGTACGCCTTTCCCCTTATTGAAACTGGAAAGGTACTGGCCTGCGATCAGCATTACGGCGCTTCCGGCGATCTCACTCATACTCCGTACGATAGGGTTATGCCCTGAATCGTCTTTCATATTCTCGAATGAAAGCGCCGTGATCCTTTTCTCCATCATTTTCTCAAGGATATGCGTTTTCATCACCGGCAGGTGAATGGGCGAGATCAGGATCTGATTGGGCTTCAAAAATTCAAGTTCGAGATCGCTGACGGGGGCCGACTTAATAATGATCCCGCATTCATAGACTTGTTTTTTATCATAAACGATGCTGGCGCCTGCTTCACTATAATCCTTGTCAGAATAATGCGCGCCTTCCCCTGCGTTATGTTCCATTACCACCCGGTGACCGTTGCTTGTCAGCACCCCAACCGCATCCGGTGTAAGCGCGATGCGATTTTCCTGGAAATCGGTCTCCTTGGGCATTCCAATGAATAATGGAAGTCCTTTGGGCTTTACATCCAGTGTTTCTTCCAGGGTTTCATAGCTGAAGGAGGCGCTTACTATCGGTTTACCGCTTGACATGCATGGTAGATTAGGACGAAAATTACAAAATTAAACGAACCGGCTAAAGAAGTTTAATCGTCCTGCTTTGATCTTCATTGACCTTCAGTTCTGCTTCCACGGTTTTTGGTGGAAAGATGCCGGGCGCTTTCTCCGGCCATTCCACAAAACAGGCAAACCCGGAAAACAATATGTCTTCGATCCCCGCTTGCACGGCCTCTTCCTCATCTTTTATACGGTATAGGTCAATGTGATAGATCTTCTCCCCGGCCGGATCAAGGTATTCATTCACCAGAGAAAAGGTAGGGCTGCTGACCGGATCGCACACCCCTTTTACATCACAGAGTGCATGGACAAAACTGGTCTTGCCGGCGCCCATAGGACCATGGATAGCCACTACTGCATGTTCTCCCACCTCTCTCCAGAACCATTTCGCCGCTTCGTGGATGGTGCCCAGTGTGAATTCATAAAACCTGCCCATATCGGTGTAAAATACACGAGAATCCGCTAAATCAACAAGGTTTCAAATCGAATTTAGAGTGCGGTTATGACTAAATTTGCAGGATGGAAACTGTTCAGTGGAAGGTGGAAGGGATGACTTGCACAAATTGCGCGCTCACCATCAGAAAGTACCTGGAGAACCAGGGCCAGCAGAACGTGAAAGTGAATCCTATGGACGGTGATGTGAGCTTTGAGCTGGTTGAAAACACTTTGCCGGAAAAACTTATCAAAGGAATACAAGGTCTTGGATACGGAGTAAAACTGGACAATCCGGATGGTACAAGGCGCTCACAGCCATTTCTCCACAATCACCTTCGAAGGTTCATGTTCTGCCTCCCTTTCACGTTGGTACTGGTAATGCATATGTTTGACAAATGGATCCATTTGCATTGGCTGATGAACCCCTGGATACAGCTTGCCTTGTGTTTGCCTGTTTATTTTGTGGGCATGTCATTTTTTGGCCGGAGCGCTGTCAAAAGCCTGCGCAATGGCATTCCCAACATGAATGTGCTGATTGCGCTTGGCGCCACAGCCGCGTTCATGTACAGCCTCATTGGTACGTTGATGGACTGGGGAAACGATTATCTTTTTTATGAAACGTCTGCAACCATCATTACACTGGTTTTCCTGGGAAACTACCTGGAAGAGGCCTCGGTGGAATCTACCCAGAAAGCGCTCAAAAAACTGGCTAAATCACAAAAAGTGATGGCCAATATGATCGCCTTCGACGAGAACCACCAGGAAGTCATCTTTCCAATGGAAAATACCCAACTCAAAACAGGCGATCTGGTATTGGTGAGAACGGGGGAACAGGTTCCGATGGATGCAAAAATATTATCCGGTGAAGCCGAAGTGAGCGAGGCCCTGATCACAGGGGAAAGTGCGCCCGTGCATAAGGTGGCAAAAGATAAACTGATCGGCGGAAGCATTGTGGAAAGGGGAGTGGTCAGGGCCCAGATAACAGCCACAGGGGAAGATACTGTCCTTGCCCATATCCTCAGACTGGTAAAACAGGCGCAGGGAGAAAAGCCCCCGGTGCAGAAAATGGCAGACCGGATATCAGCGATCTTTGTTCCCGTTGTAATAGCCATTGCGCTGGTAACCCTGGCTGCCAACTGGATCGTACTGGGCGATTTTACTCCTGCCCTCATGAGAAGTATCGCCGTATTGGTGATCGCGTGTCCATGTGCCATGGGGCTTGCCACACCCGCTGCTATTGCAGTTGGGCTGGGCAGGGGTGCCAGAAGCGGTATATTATTCAGAAATGCAACAAGCCTCGAAAATTTCAAGGATATCCAACAAGTGGTCTTCGATAAAACCGGAACCCTCACTACCGGCAAGTTCACCATCTCCGGATACAAAATCTTAAATCCTTCCATCGATGACGAAACCTTTAAAAGGATCGTCTACTCACTGGAAAAAAACTCCAATCACCCCATCGCCCGCGCCATCACCAGCAATTGGAAAACCAAACAGGATATTCGCTGGCAAAAGATCGAGGAATTAAAAGGCCTTGGGATGAAGGGCACCGATCGTGACGGCAAAACCTATATGGCCGTTTCCTATGCCGGCGCAGCTCACCTTACCGACGCCATGAATCACAACGTGTATGTACTGGTGGATGGCTCCCTGGGCGGAGTGATAGATATGGCCGACGAAATAAGGCCTGAAGCCGCACAGGTAGTTGCTTATCTCAAAAAGAAAGGCATCAGAACGGTCCTTCTCACGGGTGACAGATACAACAGGTCAAAAGCACTGGCAGATCAATTGAAGATAGATGAAGTGATAGCGGAACAATCACCTGCACAAAAATTGGAGAAGATCGCTGAATTAAATGCGGCAACGCCAACGGCAATGGTGGGCGACGGCATCAATGACGCCCCCGCGCTGGCGAAAGCTACCATAGGCATTTCCATGAGCGACGCCACCCAGATCGCAATGCAATCCTCCCAGGTGGTGTTGATGAACCATGGACTGACTAACCTGCCAACCGCATTAGGTTTGGGCAAACACACTTATCTCACCATCAAACAAAACCTCTTCTGGGCTTTTTTCTATAACATCGTCGCTATTCCTGTAGCTGCCTTCGGTTTCCTTGTGCCGGGATTCGCAGCGTTGGTCATGGGATTAAGCGATGTGGTACTCGCAGTTAATTCTGTAAGGCTGTTTGTCAAAAAGGTAGATTAATTTCAATGGTGACCAGTCAGCCAAAAGAGATCCTGAAAAAATACTGGGGTTACGATTCCTTCCGGCCTTTGCAGGAGGACATTGTCATATCACTCCTCGAAAAAAATGATACCCTTGCGCTACTCCCAACAGGTGGGGGAAAATCCGTCTGCTTCCAGGTGCCCGCGATGGCATTAGATGGCATTTGCCTGGTGGTTTCGCCACTCATCGCGCTCATGAAGGACCAGGTTGAAAACCTTACCCGAAGAAATATTCCCGCGCTATGCCTTTTTACAGGTATGCCTTACCGTGAAATCGTGCATACGCTGAGGGAAGCTGCTTTTGGTAAATACAAGTTTCTATACTGTTCTCCTGAAAGATTGCAATCCTCATTGTTCCTGGAATATCTTCCCGCCATGCCAGTCAGTTTCATCGCCATTGATGAAGCGCATTGCATTTCGCAGTGGGGCTATGATTTCCGGCCCTCTTATCTGAACATTTCAAAGCTAAGGGCTTTAAAACCCGGTCTCCCCTTTCTTGCGTTAACGGCTTCTGCCACACCCGAGGTGAGGGCAGATATCATGAAACAGCTGGGATTTAGGAACGGGAAAATATTTGCGGGAAGTTTTGCCCGGCCCAATCTCGCGTATCATGTGATGCATACGGATTCGAGGATACACACCCTGGTGAAAATGATCAAGCGGTCCGTGGGCTCAGCCATCGTCTATTGCAAAAGCAGGAAAAGAACGCAGGAAATCGCTGATCTGCTGAGGCTGGAAAAGGTGAATGCAGACTTCTACCATGCAGGCCTTCCCCAGGAAACAAGGAATGAACGCCAGGAAGCATGGATCAGCGGGCTTACGCGGGTTATTGTCTGCACCAATGCATTTGGTATGGGCATAGACAAGCCCGATGTGAGGGTGGTGATTCACCTGGATTGTCCCGATTCCCTCGAACACTACTACCAGGAGGCGGGCAGAGCAGGCAGGGATGGTCAATCCTCTTTTGCTCTATTACTGTCAGATAAAGCGACGCTGGAGGAGTTGAAAGCCCTGCCAGAATCAAGGTACCCCAACATGGCGCAGATCAGGAAGGTTTACCAGGCGCTGGGCGACTACCTCCAGATAGCGGCAGGTACGGGAGAAGACCGTTTTTATGATTTTGACCTGCCTGAATTTGCAAAGAGGTTTTCACTGAAGGTCTTCGAAACGATGTATTCCCTGCAGGCACTGGAACAAGAGAACATTATCAGCATGACAGAACAAATGTTCCTCCCGTCACTGGTACAATATACTACCGACAGGGAAACGATAGAATTCACGGAATCGAGATACCCCGATCATGAGCCATTAATGAAGTGTTTACTAAGAACCTACGGAGGGATCTGGGATCAACCCACTGGAATTTCCGAAAAACACCTTGCCAAGATCCTGAGAAAGCCGGAGATTGCTATTCGTACTTCACTAAGCTTCCTTTCTGATCAGGGAATCTTGAGGTATGAGCCCAGAAAGGAATCCCCGCAGGTCAGGTTTCTGCAGAACAGGGTAAAAACGGATGACCTGTACATCAATCATGAAAGATACTTATCCAGGAAACAAGCCTTTTCAAAACGCTTACTGGCCATGGCAGGCTACCTTGAAGGCAAAGGCACATGCAGAACGCAATTGATCTGCTCCTATTTCGGCGATGTGGATGTAAAAGAATGTGGTATTTGTGATTATTGCACCCAAAAGAAAAAATCGGGCATTTCAAAAAACGAATTTGACCTGGTGATATCTAAGATCACGGAGCAGTTAAAAGCAGGGCCAAAATTTCCGCATGAGCTACTGGCTACCCTGCCAGAAACAAGCCAGGACCCGCAGAACATTATTCGATTCATGATCGAGGAAGGGAAAATGGTGATAAACAACGAAGGGAAGTTAGGCATGCCCTAAAAAAAAGGGCTCGGATAGACATCCAGCCCGTTTTTAAAATCCAATATCCTATGAAAAACCGTTGTAAATATATAGGAGATTACCAAACTCATTATACCATTTATATGGTATTTTTTGTTCCATTTTTTCAATTAACAACGCAATGCCCTGATAATTAAATGATAGTGCCCGAATTCAATTTTCAATTAAGCGATCATAGCTGCTTGTTATCATCTTAAAATCTTAAAACAAGCTTTTTCTTCTGCTACGCCCACCAAGTCCGAGTGCGCCAAGCAGGCTTCTCGTAAGTATATTGGCGGCCGTTCGTGTCGCTTGTTTCACTGCTGTGTTATCAAAAATAGACTCCTCTTTTTTTGCCTTTCCTTCTGTTTTAGGCAGAGGCTTGTTTTCTTCTTCCCGCGAAGCAGCTTCCTGCAGTTTTCTGTTCAGAATCTCAAAGGCACTATCAGAATCAAGTGCCTGATTATACTTCTTTACCAGTGGTGAGGCCTTCTCCAAGGCAGACAATTCGTTCTCTGCCAGCACGTCCATTCTCGAACGGGGTGGAACAAGCATGGTATGTACCAACGGGGTGGGAATTCCCTTTTCGTTCAACACAGTAACAAATGCCTCCCCTGTTCCCAACTGTGTGATCAGTTCATCTACATCATAGAATTCCGTTTCAGGATAATTCTGCGCAGCCTGTTTGATCGTTTTTCTGTCGGCCGCAGTAAAGGCCCTCAGGGCATGCTGCACTTTCAAGCCCAACTGGCTAAGGATCGGAGCAGGGACATCCTGCGGGTTTTGCGTAATGAAGAAAATACCTACGCCTTTTGAACGGATCAGTTTGATCACGGTCTCGATCTGCTGCAGGAGCACATTACTGGCCTCCTGAAACACCAGATGAGCCTCGTCAATGAACATGACCAGTTTCGGCTTATCCATATCGCCTGCCTCCGGCATGGTTGCATACAATTCGGCCAGCAGGCTCAGCATGAAAGTAGAGAACAATTTGGGCCTGCTTTGCATATCAGTAACCCGCATCACATTCACCATACCCCGGCCATCGTCGGAAATCCTCATCAGGTCCTCAATATCAAACGAAGGCTCTCCAAAGAAAATATCCGCGCCCTGCTGCTGGAGCTCGATGACCTTCCTTAAGATGGTACCCGTACTGGAGGTTGATATCTTACCATATAAAGCTTCCACTTCCTTCTTGCCTTCGTTGCTGATATATTGAAGCACCCTGACGAAATCTTTCAGGTCCAACAAAGGCATCTGGTTATCATCGCAGTACTTGAATATCATCGATACCACGCCTGCCTGGGTATCATTCAAACCCAGGATACGGGAAAGAAGGATCGGACCGAACTCAATGACCGTGCTCCTCATCCTGGCCCCCTTCTCATCACTGATCGATAAAAGTTCAACGGGATAAGCAGACGGTTTGTACTCCAAACCCATTTTGCCGACGCGCTGGCTGATCTTTTCATTGATTTCTCCACTTGCTGCTATACCCGATAAGTCTCCCTTCACGTCCATCAGTAACACGGGCACGCTGGCATCGCTCAGACCCTCGGCGAGCACTTGAAGGGTTTTCGTTTTTCCGGTTCCGGTTGCGCCGGCAATCAAACCGTGGCGATTCATGGTTTGAAGCGGAAGTTTGACGGTGGCGCCTTCCACCGGCTGGTTATCCAGCATCGCTATACCCAGGCTGAATGCCTCGCCCTTAAAGGTATATCCACTGTCTATCAATGCTTTAAATGATGCCTGATCTGCCATATCCCTGCTATTTGACGGTAATTTACTTAAACTGGGTCAGACGGGGGGCAGGAGGAGGAGCAAAAAATAAAACGAAAATAATTACTGTTTATCAATAAATATTTATAGAATTGCAATCCAAACACTCCTGTATGAACAGAATTTTGCAAATCATCCTCGGGCTTATATTTCTCCAGCATGTAGTCGCCCTGCTGATGACCCTGACTTACCTTCCGGCCAGGTTCTTCAATGTCTCTAAAGAGATGTCGAAAGAAACCAGCTACCCCAAGGGGCAGATGAAATTCAAATCTAACATGTCATTAGGGCCATTAAGGCTATCGCGGTCAATGGAGTACGATACGGTAGCCCAAAAAGGAGAGGATAACCTGTACGCCGGACTTCCCCACCTTACTACAATGATGAGTGTAAATGGAATGCCCTACATCATAACTGCTGGCGGAGAAGCCGTTCCGGCTCGTTATAGTAATAGTAAAAAAGGCAGCGTGCTCGAGGTTCCCATTTCTAAAAGCAGATACCGGCTTATTTTAACCCTTTCACTTGTATTGATCCTCATTTACCTCCTGATTCTGCTATATATGATGATTGAATTATTCCGATTCTCAAAGCAGGCAGGGCGACAGGATTTTTTCAACTCAGCCAACCAAAGGAGATTACGAATTTTCGGAACTTTCATGTTGCTATCAGCGGTGTTCAGCTACGCAGCAGATACTTCGGGAGCCTGGTTGCTACAACAACTCACAGGAACAGGGGGATACAAATATGACAGTCAAACCGGGGATAGTGGAACTTTTCCTATCGCGCTGGTTGCAGGCTTGTTCATGTTCATCATGGCCAATGCCCTCGGGAAGGGCCAGCATTTACAAAAAGAGCAAGACTTAACTATCTGATATGCCGATTGTAGTGAACCTTGATGTCATGATGGCCAGAAGAAAGATATCACTTACCGAATTAAGCGAGAAAATTGGAATCACCATGGCGAATCTCAGCATTCTGAAAAGCGGCAAAGCTAAAGCCATCAGGTTCTCCACCCTTGAAGATATCTGCCGGAATCTGGACTGCCAGCCCGCTGACATATTGGAATACATGACAGAAGATGATTATAAGAAGCTGATGCGCCGGCCATAGAGCAAACGGCATATGGTTATTAACATAACTTTATTGACGTTGTTTTTATATCCCTGAAAGGAATATATTTATTTGTACAAAATAACAACCTCAGCATGGCAGCAGAAACAGGCAAACCCAAGATCCTTTTATGTGAAGACGATCCCAATCTGGGAATGGTATTGAAAAACTACCTTGAGTTGAACGATTACGATGTTATTCTCGAAAGAGATGGCCGGCTTGGCTTGGCCGCTTTCCAACGTGAAAAATTTGACCTATGCCTGCTGGACGTTATGATGCCGCATGTTGATGGGTTTACCCTCGCAGAGGACATTCGCGATATCAATCCAGATGTTCCCCTATTCTTCCTTTCCGCAAAAACGATGAAAGAGGACATCATCCAGGGCTATAAACTCGGCGCAGACGATTATATCACCAAGCCTTTTGACAGTGAAGTGCTGCTTTTGAAGATCAAGGCCATCCTGAAGCGGAATGAAGAGCTGAATAAAGAATCGGCAAATATCGAATTCGATCTCGGTCAGTATCATTTCAATCCCAAGTTGAGAGAACTTTCTGTAGGTGGAAAAACACAAACGCTTTCACCAAAAGAGAATGAACTCCTGAAAATGCTTGCAGAATACAAGAACGACCTGCTGCCACGCGAGATCGCATTAAAAAAGATCTGGGGAAGCGATACCTATTTCAATGGAAGAAGTATGGACGTTTACATTGCCAAACTCAGAAAATACCTTAGGGAAGACAATAGCATTGAGATCGTAAACATCCACGGAAACGGTTTCAGACTCGTCACCAACAGCTAGGTCAGGCGTTCAGATTCTTAAGCGGTATATTGAAAATCACGGTGGTGCCCACCCCGTTGAGTATTTCCATATTTCCTCTCATGGACTGGATCCGTTTACGCATATTGTTCAGGCCATTCCCCTTGTTAATATGTTCCTGCACAATGCCTCTACCATTATCTGAGATGTTGATGTGAAGGGCGTTATCTACGCCAACGTGAATATCGACTTTAGTGGCATGGGCATGTTTGGCAATGTTATTCAGTGATTCCTTAACAAGTAAGAAAATCGAACGGCGATTCTTCCCATTGACGGTAACATCAGGGATGTTTTCCGGCGTTTCGAAGTGACAGCCGATATTCAGATCATCCAGATATGAAACCGCATACTGCCGTGTATATGCGATTAGGCTTTGCAGGTTATCGTTATTAATGTTCAAAGCCCATACGATCTCATTCATTTTTTGAATCAGTTCGTTGGAAGATGCCGAAATCTTCTCCAGGTACTTTGAAGCAGGATGCGATGTGTCGTGCTCGAGGCTCATTTCACTAAGTAGCCTGATAGCGGTAAGTCCACCGCCAATATCGTCGTGCAGTTCTGCGGAAATACGCGACCGTTCCTGCTCCACCGCTTGCTGCTTCAGGAACTCCGCGCGCTGCCTTTCCAGTCTTCGCTTAATGATCTGCCTGACCACCTGGTATAAGATCATCAGCACAAATAAAAACGAAAGTATCCGGAATCCGATCGTTTTCCAGAACGGTGGTAATACGGTGAACAACATGGTCCAGACGGGTGAACTCTCAGAACCTGAATAGTTCTTCATCCTGATATCTATGGTATAAACACCGGGCTCAAATTTAACCAGTGGCAACAATCCCCCTGTTTCACCTTTCAACCATTCCTCGCCCTGCTCCCGGATCTTATACATCAACTCAGGTTTAGACACGCCGTAAAAAGTCATCGGACTAAACTCAAGAAACATATCTTCCCCAAATTTTGCAGCGATCTTTTGATCTCTGTTGATCACAGCCGAAGCAGAATCGCCAAGGTAGGTTCCATTCTTTCTAATTCTCGTCAGGTATACACCGGGCAGAAGTACATTCTTCGTAAGGGCGGAAGGATAGAAAGAGATCAGTCCTGCTACCGTTCCCATAAAGATCTCGCCCCGCTGGCTTCTATGTGCAGAAAGCATATTGAACTCCTCACTCGGCATCCCATCATTCTTTTCAAAATTCCTGAAAACACGTGTGATGGTATTCAGCTTCGCCAATCCTTTATTGGTACCCAGCCACAACACGCTATCATTCTCCGCAGTTATGGTGTAAATAGCATCATCGCACAATCCATCCTGGGTAGTCAGGTAACTGATCTCCTTCGTTTTCTTATCCATCACATTAATGCCACCCCCGAATGTTCCAATCCATATCTTCTTGCCATCGTCGTATATGTCGAATACGTAACGGTTGGACAAGCTCTTGCTTTGTCCGTCCGCATAATAGTTCTCGAAATATTCCGCCCCTTTATACAGGATAGACAACCCATTGTCGTGGCAAACAAAAACATTCTTATCCCGGTCGAACCCGATCTTGTTTACACCATCAATCCCCAGAGTTTGCTTGTTTTCCTCTTCCGGCCGGTACCATTTTTTTTCCTTGCTTTTGACATCATACCGGATCAGTCCCTCGCCGGTGGTACCAAACCAGTATGTATTGCTGTCTTTCAGGTAGTTCCTCAGGGAAAGGCGCCGAAGGTCAGGGTCTGGAATAGAAGGTGGCCTTCTCAGCACAAACGATTCTCCAGATCTCACCAATTCAAAAAGCCCATGGTCCGTGGTCACCCACCAGGTGTTCGCACTTTCTCGTTGAACATTGCGATAGCGCACCGGCATATTTTTGAGCTCATGTTGGTCAACGATGGGAAGATATTTACTTAGCACCCTGTCGTAAGCGATCACACCCCCGGATGTTGCCAGAATAATTAAATTTCCCTCCACAGTGATTCCATAGATCGTTGAGCCCCTGATGCGGTCCGACAAATAACTTAACCCCGAATAAATGTTAAAACGCTGGGCTGCTTCATGAAAACTTTGCAGGCCATTTTCACCCCCCACCCACATTCCACCGTTGTTATCGAAATACAGATCGATCAGACGGTTACTTAGCAATCCCCTCGACGAAGTAAAATCTTCTTTAAGCATATCTAAAAATCCTGTAGAGGGAAAATAAATGCCTAATCCGCTTGTTCTATTCCCGATCCAAAGATTACCATGTCCGTCGAACTCAATATCCTTTACCGCCACTTTGTTGGGAAAAAACGACGCCTTTTCTAAAGTAACACTGTCGATCCCCGATATTACAAAGCTGAATAATCCTTCATCCGTAGCCACCCAGCCCCTGTTCCCGGCATCGAACTGAAACGAGTTGATACCGGTCAAATCGAGATTCTTCTTGACCTCCCTGATATTCCGGTGATCGTTGCGCGAGTAGTAGATCTTATCATTTGAGCCCATCCAAATATTTCCCATCCGGTCCTTCTCAATACAATTCACGGGCAGCTTTTCATTATTTCCATCAGGAAAAATGATATTGTAGAACGTATTGTTACCCTGATCGTAAACAGATAACCCCTCTGCGCAACCCACCCAAATTCTGTCTGACCCATCAACAAGAATGGTATTTACTTTGCCACTCAGAATGCTGTTCTTATTGTCCGAAGGCTGATAGTTCGTAAACTTCTTTGTCAACGGATCCATTCTTGAAATCCCTGAATTGTAAATACTGAACCATAACTTTCCTTTTTTATCTTCTGTGATATCGGAAATGAGGTTTCCTCCTAAACTTTGGGGATCGTTTACCCGATGATAGTAAGTTGTGAAATCCCTTCCATCGAACAGGGTAAGTCCGTAACCGGTGCCAATCCAAAGAAACCCCGTCCTGTCTTTATAAACACACTGGACTTCGCTCTGGGATAGACCATTAACGCTTGAGTAGTTTCGGAATCCGAGATTATAGTACTGGCCGCTGGCAGCGGAAAAGGCAAGTAGAAAAAACAAAAGCAGCGTAGTACGCAGGCGGTGTATCAGCAATGGTCACTTTATTTTCAACTAAAAAGTAATTGTTCTCCGGCTTTACCATCAGGATATTTTCCAAGATGCTCATACGCTTTACCTGTAACCTCCCTGCCCCTGGGCGTTCGTTTCAGAAAACCTTCCTGAATTAAAAAAGGCTCATACACTTCTTCCAATGTGCCAGGCTCTTCGCCAACGGCTGTTGCAATGGTGGTGATGCCTACCGGCCCGCCCTTGAATTTCTCAATGATGGCAAGCAGTATCCTGTTATCCATATCATCAAGTCCATATTCATCAACGCTCAACGCCTTTAATGCATGCCTCGTGATATCGATGTCAATACTTCCGTTACTTAACACCATGGCGAAATCGCGGACCCTTCGTAACAAGCCGTTGGCGATCCTTGGAGTGGCCCTTGCCCTCCCCGCGATCTCGCCGGCAGCTTCAGGGGTGATGCCAACGCCAAGGATATTAGCAGCTCGCTGAACGATTTTTTTCAAGGTTGCTGCAGAATAGTATTCCAGCCTGCTCTTAATCGCAAACCTCGAAAGCAAAGGAGCAGTAAGCAAACCGCTTCGTGTTGTAGCTCCGATGAGGGTAAATGGATTCAGGTTGATCTGCACGCTGCGCGCATTGGGACCCGTATCGATCATGATATCGATCCGGTAGTCTTCCATCGCAGCGTAGAGATATTCTTCCACCACCGTACTGAGCCGGTGAATCTCATCTATGAACAGCACATCATTCGCTTCCAGATTCGTCAACAGTCCGGCAAGGTCGCCGGGCTTTTCAATGACCGGACCCGAGGTCTCCTTGATGGTTACACCCATTTCATTGGCAACGATCCGGGATAAAGTGGTTTTCCCAAGGCCTGGGGGGCCATGGAACAAAATATGGTCCAGTGCCTCGCCACGCATCTTTGCGGCCTGGATGAATATCTTCAGGTTTTCGATGATCTGGCTTTGGCCAGAAAAATCATCAATCACAGAGGGCCTGATATGATTCTCAAATTCCTTATCCGCCGCAGTAAGAGGTGTCTTATCCTTATTCATGTGCTCGTTAGCCATAAGTAAATTTACATTCCCTGTACCGAGAATAAAAAAAAAGCAGTCGTGGTAGCCTACCTTTTGAATAATAACTGCACAATGCCCCTGATCCTCACAGATACCGGTATAAACGAGCCACCAGATCGGGGTCAGGAGAATTAGAAAGATATACTTCCCGCTCCGAATACCGGCACACGCCCGGGTAGTCGCCCCAGGCATCCCCTATGTCCCCAATCAGTTGGAGATGCAGGTGCGGCGGCCAGTGACCGTTTTCAGCCGGTTCCCCAAAGTGGGCAAACAAAGCACCCTTTTCTATATCCATCCCTATTTGCAAGGGCTCGAGGTCCGCCAGCGACAAATGTCCGTAAAGACTATAGAAAAGGTTATTTTCTAGTTGGTGCGACAAAATAATCGTTGCGCCGTAATCTCCGTAACGGTCGTTGAAAGCAAAGGAATGCACCCTGCCCGGCAGCGGAGCCGTGACTGCTGTACCCGCTTCACCCCAGATGTCAAGCCCCAAATGAAACCTTCTGGGTTCCTCACCCGGAACTTCCGGATCAAAGACACTGCTCCTGCCATAGACCGTTCTGTGCTCGCCGTATCCCCCGATACCATAGCGGGCGTTAAAAAGCGTGAGCTGCGACAGGATATAACCTGAATATCTATCGACGTCAAGCACAATGTTCTCAGTTAGTGCTGTGTTGGCCGCCGTCATATCAAACTCGTGGAGTTTATCGAACCCCTCCATGAAAGGCACAACAGGATGAAAATCATCACGATGGTTAAGCAATAGGTTCCTGAGATCGGCCATATATTTTGTTAAATTAAATCAATCTGAAATACTGATGAGGTTTGCATCGTTTATTTGAGGCAATGAAAAAAACATTCCTTCTGATCACGGTGTTTCTCGTCTTCGCAGCAATCACCAATGCCCAGTCGATCACCGGCGTTTGGCGTGGCAAGGTCAGCCGGGGACTAAAAAACTACCACCTTGAGTTGAAGCTGCTCAGAAACGGCGATAGCTTAACGGGCACATCTTACTACTACACCTCAGCTTCACATTATTCAAGATTTCGCGTTAAAGGATATTTTGACCCCTCGGGCGATATCATTTGGTGGGATCGTGACTTGATTGAAACGAAAGGCGGCAAGATCAGCTCACCCAATACAATGCCCTTTCGCTTCGCTGCCGACTTCAACTGTCCGGGTAACGATATCATGAAGCTGGACGGAACGGCAGAAAGATCAGAGGATAATGGAAAAGATCACGAGGTACACCTGTCGAAAATGGACGACCCATATTTCAAAGATGAATGGGATGAAGTAATTGAGGATTTTCCATATTATGCGGGTATCCCAGACTATATCGACAGCATTGACCATAGTTCCATTGTGCAAGTTCCACCGGCACCTGAAACGCAGAGAGCAGTGCCCGTTGCAAAAAAACCCGCGCCAACAACTGAAAAAACAACCTCCCCGGTCCGAAAGGCAGACCCTGTTGCTAAAAGCAATGATCCATCATCTGCAGGCGGATCCACGGTTTTAAAGCCAGTTGGAAACCCATCAGAACCTGTTGCCATCATGAGGCCTGAGGCTCCAAAAAGCATAGAAGAGAAGTTTCTGGAAAGAAAGAAATTACTGGTGACGGAAATTCCTGTGTCGGGTGACTCTATTAAACTGGGATTCTACGACCATGCGGAGATCGATGGAGATTCGATCACTTTATTCCTCAATGGGAAGATGATCCATCAGCATATCCTGTTGAAGGCCCAACCTTTTGAATTTACCCTTGCCGTGTCTGAACTTGCTGAAAACAATGACTTGATCATGGTAGCGGAAAACCTCGGATCCATTCCACCAAATACTTCGTTGATGATCGTTTGGATCAATGGGGTCAGGCACGAAGCGCGTTTGGAAAGCACAGAAAGCAGCAGCGCAATGATCCGGTTTACAAAAAAGAAGCCGGTCAATGAACAAGCACTTCTTGGGGCACCAAAACTTCCCTGATATCGATGGAACTGATCAGTGCATTTTCGAGGACATCTGCGTATGTTTCAAAATAGCTGATCACATCATCACGGTCGTTCTTCCTGAGCCACCTGAAGCCTCCCGGGAGTTGTTCCAGGATCTCCCTGTTATCGAGATATTCAAGATGATGGATATCGGAAGGCGTAAGGCCTGCTTCCATCAGTTTTGAAACCATCAGATCAACCGGCGCGTTTGTAATTCCGCAATAATCTTCTGCCAGTTCTGTCCATTCACCTATACCGGTTTGCGCATACCCCATGATCTCCTGCCTGCTCAAGGGAGTAATCACCTGTAAAAGATTACCGCAATTGCAGGCACCATGGTTGCCCCAGGCATAAGTGGCACCATTCTTCAGTCGTTGTGCTGTTTCACGGAGTGCATTGATGAGGGCGATATTTGGAATAGCCATAATGTAATTTACAAATAGAAACATTTATAGCAAGGGTTTGTTCAACTTTTGGGGGCACCCGGATTTTGTCAGGTTAACATCATACAACAATGCGGAAAATCTGACACATAATGCAGAATGGGCGTTTAAAGTTTAATACTATATTCGTTCATTTCTTTAACACTTCACTATGTATAAAAAAACACTGGCTTTCGTCCTTACGGCCACCGTTATATGGACGGCCACCATCGCGCAACAAAAGCCCAATATCCTCGTCATCTGGGGTGATGATATCGGCACCTGGAACATCAGCCATAACAACCGGGGCATGATGGGCTATCAAACCCCAAATATTGATCGTATAGCCAAAGAAGGCATTGCCTTTACGGATTACTATGCCCAGCAGTCTTGCACAGCAGGAAGGGCCGCCTTCCTCGGAGGCAATGTACCCGTGCGGACCGGCATGACCAAAGTAGGCCTGCCAGGCGCCAAAGAAGGCTGGCAAAAGTCTGATGTTACGATAGCAACCGTCATGAAAAGTCTGGGCTACTCTACCGGCCAATTTGGGAAAAACCACCAGGGGGATCTGGACGAGCATCTTCCTACAATGCACGGCTTCGATGAATTTCTGGGCAATCTCTATCATTTGAATGCCGAAGAGGAGCCTGAGAATGAAGACTACCCGGGCGACATGAAAATGGCGAATGGTAAAACTTTCAGGGAAAGCTTCGGGCCCCGTGGCGTGATCCATAGCTGGGCCGATGGCAAAGGCGGACAGCGCATAGAGAATACAGG
>Ga0164293_10000658_pt1 | contig 28068 bp, 23 predicted proteins | sample GEODES118metaG_FD_111487 | JGI IMG/M metagenome (GOLD analysis project Ga0164293, IMG submission 111487) | Eutrophic lake water microbial communities from Lake Mendota, Wisconsin, USA - GEODES118 metaG | ecosystem: Environmental > Aquatic > Freshwater > Lake | place: USA: Lake Mendota...
TACAAAATTTCGCCGCTGCACCTTCAAAAGTATTTTTCCAACTTTTCACCGCGGATGAAGGGCTTATACAACAACAACGCTGGACTTTTCATCAGGAACTATGAGGATGAGTGGCAGCAGGTGGCAGATAACATGGTTAAGGCATTTCCATACATCGAAAGCCAGTTTGGCAAGTATCCATACAAACAGTTTTCGTTCATCCAGGGTGGGGACGGTGGGATGGAGTATCCCATGGCTACACTGCTGAAAGGCGCGGGAGAATCCGTTGTTTATCATGAGCTGTTACATAGCTGGTTCCCCATGATCATGTCTAACAACGAATCATTGACGCCCTGGATCGATGAAGGATTCGCCAGTTATGCGGAAGGCAAGTTGGTCGCATTCCTTAAAAGTGATACGTCTGGTACTGAGCATAAAGATAACTATGCAGCCTACGTCCAGCTCGCACGTTCAGCGTATGCAGAACCACTGACCACACATGCTGATCAGTATAAGACCAATTATGGATACAGCAGAAGTTCCTATTCAAAAGGGGCGGTATTCTATGAGCAGCTCGGTTATATTATTGGCCGGCAGAACCTGCATCTCATGTTCCTGGAGCTTTACAGGAAGTTCAGATTCAGGCACGTTGATCAGCACGATATACTCCGTGTTGCAGAATCTGTCAGCGGCATGCAGTTAGGATGGTATGGCAGCTATTTCGTGAATACCACCAACACGATCAATTACGGCATCGACAGTTTATGGCAGGAAGGAAACAAGATCAAGGTTAGGATGAAGAATACCGGCCAGATGCCCATGCCGATTGATCTGATGATCACGTTTAAAGATGGTTCCAAACATCTGGCCCATATACCTCAGTATCTGAGTTTCGGAAACAAGCCCGCGGAAGATAGTACAGTGAAACGAACCGTTCACGAACCATGGAAAGCGACCCACCCCACGTATACTGTGGAACTCGATGGTGCGCTCATCAATGTTCAGTTGGCTGAAATTGATCCATCGCAAAGGATGGCCGATGTGAACCGGAACGACAATCGACTGGAGATCAAATGGTGAAAATCGCCGATGTGAACCGGAACGCCACCCCATAGTAAAAGAATGGCTCCAGAGGAGCCATCATTTTTGAACGGGTTTAGGGAAGGGCTATCGTCCAAAAAATTTGTTCACGGCCTCTACACGATTGTTCACGTGCAGTTTTTCGTAAATATGGTATACATGTTTGCGCACGGTTTCCTGGGCGATATTCAACTGCGCTGCAATCTCCTTATACAGTAGTCCCTTGGCGAGGTGCTCTAAAATTTCGGCTTCACGGTTGGATAATGAATCTATCCTGGCAGAAGGCGCTTTTTGGAAAACATTGACCACTTTTCTGGCGATCTGGCTACTCATCGGCGCACCGCCTTCATACAATTCCCGAATTGCTTCCAGCATTTTTGAGGGTGTTGTTTTTTTCAGGATATAACCGTTCGCACCGGCGGCCAATGCTTCGAAAATCTTTTCGTCTTCCTCATAAACCGTGCACATCATAAACAGTATCTCGGGATGTTGGGGTTTTATCCTTTTAACACATTCGATTCCGTTCATTTTCCCAAGGTTGATGTCCATCATCACAACATTGGGATGAAGAGCGGGAAGACCAATCAACGCATCCTCTGCTGACGTGAAGGAGCCGAGCAGCTTGTAGCCATCGCTCATGGTGATGATCTGCTCCAATGCATGGAGAATATCATGATTATCTTCTACAATACAGACGGAGATCGGTGACATGGTTCAAAATTATGAAAACTCAGACGGTACTAAATACCATTTTAGTGGTAATGCTGTTATACTGGAACATAGAGAATATACTTCTCCTTAAACCAGGGTTCTTCGAAGATAGCACTGATATCCCATACGTGGGGGCGCAGGCGGCTCTCTGAGATCTCTCCCGCCAGGTCCCCGCCTTTCAGGAAGATCATGCCATTTTTAAATTCGGTGAGTTTTCGGTCATTGTTGACATAGGGCTTGCCCCATTTCCATAACTCTTTCAGTGGAGCCACGGCTCTTGATACAATGAAGTCAAACGGCGGGTCTTTCAGGTCTTCCACACGGGAGTGGCGGGTGACCAGATTTTTCAACCCCAGGACTTCACTAACGGCGTTAACTACTTTAAGCTTTTTGCCAATAGAATCGACCAATGTGAATTGCACATGGGGAAACATGATCGCCAGAGGTACACCTGGGAAACCTCCACCTGTTCCGATGTCCAGGATCCTCAGGTCCTTGCCTGCGGAAAAATCGAATATGGCCGCTATGGCAAGTGAATGGAGGATGTGTTTTTCGTAGAGGCTTTCAATGTCTTTCCTCGAGATCACATTGATCTTTTCATTCCACTCATTGTACAGGTTGCCCAAGAGCGAGAACTGCCGTTCCTGTTCTTCAGTAAAATCGTCAAAGTATTTTTTAAGTAGTTGCAGACCTTGTTCGTTCATCTGATCCTTGTTATTTCCATACGGCCTTTGGCCTTTTCAGAATAGCTGTGGAAAAGATAATGTAAAACAGGAACTGGGCAATGTCGAAGAACAGATACCAGGCAAACAAATCTTTTTCGTTTAGTTTTTTCATACTCTTATAATACACGACCGACTGAATGATCATCCTTACGGAAAAGAAACCCAGTGCGATTCTCCAGTCAGACAGCAGCATTGCCCCGATAAAAAGGGGATAGAAAAGAAATTGGGAGATGGCGTATATCGTAAGCAGGAACCGGTGCACGGGTTTGTAAAATTTCGCTACCGAATAGTGTCTCGTTTTCTGTTTATACCAGCTTGTAAATCTGGTATGTGGAACGGATAGCGTATGTGCCTGAGGATCCACCACCACTTTGGTGTTATGGGAGTTAGCAGCCATATTGACGAACAGGTCATCGTCTCCACCCGAAATATGATTGTGGGAAGAAAAGCCTTTATGGCGGTAAAACAATTCCTTTTTGTAGGCAAGATTTCGTCCTACACCCATATACGGCATTCCTGCAAGCGCAAACGAAAGGTATTGTAGGGCAGTATGAAATGTTTCGAACCTGATCAGTTTGTTTAGAAATCCTTTTCGTTTGTGGTAAGCTCCATATCCCAGTACCACTTCGATCCCGTTGCTAAACGGCTCCTGCATTTTCTGAATCCAGAATTCTGATGCGGGTACACAATCGGCATCGGTCAGCAAAACAACTTCATATTTTGCGGATTTTATGCCCATCGAGAGGGGAAACTTTTTCCCGGGAATCAACTGGGCTTCTTGCAATAATTCTACTACATTAAGTTGGCGGAATTGCTTGTGCAGGCCTTCCAGTAAATACCTGGACTCGTCTTGCGAATTATCATTCACCAGCACCACCTCATGGGTGGAATGGTAAGTTTGCAAAAGAACTCCTGGTAGATTGCTGGCAAGATTGGCTGCTTCGTCCCGAGCGCAGATCACTACGCTCACTGGTTTCTCCTGATAATTGTCTGCAACCTCAGGTTCGAAAAACGCAAGTCTGCGGAAAAACCTTAAATAGTAGAAGATCTGGATCAGCGCCACCAGCGCAAAACTTCCAAGCAAGATCCATGGCCAGGGTATCAACATGTGTACGAAAATAGTAAGAGTCTGTGTTTCAGGCGTTAATCTCTTGCACAACTGTGGAAAACTTATCGTCAATTCGCATATTTTTGCCCGTTAACACTGAAACCTGGAACTTTCATTCTCCATAAATGGCACTGATAGCGGCTCCAGGGCAAGGGCTGGAACCATCACCACGGATCATGGTGAAATTCCAACGCCCATTTTTATGCCTGTAGGTACCGTGGGAAGTGTGAAAGCAGTGTCCCAACAGCAACTGCAGGAAGAAGTGAGCGCCCGGATCATATTGGGCAATACGTATCACCTCTTTCTCAGGCCTGGGACAGATGTACTTGAGAAAGCAGGTGGACTTCATCGTTTTATGGGTTGGGAGAGGCCGATACTGACTGATAGTGGGGGCTATCAGGTTTTTTCATTGGCGTCCAGTCGTAAGATCTCGGAAGAGGGTGTTGTGTTCCAAAGCCATATCGACGGCTCCAGGCATTTATTCACCCCGGAATCGGTGATGGATATCCAGCGAAGTATAGGTGCCGATATCATCATGGCCTTTGATGAATGTCCTCCCTACCCGAGTGAGTATAAGTATGTGAAAGACTCCATGGATCTAACGCATCGCTGGCTGGACAGGTGCATCAGCAGGTTGGGGTCAACAGAAGATAAATACGGTTATACCCAGAATCTTTTTCCCATTGTGCAGGGCGGCACTTTTTCCGATCTCAGAAAAGCTTCCTGTGAGTATATCAGTGAGAAGAATGCTGCGGGCAATGCGATTGGCGGGCTCAGCGTTGGTGAACCGGTTGAGATGATCTATGAATATTGCGGACTGTGTTGTGAACATCTTCCTGCGCAAAAGCCGCGGTATTTGATGGGCGTGGGCACGCCCTGGGACCTTCTTGAATGTATATCAATGGGCGTCGATATGTTTGACTGCGTGATGCCTACCCGCAATGGCCGAAATGCCATGTTGTTTACCACCAATGGTGTGATCAATATCGATAACAAAAAATGGGAGTACGATTTCTCTCTGCTCGACGAAAATCTCCCTTCACCTTTCAGCCGGCACTACTCAAAGTCGTACCTGAGACATCTGATCAAGTCTAAGGAAATACTCGGGCTGACCATTGCCTCTATTCAGAATCTTGCTTTTTACCTCTGGTTGGTAGGTGAGGCGCGCCAGAAAATACTTGATGGCACATTCAGTTCCTGGAAGAATGGGATGATTGACCGGATCCGGCAAAGGCTCTAATTATTTACGTTGGGCGAATAACCAGGGCAGGAGATCTTTTTCCGCAAACGCGTTTTTCCAGCTATCGTGTCCAACGCCCGGGTACTCGGTGTACTTAACAAGGGCATTATTTTTTCTCATTGCGTTTACCATCAGCCTTGAATTGCTGACAGGTATTATCTGGTCGTCTGTTCCATGGAACACCCAGACAGGCAGGTTCTTTCTGTATTGTTTCACGAAATCCTCATCCCCACCGCCGCAAATGGCAAAAGCAGCTGCAAAGAGATCGGGACGCCGGCGCAGGATGTCAAATGTGCCGATGCCGCCCATGGAGAGGCCTCCCACATAGATCCTTTTGGGATCAGCTGTTCCGGTGGATATCAATGTGTCTATGAAACTGAGCAATATTTTCGTCGGGCTGGTCAAAGGGGAGTCTGGATAAAATCTGATCCGGGTACTGTCTTTTTTATTGTCGTGGCTGTACGGGGCCCATTTTTTGTTTTCTGCCGCTTGCGGAAAAACAACAATGGCAGAAAATTTGACCCTGTTCAGGGAGTCTGCGAAAAAACTGCTTCCCCATGTCAATTGCTTTTCATTGTCGTCACCCCTTTCACCAATGCCATGAAGAAAAACAACAAGCGGATACTTTGTTCCGGGTTTGAAATTGACGGGTGTAAGTATCCGGCAGCGCAGGGTGTCTTCATCTATAGTGAATAGTTGCTTTTCGAACAACTCGTTATGTTGCCCGGCAACAGCTAAGGCAGATGTAACGAAAAAGGTTAGGAGAACAAACTGTTTCATTCCTCCAAATTACATGATAGGCAGAAGATTTTAACGTACCCTACAGCAGAAATCGAGTATTTTTAACCTTCAAATCATCTACAGCTGAAGAAGTTAGACTGGTACATATTCAAGAAATTCATCACTACGTTTTTTTTCTCTGTGATCCTGTTCACGATTTTATCGACCGTGATAGATATGAGCGAGCACACGGATGATTTTACCAAGTCGAAGCTGGACGCCAAAGCCATTGCTTTACAGTATTATGTTGGGTTTGTGCCTTTTATAGTTTCGATGTTGTTTCCCCTGTTCGTGTTCATTTCCGTGATCTTCTTTACTTCTAAAATGGCTAACCATACGGAGTTTGTAGCCATTCTGGCCAGCGGGGTCAGTTTGAAGAGGATTTTGAGGCCTTACTGGGTTGGCGGCATTTTGTTTGGTCTGATGTTGTTCCTTGGGAATTATTATGTGGTGCCAAGGGCCAACGAGATCCGGACCAAGTTTGAGGCGAAGTACATTAAAAGTCCTGTCCTAAATGTGGTAACGTCCACGATCTACATGCGTGTGGATTCTTTTTCTTATTGCGGGATCAGGTATTATGATACAACTACCCGTTCTGGGAGCAATTTCTTCCTTGAAAGGATCCGCAACCACAAAGTGATCTATAATCTCCGGGCCGACAATATCACTTGGGATACGGCAAAAAAGAAATGGCGACTTGCCGGGGTGGTGGAGCGGTATATCTATGATTTGAAGGAGGATGTGGAATATTATCCGGAGATCTATAAGTCGTTCAGTTTTAAGCCAAACGACTTGCGGCGGGATGAATATGTGAAATCCCGGCTCACCACGCCGGAACTTAACCGGCTGATCGAAATGGAGAAATTGAGGGGTTCCGAGACGGTAAAGGAACTGATGATGGAAAAGGCACACCGGCTTGCCACACCTGTTGCCGTGCTGATACTCACCATGATCGGGGCTATTCTGGCTTGCCGTAAGATCAGGGGTGGCAGCGGCGTTCATCTGGCCTCCGGTATCCTGATATGTGCCGTTTTTATCCTGACCGACAGGTTCTCCACGATATTTTCGGTTAAGGGTGATCTAAATCCTTATGTGGCAGCGTGGATACCCAATGTTGCTTTTAGCATACTCACGTTATGGTTGTACAAAAGGGCACCTAAATAACATTTTGCTGCTAACTTTCCCGCTTTAAGTTTTGTTGTCATACGCAGCATTGTCTACCTTTAGTTTTTCCCGTCTATCAACGAATTTTTTAATTTCAGAAGCCATATGGAAGTATTAAAAGAGCGTTTTAAAGCAAAATCAGAAGAGGTATCTGCAGAGATCAAGGGTATTATCAAAGAGCATGGTCACAAGAAGATTGGAGAGGTAACACTGTCCCAGATCTATCAAGGTATGCGGGGGATGACTGGCCTGGTCACTGAAACTTCGTTGCTCGACTCCAGTGAGGGTATCCGTTTTCGTGGGTATTCCATCCCTGATTTGCAGGCTAAACTTCCTAAAGCCAGAGATGGCGGTGAGCCGCTGCCCGAAGGATTATTTTACCTGATGCTTCTTGGAGAACTGCCCAGTCAGGAGGATGTGGCCAGGGTAACTTCTATTCTTCAAAGGAGGTCACACGTTCCTAACTATGTTTTTGATACCATAGAATCTTTGCCAGTCAGCGCACATCCCATGACGCAGTTTGTGGTGGGTATAATGGCCCTGCAGACAGAGAGCCAGTTCCAGAAGAAGTATGCCGCGGGGATGAATAAGAAAGATTATTGGGATGCCACTTTCGACGATGCAATGGATCTGCTTGCCAGGCTTCCCAGGATCGCAGCATATATCTACAGGAGGAAATACAAGAACGGGGAACATATCCAGCCGAATGGTTTATTGGACTGGGCGGGTAATTTCGCTCACATGATGGGTTTCGAAGATGAGAGTTTCTGGGAACTGATGCGCCTCTATATGACCATTCACGCAGACCACGAAGGTGGTAATGTTTCTGCCCATGCCACACACCTGGTGGGCTCTGCACTCAGTGATCCCTTCCTCAGTTTTGCTGCGGGCATGAATGGCCTCGCTGGCCCATTACACGGGTTGGCAAATCAGGAGGTGATCAAATGGATCTTCGAGATGCAGAAGCAACTCCAGGTGGAGAATCCGTCTAAAGAACAGATTGCCGATTATGTACGGGCCACACTCAGTTCAGGAAAAGTGGTTCCTGGTTACGGTCATGCTGTGTTGAGAAAAACCGATCCCCGGTTTACCGCCCAAATGGAGTTTGGGAAAAAGCATATGCCCGATTCTCCGCTGGTGAATATCGTTTGGAATATATATGAAGTGGTTCCGCCGATTTTGCAATCCCTTGGCAAGGTGAAGAACCCATGGCCAAACGTGGATGCGCATTCAGGTGCTTTGCTGGTGCACTATGGCATGGTGGAATATGAATTCTATACCGTGTTATTTGGCGTCAGCAGGGCGTTAGGTGTACTCGCTTCCCTTTGTTGGGACAGGGTGCTGGGTCATCCGCTGGAAAGGCCTAAATCAGTGACTACGGAACAGGTCAAACTCTGGCTCGAAGGCAAAGACGAGATCTGGGGCGAATAAATCTGAAGCCCGGCATTTGCCGGGCTTTTTTTATGCCTCTCAACAATTACTTTTACAATTGAAAGAATTCCTTCATGAAAAAGATCCTGAAAATCGATCCTCTGGATAACGTCATTGTGGCCCTTAGAGACCTTGAAAAAGGAGAGATCATCTCATTTGACAATGAGGCATTCGAAATGCAGGAAAGAATACCTGCCAAGCATAAATTCTATACTGCCGATCTGCAAAAGGGCAGTGAGGTAAAGATGTACGGCGTGCTGGTTGGCAAGGTAGTCAGTGATGTGAAAAAGGGGTCACTGATGACAACGGGAAATTTGCATCATGCTGCTGACCCTTACAAGTATACCGGCGCACAGTATAGCTGGGCAGCCCCTGATGTTTCAAAATTTGCCGGCAGAACCTTCAATGGCTATCACAGATCAGACGGTAGGGTTGGGACGGCCAATTACTGGCTCTTTATCCCAACTGTATTTTGCGAGAACAGGAATCTGGATGTGATCAGGGAAGCCATGCATAATGAACTTGGGTACGCAGTGACTGATAAGTATAAGCAATACACAAGGATGTTGAGAGAGGCGTACCTGAATGGCGGGGAGTTATCCGGGGATGTTGGCCTTTCTGTGTCAGCTGTCGGCAACAACAGGATCTTCAAGAATGTAGATGGAATTAAGTTCTTGAATCACCAGGGCGGATGTGGTGGCACCAGGCAGGATTCTGAAGTATTGGAAAACCTGTTAGCGGCTTATGCAGATCACCCCAATGTAGGCGGTATCACAGTGCTCAGCCTCGGTTGCCAACACCTTCAGTTGGATGCTTTTCTCAGCACGATCAAAAAAAGAAATCCGGGGTTTGACAAACCTATCAACGTGTTTGAACAGCAGGGTTCCATCAGTGAAGAAGACCTGGTGAAACAGGCGATCGCATCCACGTTCAAAGGGCTGGTGGAAATTAATAGGCAGGAGAGAAAGCCGGCAGGACTGGATAAACTATGCGTTGGTGTAAAGTGCGGCGGTAGCGATGGATTTAGCGGCATTTCTGCCAATCCTGCTGTGGGATATTTTTCAGATCTGCTGGTGGCATTACATGGAAAGATCTTGCTCGCGGAGTTCCCGGAACTTTGTGGTGCGGAGCAGGAATTGATCGACAGGACTTTGTCGAAGGAAACGGCCGAAAAATTCATTCACCTGATGGATGCATATAGTGACCAGGCCATTAAAGTAGGATCAGGATTTCATATGAACCCTTCACCGGGAAACATTAAAGATGGTTTGATCACGGATGCGATCAAAAGTGCTGGCGCTGCAAAAAAAGGCGGCACTTCACCGGTTGTTGATGTGCTTGACTATACGGAACCTGCCACTAAACCTGGATTGAGCCTTGTATGCACGCCGGGTAACGATGTGGAGGCCACAACAGGTAAAGCTGCGTCGGGTGCAACACTGATCTTGTTTACTACTGGCTTAGGTACTCCTACAGGGAATCCCGTATGCCCTACGATTAAATTGGCTACCAATTCTAAACTTGCTGCCAGGATGCAGGACATTATCGATATCGACTGCGGACCGATCATTGATGGAGAAAAAACCATTGAAGAAATGGGCGAGGAGATTTTGGAGTATTGTATTAAAGCCGCCAGCGGTGAAGTGATCCCAAAATCGGTACAACTTAATCAAGACGATTTTATTCCCTGGAAAAGAGGCGTATCTCTCTGAGAAACTTATTCTGGGGCGTAACGGACCAGTTCCGACAGCAGCTTTTTCGTTAACTTTAGCGGGTATGAAAGTGACCATCAAGCCAGTGGTACTCAGCAGCCTTTTTTCTTTTGCTGTGATCTTCGCTCATGCCCAACGCATGAAGCCCTCATTGAAAGATGTTCCGCTTCAAAATCTCGACGCGTTCCAGTCGCCACACGGGCTCTGGCAGGTTGCCGGCAACGTGTCGGCTGCGTATGATGATACAGTATTAACATCCACATCAGGAACGGGCGTGTTATTCAATAATTATAACCGGGGTACGCAATTTAAGCCGGGTTATGAATTGAAAACAAAAGTGGAACATGGGGATATGGTTTTGGAGGCAGACATCATGGTGCCCCGGGGGTCCAACTCCGGCATTTATTTCCAGTCGCGCTACGAAGTCCAGATCTACGACAGCTGGCGCAGGCCAATACCTTACCCTTCCGATCTCGGAGGCATTTATGAAAGATGGAAAGATGGTAAAGGCTATGAAGGCAAAGCGCCCCTCGTGAATGCTGCATTTGCGCCCGGTTTATGGCAGCACCTGGAAGTGTCTTTTCAGGCGCCCAGGTTCGATGCCAATGGCACTAAGATCAGCCCAGCAAGATTCAACTATGTAAAACTCAATGGGATTACCATACATGAAAACATTTTTGTAAGTGGCCCAACGCGAAGTGCGGCATTTGAAGATGAGAAGCCCATTGGATCTTTACTGATTCAGGGAGATCATGGTCAGGTAGCATTGCGCAACTTAAAGTGGGCATTGCAAAATGATATGGATGTTAAAGTGGTGGACCTCAGTTACAAGTATTATGAGAAGACCGCCAAAACGCCCGAGGAAGCATCCAGGGTTAAGCCTTCCAGTGAGGGCAAAGCAAATGCCATAGATGTTCGGGTTGCCCCCTCGAAGGAAGAGTTCTTCATCCGGTTTGACGGCAAGTTGAGCATTTCTGCAAAGGACGAGTACCTTTTTTCCATGTTTCCCAGTGGAACGGCTTCACTGGAGATCGATGGAAAGAAGCTGATTCCACCTGCCAGGGCCTGGCTGAACAGCCAACCACTTAGGGGTACCATGGAACTGGATGCCGGAACACATAGCATATCCGTGTGGATGCATAAAGACAATCCCTGGGAAGCTGCCGGCCTGGCGGTTTTTGCAGAGCGGTGGGGTTATAAAGCGGTTCCGCTGCATGCCTTGCCATCGATCCCCGAGTATACACCCGCGCCTTTGTATACGGTGAAAGCGGACAAACGAACGGAGATCGTCCGCTCATTTATGATGCATAAGGGGAAGAAGCTGACGCATGTTTTATCAGTAGGCGATCCTTCGGGCTTGCATTATTCTTACGATTTGCTTCAGGGTGGGTTGTTGCAGGCCTGGCGGGGAGATTTTCTGAACACGACCGACATGTGGCACGAGAGAGGCGAGCCCCAGGTGGCAGCACCGCTGGGAGCGCCGATGGTGCTCGCGGGCAGTTGCCCGGTGTTTGATGAAACCCTTGTCAAAGATTCTGTTGCCGACTATACATACCGCGGCTATACCCTTTCTGCAGCAGGTGCTCCCCGATTCAAATATATATACCGTGGGCTGAGCATAGTTGATGAGATCAAGCCGGATGAGCAGGGGCGGGGCCTGACGCGTACGCTTACGGTTGAAGGTGGAGGTTTTGATAAACTGCAACTGCGCATCGCACAGGCATCGAAGATCAGTAAGATCAAAAGCGGATTATACAGCATAGACGATGGGTCCTATTTTATTGAAGTGAAGAGCGGTACTCCGGATGTAGGGCTTTATCAGGACCGGCAGGTACTGTTGATGCGCGGAACGAATTCAATTACCTACCAACTTATCTGGTAGTCTAAAGGTATTTCAATGAGAAGAATATGTATTATCATTAGTTTGTTCATAGGATTGGGTGTTAATGCCCAGAAGCAGGGAGTACAGTCTGAGAAAGATTTTTATATCCTCAAGACGATTTCTATACCAACAGACATCAGGCTGGAAGTAGGAGGCATCGCAGTAATGTCCGATGGCCGGATTGCAGTGTGTACCAGGAGGGGCGAGATCTGGATCATTCAGAACGCTTACGGGAACGGGCAACCGCATTTCAAGCGGTTCGCTTCGGGTTTGCATGAGTCGCTGGGTCTCGCTTACAGGGACGGTGCTTTTTACTGCGTACAACGCGGGGAACTGACCAGGATCGAAGACCGCGATGGTGATGGTAATGCCGACAGTTTCACGCCGGTAACACTGTTTGACCTAAGCGGTACCTATCATGAATACGCTTATGGTCCTGTGTTCGATAAGAATGGGGATATGTTGGTGACGTTGAATTTGTCGTTGGCGGATGTACATGGCAAATGGCATGGCTGGTTGATCAAAGTGAAACCGGATGGCACCATTGAACCGATCGCTGCGGGCATGCGATCGCCTGCAGGCTTTAATGTGAACAGCAAGGATGAAGTTTTCTATGCGGATAACCAGGGCGACTGGGTAGGCAGTGGCCGTGTGACCCATCTTGAGAAAGGAGATTTTTCCGGGAACCCCGGTGGATTGAGATGGACGGTAGATCCATCGTCGCCATTGAAGTTAAAGGAAGAAGATGTCAGGAAAGTGGTCAATGGCGCGCCCATGCATGAGGCAGCTAAAAAAATAAAGGAGCTGAAACTTCCAGCAGTCTGGTTCCCACATACGCTGATGGGCATATCCACGGCTGATATCCTGGAAGATAATACCAACGGCGCATTCGGTCCGTTTGCCGGTCAATATTTTGTAGCAGACCAGGGTCATTCCAAGATCATGCGCATGACGCTCGAGAAAGTGCAGGGAAAATATCAGGGAGCCTGTTATCCGTTTTACGAAGGATTTGCATCAGGATTGATCCGCCTGAGGTGGGGGCTGGATGGTTCCATCTTTGGGGGTATGACCAGCAGGGGCTGGGCAAGTACGGGGAAGGAGGAATACGCACTGCAAAGACTGGTATGGAATGGAGAAACGCCGTTTGAGATGAAGAACGTTACGGCTTTGCCTGATGGTTTGGAAATCGAGTTCACCCTGCCTGCTGATGCAGCAGGGTTAAAAAATCCGATGAACTACAGCATCAGCAGTTTCACTTATAAATACCATCCAGACTATGGCAGCCCGATCATCAACAACCGCGCGCGCAGGATCAAGGGCATCATTCCCTCTGCGGATGGCATGAAAGTAAAGCTGGTGATGGATAGTGTGTTGGCAGGCTATATTCATGAGATCAAGCTGGGGAACATGCTGTCAAAGGAAAGGCGGTCACTGCTGCATAGTGTTGCTTATTATACCATGAATAATATTCCCGATGGGGCTGCTACTGTTTTGGGACAGGATCAGAAGGTCAGTATGCATGCGGGTCATCAGATGGCGGTCACCACGCCTGGAAAGCCTGTTGCGCCAACAAAAAAACGTCAGACAAAAATGCCTGCCGAGTGGGGGCAGGCAGACAAGGTATTGAAGTTGGGAACAAAACCTGGGCTTAAATACGATATTATAAAATTTGAAGTGAAGGCAGGATCAAAGCTGCGGTTGACCTTCAATAATAACGATGATATGACGCATAATGTGGTGGTCGTTTCTCCTGGTGCTGCCGATGAAATAGGTAATATGGCCATTAACCTGGGACTGAAAGGCCCGGAAATGAATTATGTTCCTTCGTCTGCCAAAGTATTATACCATACCGGGTTGCTTCAGCCTAATTCATCTGAGTCGATTTATTTTCTGGCGCCGGATAAACCTGGAGAATATCCTTTCCTGTGCACGTATCCCGGACATGCTTCTGTAATGAGGGGAACGTTGATAGTGAAATAAACAGAATACGGCCATATCCTCTACCGGAGCAGACATAATTTATGTTCGGGACTTCTCGTGTAGTCTAAGTTGCCCGCAAAAATGGCGGATGCATAGCTTCTTAAATCCACCGATAAGCAGTTGCAATACATTTAATCGTGCCGGGAGTTTTATTTCTGTATCTCGATGACTATGTCGGTGCCTTCGCCGTTGCCGGTGCAAATGTAGACCCTGCCTGCAGGTGATACGCATACATCCCTCAATCTTCCCCATTGGCCCTGATAGAAGGAAGTGATTGATTCAACACCTGTTCCTGTTGCATTCAGTTTCATCTGGTATAAAGCGCCATCTTTCAGTGTTGTCATCAGGATGGAGTTCTTCCACCTACTGATCAGGTCTCCGTTATAGTAATCTATCCCGGAAACCGTAAAACTATTTGAACCGGAATTCCATAATGGAGCTGCAGCATTTTTCTCCGGACCGCCCGCATTGGGCCATCCATAGTTGCGACCCTTTTCAATCAGGTTCAATTCATCCATCATGCCGACATTATTTTCGGATGAGAAGATTCTGCCATTTGCGATTACGAGGCCTTGTGGGTTTGCGTGCCCAAATGTCCATACCGCACTATTGGGAAAAGGATTGTCTGACGGGATAGTGCCATCCAGATTGATGCGTAATACTTTGCCTGAAAGTGAATTCATCTGCTGGGCAGACCCGCTGTTGGTGGCATCACCTGTGGTCATTAATAATTTATGATCTGCCGTGATCGCCAACCTTGACCCATTGTTGTCATTTGATGCGGGAATATTGTCGATGAGGGTTAGCGGTTCGATGAATTCTTCATTTTTAACCCGAAACCTTACGAGTTTTTGGGTATAGGTGCCTGACTTGAGGTAGTTATAAGCAACATATAGGAATCCGTTCTGTAAAAAGTCGGGGTGCTGCACCAATCCAAGTACGCCACCTTCACCCCTTTGCAATGCATCGGGGATCTCGTATTTAAATACAGTATATCCTGTTTTTGGATTGACCTTGATGATCTTACCAGCTCTTTCCGAGATCCAAAGGTGGTCGTCTTTTCCCCAGAGCATCTCCCAGGGATGGGAGAGGTCGGATTTCACGGTTCTGATTTCTTCAGTCGGCCAGGCTGATGGTTCTTCAGTGGGCGTTAAAGCACTGCCGGATTCGTTTTTGTCACAGCTGTTAAATACGAGCAGTGATATGAAGGCGGAAACCAGGAAATACAATTTTGCCATGACCTATATTTTAAGAAATGTAACGAAGTTTCAGCCAATTTGTTCGTTTTGTCAAACTTTAATGTTGTGCCATCAATTAAAACTCACAACAGCAGATTCCTGTTTACCCAGTCCACTTCCTCCTGTATAACGGTATGGGGTATACCCGGAAAGATCTTTTCAGTGACATTCGCCCCCATTTCAGTGAGAATAGCCGTTGATTCCCTGACCCTGGAAACGGGAATGTGAGGGTCTGGATCGCCGGAAGCAATGAACACGGGTGTGCCAGCGAAGTCTCCCGAGTAGTTTTTTCTGTCTATGACATCACCGATAAGGCCACCTGTAAATGCGATTAGTCCGCCATAACGCTGGGCTTTCCTGGCTGCTGATTCCAGTGTCAGGCAGGCGCCCTGGGAGAAGCCGAGCAGGTAAACATTTTCGGGCGAGATCCCTGCCGCGATCACTTCATCGATCATTTCATGTACCGTGGCAATGGCAGAACTGAGCCAGGGTTCATTCATGATTTGGGGAGATAAGAAACTATATGGGTACCAGGTGTTGCCTGTGGCCTCGGGAGCCAATAGGGCGAATCCTTCAACATCCAGTGCGCCTGCCAGTTCAAGTATGCTTTTTGCATCGGCACCGCGTCCGTGGATAAAGATCATGGCTTTCTTAGCATTTTCGAGCGAGGTCCCCGCTGCCAGTATATTTCTTTTGTGCATCAGATAAATTCTTTCCAGTCAAAGCTGATCGGCTTCAATCCTTTTTCGATGATGGGTCTGTTTTTTTCTTCCCATTCGGGCAACTTCAGCGCTTCCCCCAGACGCGCAGGTTCTTCATCGATGGCAAATCCCGGGGGATTGGTGGCCACTTCAAACAGGATCCCGCCCGGCTCCCGGAAATAGATACTGTGGAAATACTGCCTGTCCAACACATGGGTGGCATGCACTCCGGCGCGGGTAAGTTTTTGTTGCATCTGCACGATGGTATCATCATTATCCGTCGAGAATGCCACGTGGTGAACGGTGCCTGCACCTTGCAGACCCCGAAGTCTGTTGGGCTCACAGACAACATCCACCAGGTCGCCGATCTTCCCGCTGGCGGAGTACCGGAACCTGTTACCCTGTTCGGCTATCTTTTGGTGCTCCATATAGGTGCTCAAAAGACCTGCTGTTTTCTCGTAGCCGTCTTCTGAAAGCGTCACACTATGAAAGCCTTTTATGCTGTGTGTTTCATCAACATTGCCGTAGCTGAAGCCTGGCCGATCGTCTTTGTTGTTGGCAATGAGTTCTATCCCGAGTCCGTCACCATCTTCCAGATAAATAAATCCTTCGTTCAGTCTGTCCTGAGGCTGTTGGAATGGAATGTTGAATTTCTTAAGGCGCTCTGTCCAGTAGCCCAAACTGTTTTCAGGAATGGAGAAAGAAGTGGTGGTCAGTTGTCCTTTTCCATGCCTGCCCCTGACCATGCCGATATAAGGGAAGAATGTGAGTATGGTACCGGGCGACCCGGCTTCGTTCCCATAATAAAAATGGTAGACATCCGGAGCATCAAAATTGATCGTTTTTTTTACCAGCCTTAGTCCGAGGACACCTGCGTAAAAATCAATGTTTTGCTGGGGATCAGACGCCAGGGCGGTCACGTGGTGAAGTCCGTTAATGAGTTTCATATCTTCCATTTACGTGACGAAATTACGCCTGCGGTGCGGTATTCGGAATGCAGGAATCAGGGTGGTTGTGGTATAAATCATGTATAAAAAAAAGAGGAAGCAGCACTTCCTCTTTTCAGGTCATATTTTCCCGTTCTTGATGTCTTCCACTACGGCCGGGTCAAGCAGGGTAGAGGTGTCGCCCAGATTTTCCGTTTCCCCTTCGGCGATTTTTCTAAGTATTCGCCGCATGATCTTTCCACTTCGTGTTTTAGGCAAACCTGTTACAAATTGGATCTTATCGGGCTTCGCGATCGGGCCAATGATTCGGCTAACGGTCAGCGTTATATCTTTCCGGGAGAGGGTCTCATCGCCATGTGAGCTTTGATAGATCACAAAGGCATAGATGCCCTGGCCTTTGATATCGTGTGGATATCCTACCACTGCGCTTTCCACAACGCCCGCGTGCATGTTGATCGCGTTCTCCACTTCGGCCGTTCCGATCCGGTGACCACTTACGTTGAGTACGTCATCTACCCGTCCTGTGATGCGGTAGAATCCATGTTCGTCGCGATGGCAGCCATCGCCGGTAAAATAGTATCCGGGATAGGCGCTGAAATAATTCTTCTTGCACCGTTCATGATCACCATAGGTGGTAGTCAGAATAGAGGGCCATGGGAATTTGATGCAGAGGTTCCCGGTCACATCATTTCCTACAAGTTCTTTTCCATTCTCATCCAGCAGCACGGGCTGAACACCTGGCATGGGGAGGGTAGCGTATGTTGGCTTAGACGGAGTAACGCCTGCCATATTGGAGATCATCACACCGCCCGTTTCTGTTTGCCACCAGGTGTCCACGATAGGGCATCTGCCCTTGCCAATATTTTCATTGTACCAGTTCCAGGCTTCTTCATTGATCGGCTCTCCAACGGTGCCCAGCACCTTCAGTGAGTCCATGTGTTTTCCGTGAACCGGTCCAAGGCCAAAGCCCATTAGGGAGCGGATGGCGGTAGGTGCCGTGTAAATGATATTCACTTTGTATTTATCAACGATCTCCCAGAACCTGCCAGCGTCCGGCCAGGTGGGGATGCCTTCAAATAACAATGTGGTAGCTCCTGCACTTAGGGGTCCGTAAACGATATAACTGTGACCCGTGATCCATCCTATATCTGCTGTACAGAAATGGATATCTCCCGGAACATATTGGAACGTATTGACAAAAGTGTAATTGGTGTACACCATATAGCCGCCGCAGCTATGCACCACACCTTTCGGTTTCCCGGTCGATCCTGACGTGTAGAGAATAAACAGGGGGTCTTCGGCATCCAGCTCCTCGGCGGGGAAATCAGGGTTACCCATGGTTTCCACTTTCTTGATCTCATCTTCCCACCAAACATCACGCCCCTTGATCATAGAGACCGGGGTACGCGTGCGCGTTAGTACGATCACTTTCTTTACAAACCGGCACTGGATCAGTGCATCGTCTATCACATTCTTCAGGGCGATCTCTTTGTTGCCCCTGAAAGCACCGTCGCAGGTGATCACAAATTCTGCATTGGCATCCATGAGCCTGTCTGCAATGCTCTGCGCGCTGAATCCTCCGAAGATCACCGAGTGAATGGCCCCCATTCTGGCACAGGCAAGTACCGCCACAGCCAACTCTGGCACCATGCCCATATAGATACAGACCCGGTCACCTTTCTTCACGCCATTATTCTTCAGCACGTTGGCAAACTGGATCACCTTGTTATACAATTCGCGGTAGGTCAGGATGCGGTGGTGCTCTTCGGGGTCATTGGGTTCCCAGATGATGGCGGGCTTATTGCCCAGCATGCCCAGGTGCCGATCAAGGCAATTCTCCGTGATATTCAGTTTACCGCCCTGGAACCAGTTAGCGTGATAATCGGAAAAATCCCAGCTCAGCACGTTATTCCAGCGTTTCCTCCAATAGAAGTGTGAGGCGATATCCGCCCAAAAGCCCTCAGGGTCATCAACGCTTTTCTTATAGGCCGTTTTATAATCGTCGTACGATTTGATCTGGTAGGGGTATGACATGTTTCAAAAATCTGGGTCAAAAGTTAAATTTAAAAAATTCGTTTTCAGTAATATTCTTTAATTTTTGAGCGAAGAATGAATAATAAAGATAACGATGCTAAGGGTATCTGGAAGGTGATCGGTGCATCATCTATGGGTACGCTGATCGAATGGTACGATTTTTACATTTTCGGCAGCCTCGCTACGGTGATCGCGGGCCAGTTTTTTCCAAAGACAAATCCAACAGCGGCGCTGCTGAGTACCCTGGCTACCTTTGCCGCAGGATTCATTGTGCGTCCTTTCGGCGCCCTGTTTTTCGGGCGTTTGGGAGATATCGTTGGAAGAAAATATACTTTCCTGCTCACCCTGATCCTGATGGGAGGTTCCACGTTCGCCATTGGGCTGGTACCTTCCTATGAAACCATTGGGTTTGCCGCACCCGTAATCGTTTTAATACTTCGCCTGCTGCAGGGTCTTGCTCTTGGTGGCGAATATGGAGGTGCTGCTACCTATGTGGCAGAACATGCGCCACCGGGGCGAAGGGGGTTTTATACTTCCTGGATACAGACTACGGCTACGCTGGGCCTTTTTGTTTCGCTCGGGGTGATCCTGATCACCCGGCATTCACTGGATGCCAATGAAGCGAGGTCCATTGAAAAGTTCAATGACTGGGGTTGGCGGATACCGTTTTTGGTATCCATACTTCTGGTAGTGTTGTCTATCTATATCCGGATGACAATGAAAGAGTCACCGGTTTTTGCGAAGCTGAAGTCGGAGGGCAAAGTGGCTACCAATCCGTTGAAAGAAAGTTTTACCCATCGTTCCAACCTGAAGATGGTGCTGCTGGCTTTGTTCGGAGCTACCATGGGCCAGGGGGTAGTCTGGTATACAGGTCAGTTCTACGCCCAATCGTTTTTAGAGAATGTTTGCAAGATCAATTTTGACCAGAGCAGAACCATCCTGATATGGGCCATATTATTCGGAACGCCGTTTTTTGTTGTGTTTGGCAATCTCAGCGATAAGATCGGGAGAAAATGGATCATGATGACCGGGATGTTATTGGCCGTGTTGTTTTATCGACCCATTTACCAGGAATGCTATGAAATAAGTTCTGCTTTTTTAACAGATGGTAGTGTGACGTTGCCTACCCAGGAGTACTGGGAAATAGTGTTGCTGGTTTTTGTGCAGATCATTTTTGTCACCATGGTATACGGACCGATAGCAGCTTTCCTTGTTGAGCTGTTTCCTACGCGTATAAGGTATACCTCGATGTCGCTCCCATACCACGTGGGCAACGGCGTGTTCGGAGGACTTACACCGTTTATTGCAACCTTGCTGACCACAATATATACAAGCGATAAACTGGTTGGATTGTGGTATCCCATCATCATTGCCTCTGTGTGCCTGGTGATCGGGTTATTGTACCTGACCAACACCATTGATCCGGATGTAAACGACTGATTATGGAAAAACTTAAACGTTTGATGGGTTTAGTGTGGATGGCCATGGGTCCCCTGGCGATCCTGTTTTTAATTCGGACGGCTATTTCTGAGATCGAGAAAAAGCCGGTCATTGATACGTTCATCCAATGGGGCGTATTTGTGGTGGTGTTTATCCCCATTGCCATCGGCCTGGTCATCTTTGGCTATTTCGCATTCAAGGGCGACTATCATCAGATGCCGATTGATTCCGCCCACCTGGAAGACTGATTTTTGTAATCCTTTCGCCAGCTTTCTTTTCGGGGCTTGTTACTTCTTTAGCTGCCCTGTTAGCATCGCAGTACAGGAAAGGGTCTGTGAACACTCCAAGCTTGTTTTTGGCCTCCAGGATCCTTCTGCAGGCATCGTCGATTTGCTTTTGGTTGATCTTGCCTTCCTGTAATGATTGTTTCAATGTAGTTTGGCAGTAGCAGGAATACCATCTACATCATTGAATGAGCTCATGATGCTACCGGCTCCAGCATCAAGGGCAGCTTTATACGAGGGCAGGTAGGTTTCATACATTTTCAGGCGGCTCATATCGGTGGTGGTGTAGTCGCGCCCCGCCTCGGCAGCACCATATAAGGCGAAGTGTTTCACACAGGCCTTCATGGTTGTTTTATCCGCAAGGTTCTTACCCTGATAGTCGGTGACCATGGCTTTTGCGATCTGGCTCCCCAGGTAAGGGTCTTCTCCAGCCCCTTCAGCAACACGGCCCCATCGTGGGCCTCGAGAGATATCGACCATGGGTGAAAATGTCCAGTTCAATCCATCGGCCGTTGCTTCAAGGGATGCAGTACGGGCTGATTTTTCAATCAGCGGCATATCCCAGCTACTGGCCAGGGCAAGGGGGATCGGGAAGGTGGTCCTCCTGTAACCATGAACAATATCCAGCCCAAAGATCAGCGGGATCTTGAGCCTGCTTTTCATCGCGAGTTCCTGAGCGCGACGGATCTTTTCGACCCCGGTCAATGCAAACAATCCACCTACTTTTCCTTCAAGGATCTTTTTTTCTACATCGTCGTTCACCACGGACCCTGTGGGTACGCTGCCGCCATCGGTGAGTAAATGTAGCTGGCCCAGTTTTTCGTCGAGGTTCATTTTCTTCATCAGGGTGTTCACCAGGGCATTCATCCGGTCGGGCTCCTGGGCGCTGGCCGACAGTGCGAGGATCATTAATAATGCAGGTCAAATGTGACGGGTCATGTTGGATAGTTTTTGGAGAGACAGCAAGTGTAACTATTCAAAATGACCGCATGAATGATCATGCAGGGCTTTTTGCTGATTTTGGTCATTCGCCTGATTCCCGACTTCAATGCTGGCCGGAAACTTGCGTATGAGCAATGGCTTCGATGTTTTTCGCATTGGCGGAAGTCAGTGATTTTTATCACCATGAAAGGCTGTAAAACATCAGACATTTGCTTTCCAAACCCAACTTGGTTTGCCATAATTAAAAAATACCCTCATGTTATTTCAACACATTTACGACAAGTCCCTTGCACAGGCGAGTTATTTCATTGGCTGCCAGAAAGCAGGTGTGGCCGCAGTGATCGATCCCAAACGCGATGTAGACACCTATGTCGACTTCGCCACGAAGAACAATATGAAGATCACCCACATCATGGAAACGCATATCCATGCTGATTTTCTGTCCGGCGCCCGTGAACTGGCTGCGCTGACAGGCGGGGAGCTTTATCTCTCCGACGAAGGTGGTTCCGGTTGGGAATATGAATTCCCCCATAAGGGTTTGAAAGACGGAGATTCTTTCATGGTCGGCAACCTCAAGTTCGAAGTATGGCATACTCCAGGCCACACGCCTGAGAGCATCAGCTTCCTGCTGACGGATACGCCTGCTTCTCCCGAGCCCGTAATGATCTTTACCGGGGATTTCGTTTTCGTAGGTGATATTGGCCGTCCCGACTTGCTGGAGAAAGCTGCCGGAATGAAAGGCACGCAGGATGCAGGAGCACAACAGATGTACAAATCCATCCAGCGTTTTGCTGCGCTGCCCGATTATATTCAGGTATGGCCAGGCCACGGAGCAGGGTCTGCCTGCGGTAAAGCCCTTGGAGCAGTTCCCAGTTCTACTGTGGGATATGAGAAGATCCGCAACTGGGCATTTCGGTTCAATAATGACGAAAACGGATTTGTAAGGTTTCTGTTGGAAGATCAGCCCGAACCGCCAAAGTATTTCGCCATGATGAAGAAGCTCAATAAGATCAACAGGCCATTGCTGACGGAAGTTCCGAAGCTGAAAAAGCTGAATAATGACCAGATGATGGAAGCCATGGGCAAGGGTATCAGGTTGATCGATGCCAGGAATAAAACTGATTTTGCCAAGGGGTATATCCCCGGCAGCATCAATATCCAGGGCAATAACTCATTTGCTACATGGGCAGGCTGGTACCTGAACTACGAAGAGCCGTTTATGCTTCTTGCCGATGAGAGTCAGCTGGATGACCTTACCCGTAAGTTAATGCGCATCGGCCTCGATAATATGATGGGCTATGTGCCGTCAACTGAAGCCTATGTGAAGGCCGGCGGCAAACTGGATACGGTTAAGCAAGTTGATACCGATGAACTCAAGCAGATACTGGCTGTTAACAATGTTCAGGTGGTTGACCTTCGTGGCGCTACTGAATACAAGCAGGGCCATATCAAGGGTGCTGACCATGTATTCGTAGGCACGTTGTTGAATAATCTGGATAAGGTAAGCAAGGAAAGGAAAGTGGTGATCCACTGTCAGGGTGGTGACCGTGCAGCGATCGGTTATTCACTACTCGCTGCAAACGGATACGAGAATGTGGTGAATTATTCCGCCAGTATTAATGAGTGGATCAAACAGGGGAATCCTGTTGTTTCATGAATAAATGAATGTCAAGTAGTTAATTTTTGATTTTTGAATCAGATAATGACTGCCAAGTCAAGGCAGCACGAAGAGCGCCGGTGAGTCAACGCCGGCGCTTTATATTTAGTAGAAAAAAACCTGGGAGACGGTTTTCGCAAGCCTTTGCATTTAATTCATTACATTCCATGTCAAATAAAAAGTGAAATGAAATTATCTTCTTTGTCCTTATTCGTCATCATCATCATCTCGTCTTTGCATGTGCATGCGCAGAAAAGCATTTTCAATGGTCGGAACCTGAAAGGCTGGACTGCACATGGTACTGAAAAATGGTATGTGAAAGATGGAGAACTGGTTTGTGAGAACGGGCCCGACAAACAGTACGGATATTTGTCGACCAACAAGAATTATAAGGACTTTACTTTGGAACTTGAGTTTTTGCAGGAATTCAACGGAAATAGCGGGGTGTTTTTTCGCTCATCCATCGAGGGAACCAAGATCAGCGGCTGGCAGGTGGAAGTAGCTCCCCTGAATAACAACACCGGAGGAATATATGAATCGTATGGCCGGGGTTGGTTGATACAACCGACAAAGGAAGATCAGCAGTGGTTGAAGACAGGGGAGTGGAATGCCATGAAGATCGTGGTAAAGGGCGACGAAGTGACTACTTTCCTGAATGGCCATCAGATGATCCATCTGAAAGATGAAAAGATCGGGAAAGGCACAGGATTCATTGCTTTGCAAATCCACGACGGCGGGGACATCAAAGTGCGTTGGAGGAAATTGAGAATCAAGGAAGGGTAGTGCAAAATGTTTTGATATTCAGAAAGAGCCCGCATTTGCAGGCTTTTTTTTAGAACGAAATTCCGATTCATTTTGCAGGCAGGGTGGTTACACCCATATCACGCACACACTGGTATTTACCGTCCCTTTTTTCGAAGCACGACATATAGTACCCTTTGTCAGCGGGCAGTCCTGCAAGATTGGCTTGTAAAAAAGATCCTATCTCAACCAGTTGGTTGCCATCAGCGAAAATGTCTACCACTGTATATGTTGGTTTGTTGCCTGACGTATCAGCCACTATTCTTTTTGCGATACGCTCCTGGATGGCCGCTCTTCCGATGGTGGGTTCCTTATTGCGATTATAGCTTACGGCATCTTCAGCATAGTAAGCTGCAACACCAGCTGCATCCTTTGCCAGTTCAGCGGCGGCGTAGGTATTTTCAAGTGCCTGTATCTCGGTTTTTGCTTTTTCCATGTCAACGGCAGGTGTTTTTTCTTCTCTGGGAGAGCAGGCCATAAAAATAACTGTTGTTATGGTGGCGAGGATCGCCAGTGTCTTAATGCTTCTTGTTTTGTTATTTGTTGGGTGAGCTGATAAGGTAGTCTTTCCAGAATACAAAGGATAATCTTTAGGGTATAGGTGCAGGGTTCATGCCTTCATTAAGCGGTTTATTAAGTATGATCGAGTGAAACAATTTTGAAATTTCTATATAAGGTGTAAAAAAATGATTTTTCCCTATATTTGCCACCCCGATGGGGAATTAGCTCAGCTGGCTAGAGCGCTTGCATGGCATGCAAGAGGTCACCGGTTCGACTCCGGTATTCTCCACAACTGTAAATCCGCTCCAGTAGCGGGTTTATGTTTTCGGAAAAGCATTGCCGAATGGTATGCAGGAGGGCGATGCTGGTTAATGTCAAATCTCGTCTGCAAGCACATCGTTCAGGTTTTCCTATAACACAAAAAGCCTGGCATTCATTTTCTCTGGATGAGGATTCGTTTCTCCGTATTAGTTATTCTGGACGGAACATATTTCCCTATGGCGCACCAGACAGAAATCGAAGGTTGCTGGCAGGTAAACGCTCAGTTCGGATTACCGATTTTTTTGCATATGGTATAAATAAATGACATGCACAACCGCGGATTGTAAACAGGAAAACATGCAACAAGCTATTGACTGGATTTTCATTTTGGTATTTGTGTTTGGAACGATCGGTTTGGTGGTGGCAGCCATTCTGTTTGTTATTAACAAGAATGAATCATTTTCCGCCCGCATACTGGCGGCTTACCTGTTTTGTGCTTCTATCATTCTGCTCAATTATAACCTCGCCAACACCAATTTCTTTCTTAGTTTCCCGCATTTATGGCGCATTGTAGCATGGGCCTCTTTCTTTGCTCCACCGCTTGCATATCTGTATGTCCGCACTGTACTGGAACAGGAGTTCAGATTTCGGAATACCGATTTTATCTTTTTTCTGCCCGGTGTGATCTATATGCTGACCATGGTACCTTTTCTAATCCTGGACACCCCACACAAGTTGGAGGTCATCGGAAGACTCATGGCAAATCATGCCCTGATCCCGAAGGAGCCGGAAGGAAGTTTGCCTCAAGGGTGGGGCTTTTTGGCCAGAACAGGCTATGGCTTGGCCATGGCTGCTGCCCAATATACCTTGCTGGCTAAAACGAGGAAGAGGATATTGGAAGACAAGGTTCCGGTCAAGCAGAACCGGGATACCTTCAATTGGCTGTTCTATTTCACCTTGGTAATGTCTTTGTCTTACTTGATCTTGTTCGTGGAAACCGTGTTGCATGTGTCAAGCTTTATCGATCTGAATCAGCTGATCATAGTAACGATCTCCGCCAACGTCTTTTTTGTTTGTGCCTATCTTTTGGTCCGGCCAAATATCTTGTACGGGATGACCGGATGGTTGCAAGAAAAGGTGAAAGAGTCGGGCATCCAGACAGCCCTGGCTACCCAAAGTCCGGTATCGAAACAGACCACCCTCTCATTGGAGCAAAAGCTGGAGTATAAAACTGCCCTGCAAAATCATTTTCAGGAGAAGCGGCCTTTCCTCAAGGTCGGCTACAAGATCAATGAGCTGTCCAAAGAGCTCGACATCCCTGGCTATCAGCTTTCCGCCTTTATCAACCAGGAATACGGGAAGAATTTCAACGAGCTGATCAATGACCACCGGCTTGACAAACTTGAGGAAATGCTTCAGTTAAACCCGGATAACTTTCAATATACCCTGGAAGCCTTAGGTAATATGGTGGGCTTCAATTCACGGAGCGCTTTCATTGCGGCGGTAAAGAAGAAGACGGGCAAAACCCCTGTTGAGTATTTTCAACATCTTCGTGTTGGAACAAAGGGTTGAGCTTGTTGCGTTTTGTTTGAAATCATAGAATTCAGGTCAATATCCTGCGCGGAATTTGTTTTCCCAATGTCACATCGCTATATCATTGCAGCGTAGTCGAGTTTGCTAAGATCAGGTTTACAGGACCTTCTCCCTTCGTGGGCTCTTGGTGCAGTACTGCAATAATTCATCAATTCAAAAACCATACGCATGCGTCTCAAACTTATTTGCTTTTCCTTGATCGCCTCTATTGGCTTCTACGCCTGCACCGGCGGTGGCAATGCCTCCGGAAAGGATTCCACGGCTGCATCCATATCCAATACGCCTGGCTCAGCTGACCGCCAGGCCACCCGACTTGGTGACCTTAAACTGGAAAGTGGCTATCCTTCCGAGGAGGCGACCAACAGACTCTATGACGAGCGGGATTTCCAGCGCGCCTGCCAGGTGCATACCTGGGCGCTGCCGATGGTGGGTTTCCATGCCCTCCACCTGGCCCAGCGGGACCAGATCGGGGTGAAAGATGGAGATGTGGCCCTCTTCTTTAACCTCGAGGATAAAAGGGGCATGCTTACACCTAACATTACTACCCTTTATGCCTTCAGCTTCTGGGATCTTTCCAAGCGGGGAGCCCTCGTAGTGGATGCCCCGGCCGGTCTGATCGCTGGTGGTGTTCTTGATCTTTGGCAACAGCCGATCACCGATATCGGACAGACCGGGCCTGACAAAGGCGCCGGTGGGAAATACCTGATCCTCCCACCCGGTTCGCCAGATGTAAAAGCGCCAGGCTACCGTGTGTTCAAATCGCCAACTGCCCAGGTATGGTTCGGTACCCGTGGCTTGGATCCAGATCCCAGGAAGGCGGAGGAGACCTTGCGTCAACACAAAATCTATGCATGGGCCGACCGAGCCAAGCCTGCCCCGACCAACTATGTTCCTGTAGCTGGCAAAACCTGGACATCCGCCCATCCTACGGACATGTCCTATTTTAAGCTGGTAGCAGAAGCACTGGACGCAGAACCTGTGCAGCCCCGTGACCGTGTGATCTATGGCATGCTCGTATCCCTGGGTATTGAAAAGGGCAAGCCCTTCAACCCAGATGCGCGTATGACGAAGATCTTTAATGACGCCGCCATGGTCGGTGAACTTACCGCCCGGGTAAATGCTTACGACAAGCGATTCAAAGGAGCCAAAGTATGGGAAGGAAAAAAATGGGAATACGCCAACATGGTTGAATTGAATCAGGAGGACAGCAACTATACCCAGATCGACCAGCGAGCATCATGGTTCTACGAGGCCATCGGAAACAGCACGGGCATGCAGGGTAGAATACTTGGTTTCGGCCAGGCTTATCTGGAAACATCGAAAGATAAAGATGACCATTGGCTGGAGGGTGCAAAGAATTATAAAATCCATATACCTGCCGATGTGCCGGCACTACAATTCTGGTCAATCACCCTGTATGACAACGTTACCCGTTATCCAGTAGTGACAGACCAAGGCTCGGCAGACATCTCATCACGTAAGGACATCGATAAGAACGCTGACGGTTCGGTAGATGTATATTTTGGACCTTCAAAGCCCAGTGGTTCAAACAGGAATTATATCAAGACGATCTCCGGTCGCGGTTGGTTCCCCTATTTCAGGTTCTACGGACCAAGCGAGAAATATTTCGATAAAACCTGGGCGTTGGAGGACATTGTTGAGATCAAGTAAGGTAGAGCATGCAAGAGGCCACCGGTTCGACTCCGGTATTCTCCACGAAAAAAGAGGCTGTCTCATTAATTGGAGACGGCCTTTTTTCATTTTGGCCAAAGAAGACTTAGTTTTTTATCGTTGATTTTGGAAAATGAAAAAAACCGCCTTGAGTCAGGCTGCTTTCTTTCTAAGATTGTGTGCCAGGGCAAGTAAACCTGTTTCTA
>Ga0164293_10000659_pt1 | contig 28051 bp, 12 predicted proteins | sample GEODES118metaG_FD_111487 | JGI IMG/M metagenome (GOLD analysis project Ga0164293, IMG submission 111487) | Eutrophic lake water microbial communities from Lake Mendota, Wisconsin, USA - GEODES118 metaG | ecosystem: Environmental > Aquatic > Freshwater > Lake | place: USA: Lake Mendota...
AAAATAGGTATTGGTATATTGTAGTAGTACATGATTTTCTTTACGTAGAGCAATTACTAATGCAAGTTTTTTCTGAAATTATTCTTACGGTAATATCCGATACAATTGGAGTAACCGATGCGAATTACATATATATATACCATACTAAGTTTATTTCTATTGTCACAAAAAACACTAGCACAGCAGGTTTTTGCCGACTCAGCAAAAAAGCAAAGTATTGAAACCTCAATTAATAATGGTTTTGATACTACATTCAATTTATTCCCATTTAAAAGCACTTGCAAGCAAATACGTCAGAATCCCTGGTATTTCGGTTTATCTGACACAATCACTAATAATAAATATGTACGCAAACCTATTGCACCAAACACAGAAGCATTGGATGTAGTAAAATCTTCAAAATTGATTACAGTTCATGGATCAGTTTACTATGAATACTTTTTCCGTTCCAAAACAGATACACCGTTTGCACAGTCAAATCTTCAGCAACATACTGAGCGGATAAGCTTGCAAGTTGCAATCCGCAATCAATATCCGTTCCAAATTACTTTTAATTCTCGACAAAGCAACTCCCCATATTACAGGAATTTCATTGATCCAACATTAAAATTCGATATAAGAAAGTATCAACTTGAGGTCAAAAACCAGATTAAAGAAAAGATCAAAACTCAGTTACCGGGTTATGAAGAGTTAAAGCTGAAGGAATTAGCATTAAATGAAGAAATAAAAAGGCTTGATGCACTTGAATCATGGCAAAAAAATACTGGTTATCTGCAAAAAATTATAGAAGAAAAGGAAACAAATCATTTTCAAAAATGGCGCATTTCTGAACGCATACGAAAAGATAGTTTGGAAAGGATTTGGCGAAATGAAGATGCTAGCTCCAATCCACAAGTGGATTCCATTTTAGCATTGAAAGGGAATATAGATTCATTGAGTTCAATAACCAAAATCTTATCTGATGTAAATCAAAGAAGTTTGGATCTGAAAAGTAATATTGATGTAAAGATTGATTCAATTGGAACTTATGCTGCTAATTACAAAGCCAAAATCGATTCTCAGCGGGTTAAAGTTCAAAGTATGCAGCTTCAGGTTGATAGCTTATCAAAGAAATATTTACAAACCGCTAAAGCATTAAAAGATCAATTTAGTGGTACGGTAAATCGGGCACAACTAAAAAAGTTTAAGGAAAAATATGGTATTACCTATGATTCTCTTAGCAAACTTCAAACAGCCTTAGCCTCTATTGAAAAACTGGAAATCGGACGTACAGTAGTGTCTTATACAGATCTTACCATTTCGAACCTTGTGGTTACCGGAGTAAACGTTGTATACAATCCAGGGTTGTATTTTGCTTTTACAGCAGGGAAAATTGATTACAGATTTCGTGATTTCTTTAACCGTAGCATAGGTAAGAACAATCAATATGTGGTTATGGGTAGAATGGGATTAGGAAACCCCCAAGCAAAGGCAATCATTTTTTCAGTATTTAAAGGGAGAAAAAATCAAAGTGAATTTAATATTCCTGATTCTGTCTCCAATAGTATAAATGTTATTGGTTATTCAGTTGAAGCAATTTTGCGCAAAAATGCGTACACCACTATAAGCGCTGAATTTGCAAAATCAACAAAACCTTTTCTTGGAAGTATAGCAAATGAAAAATTACTGGATCCATTGTTAAGAATGCGAGACCAGAGTAATACCGGCTTAAGTTTGAAGGCGCAAACAAGAATTGCCGCAACCGATACCCGTCTTTCAGGATTTTATAGATCAACTGGTGAGCATTTTAATTGCTTCAGCTTATTTAACTATCAAACTGCACAAACTGCATGGCAAGTACGGGCAGATCAGTCTTTTTGGAAGAAGCGTGTTTCACTGATCGGTATGATACGTAGAAATGATTTTGTAAATCCTTTTCTTACTGAGGCATACCAATCAACAACAATATTTGGAAGTGCCACTGCAACAATACGAGCTCCGAAATGGCCCATATTGAGCGTGGGATATTATCCGGGAACCCAACTTTATTTTGTCAACCGCGAAACCCTTCGGGAGAATGTTTATTATGTTTTAAATAGCTCAATAATCTATAGTTACTGGGTAAAAAATATTGGGATGAATACTACAATCATTTATAATTGTTTTACAAATCAAGCAACAGACTCTGGCTTTATCGCTTCAAAAGGGAAAAACTACTATCTATCCCAGTCCCTATTTCTACCTAAACTACAACTTCAAGGTGGATACAACTATAACCTTCAGGAAGATTTCTTAATCAATACCTGGGAAGCTATGGCCGATTTTTCGCCAAGCAATTGGTTCAAAATTGGATGGGGAGGTAAGTACAATAAGGTTACTGGTGGCAACAGTTATCTCGGTCAACGTGCACAGTTAAGTATCGATGTAAAGAAAATTGGTTCAATACAATTTCAATATGAGAAAAGTTATTTGCCATCTACCGGTAAAGAGCTCTACCCAATTGAAAGTGGTAGGATTATTTATTATAAACAATTTTAATCATGAAATACTTGTATCTATTTTCAATTATGCTTTTCCAGAGCTTTTCCGGAATATCGCAAGTAAATATTAGTGCTCAGGTTCCATCCTCAGGGCTGGTGCAGAAACAGCAATTATGGAATTTAGTCATCGTGAATACCAATGATGAATTGCTTGAGTACAAACTCTTGATGAGTATTCAGGAACCCTCTTCCGGCCAGGTTATGCTAACTGCCGAAACAGGATCGTTCAGTTTTACAAAAGGAACCAGAGTTTTAACTGAAAGCTCCCTTCAGCCCATTCAGTACCAGTATAATCATCCTGACATGAGCCGTAATTTTCTTCCTTTAGGCTCCTTCATTGTATGTTATCGTTTAATAGATGCAAATGGTAAAGAAAGGTCACTAGCAGAGGAATGTATTGCTCTTCAGATTGATCCTTTGAGCCCGATCATGTTAAGTTCACCTCCAGACTTATCTACAATCTATTCTACTTATCCTTTACTAACATGGATACCTCCAACGCCTATTGATATGTTTTCAGGATTAAGTTACCTGTTACAAGTTTGTGAACTGAAAGAAGGCCAAAAGCCAATTGACGCTTTAATGGAAAATATCCCGGTTTATACCAGAGGATCTTTAACACAACCGAATGATCAAATGGTGGGTTCATTCAAGGCATTAGAACCTGGAAAAACATATGCCTGGCAGGTAACTGCAGTTAATGGTAGTCAATTTGCAAGCAAAAGTGAAATATGGAGTTTCAAAGTTGTTAAAGATGATTTGAACATGAAAATTGTTGAACAAAGCCCCTTTTTACGTTTAAAGAAATGGGATATTGAAACAGGTATAGCACCTAATGGATTTTTAAAACTGGCCTATCGTAATGAGTTAAATGACACTACGGCCCAACTGCAAATTTTTAGTACCGATGTTTCAAGACAAAAATTGGGAGAAGTAAAACTGAAATTGACCACTGGAGAAAATCTTCTCATTGAAAAAATTCAAGAAAAACTGAAACTTCAGGATGACATTCAATACCGTGCAGTACTCATAAATTCTGCAAATGAATTGTGGCAGATATTTTTCTCTATAAAAAAGTATACAATTAATTTGAAACAATAGAACAGAACCCGTAAAATCAAAATTTTATGCTACTCAAACTATCTACATATCATGCAAAATTAATTGCGCTGGCGTTTTTATGTGTTTTTTCTGTTTCAGGATTTGCCATGATAGTAAATCCACCCTATAGAATATCTAACAATAAATTCTATGCTGGCTTATACTCTAATTATTCTTTGGGGAGTAAAAAAAATGAGAATAGATCTGAGGAAGTTATATCAACAAGCAATTCAGTTCTTAAACCCAGCCCCAAAGAATTAAAAAGTAATGTACTTCATGCTGATTATGCTGATGCCAAACCGGACAGTTTGCAAATTGGCGGGCCTGGCCAACCTGAAATGAGTACTTTTAAATCTGTTGGTGCAGACAATATGGTTTCATTATTTTCCGGTGATTTCAACTACAATATTCCATTGATGGACGTAGGTGGTTATCCTATCAATGCTTTTTATAATAGTGGAATTGGGATGGATGATGAGGCATCCTGGGTTGGGCTTGGCTGGAACATCAATCCTGGAACCATCACGAGAAATATGCGGGGTGTTCCTGATGATTTTAATGGTAAGGATATCATAGAAAAACACCAATTTGTAAGTGCGGATAAAACCTGGGGAGTTTCCGGGGGCCTTGGGGCGAAATTTGCGGGTTTCCCACTTAGTGCTGATATAAATTTAGGTCTTTCATTCAACAACAAATTGGGTGTTGCTGCTGAAGTTGGGATACATCCATCATTAAATATATCAGCAAAATCTGCAGATGGTAAAACAATGGGGCTTACTTATGGAGGAAGTCTCAGCCTGAACATGAACTCAAGAACTGGTGCATCAATAACTCCATCAATAAGCTTAGGTCTTAAAGACAAAGATGCAACAAGTGGTGAAACAACCACTACCTCTATTGGCGCTGGTTTTAGTTACAGCTCAAGAATGGGCATAAGCAGTATGCATGTTACAGGGGGTGTTAAAAAATCAATAGAAGCCTATAAAACGAATGAAGATAAAAAAAATGTACTTGATTGGGCCAATAGTGGGGAAGCTGATACTTATAAACATAGTTCATCCATTTCTTTCTTGTATCCTACCATAACGCCTTCAACCAATATTGTTTTTACAAGAAGTTGTTTTAACGTCAACCTCTCCTTAGGGGGAGAAGCATTTGCTTTCAACGGACATGGAAGGTTTGCCGGATATTATATGGAGAACTTCGTTGATGAAAAAGATCAAATCACAGAACATCCTGCATTTGGATTTTTACACTATCAAAAAGCGAATGAAGATAAGAATGCAATGCTTGATTTTAACAGGACGAACGAAACTTCTTATACCCCGGCCACCCCAGCAATTGCAATGCCTATGTATACTTATGATATTTTTAGTATTAATGGTGAAGGCACAGGAGGAGTTTTTCGGGCTTATCGGAACGATATAGGCTTTATGAGGGATGCCAGCACAGAATCCAGAGATCAAAATGGGTCTGTTGGCTTGGATCTGGGTATTGGGGGTGTTGCTCATGGAGGAGTAGAATTGAGTTATGCTCATTCACCTACCAATATTGGCGGTTGGTATCAAAATAATCTTGCTGCAACTAGCATGGAGTTTAAAGCAAATAAAGGAATTGATGAAGCGGTATATTTCAGAAACCCTGGCGAAAAGTCTGTGCCTGATTGGAATTATCAGGAAGCTATCGGTGGAGAATCTTTAGTTAGGCTAAAACTAAATGATCCGAATACTGGCACTCCATCCTTATTACCTAGCCTCGTGATGTATGATGATTATCGAAAAGTAACGAATACTACAAAAATACTTAATAACCTTACTACTTCAGCACGAGACAGGAGAACACAGGTGATTGGTTTTTTAACTAATGAAGAAGCAGAGAAAGTTGGATTTGATAAACAAATTGCTTGTTATTCTGCTGAAGGACAGCTTTATGAAAACAAGGTTTTATTTGGGGTAGACTGCTATAAAGACGGTATAACCTTTATCGATAGAAATGTAGATAATACTACAAATCCTACAGGTAATGCTTATAGAAAATCTCATCATATTTCTGAAATCAATGTTTTAGGTACCGATGGACGCAAATATGTTTATGGGATCCCTGTTTACAATACTACACAAACGGAAGCAACTTTTAGTATCAACAACCACAACGATCTTACTGGCTTAAGTGATTATTCACCTGGTAATGATGATGTTGTAGCACTAAATCCTCATACAAAAGATAATTACGTAAGTAAGCAAATCATGCCTGCTTACACTCATTCTTTTTTATTAACAGCGCTTGTTTCTCCCAATTACGTAGATGTTACAAACAATGGTATTACAGAAGACGACTTAGGTGATGCGGTGAAATTCAATTACAGTAAGTTTGAAAATTTCAAATGGAGAACTCCATCAAAATCAAATTCTGCTTCCTATAGTGAAGGATTAAAAACAGATAAGAACGACGATAAAGCCCATTACATATATGGTGAAAGGGAGATGTTTTATTTGTATTCTATAGAATCGAAAAACCTTGTTGCACGTTTTTATGTGAAGAATGATAGAAAGGATGGTAAATCCGTTTTGAATATCGCTGGGGGTATTTCTTCAACCGGGATGAGGCGTCTTGATAAAATTTCGCTTTTTTCTAAAGCAGACCTCATCAAATTCGGGGATAATGCGAAACCTATAAAAACTGTGAAACTATTTCAATCCGATAAACTTTGCATAGACGAAGCAGGCTTATCAAACAGAGTTCAAGGTAGCGGAAAGTTAAGGCTTGATAGTATTTGGTTTATCTACAATAACAATCAGAAAGTACATAAAACACGATATGTTTTCTATTATCCTGATGGATCAAAAAACCCAAAATATGCTTATAATGCTAATGATAGATGGGGTAATTATAAACCAAATCAGGAATCAGATCCAGCACAGGGAACAGACCCCAATAACAATTTTGGAGGTCTTGATAATGATGATTTTCCATATTCCGTTCAAGATAAAGCAAGGGCAGATAAATATGCATCTGCATGGACGATGAATAAAATACTGTTGCCATCCGGTGGTGTTATTAAAATCGACTACGAATCTGACGATTATGCATTTGTACAAGAACGACGGGCATGCCAAATGTTTCAGGTTTCAGGCTTCGGCCCTTCTGCAGCGCCCACACCTAGTGAACTTACGAATAAGTACCTGTACAATGGTAGTGGTGTAGAGTTCCAGTATGTTTATCTTAAATTAAGCAAACCCATACAAGTTCCTTCTTCCGTTTCAATTTATTCGAATGAGATTAAAGAAAAACTTCGTGTGATGTATTTTAACGAACTAAAACAGTTATACATGCGGCTTTGGATTAGAATGCCTTCTAGTCCCGGGCTTCCTGGAGGAGAATTTATAGCAGTACATGCAGATATTGAAGACTTTGGTCTGGTAAATAATACCGGAACTATTGCCTATGTGAAGGTGGTATCTCTGGCAAATAATCGTTCTCCGATGGTACAGGCTGCATTCCAATTCATCAGGCAACAACTTCCCGGAAAAGCATATCCTAATTATGACATGAGCGAAGAGGGAGGAATGAGAGGGATCGTAAGTGCACTTGGGGGAATGGCACAATCTTTTGGCGAACTTATAAGCGGTGTTGAAAACAGATTTAAAAGAAATTGGATATGCTCAGAAGTAGATCTTGCTAAATCATACAGTAGATTGACAAGCCCAACATTCTCGAAACTTGGCGGCGGATTGCGTGTTAAAAAAGTTACCATATCTGATAACTGGATTAAAATGACAGGGCAGAATATTGCAGAATACGGCCAAGAGTATGTGTATACGAAAAAAGAAACAATCAATGGCAAAGAAGAGATTATAAGTAGTGGGGTTGCTTCCTGGGAGCCATCAGTAGGCCAGGACGAAAACCCTTATAAGGAAATCATGCGTTTTGTTAATGCCAATAAAGGTGCTCCTAAAGACTTTGGGGCAGTTGAATTGCCGTTAGGTGAAGTTTTTTACCCTTCGCCTAGTGTGGGATATAGTCGTGTGGAAGTGTTATCTATTAATAGAACAAATGTTAAAAATCAACCTACCAGGCAAGTAAATGAATTCTATACCACCCGTGAATTTCCTTTTAAGTCTATTTGTACACCATTACATGAAAGGGAAGCAAATGTAGAATATAAGCCTTCTAATGTGTTACAACTTTTAAAATTAGACTTAAGGCGGGCTGTTACCCAAAGCCAGGGTTTTCTGGTAACTATGAATGATATGAATGGCAAACAAAAGGAGCAGGCTACTTACCTGGCTAATGATGGATCAAAAGCTATTTCCCGCACTGAATATTTTTATAATACCCAAAAAGCATCTGATAATACTTATCGATTCAACCATGATTTTCCAACTATTGAAGATGCAAGGGGTTTGGTTGAAAAAAGGATCATTGGAAGAGATATTGAATTGATGGCTGATTTTAGAGAACATAAAACTCAAACCACTACGGTGAATCTCAGTGTTAATTTTGATTTTTTCTTTGTTGGAATTTTCCCTGTACCTCTTTCCAACTTACTACAACCTGCCATTTTTGAATCCACAACATATCGTTCAGCATCATTGTTAAAAATTGTAAATCACTACTCTATACTTGATAGTATAGTGGTAACAGATAAAGGAAGTATGGTGAGTACAAAAAATATCACTTACGATGCAGAAACCGGAAATGTACTACTGACCCGTACCAATAATGAACATAACCGGCCCATTTATAATTTAAAATATCCAGCGTATTGGGCCTATGCAGGAATGGGTCCGGCTTACAAAAACATTGGGGCTACCTATTCCGGGTTAACCTTTGTTCATGGTCGTTTAATTGGGTCCAATATTCCAGCTTCAATTTTTGAGAGTGGAGATGAATTGTATGTAGTTTCGGAAAATGATTATGCACCAGCAATACAGCCAACCTGGTGTTCATCTCTTGTAAACAATACACCGGCATATAAAAGTAATACTAACCGTGTTTGGGTGATCAATACCGGCAAAATGGGTTCGCTTACACCTGAAAATTTCTTTATAGACGAAATGGGAACGCCATACCATGCTCAACAGGTAACGATTAAGATTATACGTAGTGGTAAGCGAAACCTTTTAGATCAAATTGTTGCCTCAATTACAAGTCGCGAAAACCCGATTAAAAATGGCGCCTTATTTATCAATGATCAAACCCAAATTATCCAAACCACGGCCGCAACATTTAAGGAACATTGGAGGGTGGATGAGCAGGTTTACAAACTCATCCAAGAAACACTTGTAGTTGAAAAATATAAATTAAGGAAGCTTATATCACCACCTATTGACTATTTCAGTATGGAATGGAATAACTATCATGGTAATTCTCAGTTTAATGGACTCACAAAAAATGGATATCTCTTAAATCATTTATATCTTAGTAGAACGGATCCTTGGGTAGGTACAGGAGCTTCTACAGAACAACGTGCCTCTGCCTTTACTTTATTTAATCTTGCTGATTTGCCTGCTGATGTTAGAATTTTTAAATCAACAATGGATTTATATTCACATTCTTCTTTTAATCGTAAATCTAGTACAATTAATCAACCTACCCAAGTACCAATACATCCACATAGGCATTCTGATTCTGATCCACACAATATTATTCCTGGCGAGAATACTTTTTCAAATATTTCCGCTATCAAAACAGATTGGTTTAATACTAATAATTCACTTAATTCTTATTCAACATGGTTAAATAACGTAGGATTTGGTAATTTAAATAATGTTTCATCGAATCCGGGAATTATACCACCTGCAAATACAGCATATGAGGACTATTCAGGACAACAATCTAGAGATGTATCGAATACAGTAAGAGATGCAATGGGTTATAATTTGTTTATTCAAGGTAAAAAAATTGGATTTAGAATTTCATTACAAACTATTAATGATCCAATCCCAGGAAACGGACAATGGAGAACCTCTAGAAAGTGTTTTTCTGCTGTTTCTCCAAAATTAAATGTATATTATTACAAATGCGGAGATGTTACACCTCATTCTAGCATGAATGGAGATGATTTGCAAAATCATGAATTTATATGTAATACTTATACTACTCAAGCCACTACTTGCCCTTCTGTTTTCTCTCGCCAATACATAAACCCATATGTGCATGGCATTTTGAGTAATTGGCGAATTGATACAACTTATGTTTTTTATGGGGAAAGAAAAAACAATGCTATTCCTCATAACCCATCATCGCCTTATAATACCCAGAATAACATCGATGCACAAATTGATTTGCGTACCGCAGGTCTTATTGAGAACTACGAAACTTTTTGGAACCAAGCCAGTTCAGCTTCTGCTTTACTTACCCGAAATACAGATGCAGCGGATAAATGGGTATGGAACAGTGCAATAACTCAGTTCAACCGGAAGGGCTATGAAATTGAGAATACCGATCCACTGGGTAGGTATAATGCCGGTTTGTATGGATATAACGACCAGTTACCAGTGGCAGTTGCCAATAACTCCCGTGTTGCAGAAGTTATGTTTGATGGATTTGAAGACCATGAATACAGTACCGGGCAATCGGCATGTATTACCTGTAAACCACCAAAAAGAGTGAAGTATACGGGTTTGCAACAAAGTAATTTAAATGCAGACCAAAGCCACAGCGGAATGTCTAGTCTTAGGGTAATGCCCACTGATCAGATAAAAATAGAAGCTCCGGTGGTAACAAAGGAATCTATAAAAGCAGGGTTTTCATTGAGAGCAAAAGTAGATTCTGTAGCTACCAGTAATGTGCTGAGTAATAACCATAATGGTACTGGCTTTACGGCTAAATATTACAAACACTCACCCACTGCTTCAGGGCCTCTTGAGCCGGGAGGAAGCGCTCCTATTATTGTAACAACAGGAGTGCCTAATATCACGGGTGGTTTAATTCACAATAACGTTTCCCAATCCAAATACAGTGTAAAGTGGAAAGGTACACTTCAAGTTAGCCAGTCAGGGAATCAAAAGATTTTAGTCTTAAGCTCTTACGGAGGTTTTCGGATTAGAAAGAATGGCGAATCAAACCCAATAACAACTCCTGCAAATTGGAATACTCTCTTTGCTACTAATAATAACTCTGCAAATAACTCTGCTTTAATAAATCTTGGAAATTTACCGATAGGAGAAAAAATTGTTCTTGAGATTGACTACTACACACATTTATCAGGAAGTTCGTTTAATGTTCTTCTCTTAAATCCTTCAAATTCTCTAGGTTCAAACTCGAATAATTTTCAACTAATTCCTCTTGAGAGAGCTTATCAAGAAAATGCTACCATCTTTAATACCTTAACCCAATCCAACTGGTGTTCAAAACTAAATGAACTACAGGTAAAAGATAACGCGCTAACCGATAATTTCAAATTGATTCAAGGAAGGGATATGTTAATTGGAACATGGGTTAAAGAAGCTACGACAGACTGCAAATGTTCTAATTATGAGAAAAGTAAAATCAAGATCAGCTTCGAAGGCAGTACCCAAACTTATACCTTCAAACCTAAGGGCAATATCATTGATGGGTGGCAACGTATAGAGGAAGAATTTACCATTCCAAATGGTGCCACTAAACTTTTTATTGAATTCATCAATGAAACAAATACCACGGCAAACACAATCCCTGCATTTTTTGATGATTTGAGGATACAGCCCAGAGAAGCAAATATGAAGTCGTTTGTTTATCATCCTTCTAATTTGAGATTGATTGGTGAGTTAGACGAAAATAACTACGCCACTTTTTATGAGTATGATGATGAGGGTACACTTGCAAGAGTGAAAAAAGAAACACAGCGGGGTATTAAAACAATTTCGGAAACAAGGAGTAGCAATGCTAAAAAAATACCGGTAGAATAGGATTCAGCACAAAGCATATTAAACAATAAATAAAAAAGTATCTATGAGAAGTAATATTTTTAAACTGACTGCATTAACCTTGATGCTTTTCATTAGTTATTCAGTGCGATGCCAAACTGTACAGGAACGCTTAGCGCAACTTTATGAAAAATACGATAGTATTCATTTCTTGAGTTTTGATGCTGAATTTGTTTATAATAGTGATACCATTTTTGGAAAATTCGAGAATGAGACGGTATATGCTTCTTATACTATGAATGGTAAAAAATCACTTTATAATATTGGTAATATCAACTTCATGCAAAACGATTCTTTTTTTGTTGCTGTATATCACGATCAGAAGATCATTATGGTTGCCGACCCTCCGGTAAAAAACTCAGGAAGCAATCTCCCTTTACGTTCTTTAATGGATAGTATGGTTAGTGTTTATAACAGCTCCTATACGGTTTCACAATGGAATGAATCGGATACCGGCATAATACAATTTTTAAGTTCAACTACCAATGTTGCGCTCAAGAAATTCGTTATCCGGTATAATAGCAATGAAAAAGTATTTCATTCCATAAGATACGAATTTGAAGAGTTGGCTGAAATTGATTCGGCAAATTATAAAATCAGGCAAAAGTCATTAACGGTGAATTTTAAAAATTATCGATTTGATAAGTTCGATAATTCCCTTTATCAGGAGAATAACTATATCTATTTCGATGATAAAATATGTAAGCCGATTACTAAATACAAAGAATATAAAGTATATAATTCACATTCAGGATTTAACAGAGTAATCGATATTGAGCAACCAGCACCTTAGAGCCCTAAAACCCGGTATGATAATCTATTCAGAAATGTATAATTCAATTTTATGTTACGGAATAAACTTGGAATCTCACTGCTATTATTAGTTACTGCACTTATCCTTTTTTCCTTTGAAGGATTTGGCCAGAATGAACCAATAAATACCCAACCCCTGTTGGGTCGTTTGGGGCATATTAAAAAAGACACTTCCAGTTTTGTAACAGACATCAATTATTTTACGTATGTACCACCTGCTGTAGCTTCAAGTATGATTGATAGCACCTATTCGCAGGAAAATATTATTTCTCTCGCCATTGATGAGGAAAGCCAGGTTAAATTACCGGATAGTTTTCGAGTTTCTGTCACTTTGAAAATTGAAATGTTCAATGCCAAACAACAATTTGTAGATTCTATTATTAAGGTACTTGAAGTGTATTACTCTTCCGATACCGGTGCTAATTATAAATCGGTTGACGCTTTTCGCTTTACAGGTGCCTATCAGGCAAGGATGACTGTAAAGGATATCAATACGCATGGTGCCAATTGGGATGTTAGCTCTGTACTGAGGCTTGATAATAGCATCTCAACTCAGCGGTATTACAATTTTGTATGTAACCACGTAGTAAGTGATCTTTCATTAACCTATAATGCTGTAAATGGCGAGGGCGACATCACCTGGGCAGATAATAATAGTGGTTCAACTGAGTATGATCTGGAATGGGCCTGGATTGAAGAATCGGCTCAAGCTGAATACTTATTGAGTGATGGCAAGCCCGATGAAAACAAAATATTCTCTTCAAATTCAACGAGGGTAACTATTTCGCAACGCCAATATAGCATTCCTCTTCTGTACAATGGTAATGGATACATATATGCAAGAGTACGAAGGGCAAAATTAACTCCAGATGGAACACGCATTGCAGGAAACTGGCAGTTTAACAACTCAGCTCAATCTGCAGTTAGCATAAATTTTAACGGTCACGAGAATGAATTGAACTGGCAGTCTACTACTTCATTTGCGGAGGAAGGAAAAAGAAAATCGGTGGTTCAGTATTTTGATGGCAGTTTAAGAGGCCGGCAAACTGTAACTAAAGACAACCAAACCGGATTTACAGTAGTTGCAGAAAGTTTGTATGATTTCCAGGGTCGTCCTGTTATTCAAATTCTACCAGCTCCAACCTTATTAACAGCTATTTCATATGCCAAAAACTTTAATCGTGCTTCAGGCCAACCTGATTATCCAAAAGAAATGTACGATCTGATTGGAAGCGGAAGTGGAATTTGTTCTAGCCCTGCACCAGGATTGTCAACCCAAAGTGGAGCCGGACAATACTATTCGGCTTCAAATCCTCAATCGAATAGCCAATTAAGAAATTATATTCCTAATTCAACAGATGCAAATAATGTAGCCTATCCATTTACCGAAAGCAGATTTACGCCGGATGGAAGACTTGCATTCCAGGGTGGAGTTGGCCCCGATCATCAAATTGGTAGTAATCATGAAACAAAATACTTCTATGAAAGTGTTACGCAATCAGAACTGGATGTGCTTTTTGGAACTGATGCAGGCTTTGCATCGCATTATTCAAAAAATATAGTTAAAGACGCTAATGGGCAATATAGTGTCAGCTATCTGGATATGCAGGGTAGAACAGTGGCTACAGCCTTAGCTGGTGATCCACCCTCATCACTTAAGACATTACCGTCTAACAGTTCCCTTGAAATTAGTAAAAACCTGATTGATGATGAAACAAATCGGGTTGTTGGCCGCTCAATCATTTCTACCAAGCCCTTATTGGTAATGAAAGATGGTTCCTATCGATTTGAGTATTCCCTTGATCCGTCAAAATTACAATTATTTGCATGTGAAACTCAAACTGAAATCTGTTACGACTGCCTTTATGACCTTGAAATTATTATCAAGCCGGAATGTAATATTACACTTACCCCATCCACAAATATCCCTCCTTCAACAAATCCAGATCTTCAAATTATAAATCCCACTGATGGAAGTGGACAGTACTATAAACTCTTCTATTCTCAATTAAGTTTAAATCCAATTCTGAATCAGCCAGCTTCTTGTACCATTCAAAACAATCCAAACCTTCCAAATTATCGGGGTATCCGGAAGGCTTTCGAAATCCCAAATCTTAAGGAAGGTGCTTATACCATAACTAAAACACTTACATTAAGCAGTACTGCGCAGCAAAATTATCGCGAAGATGTTTATATCCCTAAAGACATTTGTGTTGAGTTGTCTACTCTTGTAAATAGCCATTTAAATGTTCTTCAAGAATCTTCCTGTGCTATTACCTGTGTCGGTTGTACAACTGCATTAGGTACCCTTGCTAATTTTAGGGCAAGAGCAGAATTAGAGATGGGCTACTCAACCAATAATCCTGTACCAGATAGTATTGCCATAGAAATTGAAGCAGCATATAACGCAGCTCTAAACAATTGCCTTTCAATTTGTAGTAATGAGCAAAGTGACGGAATGGAAAATGTACGAAGTATTCGTAGACTTATGTTAGAGGATGTTTCACCACCTTTCGGACAATATGCTAAACCGGGAAACTATAATGTTAGGTATAATATTTTCAAAGTGGGACCAAAACCATATCAATATTTTCAGCCACCTTCCAATAATTTATCATTGCCGGCATATCAGTATCCGGTTAAAGATCAAGCTGCACAGCCATCTTTTGGAAAGTATTATTCTATCTCAGGTCAGGATAACACGCCATTAAATTTATCCGGTTTAACGCCAAACAATTTTGAACAGCAATTCGATGATGCCTGGGCTGAACAATTGCTTCCGCATCACCCGGAATATGCACTTTTGAAAAGAGCCACAACTGAATTGCCAAGCTCTTATAAGTTTGAAGCAGATATCAAAAAGATTGAAACCTGGGCTAATGCTCTCAACTTTTCTCCCGGCACAACAAGCGGCCAATTGATTACAAATACCTTAAATGTTGACCCATTTTTTTCGTCAGTTTTAGGCACTAGTCATCCTTACTATAATGAAATGCGAGATAAGATGTTACATTATGTAACAATGAACTCAGGTTCTCAAATTCCTGCAGGTTGTACGCCACTACCACCAAATTCTTCTAACTCACTTTCTATCTGGCGGATGGCATTGGGTATTGTTTTTTGTAGAAACCTTAATCCAACAAATTGCAATCAGCAAGTATTAGATTGCTTTAAGAATTTCCCAGAAACTCCATCAACATCTTTTAACCAAGGCTGTACAGTAGATAGAGATAAGGCATGGGTTGCATTTAGAACAATGTATTTAAATGAACGTACAAAATTGCTTACAAAATATCTGTTTGATGCACCAAAGAATAAATTTCATCTAAATGGGTCTACTCCAATTAAAATTAGTGATAATATAATTGAGCTTGCCTACACACCAAGGTTTCTAAACCTTACGGGAACAGCAGGAAATTCTCAAAATGATTTATTTGATGAGTTGGATATTGATTTAACAGATGACGAACAAACGCTTTTCAATAACATTCAAAGTGGCAATGGTAGTATTGGAACCCAAGTGCAGGATTTAACAACAGCCATGTATACACAAACATGCAATGCCTATGTTTCCTCCTGGTTTGCAAAATTGTCTGAATGTGAAGTAGTTGCTGCTGCTTGGAATAACCAAACTGTCCGAGATAATCAACAAAACTGGCTCAAAGCGAGGTTGGTTGATATTTGTAAAAAAGGAGCAGATGAAAATCACATGAGCGGTGCATCATCATTACCTAATGGAGTAAATTCTCAATTTCCTCCACTTAGAAGTTTTCCTGATGTAATTAAAGAATTCTTCCGTCAATTTTATCCTTCTACAAATCAAACCGCTACATGTAACTGGTACCTTATTACCGTACCGGGGCCACATGGTTTACAACCCTCTCTGTCTAATGCTACTGTAATCACAAAACCAGAACCTTGTGAGTGCAGCCGTATACAAATGATTGAGTCTGAGAAAAACAATTTCGGTTTTTCAGGTAATGTAAGCCAATATCTTCAATACCGTTATGGGGTTACGATGTCTATGGCAGACTACAATACACTTAAAAGTTTGTGTAATAATACTTATGCTTGTAATTTCTTAGCGGCACCTATTTCTTTACCGCGTGTATTTCAATGCACCGGCGATAATAATCAATCAGGAGCTTGTATTTCTTGCCTCGAATACCAAGGTATAAAAACAGCATTTGGAATCGAATTCGGCTACTCAGCGCCAATACAGCAGCCGGCTAATGAAGCAGAAGTAAGGAAAAACGAAGCGTTTGCCAGGTTTGCCAACTTCAGAACCGGGTTTGCTTATGATTGGTATAAGTATGCAGATTTCGAATTACTTTGCGACAACTTCAGTGATATTCCATGTGAAAGTTTAAATGCTGCCATACAATTATTTATGCAGACTTCACAATACCAACAACAACAAGTTGGTACAAGCTGCCATAATGCTATGGTTGCGTTTTTAAACAATCATTATTCTTTGTTCTACAGTTACAGTACCTGGTTATTGAAATTACGTAACTGTGGAATAATACCACCTTGCGATCCTAAAGTATCTTGTAAGCAAATAACAACTGCAATCAATGGTTTCTATGCTACACATGGAGTAGGCATTTATAATCAGAGTAATGTGATAAATACTTTTGTCACCTATATTAATAGTCAGTTAAGCCTTAATCTTAGCTATTCAACAATTCAAGCGATTTATGCCAATACTTGCAATTGCGGAAAACGACTAGAAATTACCGAGCAATTTAATTGTTTCGTTCTTGACAGGGCTTATCAATCATTTTTAACCTTGTACCCGAATCCTTCTGCGCAGCCTAATTGCAGAGAATTATTTGAAGGCTATTTTGCTGATTATTTTAATCTTCAAAATCCTTTATCATTAGATGAAATTGAAATATTATACACTAACTGTTTTGCTGATGGTTGCGGAACGGATATAAAAAATATTTGTACTCCGGCAATAGAATGTATCAAGCTTAAAGAAATACTTTCCGCCTATGTAGAATCACATGGCGGCCACATCCCCGGAGGGCTTAATTGCCAGGCTGAGTTTTTGGATTATTTTAACCAGCATAATCAATTTGTTGTGCATACTTTTTCCGAACTTTCTGATCTATATAGAACGGTTTGTGGAATTAAACTCGACATTTGTTATGGAAGGCCAACTCTCGATAATACGGAAGAGTTTTTAATACATTTTCTCGAAGAAATTGAACACAATGCTGATAATTGTATTCAGGTTTTTGTAGACTCCTTTAATTCAAGGTTTGATTTAGACTTAACTTTTCAAGAAATTTCCGACGACTATTTTATTAAATCTGGCAAGATTTTAAATATATGTCGTACACCAGTTATTCCTACCCGTTGTGAAATGATACGGCCCATATATGAAGAATATTTAAGTCATTATCCAGATGGCCCTGCACAGCTCAATGAATCCTGCGAATCCGAATTTGTACAAATGTTTAATCTGCAATTTAATTCAACGTATAATTTTGCAGAAATTCAATTATACTACAAAAATCTCTGTGGAATCACAATTAGTATATGCCAAAGTGAGTGCAACGACAAGCAGGTATTTTTGCAGGATTTTTTACAACGTTACCAAAACATCAGGTTAAGCGCTAAAGCCAAACAGCAACTTTTTGCATTCGAGTACAACAAAAAATATATAACTGGCATATCATCAGGTGCTGAGCCGATTTTTTACTATCAAATTAAAGAGGCATTTGAAAGCTGTGGCTATGCCGAACCAATTCCTGATAGTGTAAGCCCCAATATTAGTTCTCAATTGCTTTTAGGGTTAAAGTTGTCTTATTACATTACACATCCTCAATTCGAAGAAGATTGTGAATATCTATTTACTGCCTGGTATAATAATGCACTAGATACTAAAATTGGTTACGGTGAAATATTCGAATTGTATGAATCTACCTGTGGAATCAATTCGGGTTATATATGTGGCGTACCTGATACCGGAGGTGTATATGTAATAAGACCCGGATTACCAGGTATAACGATGCCGCCTGTTTTGTGTGGATTAAATGCGCCAGTTTTCCCACCTGCTCCACAACAACCTGATGCTTGTGCCGAATTGCCAAATATCGCACTTCAGGCAGCTACTGAAGAATTGGAGTTACTAGAAGAAACAAAACGAAATAAATTTGATGTTGCATACTATAATAAGTGTATGAATGCAGGTGCCCTTGAATCGTTTAAAGTAACCTTTAACCAGTCTGAATACCATCATACCCTTTACTATTATGATCAGGCAGGAAACCTGATAAGAACCGTACCTCCGAATGGGGTGGTAAAACTTCTTCCTGCCGACCTTCCAACTGTACAGACCTATAGAATCAATGTAAGCAAAGGCTTAGCAACTGAAGCAAATTCACGCAAAGTACCGGTTCACAAACTCGTTACCCATTACCGGTATAATACGCTTAACCAGGTAGTGGAACAAAAAACACCCGACGCTGGTTTGAGCCATTTTTGGTATGATATTTTAGGGCGTTTAGTTGTAAGCCAGAACCAACAACAACAAATTGATAAAAAGTATTCATATACTTTGTATGATCAACTGGGCCGGATTGTTGAAGTTGGGGAAAAACCACAAACCATACCTCCTGGAAATACGCGAATTAAAGATGATCTGGCAAAATGGCTGCAAACTAATGGAACATCAAATACTTTGGTTTATAATAAAAAGCAGATCACCAGAACTTATTACGATTTGGCCTATTCCGACAATGGGAATTGGTTCAACACAGGTAATACGCCATATTTTATTCAATCCAATTTGAGGAACAGGGTAAGCTATACCATGTTGCTCGACAATGAACCTGATCCGGCACAAAACCAACCAACCCTTAACTATGCACATGCCACGTTCTATAGTTACGATATCCATGGAAATGTTGGTGAGCTTGTTCAGGATTATAAGAAAGCATTAGGCAGCAACAATGCTACCAGATTTAAGAAAATGCGCTACGATTATGATTTAATAAGCGGAAAAGTAAATAAAGTTTCCTACCAACCCGGATATCCCGACCAATTTTATCACCTTTATCACTACGATGCAGAGAACCGGATAACTGAAGTACATACCAGCTTGGATGGGATTATTTGGGAAACGGATGCACGATATTCATATTACAGGCATGGCCCCTTGGCTCGCACGGTTTTAGGTGATTTGAAAGTACAGGGCATTGATTATGCATATACCTTACAAGGATGGTTGAAAGGAGTGAATAGTAGTGCTATTAACGACGCCTCATACGATATGGGTAATGATGGCATTTTGACAGGAGGAATAGCACGGCCCGTTGCACGTGATGCATTTAGTTTTTCGCTAAACTATTTTCCAGGCGATTATAAACCTATAAATACAACATCCGCTGCTGTATTTGCCGGAGGTGGCCACTCACTGAATACATCATCAAATAGTACTGTGGCCAAACCCCTATACAATGGAAACATTGCATCGATGTTTGTGAATATTCCAAAGTTAGGTCAGGGTGCGCTTTTGTACGGCTATCAATACGATCAGTTAAACCGCTTAGTAAGTATGAATGCTTTTGGAGGGTTTAACAATATAAGCAACAGTTGGACCGGTGGCATTCCTACGGAATTACAATATGAAGCCTATAAGGAAAACATCAGTTATGATCCTAATGGCAATATCTTGTCTTATTTGCGCAATGGAAAGTCTACGACGCCAGCCATGGATAATCTCACGTATAGTTATTATGATAATACCAACAGGCTCAAGAAGGTAGCTGACCCGACAACAAATACAAATTATACAGAGGATATTGATGACCAGACCGATCCAACAAATTATACTTACGATGCTATTGGTAATTTGACAGGAGATGCCTCCGAACCTGAACCTATATTAATAGAATGGACCGTTTATGGAAAGATTAAAAAAATCGTAAAAAGAACTCAAATAGCAAATGTAACTACACTTGTCACAATTGAGTATGAATATGATGCATCCGGTAACCGCATTTATAAAAAAGTGGACAACAAGGAAACCATTTATGTTCGCGATGCAAGCGGTAATGTGATGGCAGTTTATGTAAAAGATCCTTCTATTAATACCGGTATTTTAACACAAAATGAAGTACATTTATATGGTAGTAGCCGCTTGGGTGTGAACAATGTAAACAGAAGGGCAGATAACATGACGCCTGTTTCTCCTACCAGTCAAACTACTACAGCTATCATACGAGGCAATAAGTTCTTTGAGTTGAGCAATCATTTAGGAAATGTTTTAGTAACAGTGTCGGATAAGAAGATTGCTCATTACAATGCAAATGGAGTAATTGATTATTACACTGCTGATGTAGTTACTGCAAATGATTATTACCCGGGCGGAATGGTGATGCCGGGACGTAAATATCAGGCTGCTAATGGGTTGTATAGGTTCGGTTTCAACGGCCAGGAAAAGGACGATGAAGTGTCGGGACCTGGAAATACAAATAGTGCATTGTTTTGGGAATATGATACAAGATTGGGAAGGAGATGGAATTTAGATCCTGTGGTTAAAGCTTGGGAAAGTAGTTATTCGTGTTTTAGTGGCAATCCAATTTTCTTTGTAGATATTTTGGGAGATAATGAAGGTGATTTTTATACTAAGGATGGAAAACATTTGGGAAATGATAATATTGACGATAACAAAGCATATGTAACTGATCAAGAAACGTATAATAAAAACACAAATACTGCGAATAAAAAAACTAACTGGGAGGAAGTTAAAAAATCTGATAAAACAATTGACCTAACCCAAAAGTTTGGAATTACAAACTCTTCATTATTAAATCGTGCTAATTGGGCATATGGTGAAAGCGGGGGTCAATTGCTATCTTATTATGCTCATGCAATTAATAACTTGTCAAAACATGGATATAGTAAGTATAAAGCATTTAAATCAGATGAAGATATGTACAAATTAAGTATGACTCATGATGCAAATGGTAATGGTAAAGTAGACCGTCCAGAAGAATGTTTGTACCCTGGCTATTTTGAAGGCACCCAAGGTAGTGATTATGCTAAAAGTTTTGCTAACGCTAGAAAAACTGGCAGCTATACTCCGATAATGGAGGTAGCAATTAGTGAAACAATAAAGGCGAAAATAGGTCCATCAACATCCGACCCTACACATGGTGCTTACCAGTGGGCAGGGGGTGGTCTTGCTGAACGCATAAATAATAATACAACAGGTAGATTTATAAATAAAACCTTTGTTGAAATAGATATTAACGGTAGTAAAAAGGGAGGGGTATTTAAGCATTTATTTTATAGTTATGATGAGAAATAGTAGAAAGATTTATTTTTTTGCGCTTATTACTTTTAGTCTTACTTTTTGTTTTTCTTGTAGTTCAAATCTCAGGAATTGCAATAAGCTACTTGAATTTAATAAAATCAATGGATCTTACTTTAGTGAATTAGAGATTAAACCTAAAACTCCAATTAATTTATCTACTAATAGCTATATATTGTTTGATGATAATAGTGAATTAGGTACATTATTTATTAATGATACTCCAATGAGTATTTCAAATTTTTTATACAATAAGAATGCATTAGATACTGGAATCGTTTTAAGCCTATTGACAATAAGCAAGATCACTTTGGGTAAAGAAAACACTTTCTATTTAATTACTTATAATGTTGATAATTTTCTAGGCACAAATGGAGAAATAGTAGGAGTATTAATTGACACTAAAAATAGTACCCTCTCAAAAATAATATACATTCCACTTTCAGATATTTACACAATAGGAGATGCGGATAAAAATGAAAAAATAGATATACTTACTATTAATAACGGAGATGATAATTTTTTAAGTAAAAATTCAAAATACAACATTGTACTATCAGAATTTGATTCAAATGGCACTCTAACTATAAAAAATAAGGGCATTGTTTCATTTGTTAAACCTGATTTGTTAATAGATACATGTAAGTATTCTTTTATCAAAAATCTTTAATGTATCAAAAAAATTGGTAAAAAATTAAACTACTAATAAACATTCAAAAGACTGTTTCAAACCTCAAACGCCAACCAGTTATTTTATAATTAGTGTATGCTTTTAGATGCCGTTGGCGTTAGATTAATAAAGTGCTAGTGTAAACTTTCCCGTTTTTAAGACAGTTCAAAATTAGACTCAAAAGAGTAATTTTAAACTGTCAAAATATGAAAAAGCAAAGAATCTCTGAGACACAGATTGTGTCAATCTTAAAACAGTATGAAGGTGGTCGGGAGGCCCAAGATGTTTGCCGTGAATACGGCATCAGTAAAGCGTAAGCCACCGTGCAACCCATCTTGCTGATACCACATACTGCATCTAGCTTTTTATGCCGGCGTTGGTGTTGTGCTAAAGCTGGTACTAACCATCAATAAAAAACGAGCTGCCGCTGCCTGGTCTCCCGACCAGCGGCGATATAAAAACTAAAAAGCCGCTGTTGCTATCAGCGGCTTTTGTGTGCGAATAAGTGTTATCTGTGCGTATCTGCTATGCAAAAAGTTTTGCACATTATTTATGAAGCGTAAGCTTGCTTAGCTCTAAAATCCCTTACATAAGCGGAGATAACTTTTATGATAGTTGTTTGCTCTTCTTCGGGCAGTGTATCAACTTCTTTAAACCGCTGCAGGAGTTCAGAGTTTTTAAGTGAAGCTTTGGCCTTTTCATTTTTATCGCCACTGATTAAAAAATCAACAGAAGTGCCGAGTGCATCAGCGAGTTTGTTCATGATGTTTGCCGGAGGTTGTACATCTTTTGTCTCATAGCGTATGTATTGCGATTTAGAAACCCCAATTTTATCAGCCAGTTCAACCTGCGTACTGCCAGCTTGCTTCCTCAAAAGGGTTATCCTGTCGCTTAATTTTTCTTTCATTTTTGAGTGTTTAAGAATACAAAAGTAGCTTATGAAGCACTTATTTTATAGAAACAGGTGTCATAATGTGGATATTTAGCTTTTTGGTATTTTGGTTAAGTGTCATTTAAGAATACTTTTGTGCCTGAAATGACAACTTAAAAATTTATGCACATGGAGCCACTAAACCACGTAAACCCGGAGTATGTAACCTGGAAGTACGAAGAAATACTTTTTGCATTACTGGGCGGCATCAGGATAGAAGGGCTGCACAGCATGAGAGTAACGCTGAAAGTTGATTTTAAAACCCGTCCCGGAGACCGGGCCGGGCAGGCCTTCCCTTCTATCCGGCATAGCTTAGACCTTTACAATGAAACCCAAACCGAAAAGCTGATAAAAAATATTGCAGAACGGTTTGCACTCTCCACCACTTACATCCACAAAGCCATCGGCAACCTGATCAACACGGTAGAAGATTACCGGCTGCAACAGATAGACAGCAACAAATTAAAATCCATCACAAACAAACCAACGCTAAGTAAAGAAGAAATCACAGCAGCAGAAAACTTTTTAAAACAAGCAAATCTATTAGAGCATACAAACGACTGCATCGGCATGAGCGGAGTGATCGGCGAAGAAGTAAACCGGCTTATCATGTATTTAGTTTTTACAAGCCGCAAAACGGCCAGGCCTTTACACATCATCAGCTTTGGAAGCAGTGGCGTAGGCAAAAGCCACCTGCAGGAAAAAGTTGGCGAGCTGATACCGGAAGAAGATAAAATAGAAATCACTAGCGTAACCGGAAATGCTTTTTATTATTACGACACAGACGAGTTGGGGCATAAACTTATTTTGATAGAAGATTATGACGGCGTGTTAACAGCATTATACCCGATCCGGGAATTACAGAGCAAACAGAAGATAAGAAAAACCATTACGGTAAGAGATAAGAACGGTAACACAAAAACTTTACACCTTACGGTGAAAGGCCCTGTGAGCATAGGCGGCTGCACCACCAGCGAACACATATACGAGGACAATGCAAACCGCAGCTTCCTTATTTACCTTGATGAAACCGAAGCCCAGGACGAAAGGATAATGGACTACCAGCGGAAATTATCAGCCGGAAAAATAGATGTAACCGAACAGCAACGCATACAACGACTATTACAAAACAGCCAACGGCTGTTACAATCCATCACTGTCAGAAATCCTTATGCGGAACAACTTATCATACCCAAAGAAGTTTTTAAGCCCAGGCGCAGTAATGCCCATTACATGGCATTTATAGAAGCCATTACATTTTATAAGCAGTACCAACGGGAACATAAGGTTGATGCAGCAACCGGTGAAGTGTACATTGAAACCACATTAGAAGATATTGCAGAAGCCAATGAGCTGATGAAAGATATTTTATTAAAAAAGCCAGACGAGTTAGGCTATGCAACAAGAAAATATTTTGAGCAGTTAAAAGAACACCTGCGGCAACAGCATAATCAAATGGTAGCCGAAGGCGGACATCCCGCCACAGGCGGGAAGACTTTTATAAACAGCAGCATCAGAAAAGTATTTAGAGAACATCCAAGCAAACAAAAGCGGTTTATGATAGAGTTGCAGCAGTATGGTTTTATTAGAAAGATTGACGGCGATAAGAAGAAAGGTTTTGTGTATGAAGTGGTAAGCAACGAAGAATACAGCAGGCTGCAACATACTATCAATACGGCACTGGATGAAGTACTGTTAAGGTTACAGGATGGCAGTGGTTCGGTAGTAGTTCAGCAGCATAGTAAACCACTTAAAGCCGCTACAGCAAAGAGAAAAGTGGAAGTGGTTCAGTAGTTCACTGTTTTTTGAAAAGGTACACCCTGTAAATATTTTTACGATGATAAGCCTGCAAATAAAATCAACCCACTATAACTATTTAGTAAAAAGTTACAAAGAATATCTGCAAACCCTGGGCTATGCAACCGTAACGGTGCAAAGCTGGCCAATCCATGTAAGGGAGTTTTTGTACTATTTAGAAAATAAGGACATACAAAGCATTACAGCCATCGATAGTCGCCACATCAGCGATTTTATTAGCCATGTCAAGCAAAGAACAAACCGGAGAAAAGTAAAGGCAGGCACTGTGCCCGCCGCTGTTTTTTGCGGAGGCGGATTAAGCAGCAGCAGTATCAATAAAATCATCAATGCCGTAAATGTTTTTATCAAGTTCCTCAACTCAACGGGAAAGTTTATTGTAGAAAGCACAGCCGAGAGAGCGGAAGACAGCATCAGCGAAAGGATTATTTTAACCGTAGCAGAAATCAAACAATTATACGAAGCCACGTTTTTACCGCACAGAGAAAACGGGGTAGCCATCGGCCAAAGAGACAGGGCAATCATTGCTATTTTTTACGGCTGCGGACTTAGAAGAAGCGAAGGGAAGCAGTTAAATATTACAGACATTGATCTGCACAAAAGATTATTGTTTGTAAGAAAAGGTAAAGGGAATAAGCAACGGTATGTACCGATAGCAGCAAGGCATTTACAGGACATCAAAGATTATTTACGGGAAGGAAGGGAATGGTTTTTACACAGTCATACAGCAAATGCCGAGTGGTACAGCAGGCGGCACGGTTCATCATTGGTAAAAAAGGAAAATGCAGACGATGCAGCATTTTTTATTAGTGTTTTTGGTAATCGTATGAATGAATTTTACCAGCGCCTGGAGCAGATGAGACTAAGAGCGGGGATCAGTAAAAATGTAACCCTGCATGGCTTACGGCACAGCATTGCAACGCATCTTTTACAAAGCGGCATGGACATAGAAGAGATTGCAAAGTTCTTAGGTCATAGCAGCCTGGCATCAACCCAAATATATACCCACATAATTAACGAACATGATAGAGCATTTTAAAGATTATTTACAGCAAAGACGATACAGTGAAAGTACTGTTAACGGGCATGTGCAAAACGTTGGCTACTTTTTAAAGTGGGTGGAAAATAACGGATTGCATGAGCCGGAAAACTTGCAGTACACGGATTTATTGAACTATGTACAGTACGAACAGCAGCGAAAACTGCCTACCGGCAGACACGGCATAGATGTATCAACTATCAATCTAAGAATCAGCAGCATCAGCAAATACTTTGAGTTTTTAAAATCAGAAGGAACAGTAAACCGCAACCCTGCAAGAACACTCCGGATAAAAGGCAAGACACAAACGATCATACAAAACCCATTGAAGTATGATGAACTGCTGGGCCTTTACAATGGCTACAAAGCATTACAAAAGCAATCATTACATCAAAAGAAAACAGACTTAGCCCACGAGAGAAATATAATTATTGTTGGCTTATTGATCTGGCAGGGATTACACAGTGGCGAGTTAGAAAAGCTGGAAGTAAATCACATTAATTTAAACGAAGGAATTATTTATATCCCATCAACAGCAAGAAGCAACAGCCGGGAATTAAAATTATCTACTCAGCAGATCCTCACCTTGCACAGCTATATAAACGGGGGCATAAGAGATAAACTAAAGCCCATGCAAGAAAGATTATTTGCGGGGAATTTACACAATACAGTGAGTTTACTTACCGAAGAACTTAAAGGCATCAATGCACAAATCAAAAATGCCCAACACATACGAGCCAGTGTAATCCTGCATTGGTTAAGGCAACACAACAAAAGGCAGGTTCAATATATGGCGGGGCATAAATACATTGATAGTACAGAAAAGTATGAAGTGCAGGAGTTGGAAACATTGACCAGTCAACTAACAAAACATCATCCGTTCGGGTAAAACAAAATTGGAGGTCACAATTTGTGACCTCCAATTTTTAAAATTTATATTTACAAAATCAAAATTATTACAATGGCAAAGAAGGAACTACAGGCATTAGTGATAGAGCAAAAAATATTGAACCGGATTTACGTTGTGCGTAATGAAAAAATAATGCTGGACAGAGACCTGGCCGAACTCTACGGAATAGAAACGAGGGTATTAAAGCAGGCTGTTAAAAGAAATATGGAACGGTTCCCTAAAGACTTTATGTTTGAAATGACTGCAACGGAATTTACGAAGTGGAAAGAAAGTGCTGCATTGAGTGCAGCCGATAAACAAGGTTTACGCTATGCTCCGTTTTGTTTTACAGAGCAGGGCGTAACGATGTTGTCTTGTATTTTAAACAGCAAAACAGCGATAGAAGTAAATTTAAGAGTGATAAGGGTTTTTGTGAAAATGCGAGAGTATGCACTTACGCATAAGGAAATATTAATGCAGCTTGCCAAGCTTGAGAAAGAGGTGAGCAGCAACAACAAGACTACCGAAAGAAACAGCAAGGACATTGAGAATATTTTTATGGTGCTGAAAGAATTATTGGCAAAAGAAAGCAAGCCCACTCCCCGGAATAAAATAGGCTTCAAGTCATATGAATAACATCGCAAAGCCCGACCCACAGCACGGCTAAGGCTTTGCTCTCCCACAAACCCATAGCATAAAGCCTCCGGTGTTGCCGTCAGCTTTTGCGTTCGTGGTTTTTAAGCATTGCGGTAACAGCAGCACATGGGCTATGCACACAATACCACCCACAAAGCCAACAAAGCCCAAGAGCTGCAATAATCATTAAGGTATAAACCACGTCCACAAAAACTGCCTGAAGCTATATTAACATAATGTGGCCTTATAGGTTCGCTACGCATTTTTTACCCTAGCTCATGCGGGGCATGCTCTGAAAAAAATCCTATAAGACACATTATGTGTAAATAGCCAACACCGCCTCCTATCGTCGGAAGCCGTGACAGCCAACGCTTCCCCAAGCGGTGTGGCAAGCCAC
>Ga0164293_10000660_pt1 | contig 28006 bp, 28 predicted proteins | sample GEODES118metaG_FD_111487 | JGI IMG/M metagenome (GOLD analysis project Ga0164293, IMG submission 111487) | Eutrophic lake water microbial communities from Lake Mendota, Wisconsin, USA - GEODES118 metaG | ecosystem: Environmental > Aquatic > Freshwater > Lake | place: USA: Lake Mendota...
GCCAGATGGTGATCTGCGACCTCTGAAAACTTCTGCTAACGTCCGGGGCCACTTCCAACCTGTCCAACGGTCGTCTCATGGTTGCTCTCCCAGGTCCGATCCAGGGTCCGATCGGCCAGACAGGCGGAGAGGGCGGTTCGGCGGAATCCGGCACAGGGGCGGACGAGACCCTGATCAGCATCGAGGACGTTCAGAAGGCCCTGAATCGATCCAGGGCCTCGGTGTATCGCTACACCAACACCGACCCCAGGAATCTCAACCCACCCTTCAATCCCCGCAAACTCAACCCGGAATACCGCAGCGACCAGAAGGAGCCCCTGCTGTTCCATCCCAACGAAGTGGCCCGCTTCGCCAGGGATGTGCTGCGGATCAAGGAGGTCACGGTGGAGGTGCTCAATTCGCCGTCCACGGCCACCCAGCAGCTGCTCAGCTCGATTCTCGAGGAACTGCGGGGGATCCGCCAGCGACTGGACAACCTGGACGGTCTGCCCGCCGATCTCAATGCCCATCGCAAGACCCACGCCCAGTCCAGACCGGCGGCCTGATCAGCGGCTCCGGGAAACCGCACCTGCCGTTGCCAGGAAAAAGTGACAGACTGAAGAAATACAGCGTTGCGGATTCGCACTCAGCGATCCGGCTCGATCCTGTGGTCCGGAACTCCCGGGTCACTTCTGCATGGACCAGGTCTTAACCACCCGTTCTGCTCCCTTCGCCGCTGGCGACTGGCAGGAGCAGTTCGCCACTGACGATCCACCGAGTGATCCCGGGGAGGACCCCTACAGTCCGAGGCCAGGTATCTCTCTGCCCCCCGGTTCTCCTGAAGCCGGGGACTCGCTGGATCTCGATCAGCCCCTCGGCCTGTTGGGTGGTGCCGCCATCGGCCTGCTGTCCCTGCTGGTGCCGTTGATGAGCGTGATGACCGATCGAATGGTGATCGGGCCACCGCCAGCGGCCTCCCCCTCCCTGAGCACCCTCAAACCCGATGGATCTCAGTCGCCTGCCGCCCTCGCCGTCCCCTGGGCTGGTGAATCTCGTGGTGGAAATCCCGGCAGGCAGCAGCAATAAGTACGAATACTGCTCCCAGGCGGGTTTCATGCGACTGGACCGGGTGCTGCCCTCCTCGGTCCGCTACCCCTTCGATTACGGCTTCGTCCCCAACACCCTGGCCGAGGATGGTGCTCCCCTCGACGCCATGGTGATCATGGAGGAACCCACCTTCGCGGGTTGCCTGCTCACCGCCCGACCGATCGGCATCCTGGACATGGAAGACAGCGGTGCCCATGACGGCAAGCTGCTTTGCGTACCGGTCGCCGACCCTCGCAAGCAGGAAATCCTCAGCATCCGTCAGATCGCCCCCAACCAGCTGGAGGACGTGGCCGAATTCTTCCGCACGTACAAAAGTCGGGAAGGCAGAGTGACCACCATCCACGGCTGGCTGGATGCGGAGGCTGTACCCGCCCTGCTTGAGCGCTGCGTGGCCGCAGCGAACATCGCTGGACCAAGCCCTAGGCCAGGCGCTGCAGCAAAAATCCCTCGAAATCCAGGGCCTTGAACACCGGGGCAGGATCCCCGAAGCCTGCGGCATTCACCAGGGCCCCGAGCCTGGCGGTGCCGATCGGATGCAGGGCCTGGCCGAGGGCACCGAGCTGCTCCGGGGCAGCCGTCAGACCACTGGCCCGCTGGAAACCGAGCCAGGCCGCATCGATCTGGGCCTGCAGGGCCGACCGCTCCGGACGCATCAGATCCACCAGCACCAGCTGGCCGCCGGGCCTGAGGCTGCGGGCAAGGGCGGAGAGAAAGGCCAGTTTGGTGCCGTCATCCGGAAGCGACTGAAGCACCAGCACCGAGAGCGCCCCATCGAACTCCGCCTCGGCCCCGAGATCCTCGGCGGTGGATTGGCGCCAGGCCACGGCCTGCCCCCCCGGCTCCCGCTGCTCCAACCGGGCACGAGCCTCGTCCAGCATGGCAGCAGAGGGATCGATCGCGGTGAGTTGCCAGTCGGATCGCTGGGCCCTGGCCTCCAGCAATTCGGCCCCGGTGCCACATCCGGCCACAAGCACGGAGCTGCCGGGCCGGGAAGCCTGGGGGGAGGCCGCCAACAGGGCCACCGCCAGCCGCGCCAGGCTGGCATAGCCGGGCAGAAGCTGCTGAATGACCAGGTCGTAGGAGGGTTCCGGAGAGAGCTCCGGCGTTCCGCCGCCAGCGTCGATCACAGGGGGTCTGTCGTCTGCGGTCACGCTAGGAGTCAGAAACTCCATTGCATCCGGCACGGAGATCGCGGAAAGGAGCGGCACGTGCCCTAAGTTGGGCGGCGCCTACACCCCCGAATCGACCGTGCCCACCATTCGTTTCGAACAGGAAGGCCAGCAGGTGGGCTGCATCGAAGGGGCCAACCTCCGCAAGGCAGCTCTCGATGCGGGCATCAACCCCTACAAGGGCCTGAACAACCTCAACAACTGCGGGGGCGTCGGCCAGTGCGGCACCTGTGTTGTGGAAGTTGTGGAAGGTGCCCGGAACCTCTCCCCCCGCAGTGACGTCGAGGAGGTCTATCTGGCCGACCGTCCCGCCAACTACCGACTCAGCTGCCGCACCAGCGTCAACGGCGATGTGACCATCCGCACCCGCCCCGATGGTGGCGTGGGTAAGGGCTCCAACAGCCTGGTGGGCGCGCTCAAGTCCCTGATCGGCCGCGGCTGAGCCCGATAGCGGGTTCCCTGCCCCTGGTTTTCAGCTATCCCACCTGTAGTACCTGCCGCAAGGCTCTGCAGTGGTTGAAGGAGAGGGAGATCGAGGTGGAAGTGGTGGACATCACCCTCCGGCCTCCCTCCCCCGAGCAACTGCAGCAGGGGCTTCAACTGCTCGGCAGATCCCGACTGTTCAACACCAGTGGGCAGAGCTACCGGGCCCTGGGGTCGGCCACCGTCAAGGCCATGTCCGACGAGCAGGCCCTGGCGGCCCTCGCCGCCGATGGCAAGCTGATCAAGCGACCCTTTCTCGTCACAGCGTCAGGGAATGTCACCACCGGCTTCAAGGCGGAGGAGTGGGAGAGCCTTCTGGCCTGACCCCCTTGGCCATCAACTGATCCAGTTCGTCGATCAGACCCTCGATGCCTGCCCGGCTGATCTGGCTGACGTAATTGGCCTTGAACTCCTCGAGGAACGCACACAGGAGAGCCTGGGAGCGTTCCAGCACCGGCCCCTGCTCTAGGGCGCTGGCCAGCTCCTCCCAGAAGCGATCCACGAAGCGCTGCAGCAGCTCCATCTGCTGATCGTCCCTGCGCCCCAGCCGCTCTCCGGTGCTGCGGGTGAGATCCAGCAGGCTTTCCACCACCCCCACGGCCAGCTGGCGGCTCAGATCCTTCTCCACCTGAAGCAGAGGCTGCAACCGACGCAGAGGGGGCGGCACCACTGTGCTCTGGAGACTCTGCTGCAGGGCATGGCCGAGCACTCCCTGCAATTCCGGCGCCAGTCGGGGGATCACCCGAGCCAGCAGTAACGGAGCCCAGATCCTCAGCAGCTGCACCAACTCCTGCTCATCGTTGTGGATCACCATCTGGTGACTGCGCAGCGAGCGGATCCGGGCCGGCCAGCGACGGGAACGGATCAGCTGCTGCAAGCCATCGATCAGCTGCAGGGCGAGCACCTCGAACAGCTCCACCGCCAGGAGCGCCACCACCGCCCGGCTGACCACGGCCCGCAGGGGCTCGATGTTGATCAGGCGGCTGGCCTGGAGCCGTGCCAGTACGGGAACCACCCGCAACCAACGCCAGAAGGGCAGGAGCAGCGGCAGATCGATCCAACGACGCAACAGGGCATCCCGCCAGCTCATGCCGGGCAGGCGGCGCCGCAGCCGGTAGGCCCGCAGCAGGATGTCGAAGCAGAAGACGCTCTGGAACAGCAGCAGGTCGTAGCGCCAGAAATGGTCGGTGGGCCGACCATTGCCATCGATCGTTCGGTAGTAGCTGGTGGACACCAGCGGCAGCACCTGGCCGTTCCAGAACTCGCGTTCCCCTACCCACGGATGGGTGCCCAGCCACTGGGGACTGAGCAGCAACTGGGCCGCATCGCGGGCCGAATCCCGATCGGCCCGCTGGCGCAGGCGGCCCTTGATCCGCTCCATCGTGCCGGGGGCATTGGCAGCCAGAAACGGATTGCTGTCGAACAGCCGCAGGGTCTCTTCCGACTGCAGGGCCAGCAGGCGACGTTGATCGGTGCTCAGCCCGGAGCCGCCGGACCCGGCCAGCAGCGCCTTGTCAAGGCGCTGAAAGGAGCGGAGGTAGGCACTGGTTTCGCGATGGGGTTCGATCCCCTTGATCGGATCGACCCAGGGGGTGATGTCCGGGAGGAAGGTCAACGGCACCGCCAGGGGCACCGAAGGAATCGGATGGAGCCGTCGCTGCAGCCAGAAGGTGCGGAGAGGGACGTAGGTGAGATCGAAGCCGACCCACACAAGATTGAATGCCGCCCAGAACGCCACAAAGCGGTCCCAGCGCCGACCCGCCCTACTCCCCGTTGCGGTCGGTCTCTCGTGCCAGCGGGGACGCGCCATGCTGGAACCACGGAAGGTGCCTGCCTAATCTGCCTCCCATCGATACCCCCTGTCGCACAACCGCCTTGAGTCCATCGGATCCCCACGTCGACAACCGCCCCAGCGATGGTGCCGTTGAGCGTTCCGCCAACCACCGGACCCCCCGGGCAGAAATCGAAGCGGAGAGCCCCTGGGCCTTCTGGCGCAGCGTATTGATCACCCTGGCCGTGGCCCTCGCCATCCGCCAGTACCTACTTGAGGCCCGCTACATCCCTTCGGGTTCGATGCTGCCCGGCCTCCAGATCCAGGACCGGCTCCTGGTGGAGAAACTCAGCTATCGCAACCGCCCGCCCCGTCGTGGGGAGATCGTGGTGTTCCATGCCCCCCATCATTTCGATCCGGCCCTGGTGAGTCAGGGGGAACCCGGACCGATCCGCTGTCTGCTGGTCAACCTGCCCCTGATCGGAGCCCTACCGGGGATCCAGCATCCCGCCTGTGATGCCTACATCAAGCGGGTGATCGGCATCGCCGGCGATCGGGTGAGTGTGGACCCGGTCGGCAGGGTGAAGATCGATGGCCGCCCTCTGGCCGAGCCATATGTGCAGACCCTCTGCCCGGTGGATGACCAGGGGGTCGGGCCCTGCCGTCCCCTGAACGTGGTGGTGCCCCCCGGCCATGTGCTCGTGCTGGGGGATAACCGCGCCAACAGCTGGGACAGCCGCTTCTGGCCGAGTGGCCCCTTCCTGCCGCAGCGGGAAATCATCGGCCGGGCCTTCTGGAGATTCTTTCCGCTCAATGCGATGGGGCCTATCGGAGTGCCCAGTCCTTCGGATCGCTGAGGCCACTGGCCACCACTCCCCCTCTGACCCTGAGGCTTGGATAGGGCTGGTTGGCCGCCAGGGAGAGGCGGCTCGTCCCGTCCCATTGCCAGGGATGGTCGGGGTCAAACAGGATCCAGCGACGGCAGCCCGGCTCCAGGGTCGGTTCCGGAACCCCTAGCAACCGAGCCGGTCCCCAGCAGAGCCGTTGCCAGAGAAGCTGAGGGCTCCAGCCGCGGCCTCCGACCAGGGCCTGCCAGAGCAGGGGGAGCACCAGCCCATGGCCAGCCAGACCGGCACGCCGCTGATCGAGAGGCAACAGCTGCTCTTCAGGATCGAGGGGCAGGTGATGCACCGCCACCGCGGCGATCAATCCCTCCTCCAGGGCGGTGAGGAGGTCTTGCCGATCCTGCGGCCCCCCCAGGGACGGCACCACCCGCCAGCCCTCCGCCAGGGGATCGAGGTTGCCGCTGTCCGCCAGCAGATGCCACCAACAGACGGTGGCCGGCGGCTGGAAGGGGGCGCCGCGCAGCTGGGCTACGGCCTCCGAGGTGGAGAGATTCATCAGCCGCAATGGCGCCTGGGGCAGGGCCGCCGCCAGGGCCAGGAGCGCTTGCAGGGGCACACTCTCGCTCACCGCCGGATCGGGCGGCCAACCAGCCCGCAGGGCCTCCACCCGTTCGCGCACGAACCCCTGCTGGCTGAGGCTGGCGTCCCGGGGGGGGACGAGCACGGGTCGATCGTCCATTTCCGCCAGCCGCAGACCCCGCTCCAGCAGGGCAAGCGGTGGCAGCGCATCACCGCAGGCCAGGCCGATCGCGCCGCTGGTCAGCTGGTCGCCGTGGGGAGCCAGATCCCGATCCTCCCCGTCCAGACTGAAGCTGCCCCAGAGCAGGAGCTCCAGGGGGGCCGGCCAGTCCAGCCGGAGGCGCTCGGGCCGATCCCGCCAACTGCGGGCCCACGGCAGCAGGGCCACCGTGCCGTAGCCCCCCTGGGCCGCGGCCGCGGCGAGGGAAGCGAGGGTTTCGGCGGTGCCCTGGAGCGGATCCTCCAGCACGCTGTGGGGATCGACCAGGGCCGGGGCCAGCCACAGATGGCCGGCCTGCCGCTCCAGGCAATCCTGCCCCGCCAGGCCATCACCCAGGGCGCGAATCACCCCGTCCTCCACCAGGACATCACAGCAGCGGGGGAGGCGCTGAGGATGGTCGAGCAACTGGACCTGGCGGAGCAGCAAACGCGTTGCCATGGGGTTCCGGGCCGAAGCCTGCAGGGCTGGGAAAAGGGCTCAGAGGGCCCCGGCGGCGGTGCGATCGAGCACGCCCCCAAGATGGCTCGTGAGGTTCATGCAGGCCACCACCGCGACCCCATCGGCACCGTGGGGGTAATCGATCGCCGTGACCCCGCCATTGCCCTGCTTCACGGCCCAGATGTCCTTGGGGAGGAGCCCGAGCAGCGCGCAGAGGATGGTCTTGTTGACGGCATCGTGGGCCACCACCAGGGCGGTCTCGTCAGGCTCAAGGCTGCTGGCGATGGTCTGCCAGGTGGCCAGGGAACGGTCCCAGACCTGCTGGATGTTCTCCCCTTCCGGCATCTGCACCGTGTGCGGGGTCCGCTTCCAGTCGGCCAGCAACTGGGGCCAGCCCTCAGCGATCTCGCTCTCCAGCCTTCCCTCCCAGAGCCCATGGCCGATCTCGAGCAGACCATTGGTGGTCACCAGCGGCACGCCTGGATGGGCGGCCAGGATCGCCTCCGCCGTCTGACGGGGCCGAGCCATGGCACTGGTGTAGGCCCGCTGCAACGGCACCTCGGAAAGGAAGGTCCGGGCAGCCTCAGCCTGGGCCCTGCCATTGGCATTGAGGGGGATATCGATCTGGCCCTGGAAGCGTCCCTGACGGTTCCAGTCGGTTTCGCCATGGCGCACCAGCAGCATGCGGGCGCCCTTGCCCCGGGGTGGCAGAGGGGTGCCGAGATGGGAGGTGCCGTTGAGCGATTCGATCTGCACCTCCAGGGGGGCACCGGCCGGCTGGACCAGGTTGAACACGGAGACGGAAGCGTTGTCGAGGCGCAACCTCCGGAAGCCGGTGGCAGGCAGGCCCAGCAACCGCAGCAGCAGACAGCGCAGGATCGCGTTGTGGGCCACCACCAGCACGGTCTCAGTCCCCCGGGTGGGGGAGGCCGGCGCCAGGCTGGAGCCATGGGCCTCCAGCAGGCGCAGGACGAACCGATCCGCCTGCTCCATCAGCTCGGGCAGAGGCCGGAAAGGTGTGCCGTCCGCCCGCCTGAGCTCCAGCGTCTCCGGACATTCCCGCCAGCGTCGCTCGCCCTCGGGATCGTGGTTGGCGAGCTCACGGCGAAGCAGGCCACTCCAGGGCTCGAGATCAATTTCCAGCAGGTCGTCATCGAGCAGGGGCTCCAGCCCCTGGCCCTGGGCCTGCAGCAGGGTCAGGGCCGTATCGCGGGCGCGGCTGAGCGGTGAGCTGTAGGCCGCCGCGACCGCCACACCAGCGAGAGCCTCCCCCGTAAGCCTGGCCTGGGTCGTCCCCTCCGGGGTGAGGGTGGAGAGATCGTTTCGGCCCTGGATGCGGTGTTCGAGATTGAAGCTGCTCAGGCCGTGGCGGACCAGGACGATGCGAAGGGGCACAGGCCTTGCGCCGCAGGGGAGTCCATCGTATGGGAGCACCCTCTCCCACAGAAATCGGCGGACGACTCCTGATCGGCGCAGCAGAATCGGAGCAGTTCCCGTTGGTTCCCAGGCTTGATCGCGCCTCCTTCCCCACCGAACCCTTCCTCACCGCCCTCCTCTGCGCTCCCCCCCGGGCCCGCCACCCCGCCTTCTCCGGGTTGGAAGGTGGCCTTGGCGGCGATCTGCCTACTGCTGAGCGCCCTGCTCTGGCTGGATGGCCTTGTGGGGAGCGTGGATCGTCCCTCGGTGAATCACTCGCTCAACATCCGTCAGCTGGAGCTGGCGGCCATGGCAGCCGATGGCGTGCCGTTGCCGATGCGCGCTCCCCTGTTCGGAGAGCATCCACGCCAGTCCCTGGCGGAGGAACTGGAGAACGACATCAAAGATGCGAACCCGCCGGCCACGGCCGAGCAGCGCCTGGAACTCGCCCTGCTGCAACGCGCCGCCGGCGAAACCGATCTGGCCAGGGTGCAGCTCAAGGACCTGGCACGGTCGGTGGATGAGCCCCGACGTCCGCTGCTTGAGGCCCTGATCAGCGGCAAAACCCTCGATTCCTCCCGCCAGAAGGAGCTGCTTAGGGCCTGGAAGGCACCCACGATGGTGCGCCAGCTGGCCTGTGAGCAGCTCGGTGGACCCGACAAAGCCTGCCCCGCCAGCCGGGAACGGTCGCGGCTGCTCCTGCAGCTGTTCGGGGTGAACGTGGTGCCCGTGCTGATGCTGATCATCGGCGTGGTGCTCCTGGCCCGGCAGGCCTGGGTGCTCAATCGGGGCCTGGCCGTTCCAGCCCCTCCCTGGCAAGGCCCGCCCTTCAATCTCGTGGACGTGACCCTGCTGATCGCCGGCGGCTTCGTGCTGCTCGGCGAAGTGGTGACACCCCAGCTGCTGCAGGTGCCGCTGCAGGCTTCGCTCGGACGCCTGAGCGTCCCCGCCACGGTGGTGCAGGGGCTGGAGGTGGTGTCGCTCTATCTCGCCCTGATGTTGGCCCCGCTGCTGATCCTGCAATGGCTGTTGCGCCGCTCCGGCCATGCGCCGTTCGGCGGATGGCTGCAGTGGCACTGGCCGCCCCTGGGCTCCGCCGTGCGGCAGGCGATCACCACCCTGCTGATGGTGCTGCCGCTGGTGGCCCTTTCGGGATGGTTGATCGATCTGATCTGGCCCAATCCAGGCGGCAGCAATCCCCTGCTCGAGCTGGTGCTCACCAGCTCCAACGGCCTGGCCCTGGCGCTGTTTGCCTTCACCGCCATCGTGCTGGCGCCGCTGTTCGAGGAGGTGCTCTTCCGCGGAGTGCTTCTACCGGTGCTGGGCCGGCGTTTCGGGAGCGTCTGGGGCGTCCTGATCAGTGCGGCGGTGTTCGCCCTGGCCCACCTCAGCCTCAGCGAACTGGTGCCCCTGTTCCTGCTCGGCTGCGGCCTCGGCTGGCTGCGGTGGCGCAGCGGTCGGTTGGCGCCCTCGGTGCTGATGCATGCGTTCTGGAACGCGCTCACCTTTGCCAACCTGCTGCTGCTGGCCGACTGATCGGGCCCATTGACCTGGATCAGACACCAGGGGTGGGGTTCTTACTTGCCCGGCGACACGATGGGTGGTTCACTTGCGCAGTGAATCGACGGGCCTCCTTGGTCGACACCCTCCCAACCACCGCTTCCGAGCGCCATTCGCAGCGCCCCATGGGCCGCCGCGGCGGAAGTCAGCCACGCCTGCAGGTGGTTCAGGGCTCCCTTTCAGCCCGGAAGGTGGAACGCCAGGCCCCCTGGCTTGCAAACCTGCATCGCATCACCACCGGCGCGATCACCGGAATCAGCCTGGCGATGGTGGGTCTCAGCGGCCTCACTCTCTATTGGCAGAACGAGTGGGCCCGCAGCTATGCCGAACTGCAAGCCTCCAAGGAGCTTGAACATCGGATGCAGGAATCCTCCGCGCTCCTGGAGCAGCACCACATGGTGGCCTCCCGCCAACCAGGCCAGCTGGTGCCCACCAGTAGCGAGAAGCTGATCCACCTGCCGGAACCAAAGGCCAATAGCGATTCCAGATCTTCGGGCCTGCTCTCCGTGCTGCGGTCCCGCCAGATCCCCGCCGGTTACTGATGGGGCGCACTCCCACCCGCCCCCATACCCCAGCGGGCCCGGGACGCTCCGATCGGCGCTCCAGCGCACCCCGCCGTTCGCCCGTGGCGGGAAGGCACAGGGCTGTGCCGATGGAGCCCCCCTCCAACCGCAGGCTGCTGCTGGTCTATCTGATTCTCTGCAGCGCCCTGCTGGGCCTGGGGGGCAGGCTGGCCTGGCTTCAGATCTTCCAATCCAAGGAACTGAAGACCCTGGCGCTGTCCTTCCAGACGTCTTCGACCAAACCCCTGGGGCAACGCCGCACGATCGTGGATCGCATGGGTCGTCTGGTGGCGATCGATGAACAGAGGTTCACCCTCTGGGCCCATCCCCGTTATTTCAACTTCCCTGGCGACGAGCCCCAGGCCGTCCGCAAGCCGGCCGACGTGGCAGCCCGGTTGGAGAAGGCCCTCGCGATTCCCGCCGAGGATCTACTGCGGCTGATCGGAAACCGTGATTCCGGGGTCAAGCTGGCCACCAATCTCGATCCCGACACAGCCTCCCGCGTACGGAACCTCGGAATCAGCGGGCTCGATCTGGAGGCTTTCCCCCAGCGGATCTATCCACAGGGTTCCTTGTTCGCCAACGTGGTGGGCTTTCTCAACCTGGAGCGGAAACCCCAGGCCGGTCTGGAACAGAGCCGGGATTCCGACCTCAGGCGTCAGGAATCGGTGCTCAGCATGCGCCACGGCGGAGATGGCACCCCCCTCCCCGACGGCATCCAATCCGGCGCCCTCTATGGAGACGACCTGCGCCTGCAGCTGACCCTGGATGCCCGACTGCAGCAGGTGGCCCAACAGGCCCTGGCCCGCCAGACCAAGCAATGGAACGCCAAACGGGGCGCCGCCCTGGTGATGGATGTGCGCACGGGCGAGATGCTGGCCCTGGCCTCCACCCCCAGCTACGACCCCAACCGTTTCTGGAACTTCAACCCTGGACTGTTCCGGGAATGGTCTGTGCAGGATCTCTACGAACCGGGTTCCACCTTCAAACCGATCAATCTGGCGCTGGCGCTGCAGGAGAAAGCGATTCGCGCCGATGGGGTGGTCAACGATGTCGGTCAGCTTTCGATCGGGGGCTGGCCGATCTTCAATGCGGATCGTCGCGCCAATGGCGTAATCGATTTCCCCACCGTGCTGCAGGTGTCGAGCAATGTGGGCATGGTGGATGCGATGGGGAATGTGAAGCCTTCCCGTTTCTGGAACTGGCTCCACACCCTCGGCATCGATGACATTCCCGACACGGATCTGCCCGGTGCCGTGGCCGGTCAGCTGAAGAAGCGGAGCGAATTCGTGGGCAGTCCGATCGAGCCTGCCACCGCTGCCTTCGGCCAGGGATTTTCGCTGACGCCGCTCAAATTGATCCAACTGCACGCCATGCTTGCCAACGGCGGCAAGCTGGTGAGCCCCCACATCACCCGCGGCCTGCGATCGGGAGACGCGATGGCCTCGCCACGGAGCGAGGCTTCCGGAGTTCAGCTGCTGGATCCGCGGGTCACCCGCCAGGTGATCGACTGGATGGAAACCGTGGTTCAGAAGGGAAGCGGCAAGGACCTGCGGATCCCGGGCTACCGCATCGGCGGCAAGACCGGTACCGCCCAGAAGGCTCTGAACGGCGTCTACATCCCCGGAGCAAGGATCTGTAGTTTCGTGGCCGTTCTCCCCGTGGAGAACCCCCGCTTCGTGGTGCTCGTAGTGGTGGATGAGCCGCAGGGTGGCAATGCCTACGGCTCCACGGTGGCGGTACCGGTGGCCAAGCAGATCGTGGAGGGATTGATCGTGCTCGAGAAGATTGCCCCCAGCACCCCTGTTCCCACCACCAGCCTGCAGGAGCCGAAGACCTGAGGCGGCAGCGGCATCACAGGAATCCTCCGGTGCTCATTCCCACAACCCGAAGGGATCGGCCCTTTCTGCTCCAGCCAGGCTGGCTAGCTTGGTGCGGTGAGGCCCCCTCTGGAGGAGCAACCGTTCGATGGCCAATCTGCTCGACCAACTTGCCGCCATGACCGTGGTGGTGGCAGACACCGGCGACATCGATGCCATCCGCCAGTTCACTCCCCGGGATGCCACCACCAATCCCTCCCTGATCCTGGCGGCCGCCCAGATTCCCACCTATCAGGATCTGATTGATCGATCTCTCCGGGAATCCCGCGCCTTGATCGGGACCGAAGCAGGGGCCGATGAGGTGGTGAGCGAGGCGCTGGATGAAATCAGTGTGACCTTCGGCAAGGAGATCCTCAAGATCGTGCCGGGCAGGGTGTCCACGGAAGTGGATGCCAGGCTCAGCTTCGACACCGAAGCCACCATCGCCAAGGCCCGCAAGCTGATCGGGCTCTATGCCGAAGCTGGCATCCCCAAGGAAAGGGTGCTGATCAAGATCGCTTCCACATGGGAAGGGATTCGTGCCGCCGAGCGGCTGGAAGAGGAAGGAATCCACTGCAACCTCACCCTACTGTTCGGATTCAGCCAGGCGGTCGCCTGCGCCGAAGCAGGGGTGACACTGATTTCACCTTTTGTTGGCAGGATCCTTGACTGGCACAAAAAAAACAGTGGTCGCGATCACTATCCAGGCCCCGAAGATCCCGGCGTGCTCTCGGTGACCAAAATCTTCAACTACTTCAAAACCTACGGCTACAAGACCGAGGTGATGGGTGCCAGCTTCCGCAACATCGAAGAGATCATCGAACTGGCCGGTTGCGACCTGCTCACCATCTCCCCGACCCTGATGGAGCAGCTGCGCAACAGCGATGGTGAATTGCAGCGCAAACTCAATCCCTTCAACCCAGGCGCTACGCAGGAGCGCTTCCACGTCACCCGCGAGCTGTTCGATTCGATGATGGCCGCCGATGTGATGGCCAGTGAAAAGCTGGAAGAGGGGATCCGCGGCTTCTGCAAAGCGATCGAAACGCTTGAGGCCCAGCTGGCCCATCGTCTGGCCGAGCTGGAGGGTGGAGCCGCCTTCACCCATGCTGTGCATGAGATCTTCCTGCTCAACGACCTCGATGGCGATGGCTGCATCACCCGGGAGGAATGGCTGGGCAGCGATGCGGTGTTCGATGCCCTCGACACCGACAACGACGGACGTCTGGTGCCCGAAGATGTGCGTGGAGGCCTGGGGGCTCCGCTGGCGATCAGCCTCATTCGCTGAAGCCCCAGCTGGGCCTGCCGGGTCGCTCCCTTCGAAAAACCTCCCCTTTTTTGCTCTCCCTTCCGTGAACGCCCTCGACACCATGCGTGCTCTTGCCAGCAAGGGCGAAGTGATCGATTTCCAGCCCGGTGAGCTGATCTTCAAAGCCGGGGAGGGGGGCAACTGCATGTTCGGCCTGCTGGAGGGAACGGTGGAGCTGAGCTGGAACGGCGATTCGGGCCAGGAGCAGATCCAGGCCGGCGACGTGTTCGGCGCCGGCGCGCTGGTCACACCCGACCATCGGCGCTACGGCAATGCCAGGGCTCTGACCCCCTGCAAGGTGCTGATGATGAACCGGGAGAAGTTTCTGTTCGCCGTACAGGAATCGCCGATGTTCGCCATCGAGCTCCTCGGTTCGATCGACCAGCGCCTGCGTCACCTCAAGGACTGCACCCGTCCCTGACCTGAACAGCGCGACACCGAACCTCAGCCCCGCTGGAATAGGAGGCGACGGATCACCCGCTGGGCGATATCGCCGTAGCCCATCTCCCCGGAGAGGATCTGGGCGATGCGCTGGGGCGCCGTGGGCCGCTTGACCCCCAGCTGATAGCCCACCTTCGGCACCCGATAGAAGACCTGGGCGATCCGCTTGCCCCAGGCCATCGACTCCCCCCATTCCTGGCGCATCCGCTGGCTGTACTGGGCCAGGGCCTGCTTCTCCCCCCCCAACCAACGATCCACGGCCTCACCGGCATGGGTGCCGCTCATCAACGCCGGCCGCAGCCCTTCCGCCAGGAACGGATCGGCCAGGGAGGCGGCATCGCCGACCACCACCAGCCCCTCGGCATGCAGCGGATGGTGGCCTTCCCAGATCCGCAGCTGGGCCTGGCGGCGCCGGCCGGCCCCCGGATCAATCCCCAGGCTCGGCAGCAGGGCCGCCAAGACCGCTTCCGTATCAGCCTCCTGGCGACCGATGAAGGTCCCCACCCCGATGCTGGTACCGCCGTAGCGCGGAAAGGACCAGCAGAAGCCGTGGTGCACCAGCCCGAATTCGAAACGGGCCGTATCCGGCTCGATCGGCGCCCCCTCCACCTCCACCGAGAGGGTGGAAGCAAAGCGGGGTCTGGCCGGTCCGAGGCCAAGGGCCGTGGCGAAGCGGGAAGCGGAACCATCGGCGATCACCACGGCCGAAGCCGTGAGCGAGCCGCCGGCATGGCGCACCTCCCAGATCCCATCCCGGCGCTCGATCGACTCGACCGAACGGTCGAATTCAACGGCCGCACCGGCGGCGGCGGCCTGGTCGGCCAGGAAGGGATCGAGCACCGAACGGCGCACGATCCAGAACGGAGCATCCCCCGGAAGCACTGCCGTGACGGGATCTTCCAGGCACCAAGTGAAGCGCACCTGGCGAATCACCTGATCCACGGCAGGGGCGAGATCGAAGGGAAACCAGCGCTGCACGGAAGCCGCCATGCCTCCACCGCAGGGCTTGCCCCAGCCGGAAGACTGCTGCTCAAGGAGCACCACCCGACGGCCCCGGTGGGCCAACTGGAAGGCGGCCGTGGCCCCGGCAGGTCCGGCGCCGACGACGATCACATCGGTGTCGATCAACCCCAAGATCTCGCTCAGACCTTGAGGATGTCGGCTTCCTTATCCGCCAGATGCTTCTCCAGCTCGGAGATGAAGCGATCGGTGAGCTTCTGCACCTTTTCCTGCTCGTCGCGGCTCTGATCCTCTGAGAGCTCTCCGTCCTTCTCCTGCTTCTTGATCCGGTCGATCCCATCACGCCGGATGTTGCGCAGCGCCACCTTTCCCTCTTCGGCGTATTTGGCGGCGAGCTTGCACAGATCCTTGCGGCGATCTTCGGTGAGAGGGGGGATGTTGATCCGGATCACCTTGCCGTCGTTGTTGGGGGTGAGCCCTAGGTCGCTCATGGCGATCGCCTTCTCGATCAGCCCCATGGAGGAGGCATCGAAGGGCTGGATCTGGATGGTCTGGGAGTCAGGGGTGGAGACGGTGGCGAGGGAGCGGAGGGAGGATTCCGCGCCGTAGTACTCCACAGTGATCTTGTCGAGCAGCGAGGGGTTGGCCCGGCCCGTACGGATGGTGTTGAAGGTGCGCTGCGTGGCTTCCACCGACTTGCGCATGCTGGCTTCCAATTCCATGGCTTTGAAGGGTGGCGAGGGGCGGGCGTGAGGTCAGCGGGCGGGCACGATGCTGGTTCCGATCGGTTCCCCGGCCACGGCCCTGCCGATATTGCCGGGGCCGAACAGATCAAAGACCACGATCGGAATCGCATTGTCCTTGCAGAGCGCGATGGCGGTGCCATCCATCACCTCCAGCTCACCGCTCAGCACGTCGAGAAACGTGAGGCTCTCGTAGCGCTTGGCGTCGGGATGCTTTGCGGGGTCACGGTCGTAGACCCCATCCACCTTGGTGGCCTTGAAGACCACATCCGCCCCGATCTCGGCGGCCCGCAGGGCAGCGGTGGTATCGGTCGTGAAGAAGGGGTTGCCGGTGCCGGCGGCGAAGATCACCACCCGGCCCTTTTCCATGTGGCGGATGGCCTTGCGGCGGATGTAAGGCTCGGCCACTTCCTGCATCGAGATGGCGCTCTGCACCCGGGTGGGGATGCCGGCCCGCTCCAGGCCGTCCTGAAGGGTGATGGCATTCATCACGGTGGCCAGCATGCCCACGTAATCGGCGGTGGCCCGATCCATGCCTGCGGCCGAACCCTTCAGACCACGGAAAATGTTGCCGCCGCCCACCACGATCGCCAGCTGGGTGCCATCGGCTACGACGGCAGCCACATCCTGGGAGATCGACTGCACGATGGCGGGATCGATCCCGTAGCCCTGCTCACCCATCAGCGCTTCGCCGCTGAGCTTGAGTAAGACGCGCCGGTAAGCCATCGGGTTCCACGATCCGGCGAACAGTAGCAACCCCCCCGGCGATCGCCCCCAACGATCCACACCATTTGAGCGATCCACACCAGATCCACAGCCCGGATGCCTGGCTCAGTATTCGATTCCTGCCTGGGCCCGCACTCCCTGTTCCCGGAAGGGATGGCGCACCAGCTTCATCTCGGTGACCAGATCGGCCCGCTCCAATAGGGCGGGGGGCGCGCCGCGCCCGGTAAGGGCCACGTGGGTGAGCGGCGGGCGCTGGTTGAGGCCCTCCAGCACCTGCTCTGGCGAGAGATAACCGAGCCGGAGGGCCACATTCACCTCATCGAGGACCACCAGACGGCGATCGCCCGCGAGGTACTCAAGGGAGCGCTGCCAGGCCTGCTGAACGAGGGCACGGTCCCGTTCGCGATCCTGGGTCTCCCAGGTGAACCCCTCCCCCAGGGCATGCCAGTGCAGGGCTTCGCCGAAGAGCTCCAGGGCCCGGGCCTCCCCAGGCTGCCAACCACCCTTGATGAACTGCACCACGGCCACCCGCTCGCCGTGGCCGAGGGTGCGCAGCACCAGGCCCAGGGCCGCCGTGGTCTTGCCCTTGCCGTCGCCGGTGAACACAAGCACCAGCCCCTTCTCCAGGCTGCGCTCCCCCACCCGCTGGCGCTGCACCTCCCGCCTGCGCTCCATGCGGCGGCGATAGGCCTCGGGGTCGCTCTCGGGGGCCAGATCCCCACCAGGCCCCAGGTGGGCAGCCTCGGCATCAAGGCCCGTGGCTGCACCGTCCTGCCCCGGGTCGAGGGGCAGGGAGGGGGATTCAACGGCGGAAGACAACGGAACCGGAAGCGACGTGAGCCCACTCTGGCGATCCAGCGACGCAGGCGGCGGCTCAGGCGCGGCTGGAGCGGGCCAGGGCGGCATCCACGGCCTGCTGTTGGTCACGCCTGGTGATCCAGTGGTGATACGTGCGGGTGTGGATGCCCACCGAGTGGCCCATCATCCGGGCCGCCACGGTGTCGGGCAGACCGATATGGATCGTGCGCACAGCCCAGGCGTGACGCAGGTCGTAGGGGGTGATCGGCAGCTCATAACGACGGAACTGCTCCGCCACCCTGCGGCCCACCTGCTGGAGGGTGGTGCGCCGCAGATCGGTGCCCACCTGCGGCAGCGCTTGCGGCTCCACCCCCAGGCGCTCCAGTTGAAAGTGCTCCACCCAGTGGGGCTGGAACGGCCACACCTGATGTTCGCCGGTCTTGCTCGTGGGCAGCACCCGGATCACCCGGTCCCCCCCCGGCGCCAGGGCGGAAAGATCGGCGTAGAACACCTCATGGTTGCGCAGTCCGTAGGTGGCCATCAGGCCGTAGGCCAGGCGCCAGCGGGGATTGGGAATCCGCTCCAGCAGCTGCAGGATCTGGCCGTCAGTGGGCAGCTGGCGAAACCGGGCGGCATGGAGCCCGTAGCCACCGCTGCGCTCACTCCAGTCCTCCGGCAGCGACAGGAGGTGGTGGCGAGCCAGGGCAGCCAGGGCGATGCCGCACTGCTGCCGACTGCGGCTGGCCAGGTCATAGCTCTCGAGCACCCGCTCCAGCAGCGGCTGATCCAGGACGGCGCAGCCCTCGGCAAGCGCGATCTCCCGCAGCCGCCGCAGATAGGGCCGATAGGCGGCGGTCCAGGTGCTGCGGCTGCCGGCCAACCGACGCCGGCGGCGGGGATCCCGGAAGAAAGCCGTCTCGAACTGCTCCAGGCTGGCCTCCAGGCTGGCCTCCAGGCCCGATTCCCCAGCAGGTTTGGACTGGGCAGCCGGCAGGGCAGAAAGCGGAGCAGCGGGCAAAGCGCTGGGATCCGCTTCGACCCGATCGGAACGCCGTTGCCAGCGGGACCAGCTGAATCGATTCTCCCCCAGTTCCCGCTGCACCATCCGCAGGCGTTCGAGGGCCTCGATCAGGCCGGCCCTCGTGACCGCAAGCCCGAGGCTGATCCGCTGCACCGGCCGGCCGGCTCCCCCGCGTTTGCAGGGCAAGGGTCCGCGCAGGGCCAATCGCCCGCCACGGACCTCCAGCCGCAGCGCAATGCCCGCCTGGGCCAGCTCCCCGTTGCAGTGACGCACCGCCGCCTCGAAGGAGCCGGTGGCGGCAGGGGGGGACGTCAAGGAGAACGGAAGGGGAAGGGAAAGCGGACGGACCCTATCGGCGACGGCGGCACCCCGCCAGGGGGGGGCATTTGATCCGTTGGGAGATCCGGGCACAACAGTGCAGGGGAGGGCGGCATTACGCTCTGCGTTTCCTGTTTCCTCGTCGGACATGGCCAGGGTCGGCGTAGTACTGCTGAACCTCGGCGGTCCCGAGCGGATTCAGGACGTCGGACCGTTTCTGTACAACCTGTTCTCAGACCCGGAGATCATCCGGCTGCCGTTTCCGGCCCTGCAGAAACCCCTGGCCTGGATGATCAGCAGTCTGCGGAGCGGCAAGTCGCAGGAGGCCTATCGCTCGATCGGCGGCGGCTCGCCGCTGCGGCGCATCACCGAGCAGCAGGCCCGGGAGCTGCAGAGCACCCTGCGCCAGCGCGGAATAGACGCCACCAGTTACGTGGCGATGCGCTACTGGCATCCCTTCACCGAATCCGCCGTGGCGGACATCAAGGCCGATGGCATCGACGAGGTGGTGGTGCTGCCCCTCTACCCCCAGTTCTCGATCAGCACCAGCGGCTCCAGCTTCCGCGAGCTGCAGCGCCTGCGGCAGGCCGACCCGGCCTTCAGCCGTCTGCCGATCCGTTGCATCCGCAGCTGGTATGACCATCCCGGCTACATCGATGCGATGGCCGGATTGATCGCCCGCCAGATCCACGCCGCCGGCGATCCTTCCGGGGCCCATGTGTTCTTCAGCGCCCACGGGGTTCCCCGCAGCTATGTGGAGGAGGCGGGAGATCCCTACCAGAAGGAAATCGAGGCCTGCGTAGGGCTGATCATGCAGCGGCTGGAGCGGGAGCTGGGCCATGCCAACCCCTTCACCCTGGCCTATCAGAGCAGGGTGGGGCCGGTGGAATGGCTCAAGCCCTACACCGAGGATGCCCTGCATGAGCTCGGCGAACAGGGGGTGCACGATCTGGTGGTCGTTCCGATCAGTTTCGTGAGCGAGCACATCGAAACCCTCGAGGAAATCGACATCGAGTACCGCGAGATCGCCACCGAGTCCGGCGTGGAGAATTTTCTGAGGGTGCCGGCGCTCGACACCGATCCCACCTTCATCAATGGCCTGGCGGATCTGGTGCAACAGGCGATGGCCGGTCCGGAGGTGAACCTCGACCAGGCGGCGGAGCTGCCCACCAAGGTGAAGCTCTACCCCCAGGACAAATGGGCCTGGGGCTGGAACAACAGCTCCGAGGTCTGGAACGGCCGTCTGGCAATGGTGGGCTTCTCCGCCTTCCTGCTGGAGCTGATCAGTGGAAGGGGCCCCCTCCATGCACTCGGTCTGCTCTGATCCGGCCACTCCTGGGCAGCGCCGGCCCCGATCGGGGCGGGGGATCCTCCTCGGCCTGCTGCTGCTCTGCGGGCAGGCAGCGCCGGGATCCCCGGCCCTTGCCAGCCAAAACCAGGGCTGGCTGCGGGGAGCCTTCCCAGTGTCCAGCTTCGGGGGATACACCAGCCCCTTCGGCATGCGCAGCCATCCGCTGAGCGGCGATCTGCGGCCCCATTACGGGCTCGACATCGCCTCGCCGCTGGGGGCGCCCGTGCGTAGCTGGTGGAGTGGGCGGGTGAGCGAGCTGATCCGCGATGGGGGCTGCGGCAATGGCCTGGTGATCCGCTCGGGCGATTACGAACACATCTATTGCCACTTGCAAGGCAAGGTGGACGGCAACACCTATCGCAGTGCCGGAGTACAGCTGCGGACAGGCCAGCGGGTGCGTACCGGCGAAGTGATCGCCCATGTGGGGCTCACCGGCAGCACCACCGGGCCCCACCTGCACTGGGGGCTCCGCTACCGGGGCAACTGGCTGGACCCGGCAAGGGTTCTGCGGGCGATGGCGGAGAGCAGGCGACAACGCACCCCAGCCAGGCAATGGGCGCCTAATGTTGGGCAACTGAGGTGAGTTCGGCCACCGTCCTCCACGACCACCGACCTCCACGGCCACCGACCTCTACGGTCTCCGCCCCCTCCCTCCTGTTCTCCCGTCGTCAGACATTTCCGCTGCCGTGACGCTTACCCCCCTGAACCCAGCGACTGCCGCTGCAGGAACCGAGGCCTCCGGAAAGACCGGGAATGATGGGATCGCTGCTACTTCAGCAGGTGGTTCCCAGCGCGTCAGTGGCGCCTACGCCCTGATGGACGCCCTGCATCGCCATGGGGTTCGTCACATTTTCGGCTACCCCGGCGGCGCGATCCTGCCCATCTACGACGAACTCCACAAGGCCGAGGCCCGCGGCTGGCTGCGCCATGTGCTGGTGCGCCATGAGCAGGGGGGCACCCATGCCGCCGATGCCTATGCCAGGGCCACCGGCCAGGTGGGTGTCTGCTTCGGCACCTCCGGCCCCGGTGCCACCAATCTGGTCACCGGCATCGCCACCGCCCAGATGGATTCGGTGCCGATGGTGGTGATCACCGGCCAGGTGCCGCGGGCAGCGATCGGCACCGATGCCTTCCAGGAGACCGATATTTTCGGCATCACACTGCCGATCGTGAAGCACTCCTGGGTCGTGCGGGATCCGGCCGACATCGGCAGGATCGTGGCGGAAGCATTCCTGATCGCCGCCAGCGGCCGGCCCGGCCCGGTGCTGATCGATGTGCCCAAGGACGTCGGCATCGAGGAGTTCGACTACGTACCGGTGGAGCCCGGCACGGCAATCCCGGCTGGCTTCCAGATGCCTCCCCAACCCAAGCCGGATGCGGTGGACGCGGCTCTGGCCCTGATCCGCCAGGCCCGTCGTCCGCTCCTCTATGTGGGTGGAGGGGCGATCAGCAGTGGCGCCCACGCGGCCGTCGCCTCCCTGGCCGAACGGTTCCAGCTGCCGGTGACCACCACCCTGATGGGCAAGGGTGCCTTTGATGAGTCCCATCCCCTGGCCCTGGGCATGCTCGGCATGCATGGCACGGCCTATGCCAATTTCTCGGTCACCGAATGCGATCTGCTGATCGCGGTGGGTGCCCGTTTTGACGATCGGGTCACCGGCCGGCTCGACAGCTTCGCCCCCCGGGCGCAGGTGATCCACATCGACATCGACGCCGCCGAGGTGGGCAAGAACCGCATCCCGGAAGTGCCGATCGTTGCCGATGTGAAGGCCGCCCTCGACGCCATGCTGGCGGCCTCCACGGGCGAAGGGTCCGGTGGCCGCACCGAGGCCTGGCTGCAGCGGATCGAGGGATGGAAACGGCACTACCCGCTGGTGGTGCCCTCCCCCCAGGGCGAGATCGCCCCCCAGGAGGTGGTGATCGCCCTGCGGGAACTCGCCCCTGAGGCGTACTTCACCACGGATGTGGGCCAGCACCAGATGTGGGCCGCCCAGTTCCTGAACGCCGGTCCGAGGCGCTGGATCAGCAGTGCAGGACTGGGCACCATGGGTTTCGGCATGCCCGCCGCCATGGGGGTGCAGATGGCCTTTCCCGATGCCCAGGTGGTGTGTGTGGCGGGCGACGCCAGCATCCTGATGAACATCCAGGAACTCGGCACCCTCAGTCAGTACAGCCTGCCGGTGAAGGTGGTGGTGCTCAACAACGGCTGGCAGGGGATGGTGCGCCAGTGGCAGGAAAGCTTCTATGACGAGCGCTATTCCAACTCCGAGATGACCGGCGGCATGCCCGATTTCCCGGCGCTCGCCGAGGCCTTCGGAGTGCGAGGGGTGAGGATCACTGAGAGAGCCACCCTGCACCAGCAGCTGGCCGAGGCCCTTGCCCACCCAGGCCCGGCCTTCATTGATGTAGCCGTGCGGCGCAACGAGAACTGCTATCCGATGGTTCCCCCCGGAGCCAGCAACGCTCAGATGGTGGGCCTTCCCAGCCACCCCGAGCTGGCGATCGATACCCAGCGGCAATGCGGTTCCTGCGGCGACACCACCGCCAGCGCCCATCTTTTCTGCCCCAGCTGCGGAGCCAAGCTCTGAGCCTCCCCCGATGGCCTCAGGTGTTGATGGCAGGGTTGCTGGCCATCCTGCTGCTCTGGCCAGGAGCGGCGGCTGCGGCCGAAGTGCGCCAGGTACTTTCTGCCCGGCGACTGCAGATCGGGGATGGCAACCGCAGCTATGGGGTGGAGCTGGTCTGCCTGGAGGTGGATCCGGCCCATGCCGAAGCGGCGGTCGGATGGCTGCGCAGGCAGGTGCCCCGGGGCACCCGGGTGAATCTCCGGCCGATGGGATCCAATAACGGAATCCTTCAGGCGCGGGTGCTTCCCCTCACCGCCGATAGCACCGACCTCGCCAGTGGACTGATCGAGGCGCAGCTGGCGACTGCCGCCCCCTGTCCGGCATGAGCCTGAACCGCACGGCGAAGGGCATTGTTCTGGTTCCCACGTTGCTGCTGGGCGCCGCTTTCCTGGCCACGGCGGCTTGGCTGCACGGCCCGGCTGCCCAGAACCGAGGCCTGGCACTGCTACTGGGTGGCATCCTGATCGGAGCCGGATTGCTGGCCCAGTGGTTGCCGGAACCCACCCCCAAGGAGGAATCGTCTGATCCGGAATCCTGAGTTTGAGGAACGGGGTCAGGGCGCAGGAGGGGGTGGCGGCGGTGCCTGCAGCTTCACTCTGTCCGCCGGCAGCTTGCGGCCAGAGCCGCCGCCACCAGCGGCGGGCGATCCAGGAGCAGCAGCGCCACCAGCTGCCGTCTTCTGAAGCTGCTGAAGCCGAAAATATTCCTGGGTGGGATAGAAGATGTAGTTGTCCTTTTCGACCCGCACGATCTCCCTCAGCACCGCCGTGAGATCGGCCACCTGAGGCTTCAAGGCGTCGCGTCCGGGGAAGCGCGCCAGGGCAGCCTGCATATCCCCATGGCTGAGGAAGAACACGCCCCGTTCGCCCTCCGGGGTGCGCAGGGTCAGAAACGGCTTGGTGAAGAACACGGGCACGGTGAGTCCCTTGCGGATCTTCTCCTCACTCACCCCCTGCTGACGCAACATCTTGGTGGCGATCTCCAGGTCCCTGGGCAGGGGGATCGGAGGACTCACCAGCGTGTAGCCCTCCTTGATCTGACGGCGCATCTGGGCGATCCGCTCGTTGGCGACGTTGAGGGGCACCGGAATGATCTGGGCGCGGATGCCTGGGTTGGCCTGCCGAAACCGCTTCCATTCCGCTTCAGCCCGGGCGTAATCAAGAAACAGGGGCAGCACCAGGGTCTTGCCGCGGGGAATGGGCAGAGGAATCCCCTTTTCATCGGTGATCAACAACACCGGCACCACCTGCAGCTTGCGCAGCGCCTCGGCCTCCGGAATGGCCCGTGCTGCAGGAACTGCGCCCCAGCACAGCGCCATCGTGGCGAGAAGGGCCATTGCCCGGCGCAGCGCCATGAAGGATTCGTGGAAAGAGGGGAGCCTAGGCAGAGGGGCCGCGGCCAGGCGCCGATTCAGGACGGTAACAATGATGACCACCACCGGGGAAAGCGCCAAAGACTGGAGAGAGACCGAAAGGCCATGACCGAATCCCCCAGGCTTGTGGTGCCCCTGCAGCAGGTGGGTCTGGATTCGATCCGTGAGGTGGGGGGAAAGAACGCTTCCCTGGGGGAGCTGATCCAGCAGCTCGGCCCCGAAGGGGTGAATGTGCCAGGAGGATTCGCCGTCACGGCCGCGGCCTATCGCTACACCCTGGAGCACCGGGGACTACAGCCTGCCCTTGCGCAATTGCTGCAGGGTCTGGATGTGAACGATCTGGCAGCGCTGCAGCAGGCGGGGCGCCAGGCGCGGCAGCTGCTGCTTTCAGCGGAGCTGCCGGAGGACCTGGCCGCAGCGATCCTCTCGGCCTATGACGCCATGGGCCAGGGGGCGGTGGCGGTGCGCTCGAGCGCCACCGCCGAGGACCTGCCGGATGCGAGCTTCGCGGGGCAGCAGGAAACCTTCCTAAACATCGAAGGCGCAGCGGCCCTGCTGGAGGCCTGCCGCCACTGCTTTGCCTCCCTGTTCACCGACCGGGCCCTCTCCTACCGCCAGCTGAACGGTTTCGATCATCTGGAGGTGGCGCTCTCGATCGGGGTGCAGGCCATGGTGCGCGCCGACCTTGCCTGCTCGGGCGTGATGTTCAGCATTGATACCGAAACCGGCTTCCGCGAGGCGGTGCTGCTCACGGGCGCCTACGGGCTGGGGGAGAACGTGGTGCAGGGAGCCGTGAACCCTGATGAATGGCTGATCTTCAAGCCCACCCTGGAGCAGGGCTTTGCCCCGATCCTGAGCCGAAGGCTCGGGAGCAAGGAAATCCGGATGATCTACGCCGATCCGGCCCAGGAGCACGGCAGGGTGGTGCGCAACGAGGCCGTCGCCCCTGAGGAGCGGCGGCGCTACTGCCTGCGCGACGACGAAGTGCTGACCCTGGCCCGTTGGGCCTGCCGGATCGAGAGGCATTACAGCGCGCAACGGGGCACGGCCACGCCGATGGATATCGAATGGGCCAAGGATGGCCGCAGCGGAGAACTGTTCATCCTCCAGGCCCGACCGGAAACGGTGCAGTCGCGCCAGGGAACCTCCGTGCTGCGCAGCTGGCATCTGGAACCGCACCAGGCACCTCTGCTCTGCAGCGGTCAGGCGATCGGGGCAAGCGTGAATCACGGCAGGGCGCGGGTGATCTCGGACCCCTCCGAGATCGCGCGGTTCGAGGAGGGGGATGTGCTGGTGACGGTGCGCACCGATCCCGACTGGGAACCGATTCTGAAGAAGGCCAGCGGGGTTGTGACCGACCAGGGCGGACGCACCTGCCACGCCGCGATCATCGCCAGGGAGATGGGGATCACGGCGATTGTGGGCAGCGGTGATGCCACCCGCTGCCTAACCGATGGCTCGCAGGTGACCGTGAGCTGCTGCGAAGGGGAGGTGGGTCATGTGTATGCGGGAGCCCTGCCCTTCCGCCTGGAGGAACAGGCCGTGGCGGATCTGCCCCCCACCCGCACCCGGATCCTGATCAATGTGGGCAACCCGGAGGAGGCGTTCAACCTGGCGGCCATTCCCTGCGATGGCGTGGGCCTGGCGAGGCTGGAATTCATCATCGCCAATCACATCAAGGTGCATCCGCTGGCGCTGCTGGAGCCGGAGCGGATTCAGGAGAAGGCGGAGAAGGAATCAATCGCGGAATTGATCGGCGGCCATGCCTCGGGCGCGGATTATTACGTGGATCTGCTCAGCCAGGGGATGGCCAGGATCGCGGCAGCGTTCCATCCCCGGCCGGTGATTCTGCGCTTTTCCGACTTCAAGAGCAATGAATATGCCCGCCTACTGGGGGGCGCCGGCTTTGAACCCCGGGAAGAAAATCCGATGCTCGGCTGGCGCGGGGCATCGCGCTACTACTCAGCGGCATTTCGGGAGGCGTTTGGTCTGGAATGCCAGGCGCTTGGCAAGGTGCGCGAAACGATGGGCCTGACCAACGTGATCCCGATGGTGCCGTTCTGCCGAACACCGGAGGAGGGGGATCGGGTGCTGGCGGAAATGGCCCGGCATGGCCTGGTGCGCGGAGCCAACGGCCTGGAGGTGTATGTGATGTGCGAGCTGCCCAGCAATGTGATTGGGGCCGAAGCTTTCGCTGAGCGATTCGATGGTTTTTCGATCGGCTCCAACGACCTCACCCAGCTCACCCTGGGTCTGGATCGGGATTCGGCGCTGGTGGCGGATCTGTTCGATGAGCGACACCCCAGCGTCAAAGGGATGATCAGCCTGGCGATCCGAACGGCAAAACGCTGCGGCCGCAAGATCGGCATCTGCGGCCAGGCACCCAGCGATTATCCCGAATTTGCCCGTTTTCTGGTAGAGGAGGGGATCGATTCGATCAGCCTCAATCCCGATGCGGTTGTGCACACCCGCATGGCGATCGCAGCCATTGAGAAGGAATTGCTGGCATAAAAAAAATCCCGGCCGCTGAAATGCGGCCGGGAGCAAGCGTGAACAAGCCAAGCAAATGCAAGACCAGATCAAGACATGATTTGATTAATCAGAGATTGGTCTATACCACTTGCCCCGAGGTAGCTCTCAGTTTCGTCTGTGCTCTTATAAGCGCAATAGCGTACGTTGGAGTCCGCATGCATGTTGGCGAAGAGGAAAGCAGTACCATCATTCACCTTGAAAACGACTTCGTGGATTCCGTCAGCATCGAAATCGCCTGCCCCTTTGACGGACAGATTGTCAATGAAGAGGTCGTTCTGAAAACGTCGCTGACTGTCGAACGGACCACCACGCACAGGGGCTTTCTCACCATTGAGGAGAAAACCATCATTTTGCTCTCCCTCCAGGACCAGGGGATCGTTATAAATACCTGCCACGCGAGTACCGCCGCCACTACCATTGTCGGCGTAATCAATCTGGAGCTGAAGTTCGGTCTTGCCTGTAACAGAATCCCTGACTTGCTCACCCACATATTGAGGGGTAGCAGTTACAAAACGCCCGCTGGTTTTATTGGTAAAGATAAGCTCCAGAATGCCATCACCATTGGCATCAACACTACCCTGGAATTTGTAATTATTTTTGACGGAATCAGGGTTTCCGGCGTGGAGATTACCGTCGTAATCCTTGATTCGAGAAAGGGTGAACAACTTACCCAGGTAGGGAGCAACTTGGGTGGAAGAAATCACGAGTCCAACTTTCAAGGGATCACTCGCATCGGCGAAATCCCTGACCAACGGAACTTTGCGCTGCTCAATCTTTACATCATCGACGGCCCAAAGCCCAGGAGCCCCCATATCAGAGGAGATCTGGAAATTGATGGACTGCTGGCCTGGGGCCACAAGTTGCAGCACAGGCGAGTAGCTGCTGGGATTGCCATTAGCAATCCAGGTGGGCCCGCCGTAAATACCCCAGGAGCCACCGTTCACAAAAAACTTGGCAGTGTCGGTGGTAGTCGACGTTGCCCGGATGTAATCCAGAGATATTCGGGTCGGGCGATCAGGGTCCAGGCCCCCGAAGGTCTTGGAGAGCCTCTGGGCAGAAGGAATGGACTCCGTATTGAATCCTCCGAGCACACTCCCGAAGCCGGCCAGTGAAGTAACTGTCCCATTACTCCACCCGGAGGCTATTCCACCTTCGAAGTCCTCGAAGGACACGGGGTACCAGTCGTATTTGGCCATCGTTCAGCCCGAGCGCAGCCTGGAGGCCGCCGAAGAAAATTGCCCACTGAAGTTAACGCATACTCCCAAGGCTCCCTCACAATGGCCCGAACGGAATGTTCGGTTACACCCCAGTTGCCAAGGGAACAACCACTGGAGTGGGCCTTGGCAACAACGTTGCAATGCCGCAGAAACGCCAGACAAGCAAGGCATGGGCGCTGTATCGCACAGCGCAAAGCACCGCCAGACCAACGCAGAGAGGACAGTGGGTGAGACCCATGGCGAAGGCGGACAGCCGATCGGCTCCAGGATGGCACCCATTCCAGCGGCAGGACGCCTTACTGCTTCAAGGAAGCGCCTTCGCAGCAGCGGCGGGCCTCAGGCGGGAGGAGGAGCGCCAGGCCGATGAGCTCCATCCTCTATACAGGAGGCAGCGGCCGAAGTAGCCAGCCACCCCACCGCCCCGCTGCGTTTTGGCAGAAACCCTGCGCCTCAGTGAACTGAAGCTGCCCCTCGATCACAGCCCCGACGATCTCGAGGCCGCGATCCTGCGCCGGCTGCGCCAGCCGGCTGCCGTGCTGCGCAGCCATCGGGTGGTGAAGCGCAGTGTGGATGCACGCCGGCGCGAGCGGATCCAGCTGGTCTAC
>Ga0164293_10000662_pt1 | contig 27940 bp, 26 predicted proteins | sample GEODES118metaG_FD_111487 | JGI IMG/M metagenome (GOLD analysis project Ga0164293, IMG submission 111487) | Eutrophic lake water microbial communities from Lake Mendota, Wisconsin, USA - GEODES118 metaG | ecosystem: Environmental > Aquatic > Freshwater > Lake | place: USA: Lake Mendota...
ACCAGTATCGGTTTTGCTGATGAGAAGGACATCTGCTACAGAAGCGGTGCCAACGAGGGTGATCTTTTATGTGTATCGGGCGACTTGGGCGGGGCATATATCGGTTTGCAACTACTGGAACGCGAGAAGGGTATTTTTCTTGAAAACCCCAACATACAGCCCGACCTGGAAGGTAAGGATTATATAGTTGAAAGGCAATTGAAGCCTGAGGCACGAAAAGATATTGTGGAATCTTTGAAACTGATGAAGATCAAACCGACCGCCATGATTGATATTTCGGATGGACTTGCTTCTGAGATCCTCCATATTTGCAAGCAATCGGATAAGGGATGTAATTTATATGAAGAAAAAATCCCGATTGACCCTATGACTTATGACACCGCCCGTGATTTCGGAATTGACCCAACAGTTTGTGCTCTAAACGGTGGCGAAGATTATGAATTACTTTTTACTGTTAAGCAGGCGGATTATGAAAAAATCCGGAATAATCCTGATATTTCAATTATCGGACACATAACCGAAGTCTCGGCCGGCTGTAATCTGATTTCAAAATCAGAAAAGGTTCACCCAATAAAAGCGCAGGGATGGAACTCGTTAAAAGGGGATCATAATTGAATTAGAGATTGTTATTAGAATTTTACATTTAGGCAAATATTAATAAGATGTATCCAAGAACCTTCAAACTGATTTTATTTCTTCTGATTTTTTCAAAATCGGTTAATGCCCAGTCCGAGAAGGCTGATGCACCAGCTCCTGTTTTACCTTTACCTACTGAAGAGCAGATGCAATGGCATGAGATGGAGACCAATGCATTTGTACATTTCACAACCAACACGTTCACTGGTCTGGAGTGGGGATATGGCGATGAAAAAGAATCTATATTTAATCCAACTGCTCTGGATACAAGACAATGGGCTAAAGTGCTGAAAGAAACGGGGTTTAAAACCCTTATTTTAACAACTAAGCACCATGATGGATTTTGCCTCTGGCCCAGTAAATACACAGAACATTCTATAAAAAATAGTCCTTATATGAATGGTAAAGGCGATATTGTTAAAGAAACAGCCGAGGCTTCGAAAAAGTACGGACTGAAATTTGGGGTGTACCTTTCTCCATGGGATCGAAATCATCCAGAATATGGTAAACCCGCTTATCTAGACTATTACCGTAATCAGCTTAAGGAATTATTTACTAACTACGGCCCCGTTTTCGAAATGTGGTTTGACGGTGCAAATGGCGGGGATGGCTATTATGGGGGTTCACGGGAAATCCGCAAAATAAACGCATCGACTTATTACGACTGGCCCAAAACATTGGATATAGTCCGAAGTATCCAGCCAAACGTTATTTTTTTTAGTGATGCGGGACCCGGAGTTAGATGGGTGGGTAATGAACGCGGTATTGCAGGTGAGACAAACTGGAATACTATTTCAACGGATACCTTACATGCAGGTAAATCTGGGATATCAGATATTCTAAATTCTGGTTCAGCAAATGGTGATAAATGGATACCGGCAGAGGTTGATGTTTCAATCCGTCCGGGATGGTTTTATCATGCCAATGAGGATGCTAAAGTAAAAACTGCAGAGCAGTTGTTTGATATTTACTTGAGTTCAGTTGGACGTGGCTCAACGCTCTTACTTAATATTCCTCCTGATCAACGCGGACTATTCCACGAAAAAGATATTGAATCCTTGAAAGGGTATAAAAAACTGCTTGATACGGAGTTTGCGATTAATATTGCTAAAGGGGCCAAAGTAGAGACCAGCACGGTTCGATCCAATTCCACCAATTATGCAGGTAAAATGATTACCGACGGTAAAAAAGATACCTACTGGGCAACGGATGATAATCTGAAAACAGGAGGCTTTGAAATTTATTTGGGCAAGGAAAAAAAAGTTAAATACATTGTTTTGCAAGAATATATTCGGCTTGGGCAAAGGGTAAAAGCATTTACTGTGGATATTTGGAAAGATGGTGTCTGGCAGAATGTTGCCAAGGCAACAACGATAGGCTATAAAAGAATATTGAAAATAGATCCCGTGATTACCTCAAGAATAAGGATAAGTATCGATGATTCAAAAGCCTGCCCATTGATTTCAAATGCGGAGATTTATTAGAACTATTGGAATATGAAAAAAGGACTTTTTATTTTCTTCATGTGCTTGATATACAGTGCTGTAAATGCGCAAACCAAGCCATTTAAAGCAGACAAGATGTTAATTGCAGAAGCCTCCTGTGGGCAGTGTCAGTTTAAGATGGAGGGTAAGGGTTGTAATCTTGCTGTTCGGATCGATGGAAAATCCTATTTTGTAGATGGAACCAAGATTGATGACCACGGAGACGCTCATGCCAAGGACGGTTTTTGTCAAAAAATACGCAAAGCTGAAATCAAGGGAACGCGTGTTAATAATAGATTTGTGGCAACCTATTTTAAACTCTTGCCCGAACAAATTAAAAGCAATTAATCCTCGTCTTCGCTAATGAACTTTTGATCCAGCTGCTTTGCGGTTCTGGCTCCTAGTTTTTTTATTTTCTCAGAAGTACTACTAAGGTTACCTCTTCCAGTGGATAATTTACTGATAGCCTTATCGTATGCATCTTGGCTTTGTTTAATGTTTTTCCCGAGGCTTTCCATATCGGTCATAAAACCAATAAATTTATCATACATTTCACCACCAAGTCGGGCAATTTCCATCACATTTCGGTTTTGGCGTTCTTGTTTCCACATACTTGCAATGGTTCGTAATGTAGCAAGTAAAGTAGAAGGGCTTACAATAACCACATGCCTGTCCCAGGCAAAATTAAATAACTCAGCATCGTGCTGAACAGCAATACTGAAACTGGATTCAATTGGAATAAATAACATCACAAAATCAGGAGAATTGATCTTATACAATTCACTGTAATTTTTTGATGAAAGTTCAATAATATGATTCCGAATAGAGCTAATGTGCTGCTTGATGAACAAATTGCGGTCTTCATCACTTTCACAGTTAACCAGCCGCTCGTAAGCAGTGAGAGAAACCTTTGCATCAATAATGAGATGTTTTTCATCCGGAAGATCAATTACAACATCCGGCTGAAAGCGACTGCCATCAGATGATTGATGTGAGGCCTGTATGCGGTACTCTTGATTTTTAACAAGACCAGATCGCTCCAAAACCCTTTCCAGTACCATCTCACCCCAGTTTCCCTGCTTTTTGCTGTCTCCTTTGAGGGCTTTTGTAAGGTTTTTGGTTTCCTGATTCATCAGGCTAGATTGCTCAATGAGCTGATTGATATGTCCGCGAAGAATATTTCGCTCATCCGATTCAGCTTTATAAACCTTGTCTACTTTATCTTCAAAGGTTTTGAGATTTTCGCGAAGAGGTTTAATAATAAGGTCAAGATTAACCCGACTGTGTTCAGTGAATTTTATGCTTTTTTCTTCCAGAATACGGGAAGCAATCAGTTCAAAATCCTTATTAAATTTTTCCTGATTATTTTTGATTTCAGACTTTTGCTCGTCTATTTTTTCCTTTTGAGCCTGTAAATAAGCACGTGAACTTTCCAATGAACGCAGGGTATCAGATAGTTTTTCGCGTTCGGCGTTTAATTCTTTTCTTAAATAATCTTGTTCTGATTTTATATTTTCTGTCCTTTCTTGAGCTTTTGCCAGACTTATTTTTAATTCTTCATTCTCAGATTTGAGTTGATGTAATTCTTCCAGACCGCGCGTATCTAATTTGGGTTTTGAGCGTATGAGAAAAAACAAAACAACAATAATTATAGCTGCTGCAGTTAAAATGTAGATTTCCATTTCTTTAATTTATCATAAGTAAAAAGCAGGTCAAGATTAAATATGAATCATATCAGCAACCTGTTCACCCAAAATACTACCCATTGCTACTCCCATTCCGTTGCATCTTACTGCACAGAATACACCGGGTGAAATTTGTTTTATTATGGGGCTCAAATCTTTTCCAAAGCCCATTACCCCGCTCCAGCGGTATTCAATTTTTGGTTTTTGTCTCGGTATTATGGTTTCATATAATAATTTTTCAAGTTCATTTTGAATAATGGGTGTCACTCCGGGTTCATGGGTTTCTTCTCCTTTAAAATCAAAGTTACGTCCTCCACCCAGCAATATTCTATCATCTATATTTCTGAAATAGGTATAACCCCTATTGTAATGAAAGGCGCCTTTTATTTTCAGATCTTTTATTGGCGCTGTGATTAAAACCTGACCTCTGCCCGGAGTAACATCGAGTTCAGGAATAAGATTTTTAGCAAAGGCGTTCGTTGCAACAATAATAGATCTAGATTTAAATACCCCCTGATTGGTTATGATGTTTTTATAATCTGAAGCATTATCAATTTTTTGTACCAGGCAATTATTAAAAACATTTACTCCCAGTCCCTGTACCCTCGAGAGTAAGGCGCTCATCATTTTTCCGGTATCAATTTGGCCCTCGTACTTATTTTTTATGATTTTAAAAATTCCCTTCATGCCTGATTCTGCAATTTTATCAGATGAAACTGCATAAATGTCATGTTTTCTAATGACAGGTTTCAAAAATGAATTAAACCATGGGATCCTATCAATACATTGATGTGCGAAGTCGGCCTCCTTGTTTTTAAATAGTTCATAACCCCCATTTTGTTCAAAGCAAATTGCAGAATCTCCAAGATTTTTTCTGAGCTTTTCCAGACCCCTCCAACGCATATCTATCCTATTCAAAACCTCATTCTCTGACCCCGATTCCAATTCAATTTCAAGCTCAGAAATGCTTCCAAAGCACGTAAAACCAGCATTTTTTGTACTTGCTCCTGCAGGTAGAAAACCCGATTCAAGAACTCCTATCTTTAATGAAGGCTGTTTTAACTTTAGATACAGTGAAGCACTTAAACCTACAATTCCACTGCCAATGATAATCACATCAAAGCCGGATAAGAATGATTTCTGTTCCCAGTAAGAAAAAAGATTGGACATATAGTCTAAAGGTAAATTATTTGTGATTATTTTTATTGGGAATGGTTATTGAATGGGTTTATAAAAAATAAAAACTATGGGATTAATTTTAATGATTGTCATTGCGGTAGTTAGTTTTGCTGTCCAGTGGCGTTTTAAAAGCAAATTTAAGAAATACTCTGAAATGCCTTTAGGTTCAGCAATGAGCGGAAAGGACATCGCTGATAAAATGTTAAAGGATAATGGAATATATGATGTTCAGATTATTTCTGCCGAGGGCCAGTTATCAGATCATTACAATCCGGCAGACCGGACTGTAAACTTGAGTCCGGAGGTATACCATGGCCGCAGTGTTTCTGCAGCGGCAGTTGCTGCACACGAATGTGGTCATGCTGTTCAGCATGCAAAAGCGTACAGCTGGTTAAAGTTTAGGTCGTCAGTTGTTCCAGCTGTTAATTTAGCTTCAAAAATAACACAATGGGCATTGATGATTGGTGTGATGCTTCTTATTTTTTCAGGAGACATTACCGTTCTTGCAATTGGTGTTGTAGCCCTCGCTGTGGTAACCTTGTTTGCTTTCATTACCCTTCCGGTTGAGTTTGATGCAAGTAATAGGGCTTTGGCATGGCTGCAAAGCAATCGTGGTATAATGCAAACCAGTGTAGAAAATGATCAAGCTAAAGACGCACTATGGTGGGCTGCAATGACTTACGTTGTTGCGGCGCTGGGTTCATTGGCAACATTGGTTTATTACGCCAGTATGTTAATGGGAAGAAGGGAATAGAAGCTTAAGCTGTCACCCGGCTTTATTTCAAATTGCAAATGCTACTATGGCCGGCTTGTAGTCCCAATGAAAAACTGCTTCAGGTAAAATAAACCTTGTGAGTGGAGGTTCTAGCTTTCGCTGGAATGACAACGATTTCTTGCCGGAAATACTTTGGAGGAAAGGGTTGAAGGATCCTATAAAACACAGGGATTATTTTTCAATATCAAATTAACTGGCTCTAGAGAATATTTGAGTTATTATAAGCTTGTTTGTTAAACTGCCTTACTCAGAACTCAGATGATTTAAATAGAAAAGCCCCTTTATGAATTCATAAAGGGGCTTTTTGTTTTATTGCAGATTAATTCATTTTATAAGGAGAAATCAAATAAAATTCAGGAATATTGACACGGAATTTACGGCCATCAACAATTCTTTTCATTTCATAGGATCCTTTCATACTTCCCATATCGGTTTTTAGATTACACCCTGATACGTATTCGTGATTGTCGCCAGGTTCGATAATTGGTTGTAGACCAACCACACCCTCGCCCTTTACCTCTCTTTTAGTACCGTTTGAATCAAAAATATGCCAATGACGATTTAGTAACTGAACACTATATTCTGTCATATTTTCAATATTAACCCTGTAAGCAAACATAAAATGTTCATTTGCAGGATTAGAATATTCGGGTTGGTAAATGGTTTCTACCGATATTTTTACCCCATCAGTAATCTTGGTCACCATAGTTGTTGGTTTTAATTGAAGGCAATATAAAAATAAACCCAATAATCAGGCCATTTCTGTTTGGAATCGTTCATTAATTTCATGAAGAACCTCATAAATGTGATCGACATTTTCAAGAGAAACCAATTTCATTCGATATTCTTTAAAGTCGGGAATACCTTTAAAATAATTGGCGTAATGTCTTCTCATTTCAAAAATACCCACTCTAGGTCCTTTCCATTCAATTGATTTATCGAGATGGGTTTTACAAACCTCCACTCTTTCAGTAATCGTAGGTTCAGGTAAGTGTTCACCTGTTTTAAAAAAGTGTTTTATTTCACGGAATATCCAGGGATAACCAATGGCTGCCCTTCCGATCATAATACCATCAACTTCATATTCCATGCGCCAATTCGCTGCTTTTTCTATGGAGTTTACATCCCCGTTGCCAAATATCGGAATTTTGATTCTTGGGTTTCTTTTGATCTCCCGGATCAATGTCCAGTCGGCTTCACCTTTATACATCTGGGCACGTGTTCGGCCGTGAATAGTTAATGCCTTAATACCAATATCCTGAAGACGTTCTGCGACTTCATAGATATTTTTTGTATTGTCGTCCCAGCCAAGACGTGTTTTTACAGTAACCGGAAGATGAGTGGCCTCAACCACCGCTTTGGTCATTTTTACCATCCTGTCAATATCCTGCAATAAACTTGCTCCAGCACCACGACAGGCCACATTTTTAACCGGGCAACCATAATTAATATCCATGAGATCCGGCTTTGCCATTGTAGCAATCCGGGTTGCTTCTGCCATGCTTTCTATATCGCTGCCAAAAATTTGTATTCCAATAGGTCGTTCATATTCGAATATATCGAGTTTTGCCCTACTTTTTGCTGCGTCGCGAATCAGACCCTCTGAAGAAATAAATTCAGTATACATCATATCCACTCCATTTTGTTTACAAACGAAACGGAATGGAGGATCACTAACATCTTCCATTGGTGCCAGCAGAAGCGGAAAATCCCCTAAATCAATATTTCCAATCTTAACAGACATTACCTATCTTTCAACTTTGTGTTATTAATATAAATTGCAAAATTACAAATAAAATACAAGCATGTTCAAATCTCCGTCAACTGAACGTAATCCTTTTGAGTCAATAATCCTTTTGCTATTACTTATTTTGGTAGGGGCTATTGTTTTTAGCATTTTGGCTATCGTTCTTAGTTACTTTATTTACGGTGCAGGGGTAATAGATAAGCTGTCGTCAGATGATCCGATCAACCTAGATATGATCAAAATGGTTCAGATTTTTTCATCCATTGGTATGTTTGTTATACCAGCCCTGATTTACGCTAAACTCCAGAACAGGGATTGGCTTGGATATCTTAAAATTATACCAGTTCCGGCTTATCTGGTTTTGCTCACCATTGTTATTATGCTTGCGGCAAGTCCTGCACTTGAATATACCACGCTTTTAAATAAGGGAATGAAACTTCCTTCTTTTCTCAAAGAAGTAGAAGCATGGATGCTGCAACAGGAGTTGAAAATGGAGTTTTTAACAAAAAAGTTTATTGTTATGAATTCTTTTTCTGCGTTACTTGTGAATTTACTTATGCTTGCGATTATTCCTGCTTTTGGGGAAGAGCTTATTTTCAGGGGGGGATTTCAGCCAATTTTCACACGATGGTTCAGAAATTATCATGTTGCTATTTGGCTGACTGCGATTATATTCAGTTCAATACATTTTCAGTTCTATGGATTTTTCCCACGAATGTTTCTAGGTGCATTGTTCGGCTATCTTTTTGTTTGGAGTGGAAGTCTGTGGCTTCCAATTCTGGGTCATTTTTTGAATAATGCGCTAGCGGTTTTTACGGCATTTTGGTATCAGCAACAGGGACTTTCAATTGATAAAATGTTTGAATCAGAACCTTCTAGTCCGGCATTAATCAGCATCAGTTTGATCATATTTATTGTATCAATCCGGTATTTTTACAGATACACACAAAAATTAATCGAAAATAAAAGCGATAGTCTGGATGGAAGCGGGTTGGGTTAAAATTTATACTTCTTCTGATTTTTTTAAATCTGAACTTGTAAAGCAGGTATTAATTGATCATGAAATAGAGACGATACTAATTAATAAACAAGGCTTTCCATACCGTATTGGGGAAGTTGAAGTTTATATACATGAGGATGATTTTCAGAACTCACTTGAAATCATAATTAAAAATGAATTATAAATGAAAACAAGAGCAATTACAGCATTTTTCTTTGTAGCGGTAATGCTTGCCTCACTTTTATTGGGTGCTTATACTTTTACTGTTTTTTTTCTGCTGCTTAGTTTATTCAGCACAGAGGAGTTTTATAAACTCGTTCGTACGGATGGTTTGAAACCCCGTAGCGTATTGGGATGGATTCTGGTAATTAGCATTTATTTACCACTCAGTTTTTATTTTCTTAATGATGCTCCGATCGTATTGTTCCTTACTTGTGTTCCAGCTTTTATTTTAATTATCATCGCTGAACTTTACAGGGATTTCAAAAATCCTTTTCATAATATTGCTTATACCATTTTTGGTGTACTGTATGCTGCACTTCCTTTTTGTTTTTTCTATGGGCTGGGTTTTATGGATGGTGATTATTCCTGGCATTTACCCCTTGCATTTCTAATCATATTATGGTCTAATGATACTGGAGCCTATTTCTTCGGAATTACTTTAGGCAAGAACAGATTATTTGAAAGGCACTCTCCTAAGAAGAGTTGGGAAGGTTTTGTCGGAGGATTGTTTTGCAGTATGCTTTCAGGGTATATTTTAAGCATTTATTTTACTGAACTGGCATTATTTCACTGGCTCATTGTTTCGGTAATTATCGTCAGTTCGGGCACATTGGGCGATCTTTCAGAGTCAATGCTTAAAAGAAGTCTTTCAACCAAGGATTCAGGATCATTTCTACCTGGTCATGGTGGCTTGCTCGATCGTTTTGACGGATTATTACTTGCTGCTCCTCTCGTATTTGTATATTTGTCTTTCGTAAAGATTTTCTGATCTTATTTATACGCCCTAGCTCTGATTAGATTGTATGGTAAATAATTGGAATGATTTTTATCAATAAAAATTATAAAAAATATTAATTGGAAAGAGAGAGTAAATCGCAGCAAGATAATTTCTCAGAGAATGAGGTAATAAAAGACCCTTCACTGAGATATATGGCTATTGGTCTTGGCCTTATAATTCTGATTATGGGTTATTTAACGTTATATGTTGATGACGTCAATTCTTTTTTTTCAGACAAAAAGGAAGATGTTGTGACAGTAATTGACGATAACAATTCTGATGTTCTTCTTGAAAACTCAAACATGACTGATGAAGAAGTTCGTGGTTCGCTGATTAAATTTATTGAAGCCTTTTACAATGATCAGAGGAAGGGCTATTTTGATCCCCCGAGTTATTTTTCACCCATTACCAGAACCTATTATAATTACCATAATCTTACTTACTCAAGACTTAAGGAAGTACATGCGAAGCGAAAGGCCGATCTTAAAAACTACGATCTTAACTGGATTGTTTCGAGCCTTGATTATGATCGAATTAACAATGAATTAATTGCAAGCTATTGGGCAAAAGTAAGTTACATTCAAGCTTCACGTAATGTTGAGGTGAGTGCTGACATTAAATTTGAATTGGCGATTAATGAAGAAGGAAAAATTATTTCCCTAAGAGAGGCTGAGATGCAAAATCTTATTGTTTCGGCGCTTGGTTCCTATTCTGACAGTATCTCTAGTGATGAAGCAGAGTACAGTCAGGTTTTGGCAGTTCCTGAAAAAGTGGTTGAACCTTCTTCAAGCGAAACAATTGAAAGCGCTGACTCTGAAGCTAGGTACGAAGGAAAACTGTATGATTTGGCTAATGTTGAGATGGCACCCGAATTTCAGGGTGGTCAAACAGCTTTAGGTAAATTTCTTGGATCCAGATTACGTTACCCAGCAGGGGCTCGTCAAAATAAAGTTCAAGGCAAGGTCTATATTGGTTTTATTGTAGAAAAAAATGGCAGTCTTACTGATTTTAGAGTCGTAAGAGGTATTGGTAGTGGATGTGATGAAGAAGCAATTCGTGTGCTCAAATCTTCACCAGTCTGGCGGCCGGGGATGGCAAATGGAAAACCCGTGAGAACATCCTATGTTCTACCAATAACCTTTAAACCTGGAAATTAATTTTCAACGGATTCTAAAACTAATTCTTGTAATAGTTCTATGGCCATGTCTAGTGTAGTTACATGTTCTACAGCTAACCTCAGAGTATTTTTAACTTCTTTCAAGTTGCTTATTCGTGGATGAGCTTGTAAAAATTCCAGAACACGACCAAATTGTGCGGTTTCAAAATAAGCAGATTGTTTGTTAGCGATAAAATAGCCCCTTAGCACGCCTTTTTTGAAACTGATTTTCTCAAACCCGATCATTTTTCCTAGATATTGCAGACGCCAGGTATTAATTAGTTCAATAACCTGTTTTGGAACCGGTCCGAATCGATCTGCAAGTCTTTGCCTGAATTCATCCAGTTCTATTTCATTCTCAATGTTTGAAAGCTCTGTATATAGATTATATCGTTCTGCGATATTGGTCACATATTCATCCGGAATTAGAACTTCCAAATCAGTATCTACATGAGTAAAAGAAATAAATGGTCTTGGTTTATCATCGTTGAAAAGATTTTTGAATTCATCCTCTTTTAATTCCTGAATGGCTTCATCCAGAATTTTATGGTACATCTCAAAGCCGATTTCTGCAATGAAGCCGCTTTGTTCAGCACCCAGTAGATTTCCGCTTCCCCGAATATCCAGATCACGCATCGCCACATTAAAACCACTTCCCAGATCAGAGAATTCTTCAATTGCGCTTAGGCGTTTTCGGGCTTCATTGGTGAGGGTTGATAAAGGCGGACTCAACAAGTAGCAGAATGCTTTTTTATTCGAGCGGCCAACACGTCCGCGCATCTGATGCAGATCGCTTAAGCCGAACATATGCGCATGATTGATCAGAATAGTATTGGCGTTCGCAATGTCTAAACCGGCTTCAATAATGGTAGTTGCGACAAGAACATCGTAATCGCCCCCTACAAATTTGAGCATTACATCTTCAAGCGCATCCCCTTCCAGTTGGCCATGAGCTATACCGATTCTTGCTTTGGGAACGAGTGTATTGATTAGTCCACCCAGCTGCATCAGATCCTGAACACGGTTATGAATAAAGAAAACCTGTCCGCCACGGTCTATTTCATATTCTACCGCTTCTTTAATTAATTTTTCATTGAATACATGTAGTTCTGTTAGTACAGGCTGTCGGTTTGGAGGAGGGGTGCTGATAATGCTCAAATCTCTGGCACCCATCAATGAAAAATGTAATGTTCTTGGAATTGGAGTGGCCGTTAATGTCAAGGTATCCACATTTGCCCTGAATTGTTTTAGCTTTTCTTTAACTCCGACACCAAATTTTTGTTCCTCATCAATAATTAAAAGTCCGAGGTCTTTAAATTTCACATCCTTACTCACAATCCGGTGGGTACCAATGATAATATCGATCTTACCTTCAGCCAACTTTTGGAGAGATTCTTTGATCTGTTTGGCTGATTTAAACCGATTGATGTAATCGATCGTACATGGAAAATCTTCCAGACGGGATTGGAATGTTTTAAAATGCTGTAAGGCCAAAATGGTAGTTGGTACTAAAATAGCTACTTGCTTGCTGTCAGTTACTGCTTTGAAGGCAGCCCGAATAGCTATTTCGGTTTTTCCAAATCCCACATCCCCGCAAACCAGTCTGTCCATAGGATGTGCTGATTCCATATCTTTTTTTACATCTGCTGTAGCTTTGACTTGGTCTGGAGTATCTTCATAAATGAATGAGGCCTCAAGTTCGGTTTGTAAATAGGTGTCTGGAGAAAATGCTGTTCCGGTCTGTGCTTTTCTAATTGCATAAAGTTTAATCAGATCCCTGGCAATATCTTTAACTTTTTTTTTAGTTGTTTTTTTCAACTTTTCCCAGGTATCGGTACCAAGCTTGTTCATTTTTGGGACTGTGCCTTCTTTCCCTGAATATTTAGAGATGCGGTTCAGAGAGTTGATGTTGACATAAAGCAGGTCATTATCGGCATAAACCAAACGGATCATTTCCTGAGACCTGCCATTAACGTCGACTTTTTCAAGTCCGGCATATTTACCGATCCCGTGATCAATATGTGTAATAAAATCGCCGGGTTTTAACTCACGAAGTTCTTTGAGGGTGATGGCTTGATTGCGTATGTAGCCTTTTTTTAACTTGTATTTATAATAACGATCAAAAATCTGATGATCGGTATAGCAGACTAGCTTTTGGGAATGATCAATAAAGCCTTCTCGTAGTGAAAGGTAAACCGGACTGAATTTTACACCTGCATTTAAATCTTCAAAAATACTGTACAAGCGCTCAATTTGTTTCGTTGAATCGGTGAAAATGATATTTTCAAGTCCGGCTTTTTCATTTTCTTTAAAATTATGGATAAGCAGGTTGAAATCTTTATTAAATGAAGGTTGAGGTTTTATTTCAAAATTAATCGTCTCATCAGCCTGGTAATAAAACTGTTTACCAAATTCCAAAATATGAAAGTCGCGAAGCTGATCAGCAAGCATTTTTTCATCTGTGAAATTAAATTTTGGATCAATCCATTGTGGGTTTTGCTGTTTGTCGTCTTTAGAAAGCGCTTTCCAATATTCTATGGCTTTTTTATAGCCGTTTTTGACAATATCGAAGGTAAACTCTACATCTTTAAACCAAATAATAGTATCATGATCGATGTATTCAAGAAGCGAAATATTATGATCAGTGAGAAATTTCGACTGCACATTGGGCACTACGGTAATGCTTTTGACTTGTTCAACAGACAACTGATCTTGAATTTCAAAGGTTCGGATACTTTCAATATAATCTGCAAAGAACTCAACCCGGTAGGGAAGATCATTTGAGAAAGAATAGATATCTACAATTCCACCTCTGACAGAAAACTGTCCCGGTTCATATACAAAATCTACCCTTTCAAAATCATATTCAATTAAAAATTCATTGATAAAATCAATGCTAAGCTTATTTCCTACAGCAATTTCAAGTGTATTTTTTTCTAGCGCGTTGCGATCAATCACTTTTTCGGCTAATGCCTCTGGGTAGGTAACGATAATTTTTCCGTATTCGGCAGAATGCTTGAGTTCATTTAACACTTCAGCCCGCTGCAGTACATTACTACTATCGACCAAAGTAAATTCAAATGATTTTCTAAAGGATGATGGGAAAAAAAGAATTTCTTTTTCAAGTAGATTTTCAAGATCGCTTAAAAAATATGCAGCTTCCTCACGTTCAGGAAGGACAAAAATCATATGTCTATGAAGCAGAAAATACAGAGCCGTAGCTAGGACAGAATCGCTTGATCCGACCAAACCCTTAAGGTGAATCCGACTCTTTTTCCCTTTATTCAGGGCTTCTGCCAGAATGGCAATTCTGGGGTCCGATTTGTACTGATTTATTATATCCCGAATATTCACACGCTGATTTTCAACGCAAATATACAGTTTGGTGCAGCAAAAATAGATTATCCCAGTAAAAGCACTTGGATCATTGGTTTGAAAAAATAATTTAATCTATATTTATTCAATTCAAATCCAGATAGCCAGAAAAATATCTTTTAAGCATAATGACTAAAATGCAGTTCTATCGATTAATATTCAATTTGCCATTGGAATTAATAATCTGGATAAGTGCTATTTTATTTTTGGCATTTACAGCTTCTGGGTCTGCACATTCGAGTTTATGTCCCTTAGATAATCTTGGTTTTAATTGGTGTCCGGGGTGCGGACTAGGTCGTTCTATTCGATATTTATTGCATGGAGAATTCAGCTTATCCTTTGAAAATCATTGGTTTGGAATACCTGCATTTATCATTCTGTTTTACAGGATCATGCAATTATTTAATATATTCCTATTAAATTTAAAATTATCAAAACACATTAACTATGGAAAATGATCCGCTTATTAACCTAAAGGGTATGGGTCTTGAGGAGTATTCTTATTTGAAACAGGTGGTTTCAGGAATGACGCCCCGTCAGACTCAAAATTTTGTGATGTTCTATGCAGATAGAAGAAAGGATGCTCAGGAAATACTTTTATTTACCTTACTCGGTTTTTTAGGTATTGCGGGTATTCAACGATTTATCACCGGAAAGATGGGAATGGGTATTCTTTATTTTCTGACAGCGGGCTTGTGTTTTATAGGTACAATAGTAGATGTAATAAACCACAAATCTCTTACCCTTGAGTTTAATCGAAAGGCGGCATATGAAAGTGCAGAACTTGTAAAAATAATGAGTAATCAGGGGGAATAAAATCCTTTATGATCTTAGAAATTTTTTAGTCTAAAAGCTCATTTCCTATTAATCTTGCTTGGTAAAAGGGAATACTGTCTTAGTTGTTTTATCATTTCAGTATTTCTACACTCAAAACTTATGGGGTATATTTGATCATGAATTTAAGAGATATTACCTCTTTTCTAGAAATGCTTGCTCCGCTAGCCTTTCAGGAAGATTATGACAATTCTGGTCTGATTGTAGGTCACCCTGACAAAGAGTTAACAGGGGCTCTTATTTCATTGGATTGTACAGAATCTGTTATTGATGAGGCAATTCACTTAGGTTTTAATCTAATAATTTCACATCATCCAATTGTTTTTAAGGGATTAAAAAGGTTTAACGGTAGAACTTATGTGGAAAGGGTTGTGATGAAGGCCATAAAGCATGATATTGCAATTTATGCCATCCACACTAATTTGGATCATGTATCAACAGGCGTTAATAAAAAAATTTGTGATAAACTTGGGATCAAGAATCCTGGGGTACTAAAACCCAGAGAAGATTCACTCCGGAAATTGGTCACTTTTTGTCCGGAGAATTTTGCTGAAGAGCTAAGAGAAACCCTGTTCAAAGCGGGTGCAGGCCATATAGGAAATTATTCGGAATGTAGTTATAATGTGATTGGCCTTGGCACTTTTAAGGCCGGCGAAGGAACTAAACCATTTGTTGGTGAGCTTGGCAAGCAACATCATGAATCAGAAATCAGAATTGAGATTATTTATCCTGTAAATCTGGAACAGAAAATTCTCGCAGCACTTATCGAGAAACATCCATATGAGGAGGTTGCTTATGATTTGTATTCTATAAACAATAGCCATCCACAAGTTGGATCTGGTATGATTGGTAATTTGGAGAGCGATTATGACGAACTGGCTTTTTTAACTTTTGTGAAGGAAAAATTAGGTGCTAAAGTGATCAGACACACTGCATTAAGATCAAAAAAAGTACGTAGAGTGGCTGTTTGTGGTGGTTCCGGAAGTTTTTTACTATCTAATGCAATAAGTGCTGGCGCGGATGTTTTGATAAGCGCCGACTTTAAATACCATGAGTTTTTTGATGCGGAAAGTAAACTTATTATTGCGGATGTCGGACATTTTGAAAGTGAGCAGTTTACGCAGGAATTATTGTTGGAATTAATTACAGAAAAATTTAGTAACTTTGCCCTCCGTTTAACAACACAGAATACAAACCCAATAAATTATTTGATTTAATGGAACAATCAGTAGAAGAGAAATTAAAGTCGTTATTTGAACTTCAAACCTTGCACACACAGATTGATAAGATCCGTCAGACAAGAGGTGAACTTCCGATGGAGGTGGCCGACCTTGAAGATGAGGTTGCAGGTTTAGAAACCCGTATACAAAAAATCAAATCAGTTCTTGACGATTTGGAAGATTCAATTGTAACCCGCAAAAATCTGATAAAGGATTCGTTAGCAGCTACAAAAAAATACGAAACACAACTGAACGATGTAAAGAATAATCGTGAATATGATGCAATTTCGAAAGAGATTGAAATTCAAGGTTTAGAGATTCAGGTTTCAGAAAAGAAGATAAAGGAATATTCTTTCGAAATTCAAAACAAAACTGAAGTTTACGAAAATGCTTTGGCAAATATTACCGAGCGTAAAAATGATCTTGAGTTAAAGAAAGCCGAATTAGATATGATTACTGCTGAAACTGAGAAAGATGAAGCAGTTATTCTTGTTAAGGCCAAGGAAGCTGAGAAGCATATTGAGGATCGTTTATTAGTTGCTTACAACCGTTTAAGAAGTAATGCCAAGAACGGCCTTGCTGTGGTAAGTATACAGCGCGATTCGTGCTCAGGTTGTTTTAATCAAATTCCACCTCAAAGACAACTCGATATTCGCCAGCGTAAGCGTATCATCGTGTGTGAGCATTGCGGACGCATACTCGTTGATGAGGGATTTGCTTTAGAAGAAAGTCCGGTAGCTTAATATACCCTTAGAAATTAGAAAAAGCGATTTGTTTTACAGATCGCTTTTTTTTTGCCTTTATTTTAATTTGTAAAAGCGGTCGAGAATTTATCAGTTTAATTCAAGCTACTTTATCAATTTCAATAATAATAAGATTGAATAGAAAGCTGAACTTTAGAATAAAACATAAAAGGATTAAAATTCATAAACCATAGAATTAATATTCATACCTGATCCGACGGAAGCGAATACTACCCGGTCACCCTTTTTTATCTGATGTTCCTGTAATTTATCTTTTAAAATCATATCCAGCAGGGTTGGCACGGTAGCTACTGAGCTATTACCGAATTTAGATATGGTCATGGGCATAACACCCGTTGGAGTTTCTCTTATTCCGAATAGTTTAAAAAGCCTTTTGAGGATTGCTTCATCCATTTTACCATTGGCCTGATGAACCAGCACTTTTTTCACATCATCAATGCCTGTTCCCGATTTATCCATTGTTTGTTTAATTACCAGAGGTACATTAGTAAGGGCATATTCATAAATCTTTCTACCATCCATTTTGATAAACTGATCATCGGAAACTAGATCTGGATTACTGGATTTACCTGAATATAGATAATAGGCTTCATCAAATGTGTGAGTTTGCGTTTTATGTGCCAAGATACCCGCTTTTGTTCCTTCCCTTCCTTCTAAGATTGTTGCTCCGGCACCATCTGCATAAATCATGCTGTCACGATCGTGTGGATCGGTTACTCTTGAAAGGGTTTCTGTCCCGATGATCAGAACTCTTTTTGCGTCTCCTGAACGGATATAATAATCTGCTTGAATCATCCCCTGCAACCAACCCGGGCAACCAAAGGGAAGGTCATATGCCACGCAGTCGGAATTTTTGATTCCCAATTTATGTTTAATTCTTGATGCAAGTGTTGGCAAAACATCGACTCTTGTGCTACCTAGAGCAATGTCTCCAAAATTATGTGCAACGATTATATAATCAAGTGTTTCAGGGTCAGTGCCTGAACTTTCGATTGCATTGGAAGCTGCAAAATAACCCAGATCAGATGCCACGTGTTCATTATCGGCATAGCGACGTTCCTCAATTTCTGTAATTTCCTGAAACTTTTGTATGACTTCCTGATTTTCCCTTAAAATGGGTTCCCCGTTCTTTTCGTAAAAGCGGTGTTCTGAAAAGTCTTTATTTGATATAATGTTATTAGGGATGAAACTTCCAGTCCCGATAATAACAGACTTAATATTAGTGCTCATTAAAAGAAATTATACTGAATACTATATTGGTTTAGCGTATTAAAGGTACGTATTCTTTTTAAAAAAAGAATTCAATAAAGTATAGTGAGCGGTTTGATTTTAAGCAGACTAAAAACGCTAAAATTAAATGTTTACAGAATTCTGCCACCACAAACATTTAATTTTAAAGTTGCTCAATAATCATTTGCGGCAGCCGGTCCAAGATTAAACAGCTAGTACTATCAATATGATTATATTTCTTACTCTTAGTTTTTTATTGTCTAAGCTCTAAAAACAGTTTTAAAGCGCCGTTTTCTAATATAAACTTTTCTATTCCCTCTTTTTTTCAGTATAATAATTAATTAAAACCTATTCTGAATGGTTATATGAGTATTCCTCTTTCCTTTAAATAACTGTTTTTTAAAGGTCTTTTTTGGTTCAATAGGGTTTTTTGATTCAAAAAAAGCATTGTCACAAAATTGTAAAATAACCTAGATTATGTATATTTACACCTTTAACATTATTTGCGAGTAATTTATGTTGATTTTATTTTTTTAATAAAAAAATGCCAATGATTCAACAAAATACTGATAGCATTATTGAAGAGAACGAACCGATTAATTCCGTTTCTGTACAGAAAGGGCTTAATAGTTTCAATTTTAAAGTCAGAAAGATTCAATGTGATTTAAACCTTTTGGTCACTTCGGTAAATGGTAAGCCTATAAATAATGCATTAATAAGTCTCGATTCTGCTGGTTTAACAGCTGTTTCTGATGAACATGGAAGGGTAACTATGAAAGCACTCCCTGCAGGAAGATTTGCTTTAGACGTTATTTCTTGTGGATTTATTGCTAAGACAATGCTAGTTTCTATAGATAGATCTGGTTCTCAGGAACTATGCGTTTTGTTAACCAGTAATATTGGATAGAGGGGATTTGTTTTCTATCCCTCCAATAAAAACACATAAAGTTCTTTTGGACCGTGTGCTCCAAGAACCAAAGTTTTTTCAATATCAGCGGTCCGGCTCGGACCAGTAACATTAGAAATCATACTAGGTAGGTTTTCAGGGTACTTTTCTTTAAGCATTTTAAATCCATCTTTAAGATCTAGAACCAGTTGAGAAGTGTAGGCAATTACAATATGAACATGAGGGTAGATACTTAATCTTCTTCCTGCAGCATTTCCGTTAGAAACCATGACACTTCCATTTCTGGCAATGAGTGATTCACATTCCGTAATCCCTACATCAGCGTTTAAAAAATCAGTATCAGTACTGTAGAACGGGAATTCATAATTGCTTAAAAGTTTTTGCAGTTTTGGTTCCCAGCAGTAAATCTTTCGCCATTTTTTTTCTTCTGCAAGGTGCAAAAGGTTTTCAAAAAGCTCAATTTCGTTTTCGCAGAACACAAAATTTCCTGAAACTGCGCTAAGTTGTTCAGCAAACATGGCATCTAGGTGCCCATTAAACTCTTCATAAATAGCGGCTTCTTCTAAATTTGGAAACGGATTATCACGTTTTTCAAGAAGTGCCTTTCGGATCTTCTTGAGTATCTTTTCTTTAGAAGTTGTCTCTTTCATCAACAACAGGTTTTAAAAAAGAAGAATAAGATATTGGATTTCACTCTTCTGGAATAAGGCTTTATAAATTTGATAATTTAATCTTGTGACGACCTGTTTTCAGGAAGATCCATGTTGTGATCTGCCATACCTTCATGATCAAGATTTTCTTTTGGCTGTTCAGAGGGAGCTTCAGGGTTAGTTCCATTTACGAACTCATCATAAGTTGTTCGGTTATCAAATGGACGTTTACCCAAGATTTCTTCAAGATCTGACTGGAACAAGATTTCTTTTTCTAGTAATTTTTCAGCCAGCTTCTCTAATCCCTCACGTTTATCGGTTAATAATTGTTTGGTTCTCTGATATGCTCTGTCAATCTGATTTCTTACCTCGATATCGATAATTTCAGAAGTCTTTTCTGAATAGGGTTTATTGAACTGGTACTCGCCCTGAGTATCGTTAAAAGATACATTGCCAACCTTATCATTCATACCATAAATAGTTACCATGGCATAAGACAGTTTGGTAATACGTTCCAAGTCGTTTTGTGCACCTGTTGATATTTTATTAAACACAATATCCTCAGCAACACGTCCACCCAGTGTCATACACATTCCATCTAATAATTGTTCGGTAGTATACAAAAATTGCTCCTTCGGAAGATACTGTGCATATCCAAGGGCTGCAACTCCTCTGGGTACGATTGAAACCTTAACCAATGGATCGGCATGTTCAAGGAACCAGCCTGCAATAGCATGTCCGGCTTCATGATAGGCAACAATACGTTTCTCTTCGGGAGATATTATTTTATTCTTTTTCTCTAGTCCGCCGATTACACGATCTACTGCGTCCTGAAAATCCTGCATATCTACCGCCTCTTTGTTCCTTCTCGCTGCGATCAAAGCTGCCTCATTACACACATTTGCTATCTCTGCTCCTGCAAACCCAGGGGTCTGTGCTGATAATTTTTTGGCATCAACACCTTTAGCAAGTTTCAATGGTTTCAGGTGTACTTTGAAGATTTGCTCACGCCCCACCAAATCTGGTTTATCAATAGAGATCTGACGGTCAAAACGTCCAGGACGTAATAATGCGGTATCCAAAACATCAGGTCTGTTAGTTGCAGCAAGAATAATAATTCCGCTATCCGTACCGAAACCATCCATTTCAACCAATAGCTGATTCAGGGTGTTTTCGCGTTCATCATTTCCACCAACAATATTATTTTTTCCTCGGGCACGACCAATAGCGTCGATTTCGTCAATAAATATGATACAAGGAGCCTTCTCTTTTGCTTGTTTGAACAAATCACGTACTCTTGAAGCACCAACTCCGACAAACATTTCAACAAAATCTGAACCCGAAAGTGAGAAAAATGGAACCTGAGCTTCCCCTGCAACAGCCTTAGCCATCAGGGTTTTACCGGTACCCGGGGCACCGATCAGTAATGCTCCTTTAGGAATTTTACCTCCCAGATTTGTATATTTCTTTGGATTTTTAAGGAAATCAACGATTTCCATCACCTCTTGTTTAGCTTCTTCTAATCCTGCAACATCATTAAAAGTAATGGTTACCTGAGATTCTTTATCAAAAAGTGTTGCCTTAGATTTGCCGATGTTAAAAATCTGACCACCTGCACCACCACCTGCACCGCCACCCATTCTTTTCATAATGAATATCCAAAATCCCACCAATAGAAGCACTGGCAGAATAAATGACATGAACCAACCTGCCCATGGACTTTCTCTTGATTCTGAAATGATAGGTGTACGCTGATTTATTGGAAGATCCTTCTCGGCTGCTACTATCTTAGACTCAAAACTTTCATAGGTAGCTTGAGTGAAAATATATTGCGGTCCGTTTGTAGTCGCATTGAAGCTACTCTTATTACGGACTTCATCATATTTTTTCTGATCTAAACGATCTTTTTTGATATATACATCAACATTATAAAGATCACCATTTTTGTATGCGACCAACTTTTCAACATCGCCAGGCTTGAGCATTTCATTCTCAAATTTCTGGTAATTAATAAGTTTAGCATTATTTCCACTGAATATATACTGAACCACAAATAGGCCCACAATAATTACAGCATAAAGCCACATAATGTTGAACTTAGGTGCTTTAGGAACGATTTTCTTGCCTGGAATCTTTTTTATTGGAGATTTTTTATCCGTTTTACTATCTTTCATTTTTGTATTTTTATATTGGCATTTTGGCACTTAAAATATTGAATTTCAGGCACTTTTAAATGATTTTATTTCTGCATCACCCCAAAGATCTTCTATTCCGTAAAATTCTCTTTTGTCTGTTTTGAAAATATGAACTACGACATCAATATAATCAAGAATTATCCATTCAGACTGTTGTAAACCTTCTTTTCTCCAGGGCTCGAGTTTTAATGCCTTGAATACTTCATCCTCTACACTTTGTGCAATAGCATTTACCTGTGTTGAAGATTCTGCATGGCATATAACAAAGTAATCGGCAACTGAACTTTTGATGTTTCTCAAATCGAGCCTGACTATTTCATTCCCCTTTTTTTCTTGTATTCCATAAACAACGAGTTCTGAAATTGAAGTGGATTCTTGTATAGTTTTATTTTTTACCATTAAAAAAATTAGTTTTGTTAAATCATTTTAACGCATCTTAATTGCAAAATAATACTTTTTCGGGACTATTTATTGGTCGGAATCTAATTACTCTAAAAGAGGTTGACTCAACAAATACCTTTCTTAAGGATGCTTTGTCAAAATCTACGCCATTATTGGATGGTTCTGTTATAATGGCAGACAGGCAGCTTGCCGGTCGTGGGCAGTCAGGTAATTCTTGGATCAGTGAGGCAGGAAAAAATCTGACTTTCAGTGTATTATTAAACCCTGTTTTTCTGGCAATCGAAAGGCAATTTGACTTGAATATGGCCGTGAGTCTTGCTTTGAACGATTTTTTTAATAAATACAAAATACAGGCCGCAACTATAAAATGGCCTAATGACAGTTATATTAACAATAAAAAAGTAGCTGGTATATTGATTGAAAATATCTTACAGGGTAATAAGATCAAACATGCCATAATTGGTATTGGTCTTAATGTAAATCAGGATAATTTCCCAACTAATTTAAAGAATGTAACTTCTTTGAAACAAGCTTTACATCAGGATTACAACTTAATGCAAATATTAGGCGAAATTTGTGCCTTTATTGAGGCCAGATATTTGCAGTTGAAAGCTGGAAATATAGTTAGACTTAGAGATGAGTACCTTGCTAAACTATACCTAAAAGATGAAAGCGCCGTTTTTAGGTTTAATAATGAAATACAAACTGCAGTAATCAGGGATATAACAGCTAGCGGACAATTGGTTCTTGAAACTAGCTCAGGATTACAATATTTCAATAATAAGGAGATTGAGTTTATAATTTAAAAGGATATGAAAAGATTTTTGGGTCTAATTTTTATGTTTTTTGTTGTTTCAACGCAGGCACAGTTCCCAGATCCTAATGCTAAGATTTATGATCCTGTAAAATGGAGTTTCTCATCTGAGAAATTGAACGATAATGAGCACAATCTGATTATTACTGCCAAAATTGAAAAAGGATGGCATGTTTATTCCCAATTTATTGATGATGGCGGACCGATTCCAACATCTTTCAAGTTTAAACCTTCCAAGGATTATCAATTAGTAGATAAGGTTACTGAAAGTCCGAAAGCGGTCGGTGCGTTCGATAAGAATTTCAATATGCAAATAGCCTGGCATAAAGATCAGGTTGTATTTAAACAGAAGATTTCCTTGCTTGTTCCAAAAACAACTATTGCGGGTACGCTTGAATTTATGGTATGCAATGATGAGCGTTGTTTACCACCTGCGGAAGTAGATTTTACTATTTTAGTCCAGCCCGGTTCTGCCCAAGCCGAAATGACAGTTCCTGAAGCAGACAGCACTTCATCAATTCTTTTATCTGACTCGGCTGCATCTGCAAGCTTGTTACCAGCAAGTGCAGTCACAATCCAGTCTGATACCAAACCTTCAAGTGGGTCATTATGGGCTATTTTTATAGCGGGGTTTATCGGCGGACTAGCAGCATTTTTTATGCCATGCATTTATCCGATGATTCCGCTGACGGTCTCATTTTTTACCAAGAAATCTGGTTCCAGAGCTAAGGGAATTCAAAGCGCAATAATTTATGGTCTTTCGATCATTGTGATTTATGTTGCCCTGGGTTTGCTCATCACATTAATTTTCGGAGCTTCTGCCTTGAATGAAGCTGCGAGCAGTGCAACTTTTAATTTATTATTCTTTACTATCCTAATCATTTTTGGAATCTCATTTCTTGGAGCTTTTGAAATCACACTTCCTTCTTCTTTGGTCAATAAGATGGATGAAAAATCAAATCAAAATGGATTTGTCGGGCTTTTCTTTATGGCTTTTACGCTAGCACTGGTTTCTTTTTCATGTACCGGCCCAATCATAGGAACGTTATTGGTTGATGCAGTTTCTAAAGGATCTTATTTAGGTCCGGCGACAGGTATGCTCGGATTCTCATCCGCTTTAGCCATACCTTTTACACTTTTTGCAATATTTCCATCCTGGCTAAAAGAAATGCCCAAATCCGGAGGCTGGCTTAATACCGTTAAGGTTTCATTGGGTTTTCTTGAGATTGCACTTGCATTTAAATTTTTATCCAATGTAGATCTGGCTTATCATTGGGGTATTTTGAACCGGGATGTTTTCCTGATTATCTGGATCGTTGTTTTTGGACTTTGGGCATTTTACCTACTTGGGAAAATCCGTTTATCACATGACAGTGAACTAAATTTTCTTTCGCTACCAAGGCTATTTTTCTCAATGTTCATCCTTGGTTTTACTTTATACATGGTTCCTGGGTTATGGGGGGCACCACTTAAGGCAATAAGTGCATGGCTTCCGCCTCAGGTAACCCAGGAATTTGATTTGTATTCAAACAGTAGTAGTAGTGTGCCATTAGCAGCCGGAACATCAGAAAAAAAATATGCCGGACTATTTCATGCACCTCACGGACTTGATGCATTTTATGATTATGAAGAGGGGCTTGCTTATGCTAAAAGTGTAAATAAACCCGTTCTAATAGATTTTACGGGATGGAGCTGTACCAACTGTCGTAAAATGGAGGCCAGTGTATGGCCTGACAAGGAGGTAATTCGTAGGCTTAAGGAGGATTATGTTTTAATATCTTTGTATGTGGATGATAAAACAGAACTTAAAGATGACGAAAAGTATATTTCAAGCTTCAGTGGTAAAAAAGTAAATACAATCGGACAAAAGTGGAGCGATTTTCAGGCCTCCAAGTTTGGCACCAATTCACAGCCTTATTATATTATTACTGATCATGATGGTAAGATAATGGTTCCGCCACAGGCGTACAATTTGGATATCAGCAATTACGTTAGTTTCTTAGACAAGGGTAAAATCGCTTTCGGGCAAAAATGATGATTAATAAAACGAACATAAAAAATATTGGAGTATTTACTTCAGGAGGTGATTCACCCGGTATGAATGCAGCGATTCGTGCTGTAGTGCGTACCGGTTTATATTATGACCTTGATGTAACCGGGATCTACCGTGGTTATGATGGGATGATTAGCGGCGACTTCCAATTGATGGAGCGCAAATCGGTTGCAAATATTATACAGCGTGGCGGGACAATTTTGAAGACTGCCAGAAGTGAAGAATTTCGAACAGTAGAGGGTAGAAAAAAAGCCTATGAGCAATTAATTAAACATAATGTTGATGCGATTGTTGCGATTGGAGGCGATGGTACCTTTACCGGAGCCAATATATTTTATGATGAATATAAAGTGCCAGTAATCGGACTTCCAGGGACAATTGATAATGACTTAATTGGAACAGATTTTACCATCGGCTACGATACTGCAATTAATACAGTAATTGATGCGGTTGACAAAATCCGTGATACTGCAGAGTCGCATGATCGTTTGTTTATTGTGGAAGTTATGGGTCGTGATTCGGGTTTAATAGCCCTTAGGAGTGGTATTGGTACCGGAGCAGAAGCTATTTTGATCCCCGAAACGAAAACAGATATTCGTGCATTGATTAATCGTTTGGAAACTAGCAGGAAAGATAAATCTTCCAAAATAATAATTGTTGCTGAAGGTGATGATGCAGGAGGCGCATTCGAAATAGCTAAAGTAGTTAAAGATAAATTTCCAGGCATAGATACCAGAGTTTCTATTCTTGGTCATATCCAAAGGGGTGGTGCTCCATCCTGTATGGATAGGGTATTAGCCAGTAGACTAGGCGTAGCGGCAGTTGAATCTTTAATGGTTGGAAGAAATAGGGAAATGATTGGGGTTGTAAATGGTCAGATTCATTTCACACCATTTAGTAACGCCATAAAACATAATCCTGAGGTGAATCCTGAACTTTTAAAAATTGTAGAAATACTCTCCCTTTAAAATTTAACTTGGTTATTATGAAAAATTCAGGTTTTTTCTTTTTGGTCATCATAACCTTTCTGACAGCTTGTGGCGGACAGGGAAAGAAGAATGAAACTGAAAATAACTTAGCAGTAGATATATCACTAAAACTTGAAGTAATAACCGAAGGATTGCACTCTCCTGTTGCCGCAGCTTTTAGTCCGGGAGGTTTAATGCTGGTATGTGAGCAAACCGGACAAATTAGGGTGATTGAAAACAATAAACTAATTGAACAAGCTTTTCTGAATTTGGAAAGTAAGCTTGTTAAAATGAGCGGAGCTTATGATGAACGAGGTTTACTGGGTATTGCCCTTCATCCGGACTATGCAAACAATAAAAAATTCTATGTCTATTACAGCGCCCCTTCTACCGAAAAGGGGCTTGATCATCAGTCTGTAATTGCTGAATATAAGGTTTCAACAGATCCAAGAATTGCCGATGCGGCTAGTGAAAGAATAGTATTAAGGATTCAGCAGCCAGAGAGTAACCATAATGGAGGAGACCTAAAGTTTGGACCAGATGGTTATTTATATATTGGAGTTGGGGATGGTGGTGGTGCAGGAGACCGGCACGGAGAAGCAGGTAACGGACAAGATCTGAACACTCTTCTAGGCAAAATCTTGAGAATTGATGTCAATACCGATCAAAATTATGTCGTTCCGAATGATAATCCTTTTGTAGGAAAGGTAGAAAAGCCTGAAATTTGGGCCTATGGTTTACGCAATCCATGGCGATTTTCTTTCGACAAAAACTCCGGGCAACTTTTTGTTGCGGATGTTGGTCAAAATAAATTTGAGGAGGTAAATATCATCGAAAAAGGTGGTAACTATGGCTGGAGAATCATGGAAGCAGGTCATTGTTTTGATCCGGAAGAGAACTGTAAAACCGAAGGCTTGATTTTACCCATTTCTGAATATGAACACGAAGAAGGGATTAGTATTACAGGAGGATTTATGTATCGTGGGAAAGAATTGGCCAAATTCGCAGATAAATACATTTTTGCCGACTGGACTGGTCCTATGTTTTACCTTGAAAAGAAGGGCGAATCCTGGATACGCGGAACGGTTAGTCTTGCAGCTAAACCATCAGGAGATTTGAAAATACTTAGTTTTGCCCAGGATAACGGTGGAGAGCTTTATGTACTTACAAATCAAGAGGTTGGTCCGAAGAATACAAAAGGAGCTATTTATAAACTGATAAATCCCTGATGGAAACTATTAAAAATCATTTTATTGAAGCAAAGCAAATTCTTGACAGCTTTATTTCAGACCCTCAGAATTTCATCAATATTGAAAAAGCAGGTGAAATTCTTGTAGATTCAATTAAAGGTGGTAGCAAGGTGATTTCATGTGGAAATGGAGGATCCATGAGTGATGCCATGCATTTTGCTGAAGAGCTTTCTGGAAGGTACCGTAATGATAGGCCAGCTTATGCTGCTATTGCTATTTCTGACCCTAGCCATTTGTCATGTGTAGCCAACGATTACGGATATGACTTTGTTTTTTCACGGATGATCGAAGCCATTGGTTATCAAGGAGATGTACTCTTTGCTATCAGCACCAGCGGAAACTCTAAGAATATTTTAAAAGCGATTGAAGCGGCCCGAATCAAGGGAATGAAGGTAATTGGTTTGACTGGTAAAGACGGTGGTAAAATGGCAGGTATGTGTGATGTTGAAATCCGTGCTCCCCGTTCAGAATATGCCGACAGGGCACAGGAGATTCATATCAAGGTGATACATTCGTTGATTGATTACGTAGAGTCCCGAATCAAGTCCGGGATGACAATCAAGTCCGGGATGACATGATTGTTCCACTGTCACGCCAGATCAAGTCCGGGATGACA
>Ga0164293_10000663_pt1 | contig 27934 bp, 14 predicted proteins | sample GEODES118metaG_FD_111487 | JGI IMG/M metagenome (GOLD analysis project Ga0164293, IMG submission 111487) | Eutrophic lake water microbial communities from Lake Mendota, Wisconsin, USA - GEODES118 metaG | ecosystem: Environmental > Aquatic > Freshwater > Lake | place: USA: Lake Mendota...
CACCACGATCATCGCCAGCAGCAGCAGCGACACGGTCACGGTGAATTCAGACGGGATGGCCGATGGCACCATCCTGGATATCAATGGCAGCGGCACCTACTCGGTGAGCAACCTGGAGGCCAATACCAACGCCGCGGATACCACCGGAACGGTGAGCCTCTCCTACGGAGATGTGACTGGCAATGCGGCGACCATCACGACCGGAAGCGGCGCCACCACGGTGAGCGGCTCTACCGCCGCTGACACCCTAACGATCGATGCCGCTGTCCTGGCAAGCGACACCACCCTCACCCAGAGCGGGGCAGCCCGACAAGTGGTGACCAATCTGGTCGGTGACATCAACGCCAGCAGCCTCACCGGAAACCTCACGGTGTCAACGGGCGATAACGCTGACGACAACACCATCACAATCACTTCTGGTAGCGCTAACACCACGATCACCGCCAATAGTCAGGATGATTCGGTTATTGTCAATGCCGATACGATGGCTGACAATCGCACCCTGGATCTCAATGGCGCCACAACGTTCTTTGTAAGCAATATTGAGGGCAACACAAACGCAACTGATACCACTGGTGCCGTCAGCCTGGTCTATGGCGATGTGACCGACAACGCCGCTTCAATCACCACAGGCAGCGGCGCTATAACAGTCAGCGGTACCACGGCGACAGACACACTCACGATCAATGCCACGGTTCTCGATGAAGATACGCTTCTCACCCAGGGTGGCACTGCTCAGCAGGTAGTGAATAACATTGTGGGCAATATCAATGCCGCCAGCCTGACGGGAACACTGACCGTGACCACTGGTGATAGCACTGAAGATGACGAGATCAGTATCACCACAGGCTCAGCTGACACCCATATTTCCGCTGATGGCAGTGATGACACCGTGATGGTTGATGCCGATGTGATGCTCGATAACAAGACTCTCGAACTCAATGGCAGTGCCAGCTTCTCGGTGACAAACCTTGAGGCCAATGCCGATGCTGCTGGTAGCAGCGACACGGTGAACTTGGCATATCAAAATGTCTCCGATGATGCCGCTTCCATTATTACCGGTAGCGCTTCTATCTCCGTCAGTGGTAGCGATGATAGTGATACGCTCACGATCAATGCGGCTCTTCTCCAGCAGAACGCAACTTTCACCGGCAGCGGTGAAGCCAACCAGGTAGTCAATCAACTGGTGGGTAACATTTCCGCCAATGAACTCACCGGTACGCTTAAGGTCACCACCGGAAATGCCGACGATAACAGTATTTCGATCAATACGGGTTTCGCCGATACAAACATCTCCGCTTCTGGCCTGGGTGACACCATCCAGGTGGAAGCTGATGTCATGCTTGATAACACCAGCCTCGATCTCAGTGGCAGTGCGATCTACGAGGTGAATGATCTCGAAGCCAATGTTGATGCATCAGCCTCCAGCGGAAGCTTGCTTATCTCCTACAGTAATAACACCGACGATTCATCCACTCTTGTGGTCGGTAGCGGAACGGTCGGGATTGAAGGTGGTGATACCAGTGACAGCGTAACCGTGACTGGCCTGGGGACTGATCTTCAGACATTCACTGCTCTCGATTCCCTTTCCAACTTCTCGGTGACTGCTGGTAGCGGTAATCAGACCATCACAGGTTCACGCACCGGTAACGATTCGATTGATGGTGGTGCAGGTAGTGGCGATACCCTCAGTTACTTCGGTGGATCTGCCGTCGAAACAACCATCACCGGTTACCTCCATTATTCAGGCCTCAGCAGCGGCCAGGGAGATGACTCGTTTACCTCGATGGAAGTGCTTGTGGGCTCCGGTAATACCGATCGCTTGCAAGGCGTGACGCTCGAGGGAGTAGACGAAACCTTCACTCTTAGTGGGGTGAACTCCGGTTCAGCTTCCTCGACAGAGACAGGCGACAGCTTCCTGTTCAGTTCCTACGAGCAGCTGGTACTCAATGGTGGCAATGATGCACTAAGGCTCACCGGTAGTGCGAGCCTTTCCAGCATTGCCGATGGTGGTGAAGGAGCTGACCTTCTCGACTATTCCAGTTACACCGTCTCTGGTGTCTCTGTAGAACTGTCTTCCAATATCGCCACTGCCATCACTGGGAATCTGGTTGGTGAGCAGGGCGACAGTAGCTTTGAGAATGTGGATGGCTCTGCGTTTGCTGATGACATCGTCGGCGATGATGCAGGGAATATCCTCCGCGGTTTTACAGGCAGCGACCTCCTCGTTGGGATGGATGGCGATGACACCATCGATGGCGGTGATGGAACCAGTGGTGCTGATGGTTCTGATGTGATTGTTGCTGGTGATGGTTCTGACCTCATCCTTGCCTCAGATGGCAATGACTTCATCAGTGGCGGTGGATATGTGTTTGAGGCTTCTGGCTCTGTACTCTCGATTCAAGTGACTGCTGACGACTACGTCGATACCCTTAGTTATGCCGATGAGAATGAGGGCCTGGATATTTCGCTCACTGGTGTTGATCGGGGTACTGTGAAGGCCGATGCGGGATCTTCGGTCAGCATCAGTTCCTTCACGAGCACGATTACGGATAAGCAACGTATCTCCGTTCCGACCAATCAGGTCTCCACCGACTGGACCCAGATCTATGGCGATATCCAGAGTCTGATACTGAGTGGTAAGAACGACATCATTCGCTTTGATTCTGGTGATATCAATACTGGTTCCATTGATGCTGGCGGTGGAAATCTGGATACTCTTGATTACTCAAGTTTTGGAAGCTCCACTGCGGTTTTTGTGAACCTCAGTGATTCCGAGTTCTCCTTTGATTTTGATGCCAACGGCAAGATTGATTCTTCGGTGCATGAGGTCACTCTGAACAAGGCCTATTCAGCTACCAATATCGGCACTGCTAACGGTGGAGCTAATGCTGTAGCCAACTTCGAGGTTGTGATTGGTGGAGGCGGCGAAGATGCCATTGTCGGCAATAATTCTGACAACCTACTGGTGGGCAATGCTGGCGATGATCGCATCGCCGGTGGTGCTGGTAATGACACCATTTACGGCGGTGAGGGTGATGACTTCATAATTCCTGGAGCTGGTGTAGACATCGTGGAGGCTGGGGCTGGCTATAACACAATCTTGATCACAACCCAGGACATGGCCGAGGATCAGATCAATACCCTCAATCCGGACGGTATCAATACACTCAAGCTTGAAGGGGATGCCACCCAGACCAGTGCCATCACGGTGCCAACCAGCTACTGGAACCCTGGCAGCCAGGGCATCGCTTTGCTCGATGGTGGTGATCCTGTTCGCACTGGCACAGGCTCTGCTGCCGTGATCACCTATGACACGATCTACGGCACCGTTATAGACGATGTATTTGAGTTGGCTGGCACAGCTCTAAAGAACATCGAATCCATCGACCTTGGAACCGGTGATGACTACATCGGAACGGCCGCAAGCACTAAGGGAATCAAGGTCACGTATGACGGCAATTTGGGAACTGACACTGTCACTCTTAATCTCACTTTCGACCAGTTTGCCAAGCTCAACCAGAGCGGTCTTTATGTGTCTGATGTGCAGAACTACCTGGAGGCCGTAACCGGTAAGACCTTCAGCAGTTCCCAGGCTGATTTCTCCGCCACAGGTTTTGAGGGTGCAGAAGTCGCAGTGATCACCCCGGCAATGTTTAATGCACTCCTGGGAGATCCTGCCGCTCTCACGTACAATACCGCCTACGGCGTTCGCAACAGCGACCTTACCGGTGGTGACGACATCAACCTTTCGACTACAGTTCTCACCACTTCCACCGCCACTGCTCTTTCCACCGGCGACATCTCTTCTGCCTTCGTTCAGGCGAGTGAAGTGAAGGGTAGTGATTCCTTCAATGTCACCACTGGCGGATCCATCTCCGGAATCAGTAGTGCCGACCAAGATGCCTCTGCCCTTGCTCGCACGGTGGACGATCGGACCGAAACGGTGCTTTCTGCATACGCCCTTGGCACCGATCGCAGCAGTTTCACCGCTGCCGACGACCTCACCCTCACACTCTCCGGCCGCGTCGAAGCCGATACGGTCGCGGAATCCGGTGCGTTCGTGGCTAAAGCCAGCGGCACGGTGGAAACTGCCGGCAGCCGTGACAGCAGCATTGAAGCTGCAGACGTCCTCAGCCTCACCATCAGTGCCTCCGCCAGCCAGTCCGTGGCGGCCACCAACACCGAGGGTGTTGCGAGCGCAGGTCTGGCCAGCCGTACCTACGGCATCGATGATGCTGACCTCACGGATGCCAGTGACGACAGCGTTCAGGCCGGCACAGACCTCAGCCTGAGCTCCACCGCCAGCAGCACCAATACGGTTTCCGCCCAGACCGTAGGCAATGAATCCCTGGGCACGATCACCCTGGTGGACCCCGGAACCAGAACCGATCTCTTCACCATTCCCCTCATCGGAGCAGCCTTCCCACTGATCAATGGCGATCGGGTGCGCTTCTCCGGTTCCAACGGCAGCGTCCAGGCCGATCGCGATTACTACGTCTTCAATGTGGTCCAACGGCTCGGCCAATTCCAGCTGAGTTCGGAGCCGAACGGTGATCCGATCACCGTGGTGGCTGCAGGCAGCCTTCAGGCCTATCGACCTGCCGCCGCCACCGCCGATGCAATCAGCACGGTGACCGGTGTGGATCTCAACCGCAGTAGTGCCAGCCAGGGTGGCGTGCAGGCCGGTGAAGAGCTCACGCTCACGATCAATGCTTCCGATGCGCTCACGGCCAACGCCAGCAGCATCAATGGTGACGCCACCGCCGGTCTGCAGCGCCTCGGCAGCCTTGATGGCCTCAACCTGGCTGCCGAAGTGAGCAGCATCATCGGCATGGTGGACACGGTTTCCTTGGCTGGTTCCAACGCCACCCTCAACCTCTCCGCCAGGGATGTCGCCCGTCTGAAGGCCGCCAGCATCGATGCTGCCGCCCTGACTGAAGCCAATGTGCAGGTCTTCGGCTCCAAGGACAGCAGCACCACTACCGGTGCCGACCTTGACCTCAGCACGACAGCATCCCTGAATCTCTCCGGCACGGCCACCAGCACGGGGGGCAGCGCCGAGGCCCGTAGCGGTGCTGGTGCCGGTGCCGGCGTCACCACGCCTGGCGCCACGCTCAATGACACGGGCATGGTGCAGCCCAGTGCCGACACCTACCTCGTGGTGACCGGTATCGCCAATGGGAATCAGACGGCCGGTGCCGACCTCACCCTGCTGGCCAACGCCAACGCCATTCTCAATGCCAGCGCCAGCACCGTTTCCGGCTCTGGCAGCCTCGGCTCTCTCTGGACCTCCAACAGCGGCAACATCCTCGCCACGTTCGATCTCAACCTCGACACGACCCTCGCCACACCGAGTTTCATCGGCCCCCAGTTGCTGGCCGAAGGGCAGCTTGTGCAGCTCGACGGAGCTGCTGCCGGTGCCACGGGCCTCGCCGCCGACACCGATTACGCGGTCAAGCTGCTCGGTTTCGGAGCGGTGGATGCCACGGCTGACACCATCACGATGCCGACCGGTATCACCTACGCCGCCAACGACGCCATTCGCTTCCGGCTGAACAGCGCCGTTGCTCCCAACGCATCCGACAACCGTTACGGGCTTGCCCTCGGCACCACCTACTACGTGCTGAATCCCAGCGGCACCAGCTTCCAGCTTTCCGCTTCCCCCGGCGGCCTTCCGATCAACCTCTCCGCCGACAGCCTGGGCCAGGCGGATCAGTTGGTGGATGCCGATCGCTTCCAGCTGCTGATCCCGCCCACGGCTCCAGGAGGCTCCTACAGCGTGGCTTCGCTCGCAGGCGGAGCTTCCGGTGTGAGTCTCACCCTGCCTGCGGTGGCCAACGCCTTTGCCGGCAGCAGGGAGGCTGACCTCACCCTCAACGCCAGCGGCACCCTCAATCTGGCCCAGGTGAGAGGCATTTCCGGCAGCGGCTCTCTCACCAGCCTGATGGCAGGCGCGGAGACCGCTATCACTGCATACGCAGATAGCGTGATCAAGGCCCTGGCGACCAACGTCGACAGTGATGCCACTGCCAGCGCAGGCATGGTGGCCGAGGGCATCAGCGACGTGGCGATCACTGCCGGCGGCAATGGCACCGTGACCGCCACTGCTGCGATCAATGCTGTTGCCGATGCTGTCACCGTTGGGGATTCAGCTCCGCTGGACAATGCCCTGGCCACCCTCAACATCACCGCCAGCGCTCTCAGTGCCAGCAATGGATCCAACGACATCAGCATCGGTGGTATCGGTGATGTCATTGCTGACGCCAGCCTGGCGGGACGCAGCACGGCAGTAACCGCAGAGGGTGCCAGTGATGCCCTCGCCGTGCTTCAGGCCAAAGGACTTGAAGCCCTCAGCAATGATTTCAGCCTCACGATCGGTCAGCAAGGAGATATCGGTGCCTCGGCCCTGATCGGTGCCTTGAACTCCCCCCTTGTGGTGAGCGCCACCAGCGCTGCTGCAGGGGATGCCACCGCCCAGGCGGCCGCCGATGCGATCGGCATTCTCGGTAGCTACAACGCCGGTACGTTCTCCCTCACCCAGGCCGGCTCCAACCAGGGGGACATCACCTCCATCGCCAGCGCAAACCTGCAGCTGAGAGCGTTCGCCACCGATGGCGCTGCTTCTGTGGTCCTCGGGGATGTGGCGGGCACTGGCAGCAGCAGCATCACCGGCATTCAGGACATGGCCCTCAACGCCGGTGGCGACCTGAGCCGTGTCAATGCCACCGCCACCGGAGTGGCCTCCTTGCTGGCTCAGAGCGTGAACCTGGATGCCACAAGCCAGGGTTCCACCGTCACCTCAGGCCTCCTAAGCTCTGCAGGTACGGCATTGCCCGTCTCCTTCCTCGACCAGGGTTCGATCGCCGCCATCGCTAACCAGCGCTCTTTCTCCCAGGCTGTTTCCGTGGCCGGATCCTCCAGCTCCGATCTTTACAACCGCACCGTTGGCATGGCCAATGCTTATTTGAACATTGCGGGTGTCTCCATGATTTCCTCTGATGCCTTCAGCCAGCAGGAAAGTCGAGCGCAGTCGGTTGCAGGTAACGTCAACGCCTGATGATCCCTTACGAACACCTGGCTGACGATCTTCAGAGCCGCGTGATCGCCACAGCCCAGCAGCCCTTGGCGGAACTCCTGCTTCAGCGAGGCATACTCAGGGAGCTGGCTAAGGAATCCCTGCTTCAACGTCTGCGCGAGTCGGTGACCTTCAGCCCGGAGGAGGAGCCGATGGTGGTGGCGCGTCTGTGGGATGGAGTGCCTGGCGATCCTCCGGCCAGCCTCGCGGGCGACTGGATTTCATCCCTGCCGGAACTGATCCAGGGCCCTGTGCGGGATCGCTGGAATCAGATTCGCCTGCAGAAGTGGGTGGAAGATGAATTCGTCGACAGACTGGAGCCATACTTCCTGGAGCGGCGTGCAGACCTCGAACAGGTGGTGTACGGCATGATCAGACTGCGCAACCAAGGCATCGCTGAGGAGCTCTACCTGCGGCTGATCGACGACAACGCCGACTTCGGCACCCTGGCACGCGAATATTCCGCGGGCGAGGAACGATTTACCAAGGGCCTGGTGGGTCCGATGCTGATCTCCCAGCCCCACGCCACCATTCGCAAGGTGCTCGAATCCCTCACCGTGGGAGAGATCCATCCTCCCTTCCAGGTGGATCAATGGATCCTGCTGATCCAGAGCGAACATCGCCAGCCGGCCAGCCTCAGCGACGCCAACCGCGGCCAGCTGCTCAACGAGCTGTTCAACCGCGAGCTCGATGCCACTCTCGATGCCCAATTGGCCGAGATCTACCCCAATCTGCTCGGAACCACGATCACGCTTACAGCACAGCCGGAATCCTTATTGCCCGGGAGTGAGTGATGGCGGATCCCGCCCAACTGCTGGAACTGCTCAAATCGTTTCCCTTCCTGGCCGACCAGCCCGAGCCCCTGCTCCAGCAACTGGCCGGCCAGGCCCAGTTGCTGCGCTTCCGCCTCGGGCAACCGATCTGCCGCAAGGAGCAGCCGTCTGCCCACATGCTCTTCGTGCTCAAGGGCACCGCCCGTTCGGTGGTGATGGCGTCGCGGCTTGCCCGTGGGGTTACAACCCTGCAACGCCTCGACTCCGGGGCGGTGATGGGTTGGACCATTCTCAGCTCCGGCACCAACTGGGAAACCCTGATCGCCTCCACCGACCTCGTGGTGCTGGCTGTGCCCCATGCCGCCATGCGTCAGGCAATGGCGGATACACCCCAGCTGGCCCAGCGGATCAGCGGCAGCGTCAATCCCGCTGAACTCTTCGCTGTGCTCGATGCCTACCTGCGGGACTACCCCCGGGTGCTCTCGACAGAAGTGGTGGAGGCGGCGCAGAAGCTTTCCGACGGCTGTCGGGCTGTACTGCTCACGCCCGAGCAGATGCGGGCCACCACCTTCCCCCCCGACCGGCTCTGGCTCGTGGCCGGCGGCCCCCTGCCCCAGGGCACCCCCCTGCCTACCACTGCCGAGATCAGCGCCGAGCAGCCCCTGCGGGTGATCGGCGTCGACCGGGCGGCGCTCTCCACCCTGCTCGATCCGCCCGCCCTAGGCGACGTGGACGATCCGGCGGCAGCCGCCCAGTGGCAGAACCTGGTGCTCGATCGCTGGGAGGAACAGCGTCGGCGCTTCGACGAAGAAAGCGTGGAAGAGGCCGGCGACCTGCCGTTGGCCGAACCGCCGGAGCCCGCTGATGCTGAATACCAGCCGGCCGCCGCCTTCCCCTGGCACCGCGGCGTCGGGCCGCTGGAGTCGCCGATTGCGGCCTTCCGGATGCTGTGCGACCAGCTCAACCTTCCCTTCCGGCGGGAGTTACTGCGGCGGGTGTTCACCGATCAGGTGAATCGCCATGGCGAAGCCTCCCTTGCCTTGGCGGGGGCGGTGGCGGAATCCATCGGTCTGCAGACCCAGTTGCTGGAGGTGCAGGCCACCGCCATCCCGCGGCTGGAGATGCCGTTGATGGTGCGTTGGGGCAATGGTCTAGCGGTGATCTACCGCTGCCGCAACGACAAGCTGGTGGTGGGCATTCCAGCGGTGGGCAACCAGGAGCTCACGCTTGAAGAGTTGAAGGAGCAGTGGGGCGAAGAGGGGGAAGTGCTCACCCTGCGGACCAATGCGCTCACCCCGCGCCGCAAGTTCGGCTTCCGCTGGTTCCTACCGGCGCTGCAGCAGCATCGCGTGGTGTTGCTGGAGGTGCTGCTGGCCAGCTTCTTCGTGCAGCTCTTCGGCCTGGTGAATCCCCTGCTGATTCAGCAGGTGATCGATAAGGTGATCATCAATAACAGTCCCAGTGCCCTAGGGGTTCTTGGATTGTTGCTGGTGGTGTTTGCGGTGTTCGAGGGGTTGCTGCTGTGTCTGCGCACCTTCCTGTTCATCGACACCACCAACCGGATCGATCTGGCATTGGGCACCCAGATCATCGATCACCTGTTGCGATTGCCGCTCACCTATTTCGATCGTCGACCGGTGGGCGAGGTGAGCAGCCGGGTCGCTGAACTGGAAAAGATTCGCGGCTTCCTCACCGGCACCGCGTTGACCACCATCCTCGATGCGGTTTTTGCCCTGCTTTATATCATTGTGATGGTGATCTACAGCTGGGAGCTCACCCTGCTCACCCTGGCTGTGATCCCCGTTTTGGTGGCGCTCACCCTTTCGGTATCGCCGATCGTACGTGCCCAGCTGCAGAGCCGCTCGGTGGCCAATGCGCGTGCCCAGAGCCATCTGGTGGAAGTACTGAGCAGCATGATGACGGTGAAGGCCCAGAACATCGAGCTGCGCAGCCGCTGGAAATGGCAGGATCTCTATACCGACTACGTGGCGGAGGGTTTTGACAACACCCTGCTCAGCACCACTGCCAACACCTTCAGCGCCTTTCTCAACAAGCTCTCCAGCCTGCTGGTGATCTGGGGTGGTGCCGCCCTGGTGGTGAACGGCAGGCTCAGCCTCGGGGAACTGATCGCCTTCCGGATCATCGCCGGTTATGTCACCGGACCGCTGCTGCGGATGACCTCGATCTGGCAGACGGTGCAGGAAACCGCCCTCTCTCTGGAGCGGCTCAGCGATGTGATCGATCACCCCCAGGAGGCGCCGGAAGATAATGCCGGGCGCATCATCATGCCGCCGATTCAGGGGGCGATCAGCTTCCAGAACATTCAGTTCCGCTACAAGCCCTCCTCCCCGCTTCTGCTTACCGGTGTGAACCTGGAGATTCCTGCTGGCAAGTTTGTGGCAGTGGTGGGATCCAGTGGTTCCGGCAAGAGTACACTCACCAAACTCGTGGCCCGGCTCTATAACCCCGAGGCGGGTTGTGTGTTGATCGACGGCATCGACATCGGCAAAGTGGAGCTGTACTCGCTGCGCCGCCAGCTGGGCATCGTTCCCCAGGAAACCGTGCTGTTTGATGGTTCGGTGGAGGAGAACATCACTCTCACCAACCCGGAGGCCAGCAGCGAGGAGATCATTGAAGCTGCCACGATTGCTGCCGCCCACGATTTCATCATGGGTCTGCCGGCCGGCTACTCCACCCAGGTGGGAGAGCGGGGCAGCGGTCTCTCCGGTGGCCAGCGCCAGCGGATCGCCATCGCCCGCACGATCCTGCAGAAACCGCGGATGCTGATCATGGATGAGGCCACCTCTGCCCTGGATTACCAGACGGAGCGGGTGGTGAGTGAGAACCTCATGCAGGCGTTGCGGGGTTCCACGGTGCTGTTCATCACCCATCGCCTCTCCTCGATCGTGAGCGCCGACCTGATCGTCTGCATGGGCAATGGCGCGGTGCTGGAGGCGGGTACCCACGAGGAGCTGATGGCCGCCCGCGGCCCCTACTACGTGCTCTATCGCCAGCAGGGGCGCTCCTCCTCCTCCTCCCCTTCCAGCTCTGGCCCACCGCCTGCGGGGGTGGGCCTGGTGGCCCGCGTCGCCGGGGGAGCCTGATCCGCAGCGATGGCCGATTCCCGCCGCTCGATTCCCAATCCCTTCCGCCGCCGGCAGCCACCGCCGCCGGTGCCGGCGCTGCCGAGGGACGAACCCGATCCGCTGATCTCGCCCGAACCGACACCTCCGGAGAAGGGCAATACCGAGGAACAGCAGCCCCGCGGCTATCGGCGCAGGCGCACCACGCTGCCCCGCAATACCCGTGGCTGGAGCCGGGCAATCGTCTGGAGCCTGATCGGCCTCACAGGCTTCAGCGTGATCTACGGGCTCGTGGCCCGGATCGAGACCTCGATCAACGCCAATGGCAAGCTGCGGCCGGTGGGCGGTGTCTACAGCGTGACCCCGCCGTTTAATGCGCCGGTGCAGCAGGTGCTGGTGCGGGAGGGCCAGGCCGTGCGCAAGGGCCAGCCTCTTCTGCAGCTGCGGGAGGTGGCGATCAAGGAGCAACGCTCCCGGTTGGAATCCCAGCGCAAACTCTGGTTCAAGGAAACCAACCTGCTGGCGTTGCAGCTCGGCCTTCCGGTGTTGCCTCCCACCAGCGCCGAGGCACGCCGGGAGCTGGAGGTGGAATCCTCGGAGGTGGCCCTGAGGGAGCAGGCGGCCACCAAGGAGCTGGCGCGGTCGCGGGTGAATCAGCAGCAGCAGGCGATCGATCTGGACGCGATGCGCCGCAAGCTCGCCATCAACGAAAGCATCAGTGCCCGCATGCACAAGCTGGTGCGAGAGGGCGCGATGTCGCGGCTGGAACTCGACCGCCAGATGGAACGCCAGATTGAATTGCTCGGTGCCATCCGCCGTACCGAACAGGAACTCGAATCGGCCCGGTTGCGGGTGGGGGAAAGTGAGCTGAAGAAGCGCCAGATCCTGGCCGGCAATCTCAAGGAGCTGTATGTGCAGTACGACAATGCCCGCAGCCAGCTCACCGATGTCGAGGCCCGTCTCGCCGATCTGGACGACCGTCTGCTGCTGGGCAAGCTGATCGCCCCGATCGATGGGGTGGTGTTTGATCTGCAGGTGAAGGCAGGGGAAATCGCCAGCCCTGGCAGGCCGGCGCTGCAGCTCGTTCCCCAGGGCAAGTTGGAGGCCGAACTGCAGGTTTCCAATCGGGACATCGGTTTTCTCGATGTGGGGATGCCTGTGGAAATCCGCGTCACCTCCTTCCCGTTCACCGATTACGGCTCCATCAAGGGCACGCTCCGGAGGCTCGGGGCGGATGCCAAGGAACCCGATTCCCTCAACCCCCAGGAGCATTTCACCTCTGTGGTGTCGATCGATCGCTCCGTGCTCAGTCGGGACGGCACCACCTATCCGCTGCGGCCGGGGATGGCGGTGACCGCCCTGATCCAGCTGGGCTCTCGGCCGGTGATTTCGCTGATCAGCGATCGCTTCGGCATGTTCATGGAATCCACCCGAACGATCCGCTGATCCGTCGCTTGCAGTGGCTTAGGGATTGTTCGTCAGCTGCGGAGCCGTGGAGAGATTGCTGGTCACATGGGCGATCAGGCGGCTGGTGCCGATGCCATCGGAACCCAGTTGCACCAGGCTGTTGTCGCCCTGACCTGTGGAATCAAGCGCAATCGCCAGCTGCGGGGTGCCGCTGCTCATGCCGGAAAGCAGCTGCTCCAGGGGCGCGATTGGCAGCAGGCGCGGATTGCCCAGGCCCTCCAGCCCGGAGGCTGTGAGCTCCTGGTAGCGATCCTGCTGCACCCAGCCCATACGATCCACCAAGCCGATGCCGCCATTGCCCGTGACGCTGAGGTCGAGGTCGCTGATCTCGGGAATGCCAGTGCGTTGATCCCAGGTGTCAGGCGTGGTCTGCTCGATCCCACTCACCACGAACAGATCCTTGCCCTGGCCGCCCCGCACCAGAAGCGATTCACCAGCCTCGGCCAACCACGGGCTCCAGCGCAGATACAGCACATCGTCGCCATCGGATCCATCAATGCCGCTGAAACCGCCTGAGCTGGCCAGCACGTCATTGCCAAGCCCGCCCATGACTTCCTCGAAGCCGCTGATGCCGCCGCTCTGGCCCGCCTGGATGGCGGTGGCACTGCCGCGGTCGAGGTCCACCTGCACCGGCAATTTCCAGTTGGTGAATTCGAGCCGGTCCAGCCCATCGCCCCCGAGCAGCTGACCGGTGAGCGTGCCGTTGAGATCCATGATCGCCACATCCTCGCCTTCGCCGAGGAACACCGATTCCACATTGCGAAACCGCAGGCCATCGAGATTGCCCTGGTTCTCCTCATTCACCACCAACAGTTCGCGGCGGGCCGTATCGGCATCGAGCATGTCGTTGCCGGCACCCCCATCCACTTCCCCGGCTCCCCTCAGCTGCTGCATATGGAGAACATCGGAACCACTGCCCAGCCGCACCATTCCTCCAAGATTGCCCTTGATTCGGACTGTGTTGTAACCCTCTCCCAGCTGCAGATCACTGTTACCTTTGACATCGGATTCAAGCACGATCGTGTTGTTTCCTGTGCCCATGTTGATGGTGGAGTCGATGACATCGCCATTCACAATCAGGACATCATCACCATCTCCCATGCGGATCTCGGAATTCAGAAGTCCGATCCTGCTGATATTTACAAAGGTGTTTTCGTTCTTGAAAAGGGGTCCAAGATCTGTTTCCAGTGATTCGTCCAGGCGCGTGAAGATCGTGAGTTCATCATTGCCGGCACCCGTATCGATCAGGCTGTTTTCGAGGCCGATGGCCCGTGCATTGAGGCTGAACTGCCAGGAATCGATGCTGCTGCTGAGGTCGGGGGTCTGGCCCAAAACAAACCGGATTCCCCCGACTGGATCCGTTCCATTCGAATCCACCCCTGATCCTTCGTAATAGCCACTGTTGATCGTGATCCGGTTGTTGCCCTGCCCCAGCTCCAGGCTGCTGTTCTTCATCGCACTGGTGAGCAGGTCAACCGTGAACCTGGCCCTGTCACTATCACCCAAGCCGATGAAGGAGAGCTCCCCCAAGGCTTCGAGTCCGATCAGATCGTCACCGCCGATGTCGATCACATGGCTGCCCTCCAGCCCCTGGATCCGGTTCTGCACCGTGGCGCTGGCGGTGCCATCGGCGAACAGGGCCAGTTCCATCAGATCGTGCGCCCCCAGCACCAGCACATCGGTGAGCCCCCCCATCAGCACCGTGCTGTTGAGCAGGGCGATGTGATCGGTGATCAGTTGCAGATCCGCATCGTCAAGCTCGGCGAAGGCACTGCCGGCCAGCAACCGATCCGAGCGAAGTTCAAGACCGGGGTTTCCCGCCCGCAGATCCAGCACGCTGTTTTCAATGCCGTGCTGATCCCCCTCGGTGATCGAGGCGGCTTTGCCCTGCAGCGAGCGGGTGGCGTTGTTGCTGGTGGTGTTCATCACCACCAGCAACATTTCCGGCAGCTTTTCCCTGCCCGCCGGCGGGGTGGGAGGGGTCGGCGGCGGCGGCGGTGGTTCAGGTGGCGGACCCGGTGGAACGGGCGGCACGGTCGGATCTACCGGATCGGGTCCGGGGCCGGGGGGGCGCGGTGGCACCGGCGGAGGCTGCGGCAGGAAGCTCGGCCCCGAGATCGGCACATCGCCCCCGGAAGCTCCCACCGGACTGCCGCCCCGGAACGGCCCCTGGGAGCCTCCGCTGCGGGGGAAACGGGATGGACCAGAGTCGGGCACGCCTGCGGCGATACCGCCGCGACCGCCACCAGGAGCGCTGCTGCCCGGAGCCTGGGCCCGGCGCCCAAGCGGCGTGGGCTCCAGTTCGTCGAGAGGCAGGATCCGGATCCTGCCAGCCCCGCCGAGGAAATTGCCTGGATCTCCGCCCCCGGGATCGCCAAGCCGGCCGGATCGCCGGGGACTGCCCATTGCCGAGGCCGCCTCCTCAAGCATGTACACCAGCATCACGCCCAGGGCCGCGCCGGTGAGCACCCCCTCCAGGGTCACACGACGTCCATCCTTCTTCAGGGTGGCGGCGTCCGTGAATTGGCTGAGGGCGGTTTCGATCGAACTGCCAGCTTGAAGTTCTTATTCTCTCGTTATTTCTGCATCAGACCGAACAAAAACCGAACCAGCGCGGATGCGCATCTACAGCGAAGCGAATCAGCTCCACACCAGAAATGCCCCGGATTGCAGTTCCAGTCGCGGGCAGGTGGTCTGTTCCCTTCCTCCCAGTTCCCCGATCGACCGGCTCTCGGGTTCCAGGCTGGCGCTTGGATGATTCACGCGCTGGGCATCGGGCGCCAGCAGCAGGCTGACCGCCTGCACCCCTTGCCACAGGGCCAGTTGTTGCAGCGTTGCTGCCAGATCAGCCGCCGTCAGCGGGCGGTCCTGCACCCCGGCCAGCACCAGACCGAGCCTGGGCTGATCCAGGAGTGCCAGCAGGCGCGGATGATCTTCCCGTTCCAGCAGCAGGCCCCGCTCCAGGGCCCAGAGCCGCAAGGCCTCCAGCCGCTCCGCCAGCACCCTCGTCTCCCCGGGGCCCTGCCAGGCCAGCACGGCCGTAAGCCCGTGGGTGTCGTCGCCCATCAGATGGCCGAGCTTGAGCCGCTTGGCCTCGAGGTAGGCGGCATTGTGGTCGCCCGGATCCATCACCAACGGCACCCGGTCCTCCACCTGGAGCCCGTAGCCGCCCAGGCCGGCGATCTTGCGGGGGTTGTTGGTGATCAGCCGCAGCCGATGCACCCCCAAATCGCTGAGGATCTGGGCCCCCACGCCGTAGTTGCGCAGGTCGGCCGCAAAGCCCAGCCGCTCATTGGCTTCCACCGTGTCGAGCCCGCCATCCTGCAGGCCATAGGCCTTGAGCTTGTTGATCAGGCCGATGCCGCGACCCTCCTGGCGGAGATACACCACCAACCCTTCGCCGGCCGCTTCGATCATCCGCAGGGCCGCCTCCAGCTGCGGACGACAGTCGCAGCGCAGGGAGCCGAAGGCATCGCCGGTGAGGCACTCGGAGTGCACCCGCACCAGCACCGGCGCCGTGGAGTTTTCCGGATGACCTTTGACGATGGCCACGTGCTCGCTGCCATCGAGCTCATTGCGGTAGCCGATCGCCCGGAAGCGGCCGAAGGCACTCGGCAGCTCGGCCTCCGCCTGGCGCCGCACGAACCGCTCGGTGTCGAGCCGGTAGCGGATCAGATCGGCGATCGAGATCAGCCGCAGTCCGTGGCGGCGGGCGTAGGCCACCAGCTGCGGCAGCCGGGCCATCGAGCCATCGGCGTTCTGGATCTCGCAGATCACCCCGGCGGGATAGAGGCCCGCCAGGCGGGAGAGGTCCACAGCCGCTTCGGTGTGGCCGGCCCGCTTCAGCACCCCCCCCTCCCTTGCCCGCAAGGGGAACACATGGCCGGGCCGGCGCAGATCCGCAGGCCGGCTGCCGGGGTGGATCGCCACCTGGATCGTGCGGGCCCGGTCTTCCGCCGAGATCCCCGTTCCCACACCGTTCTCCGGTCCCGCATCCACGCTCACGGTGAAGGCGGTCTGGTTGCTGTCGGTGTTGCGATCCACCATCAGCGGCAGGTCGAGGGCATCGAGCCGCTCCCCTTCCATCGCCAGGCAGATCAGACCCCTGGCCTCCGTGGCCATGAAATTGATCTGCTGCGGTGTGGCGAACTGGGCGGCACAGATCAGGTCGCCTTCGTTTTCCCGATTCTCGTCATCCACCACCACGATCGATTCGCCATTGCGAATGGCCGCCAGCGCATCGGCGATGGCATCGAACTGAATCGGGTTTTCGGCACGGTTGCCGGCGACGGGGGGCACTTCGCTGCGGAGGGTCAAGGGGTGATCAACGCGGGTGAGGGCTGGTCGGAGAGAGCGGGAAGGGTGCCGGCAGGGAGCCTGCGCAATCTCTCTTTATAGAGCCCGGTACGATCTGGCGTTCCCGACCCCAGGGCATGGCAGGCAAACGCGTCGCAGTCATCGGTGCGAGCGGTTACGGCGGACTTCAGACCCTGCGGCTGCTGCAGGGCCACCCCGAGCTTTCGGTGACCTTCCTCGGTGGAGAGCGCAGCAGCGGCAAACGCTGGAGCGAACTGGTGCCGTTTCTGCCCCTGCCGCAGGATCTGGTGGTCCAGAGCCCTGACCCCGAGGCGATTGCCGCCGCCGCCGATCTGGCCGTGCTGAGCCTGCCCAACGGCCTGGCGGCCGCTTTGGTGCCGGAGCTGCTCAGCCGTGGTGTGCGGGTGGTGGATCTCTCCGCCGACTACCGCTACCGCTCCCTGGCGCAGTGGCAGGAGGTGTACGCCACCGAGGCCCGGGAGGTGCCCCGCAGCGACGCAGACCTCTGTCAGGAGGCCGTCTATGGCCTGGTGGAAGTGGAACAGGCCCGGATCAAGCAGGCGCGGCTGGTGGCTGCCCCCGGCTGTTTCCCCACCGCCAGCCTGCTGGCCCTGCTGCCGTTTCTGAACCAGGGGCTGATCGAGACCGGTGGCATCGTGATCGATGCCAAGACCGGCACCTCCGGCGGTGGCCGTGCCGCCAAGGAGCACCTGCTGCTGGCGGAGGCGGCGGAGGCCGTGGCCCCCTACGGCGTCGTGGGCCATCGCCATACCAGCGAGATCGAGCAGCTGGCGAGCCAGGCCGCCGGTCAGCCGATCCAGCTCCAGTTCACGCCGCACCTGATGCCGATGGTGCGCGGCCTGCTGGCCACCGTCTACGCCCGCCTGCGGGATCCGGGGCTCACCGCCGACGACTGCAGCACCCTGCTGGCCGCCGCCTATCGGCACAGCCCCAGCGTGGACGTGCTGCCGGTGGGCACCTATCCCTCCACCAAATGGGTCCGGCAGACCAACCGCTGTCTGCTGTCGGTGCAGGTGGACAAACGCACCGGCCAGCTGATCGTGATGAGTGCGATCGACAATCTCGTCAAGGGCCAGGCCGGCCAGGGGGTGCAATGCCTCAACCTGATGGCGGGCCTCGAGGCCAGCACCGGCCTGCCGCTGCTGCCCTTCTACCCCTGAAGCCGGGCCGCCGCCATCGCCACCGCCAGCGGCAGGATCCGGTGTTCCTGCCGCTGGATGCGGGCCGAGAGGCTGGGGTGGTCGTCGTCGGGAAATACCGGCACGGCGGCCTGCACCAGGATCGGTCCGGCATCCACCTCCGCAGCCACTAGATGGGCGCTGCAGCCAGCCAGGCGCACCCCCGCCGCCAGCGCCTGGCCCACCGCATCCAGGCCCCGGAAGCTGGGAAGCAGCGAGGGGTGGATATTCACCAGCCGCTCCGGGAAGGCCGCGATCAGCACCGGGGTCACGATCCGCATCCAGCCGGCCATCACCACCAGATCCACGGCCTGCTCGCGGAAGACGCTGATCAGGGCGGCATCCAGGTCTTCCCGGCTGGTATGCCGGCGGTGATCGATCCAGCGGCAGGGCACCTGCAGCCGTTCGGCCCGTTGCCGTGCCATGCAGTCGCCGTTGTTCACCACCAGCAGCTCCACCGTGGCCGCCAGGGGACCGCTGCGGCAGGCCTGCACCAGGGCTTCGAAGTTGCTGCCGTTGCCGGAGGCCATCACGCCGAGCCGCAGCGGTGGATGGAATGGCCAGGGCTGTGGCATCGGCCACTGGACGGCGGCCTCGAGATCGCTAGGGTCCCAGGAATCGGGCATTGGATCCATGTCCCATCTCTCCATCCTGCCAACGGTGCTGCGTGATGCCGAGTGTCTGGCGGACACGTTGGTTTCGCTCGGCCTGCAGCCCCGCAGCGGCGGCAGTCTGCGCGGTTTTGCCGGCGAATCCGAACCGGTGGACCTGCAGGTGAACCTGGGCCACGGCCAGGTGCTCGGCTGGCAGCGCCAGAAAGACGGCTCCCTGGGCCTGGTCGGAGACCTGCAGCGCCTCAGCCGTTCCCGCTCCCTGCAGACCCTGCTCGGTCGCCTCACCCGCGCCTACGCCGCCCGTCTCGCCCTGCGTCAGCTGGCTTCCCTGCCGCCCGGCGCGGTGGTCGAACTGGAGGTCTGACGGCGGCGTGAGCAGTGTTTCCCCAGCCTGTGGTCCCAGCGTGCGGCTGGATCTCCGCTCCCCCGAGCGCCAGCTGGTGGAGGTGGAGATCGCCGTGGTGCCTCGCTTTGAGCGTCTGGTGCTGCGGCTGCCGGCCTGGACACCCGGTTCGTACCTGATCCGCGACTACGTGCGCACCTTGGAGGGGCTGGAGCTGCTCCAGGGCGACAGGTCAGTACCGGTGCAGCGAATCGAACCCTCCGCCTGGCGGATCGAGCTCTCCAGCCTCGAGCCACTGCGGATCCGGTATCGGATTCTGGCCACCGAGCTCACGGTGCGTACCTGCCGCCTCAGCGGTGACCATGCCTTCCTGGCCCTGGCCGGGGTGGTGCTGCAGGTGGAGGGAGAGCGCTGGTCTCCCCACCGGCTCGAACTGCAGCTGCCCGAGCTCTGGCAGGCCTTCCTCCCCCTCAAGCAGCTCGCCCCCCTCTGCTGGCAGGCGCCGGACTTCGATGCCCTGATCGATGCGCCCCTGGAAGCCGGTCCCCATCCGTGCCATGAATTCCAGGTGGCCGGGGTGGGCCATCGCTGGGTCGGCATGGGCGGCGACCTGGTCGCCAGCGATCCCGCTTGGCTGGCCGATGTGGAGCGGGTCTGCCTGTCCTGCTGCCGCCTGCTGGATGTGGACACCCCGCCGGGCGATCCCTATCTCTTCGTGCTCCATCTGCTGGAGAACGGCTACGGCGGCCTGGAGCATGACCACGCCAGCATCCTGCAGTTCGGCCGCCGCGCCCTGGCCCGCTCGGATGGCCGCCGCAAGCTGTTGCAGCTGGTGGCCCACGAATACCTGCACCAGTGGAATGTGCGCCGTCTGAGGCCGGCCGAACTCACCCCGATCGATTACGACCGCGCCTCGATCGTGCCCACCCTCTGGTTCGCCGAAGGGGTGACCAGCTATTACGACCAGTTTCTGCCGCTGAGTGCCGGCATCGGCACCGAAGCCGAACTGCTGGAGGATCTCGGCGCCGATCTCAGCCGTTATCGCCTCACCCCCGGCCGAAGGGTGCAGAGCCTGGTGGAGAGCAGCGAGGAAGCCTGGGTGAAGCTCTATCGCCAGGATGCCCATTCCGCCGACAACCAGATCAGCTATTACCTCAAGGGTGCGGTGCTGGCCCTGGTGCTCGACCTGCACCTGCGCCGCCACGGCTCCGCTCTGGCGGTGGTGCTGCGTCAGCTCTGGCAGTCCCATGGGCGCTGGGGCAGGGGCTACCGCCAGCAGGATCTGGTGGCTGCCTTCGCCAACCAGGCCGGGGATCTGTCCACCCTTCTGCCGCTATGGCTCACAAGCACCGATGATCCCGATGTTGATGCCTATCTTGCGGACGTGGGTCTTCGATTGGTATCCGAATCGACCTCCACTCCCCATCTCGGCATCCAGTGCGAGCCTGCGGCTGATGGGGCGCTCCTGTTGAAACGGGTGGAGCGCCATGGGCCTGCCCAACGGGCGGGTCTGCTGGTGGGCGATGAGCTGCTGGCTGTGGATGGTCTGCGGCTGCGCCGCAACGATGATCCTTCTGATCGTTTCCGCTCCGTCTCGGCTGACCCGGAGCTGCCGGTGCCGGCAGCCTTGGAGGTTCTTTACTGCCGGGAAGGTGTGGTGCGCACCACCCGCCTCCAGGCGGATCCGCCCGTGGTGAGTCGCTGGCGGCTGGAGATCGATCCGGAGGCTCCTGCCGGGGTTTCCGACCAGCGCGCCCGCTGGCTCGCCCTGGTGCCATGAACACCGAGCAGCGTCCCCTGCTGATGGCCGTTGCGGCCGCCGCCCTGTTCAGCATGGTGGGTCTGGGTTGGCTGGCGCGCAATCTGCTGATGCCGCCCAGCAATGCCGGCTCGCGTCCCTCCCTGCTGGAGCTGCTTGAGGAGGTGCGTCAGGCGCCCAGCAGTCCTGAGGTGGCCGCTCCGGCCCGTCGCACGCCGCCGCGACCCCCCGCTGCCCGCAACTGGTCCACTCCGCTGCGGGCTTCCTGCCCTTCGGTGCCCGCCGAGCTGCGCGATCGGCTGGAGGCCCGCCTCGCGGATCTCGATCGGGTAGCCACGCGCCTGCGGATCGATCCCTCCAATTACGGCGAACGCTACCGCCGGGATGCCTACGGCAACCCGGTGGATCCCACCCCCCGCGTGATCGTTCTGCACGAGACCGTCTACGGACTCAGCTCCGCGATCAACACCTTCGTCACCCCGCACCCCCGCGATGATGACCAGGTGAGCTACCACACACTCATCGGCCAGAAAGGGGAGGTGGTGAGGGCCCTCGATCCATCGCAGCGGGCCTTCGGCGCCGGTAATTCCGCCTTCAACGGCCGCTGGGTGGTGACCAATCCCCGGGTGGGGGGATCGATCAACAATTTCGCCCTGCATCTGAGCCTCGAAACCCCGCTCGATGGCGAGGACGAGGAGCAGGGGCACAGCGGCTACACCAGTGCCCAGTACGACGCCATGGCCGTGGTGCTGGCCGACTGGATGCGCAGGTATTCGATCCCCGTCGATCACATCACCACCCATCGGCATGTGGATCTGGCGGCCGCCCGTGCCGATCCCCGCAGTTTCGACTGGAGCCAGCTGCAGCAGCGTCTCCTGGCCCTCGGTTTCAGCCGTTGCTGAAGTGGATCAGATCAGGGGGCTGGTGAGGGGCTTTCGCGTTCCGTAGATCAGGGCATGCAGCTCGGGATCCTGCATGTAGCGCAGGATGCGGGAGGGATAATCGAGCTTGCCGTTGTGCAGATAGGCCAGGGTGGCGAGTGCCTTGGCATCCCGCGGCGAACCGCTGGCCATCAGCAAGTGGTCGGGACGCAGTCCGAGGGCCTTCTTCAGGCGCGAAAACTTGCCCACCAGCAGCTGGATGTTCTGATCGGGATCGAGCAGCCGCAAGCGGGCCTGGGCCACCTCCTCAGGGGTGGCATCGCTGGAGAGCAATCCCTGTTTGACCATCTCGCCCACACTCAGCTGGGCAGGCCCGTGGGTGTTGAACAGACCGGAGCTGGCAGCGATCGGATGATCTTCGCCGGGTTTGGCGTGCTGGAGTTCGTCGAACAGCACCGCCGCCACCAGCATCGGGTTGATCGAATGGCGCTGGCTTTCACTGAGGATCAGCGGTTGCAGTTCCTCGATCCGGCCGTAAGTGTGGCTGCGCAGTGGCTGCAGCTGGTCGATGCCGGTGGTGAACAGCTGGGCCAGCCGCGGCTGGGGGCCATGCACCCCGAAGCGACGATGGAGTTCCTGCAGTTCCTCTGGGGTGAAATCAACCGGATCGGGCCGCTGCCCCTCCGTGGTGAATTCCGCGATCTTCACACCCTCGGCGGCAGCGGCCGAAGGAAACGAACCTCGGACCGCCGACGTTTCCATGCCACGGGCCGCCGACAAGGTGCGGGCCGGCAGGGAGGGCAGCAGCGGGGAGGCAACCGTGGTGACCAGCCCGGCCAGGAAGATCGGGAGGAGAAGGGGGCGCAAGGAGGCTCTGCAGGGGGGCGGCGAAGCTGTCGCTGCTGTTGGGTTGGAAAGCAGATTGTAAGGATTATTTGCCGAATTCCCGGACCTTTCGATCGGTCTGTTTTCTGGCCCACACAGCCGCAATGCGCAGTGGCCGGTACGGGTTCTTCGAAACGCAACCCATGGTTTTGTATGGCCTTAGAGAGGCATATCAGGAGCCATGACTTCGCTTCCAGCGTTCGACGGTCAGGACTCCGCCGGCCTCTGGCAGCGTTTCTGCCATCTGCTCTGGTACGACGAGGCCCTCGGCCTCTGGCTCGATATCAGCCGGATGGGGGTGGAGGATGCCGATCTGGCCCGCCTCACCCCTGCGATGGACCAGGCCTTTGCCGCGATGCAGGCCCTCGAGCAGGGCGCCATCGCCAATCCCGATGAGCAGCGCCAGGTGGGGCACTACTGGCTACGGGCTCCCGAACTGGCACCCGATGCCGCCGCCGGCCTCCACATCGGGCAGGAGGTGGACCGGATCGAGAGCTTCGGGCGGGAGGTTCTGGCCGGTGACCTCGGCGCTCCCGGCGGTGGGTCCTTCAGCGATGTGCTCTGGATCGGCATCGGTGGATCGGGCCTGGGTCCGCTGCTGATGATCCGGGCTCTGCAGCAGGAAGGGGTTGGCCTGCCGTTCCACTTCATCGACAACATCGACCCCCAGGGCATCTCCCGGACCCTGGAGGGTCTGGGCGAGCGGCTGCGCACCACCCTGGTGATCGTGGTCAGCAAGTCGGGCGGCACCCCCGAACCCCGACTCGGCATGGAACTGGTGCGGGCCCGTCTGGAATCGCTTGGGGGCACCTGGCCCTCCCAGGCCGTGGCGGTGACCATGCTCGGCAGCCAGCTGGACCGTCTCGCCGAAGCGGAATCCTGGTTGCGCCGATTCGACATGTTCGACTGGGTCGGCGGCCGCACCAGCATCACCAGTGCCGTGGGCCTGTTGCCCGCTGCCCTGATCGGTGCCGACCTGCGCGGCTTTCTCGAGGGGGCTGCCGCCATGGATCGCGCCACCCGCGAGCCCAGCCTCGTGAACAATCCCGCCGCTCTGATGGCCGTGGCCTGGAGTGTGGCGGGCGAGGGCCAGGGGCGCCGCGACATGGTGGTTCTCCCTTACCGCGACCGGCTCGAGGTGTTCAGCCGCTACCTGCAGCAGCTGGTGATGGAATCCCTCGGCAAGGAGCTTGATCGCAGCGGTCGCCGCGTTCACCAGGGTCTGGCGGTGTACGGCAACAAGGGTTCCACCGACCAGCACGCCTACGTGCAGCAGTTGCGTGATGGCCTCGACAACTTCTTCGTGACCTTCATCGAAGCCCTCGACGACCCCGCCGATGCCACCGCCATCGGCGGGGAACGGCCTGAGGATTTCCTCGAGGGCTTCCTGCTCGGCACCCGTTCCGCCCTCAGTGGCAGCGGCCGCCAGACGATGACGATCAGCCTGCGCCGTTTCGATGCGCGCGCCCTTGGCATGCTGGTGGCCCTGTTCGAGCGGGCCGTCGGTCTCTACGCCGAGCTGATCGACATCAACGCCTACCACCAGCCCGGTGTGGAGGCCGGCAAGAAGGCGGCGGCAGACATCCTCGAGCTCCAGGGTCGGATGGAGGCGCTGCTGGCCGATGGCCAGGCCCGAAACCTGGCGGAGCTGCAGCAGGCTCTCGCGGTCTCTTCCCCTGAACCCCTGTTCTGGATCCTGCGCCACCTCTGTGCCAACCCCCGGGGCTACGCCGCCAGCGGGGACTGGGGCAAGCCCGAGAGCCTGCGGTTCGAGCGTGTCGGTTAAGGCACCAGATTCACCAGCTTGCCCGGCACCACGATCACCCGCCGCGGCTTCTGACCCTCCAGCCACTTGAGGGCGATCTCGCTTTCCAAGGCGAGCCTTTCCAGGGTGGCGGCGTCGGCATCGGCAGGCACCTCCAGGTTGCCCCGCACCTTTCCCTTCACCTGGATGACCAGGGGGATGGTGTCGCGCACCAGGGCAGTGGCATCACTGCTCGGCCAGCTCTGGCGGTGAACGCTCTGCAGGCCATCGGGATTCGCCCCGAGCTTCTGCCACAGCTCCTCCGCCAGGTGGGGGGCGAACGGCGCCAGCAGCACCACGAGGGTGCGCAGCGCCTCCCGGGCCACCTCCGGTCGCACCGCCTCCAGATGGGTTCCCATGGCGTTGCTGAGTTTCATCAGCTCAGAAACCGCGGTGTTGAACTGGTAGTCGCCCTGAAGGTCTTCGCTCACGGCCTCGATGGCGGTATGCACCGCCCGCCTCAGCTCCCGTTCGGCTTCGGTGAGCTCCGCATCGGCGGCGAGCAGGGCCGGCAGCCGCTGCTCCCCATCCGCCAGCACCACGCCCCGTTCCACGGACGTCTCCACCAGCCGCCACAGCCGCTGCAGGAAGCGGAACTGCCCTTCCACATCGGCGTCGTCCCATTCCAGGTCCTTTTCCGGTGGGGCCTTGAACAGGATGAACATCCGGGCGGTGTCGGCTCCATAGCGCTCGATCACCACCCCGGGATCGACGCCGTTGTATTTCGACTTCGACATTTTTTCGTAGAACACCTCCAGCAGCTCGCCGCTGAGCGGATCGCGCGGATCGGTGGGATCGGCCACATCGCCGGGGGCGATGTATTTGCCGCTGGCAGGATTCCGGTAGGTGATCCCCTGCACCATGCCCTGGGTGAGCAGCCGGGTGAAGGGTTCGGAAAAGCCCAGCAATCCCCGATCCCGCAGCGCCTTGGTGAAGAAACGGGAATAGAGAAGATGCAGGATCGCGTGTTCGATACCGCCCACGTACTGATCCACCGGCAGCCAGCGGTCCACCGCCTCGCGCGAGAAGGGCAGGGACGTATTGGCGGGGTCGCTGTAGCGCAGGAAGTACCAGCTGGAACACATGAAGGTGTCCATGGTGTCGGTTTCCCTCCGTGCCGGTTTGCCGCAGCACGGGCAGGCCACCTCCACCCAGCTCTCCAGCTGGGCGAGGGGGGAGCCCCCCTTGCCGCTGAAGGCCACATCCCGCGGCAGCTCCACCGGCAGCTGGTCCTGCGGAACCGGCACCACGCCGCAGGAATCGCAGTGGATCACCGGGATCGGACAGCCCCAGTAGCGCTGACGGGAGATCAGCCAGTCGCGCAGACGGAACTGCACCTTCCCCTGACCCCAGCCTTCTGTTTCGCCCCGGGCGACGATCTTCGCGGCGGCCTCGCGGGAAGTCATCCCATCGAACGGGCCGGAATCGATCATCACGCCTGCTTCGGTCCAGGCGCCGCCTTCGAAGGCATGGGCATCGGCACCCTCAGGAACGATCACCTGTCGCACCGGCAGTTCGTATTGGCGGGCGAAGAGGAAGTCGCGCTGGTCATGGGCCGGTACCCCCATCACGGCTCCGGTGCCGTAGTCGGCCAGCACGTAATCGGCGATCCAGAGGGGAATCGATTCGCCGTTGACGGGATTGCGCACCATCGCTCCGATCGGCACTCCCCGTTTGGGCCGGTCCTCCGCGGTGCGTTCCTGTTCGCTCTGGCGGCTGACCAGATCGCAGAAGGCAGCCACCGCCACCGCCTGATCGGCCGTGGTAAGGGCCGGCACCAGCGGATGCTCGGGGGCCAGCACCACATAGCTGGCGCCGTACAACGTGTCGGGGCGGGTGGTGAACACCGTGACCGTGTCGCCGCTGGGCTCGCCGCCGGCATCCAGCACGGCGAACTGCAGCTCGGCGCCGGTGGAACGGCCGATCCAGTTGGCCTGCATCGTGCGCACCCGCTCCGGCCAACCGTCCAGTCCGGCAAGGTCGTCGAGCAGGGCATCGGCATAGGCCGTGATCTTCAGGAACCACTGGCGCAGCTTGCGTTTCTCCACCAGGGCCCCGGAGCGCCAGGAGCGCCCCTCCCCATCCACCTGCTCATTGGCGAGCACCGTCTGGTCGATCGGATCCCAGTTGACGGTGGCGTCCTTCTGATAAGCCAGCCCGGCATCAAGGAACTGCAGGAACAGCCACTGGGTCCAGCGGTAGTAATCGCTGTGGCAGGTGGCCACCTCCCTGCTCCAGTCGATCGAGAGACCGAGCCGCTTCAGTTGCTCCCGCATCGAGGCGATGTTGCGGTCGGTCCAGGCGCCGGGATCGACGCCCCGTTCGATAGCCGCATTCTCGGCAGGCAGACCGAAGGCGTCCCAACCCATCGGATGGAGCACTGCCCGGCCCCGCAGGCGCTGCACCCGGGCGATCACATCGGTGATCACGTAGTTGCGCACATGACCCATGTGCAGGTTCCCCGAGGGATAGGGGAACATCGAAAGGGCGTAATAGGGCTCCTCGGTGGAACCTTCGGGCGTGTGATCGAGGGCCTGGGATTCCCAGCGCTCCTGCCAGATCTCCTCGATCGCCTGGGGCCGGTAGCGGGACGGTTCGGACACGGGCCGGGGAGAAGGGCTTCGGGTCCCGATCGTGCCACAGGCAGCGCCGCCGCCCCCAGCGCTCAGGGCAGGGCGCGAAGGATGGCGATGGCGTCCACGTTCAGCAGCACCACGGGCATCGATGGGTCCTGCATCAGGGCCAGAAAGTGGCTGTCCTGCCACTTGATCGTGCCCTGCAGTTCCTGACCACCCACCATGTCGATCCGCACCGGCGTGCGATTGCGGATCAGGTCCTGCAGCGTCCGCACGCTGGGAAGACTGGTGTCGAGCTTGGGGCCCCGCTGTTCGAAGAAGCTCTGCATAGGATCGGAGCCCGTTCCGGCACGATGGCCCGGGGCGTGTGGAGACTCAGAAAATGGTGGAACGGATCGCTGACCCGGTGGCAGACCCCCGAGGCGAGAGCCCAGCGCTTTCGTTCAGCAAATATCAGGGACTTGGAAATGATTTCCTACTCCTTGATGGTCGGAGCCTAGAGGATCCGGAAGGATGTTTCGGTCTCAGCCCCGATTCGGTGCAGCAGCTCTGCGACCGCCGTTTCGGCGTGGGGGGCGATGGGGTGATCCTGGCCCTGCCGCCCCGGGAAGGCGGCGAGCTGCGGATGCGCATCTTTAACGCCGACGGCACCGAGCCGGAGATGTGCGGCAATGGCATCCGTTGTCTCGCCCGCTTCCTCGCCGACAGCGACGGCGATCAGCCAGGCCGCCGCTGGCAGATCGAAACCCTGGCCGGTCGCATCGTTCCCGAGCTCCAACCGGATGGTCGGATCCGGGTGGACATGGGTGCCCCCTTCCTTGAGCCCGAGGCGGTGCCCACCACGCTCGAGATCGGCCCAGCCGGTGTTCCCCAGGGAGAGCTGGAGGTGAGCGGCGAACGCTTCGCGGTGGCGGCCGCCGGCATGGGCAACCCCCATGTGGTCATCCCTGTGGCTTCCGTGGCGGCCATCGATCTGGAGCGCTTCGGCCCCGGCTTTGAAATCCATCCGGCCTTTCCGGCCCGCACCAACGTCCACTTCGTGGAGGTGCTCAGTCCCACCCACCTGGTGATGCGGGTCTGGGAACGGGGGGCCGGTCCCACCCTGGCCTGCGGCACCGGCGCCTGCGCCACCCTGGTGGCCTGCCACAGCCTGGG
>Ga0164293_10000664_pt1 | contig 27917 bp, 19 predicted proteins | sample GEODES118metaG_FD_111487 | JGI IMG/M metagenome (GOLD analysis project Ga0164293, IMG submission 111487) | Eutrophic lake water microbial communities from Lake Mendota, Wisconsin, USA - GEODES118 metaG | ecosystem: Environmental > Aquatic > Freshwater > Lake | place: USA: Lake Mendota...
ACTCAAATTTTAGATTCCATTAAGGAAACACTTAATCCGCTCGGCGTTGCTGTTGTTATTGAAGCTTCACATCTGTGTATGATGATGAGGGGTGTTCAGAAGCAGAATTCAGTAACCACTACATCTGCTTTCTGGGGCGAATTCGAAAGAAATGAGTCCAGAAGCGAGTTCATACGCCTGATCGGCTCCAAGTTGCATTAGACCGATCCGGTCAGCATTTAACAAGGTGCTTTTGATAAGAAAGCTTAATTTCGCGGGCCAACTTTAGATTCATGAAGCATGCTTATATTTTCCCCGGACAAGGTTCCCAGTTTCCGGGCATGGGTAAAGATTATTACGACAACAGTGCGTTTTCAAGTAGACTTTTTGAACAGGCTAACAGTATCCTTGGCTTCAGGCTCTCGGACATCATGTTCACGGGTTCAGAAGAAGATCTGAAGCAGACACGCGTAACTCAACCCGCTATCTTTCTGCACTCCCTGATTGCATATAGAGGCCTCGAAGGAATTACCCCGCACATGGTTGCGGGTCATTCACTGGGCGAATTCACAGCGCTTGTGGCCAATGGAACTTTATCTTTTGAAGATGGTTTGAAACTGGTTAGCATCAGGGCTGAAGCGATGCAGAAAGCATGTAATCAAAATCCTTCTACTATGGCCGTCATCCTCGGCCTTGACGACGCAAAAGTGGAAGAGATCTGCCTTACCGTTCAACAGGAGTTGAACGATGTGGTTGTGCCCGCCAATTACAATTGTCCAGGTCAATTGGTCATATCAGGTTCCAACAATGCTGTACAGGTTGCTTGTGAACGATTGAAAGAAGCCGGCGCGAAAAGGGCCATGCTGCTGCCTGTTGGCGGAGCATTTCACTCTCCACTAATGCTACCGGCAAAGGAAGAACTTGCCGCTGCGATAGAGTCGGTCAAATTCCACACCCCTGTTTGCCCCATTTATCAGAACATCGTTGCCAAGGCAGTGACCAGGCCTGACGATATCAAGCAGAATCTGATCGATCAGCTCACGGGCCCCGTGAGATGGACCCAACTGATCCACGCCATGATCGCAGACGGAGCTTCCAAATTCACGGAAGTGGGCCCGGGGAAGGTGCTGCAGGGACTGGTACTCAAGATCAATAAATCCATGGAGGTCAACGGCGTCAACTGATTCAATGAGCAACGCTATCCATATCCGCCCCGCTGTTAAAGACGACTGTGCTCGCCTCATGGAACTGGTCTATGAACTGGCCGTTTATGAAAAAGCGCCGGAAGAAGTTACCGTTACCCTTGATCATTTTACAGATAGCGGATTCGGCGCAACACCCGTTTGGTGGGCCTTTGTGGCCGAAGTGGATGGCAGGGTGGAAGGATTCGCCCTCTACTATGTTCGATACAGCACATGGAAAGGTCAACGCATGTATTTGGAAGATATTTTAGTCACTGAAAATATGCGCGGGCGAGGTCTGGGCAAGCTATTATTCGATCGGCTTATCCAGGAAGCAGAAGAAAAGAAGTTTTCGGGTATGGTTTGGCAAGTGCTGGATTGGAACGAACCCGCGATCAATTTTTATAAAAAATACAATGCCCGTTTTGATGCGGGTTGGATCAATTGTTCAGTTGGTCCTTAATCCAGTCACTGAAGAAGCCAAAACCACGGGCGCCAATTACGATGTCCACCACCTTGCCATCGACAAGCAGAATAGACACCGGTCTGGTATTGATGCTGTTGATCAGATTGTTTGATTTGCTGAAATAGCCCGACTGAAAACTGAACTTGTTTTTTGAAAGATATTGGTTGATAACATCCGGACTTTCATCAGACAAGGCCAGCACCAAAACGCCCTTACCCGCAAATGATTTTTGTAACTCATCCAGCTCCGGCATTTCCTTCCTGCACGGAGGGCACCAGGTGGCCCAGATGTTTAGAATAATGATCCGTTTAGACTGCTCTGCCAACACTTCTTCCCTGCCAGAATTGAAATTGTAATAACTAAAAGCGGGGAGCTCCTTACCCTTGAACTGCATCACTGCCTCCATGGGCTTTTCATAGTTGTTCGCGATCATGTTCAGCAAGAAAACAGTGAGTCCTAAAAAGAAAACATCACTGAACAATCCGGTCCATTCTTTTTTTTGTTTGGGTACGATGTATTTCCTCCTCGCCATGTCCCTGACAATGGTGAATAGGGTATACGCGGCAAATACATATACCGCGATCTTCAGCCAAAATATGAGTGTTGTAGTGATGGCTATGCTATTTGTTTAGTGAATGATTCCATCGTTGCACCCTCAACCTCCCCACGCCATATCTTTACCCCATACCTTCCAATAACTCCGCCAGGTGAATATGCTTCTTTTTCAGTTGGACGAATAGTTCAACGGGTGCGGATATCTATCCCAACGCTTGCTCCAGATCCGCCAGGATATCCTGAATATTTTCCATGCCCACACTCATTCGGATGAGGCCATCCGTGATGCCATACTTAATTCTATCTTCCCGCTTCACGCCATAGTGCGTCATGGAGGCAGGATGGCATAACAATGTATCGCAAGTGCCGAGTGATACTGTACGGGTGCAAAGCTGCAATTTGTTCATGAAACGGATGCCGCCTTCAAGGCCGTCAGCATGTTCGAAACTCAACATCGCCCCGGGGTATTTCATCTGTTTTTTTGCGATTTCATAATCAGGGTGGGAGGGCAGACCATTGAAATTCACTTTCGCCACCTGTTTATGAACCTGCAGGTATTCCGCAACAGCAACGGCATTGGTACAATGACGTTCCATTCTAACTTCCAGTGTTTTCATTCCATTGATCAGCAGGAAGGCATCAAATGCATTTGAATTTCCACCCAGAAGCCTGTGGATCTTGGTAGCATGCGAATTCATGAATACAAGGTCCCGGCCCACCAGTACGCCACCGATGGCCGTACCATGCCCATTCAAAAATTTGGTGGTACTGTGAATCACAAAATCCACGTTGTACCTGAAAGGCTGTTGCAGAAAGGGTGTTGCGAAGGTATTATCACAAGCTACGATCTTTCCATATTTCTTTCCGAGCGCCGACAATGCCTCAATGTCTACGCACTGGATGGTGGGATTGGCAGGCGTCTCTAAATATATCATCCGGATCGACGGGTCTTCTTTCAATTTATCCTCGGCTTTCTGAATATCTCGCAGATCCTCAATGATTACACCCATACCTAATGAAGGCAGTAGTCTTTGTATGATCTCTTCCGTACCACCATATAATGAAAAATGGGTGAGGATCTTGTCGCCCTGCTTCAGATTGGCCAGCAGTAGTGTTGATATAGCAGCCATCCCGGATGCATGTAGGATGCCTTTTAACTCTAGCGGGTCCCCCTGTTCGGTATGTAAACCGAAAGCTTCCATGGCTGCGATCTTCTCTTCGGCCTCGGCCATGGTAGGGTTGCCCCAGCGGGAATATATGTATCCCTTCTCCTGCCCACTAAACCTGCGCATGCCCTGCTCCGCCTCATCAAACACATAAGTGGAAGATGCATAAATAGGGGTAAGGTGGGCATAATTGGGATCCTGAATGTGCCCGCCATGGATAGCCAACGAACTGAAACCCGAAATGGGGAAATTTTTATCTGCCATATTGATAAACCCTTTTTATTTTAGGTGGGCAAGATCAAATTTAAACCAAAATTCATGAAGGAACTCCTGCAACAATTCGCTGCATACAACTATTGGGCTAATAATAGGATGACCGATGCCATCCTGCAGATGGATGAATCTGCCCACCAACAACATGTTCCCAATAGTTTTACCAACCTCTATGCCACTATTCTACACATGTGGGATGCAGAAAGTATTTGGTGGCAGCGAATGAAATTGCATGAAAAACTCCTGATCCCCAGCCAAACCTTTAACCCCAATATGAAAGAGGCCATTAACGGCCTGATCAGCCAGTCGCAGCTCTGGGCAGACTTCGTGGCATCAGCATCTGAGATGAAACTGCTTCACGTGTTTGAGTACAAGAATTCTCACAAGGAAATTTTTCGCCAGCCGCTGAATGAAGTGGTGTTGCATGTGTTCAACCATGGCACTTATCACCGGGGCCAACTCGTGACCATCATGCATGCCTTGGGTCAAACTAAGATTCCGCCCACTGATTTTATTGTCTGGAGCAGAAAAGGTAAAGCTTAGGGTGCCGTCACCTGCATCGCTTGATCATGTATCGCTCAACCATGGATACTCGCTCCAATCCATTCCCACATTCACCACATTCCCACATTTATCACATTTCTTCCTCACATCGCCCACTTTACCAGCGTCGCTCCCCACGTAAACCCGCCACCAAAAGCAGCCAGTACAAGATTGTCGCCCTTGTTGATCTCTTTCCGGTAATCCCAGAGGCAAAGGGGGATCGTTGCTGCTGTAGTGTTGCCGTATTTTTCAATATTCAGCATCACCTTGCTATCGTCAATTCCCATTCTGCGCGCCGTGGCATCAATGATCCGTTTGTTTGCCTGGTGTGGAACCAGCCACGCGATGTCATCGGCCGTTAAATTGTTTCTTTCCATTAGCTCGTAAGACACATCGGCCATGCCAACGACCGCGAACTTGAAAACGGCCTGGCCCTCCTGATACGCGAAGTGTTCTTTATTGGTGACCGTCTCGATAGACGCAGGCCTGAGCGAGCCGCCTGCTTTCATATTCAAATATTTTCCACCGCTTCCATCACTCTTCAAAATGCTGTCCAGCACCCCATACCCCTCGATGTTGGGCTCAAGGAGTACGGCGCCCGCACCATCCCCAAATAGAATGCAGGTGGTGCGATCGGTATAGTCAATGATCGAACTCATTTTGTCAGCGCCACATACTACAACACGGCGATAACGACCGCTTTCTATTAAAGACGCACCCATCGTGAGGGCATAGAGAAACCCCGAGCAGGCTGCCAGTAGATCAAAGCCAAACGCATGTTTTGCGCCTACCTTATAACAAACGAGGTTAGCCGTAGAAGGAAACATCATGTCCGGTGTGACCGTTGCAACGATCAAACAGTCAATGTCTTCCGGGCTGATCCCTCTTTTTTCACAAACTTGTTTTACAGCTGGAACCACCATATCCGATGTGGCCAGTCCTTCCCCCTTCAATATCCTTCTTTCCTTGATGCCGGTCCTGCTCTGGATCCACTCATCGTTTGTGTCCACCATCTTTGCCAGATCAGCATTGGTAAGCCGGTCCTCAGGAACGTAGGCCCCTATAGCGGTAATGGCTGCAGTTATCTTTGTTCTCATGTAAAAAATTTCGCATACAAAGCTAGTAATTTTGAAATTGATGGTCGCCCACTGCCCTTAATGGCTGATTTAATGGAGATTAGTCGCTATTTTTGATCACGAAAACGGTACAATGATTGCATACCTGAGTGGTATTTTTTCTTATAAGTCGCCCGCTGTAGTATATGTTGACGTGAATGGGGTAGGGTATGAAGTGAATATCACTCTCTCTACCTATTCCCACATTGAAAAGCAGGAGAAAGGGACTTTGTATACCTATCTTCAGATCAAAGAAGATGGGCATACGTTGTACGGTTTCTCAGATCTGGCCGAAAAGGCTATGTTTGTGAAGCTGATCAGCATTAGCGGGGTTGGTGCAGCAACTGCCAGAGTCATGTTGTCTTCTCTCAAGCCGGAAGAGATCACAAGAGCCATCGTGCAGGGAGAATCCAGGGTGCTTGAAGGGATCAAAGGAATAGGGAAAAAAACAGCTGAAAGGATTGTCCTTGAACTGAAAGATAAGCTAGGGAAAAATGACGGGTCAACACCCAATTCGGCGTTCATAAACAATACTTTAGAGCAAGATGCGTTAATTGCTTTGCAGGCCCTCGGTATATCAAGGCAGCAAGCTGAAAGCGCGGTCAAAAAAGTACTTAGCGGCAACGAAAAATATAACCTTGAACAACTGATAAAAAAAGCTTTACAATCTATTTGATTTAGACTTCTACCCTACCAACATCCAGTTTCATTGCCGAAAAGGTTAGTACCTTTCTTATTGTTTCTTATCTTTCTGATAGCCGGTTCGTCCATAGGGCTTACAAGTTCTGCCCAGACGCCGGATACCAGCAAGCAAACCCGTGCAGACTCCGGTCGTGTTGTGAAAGACACGCTGAGGCTTACACTGGCTGATACCATTGTGACTGGAAACGACTCCCTACGTTTCCCCATTGCTGACCGGAGGGGAGATGCCATGCTATATCCGCAGAAAAACAGCTTCGATCTCGGCGATCCCGCTAATGTTAAAGATTCATTGGTGTACGACCCGGCTACCAATTCCTATATCATCTACGAAAAGATCGGGAATGATTATTACCGCAAACCGGGCCGACTTAGCTTCGAGGAATATTATCGTTTACAAGCCAGCCAGTCGGAAAAGTCTTACTTCAAAGACCGGGCAAATACCACATCCCTCCTGAACAGGAGGCTGGAGAAACCAGCGCTTACGGCTCATGATGGCCTGTTCAACAGGCTGTTCGGGAAAGGTAAGATCGATATCAAGCCACAGGGTGAGGTGAACATCCTGGGTGGTTACCAGGGTCAGAATATCAAAAACCCCACACTTCCGGAACGGGCCAGGAGAAACGGGGGCTTCGATTTCGACATGAATGCAAACATCAATGTAATGGGAAATATAGGCGATAAGCTGAAAATGCCCATTAGTTACAACACACTCTCCAATTTTGATTTTGAGAACCAGCTTAAACTGGATTATACCGGAACGCAGGACGAGATCTTCAAAAGGATAGAAGTCGGTAACACGTCGTTTGCCACCAAGGGTACCCTTATCCCGGGAGCACAACAGCTGTTTGGTATCAAAACACAAATGCAGTTCGGTAAATTTTGGGTTTCAACCATTTTTGCAAGCCAACGTTCGCAACGCCAGTCATTGTCGCTCCAGGGTGGAAACAACAACCAGCAATTCGCTCTTAAGGCAGACGCCTACGATGAGAACAGGCACTTCCTGGTTGCCCAATACTTCCGTAAGAATTACAACACGGCGATGAAGAATCTACCCATTATCAATTCCCAGGTGCAGATCATGCGTATGGAAGTTTGGGTGACCAACAGAACGGGTACCACAACAGATACGAGGGACATTGTGGGTCTGATGGATATTGGTGAGACCGAGCCCTATCGCCTTCCACCGATCATCAACCCCCGTGGCGGAACGTATCCAAATAACGGCGCAAATGACCTCTATTCAAAGATCGTTTCTGATCCAAACAGCAGGGATCCTGCTTTTGTAGTGAATAAACTCACCGGCATCGGCCTTCTGCCTACACAGGATTTTGAAAAAACCTTTGCCCGTAAACTGGATTCCACCCAGTATACCTATCACCGGCAACTCGGTTTTTTATCGCTCAATATCACGCTACAGCCAGATGAAGTGCTCGCCGTGGCATTTCAATACACGGTAAATGGAAAAGTTTTCCAAGTAGGCGAATTTTCCCAGGATGTACCCGTTGATTCTTCATCTGGCGTTCAGAAGATCCTGTTCCTTAAATTACTTAAAGCCACATCACCCCGTACGCGTCTTCCAATCTGGCAACTGATGATGAAGAATATCTATCCGGTTGGCTACGGTCAGCTCGAGCGGTCAGATTTTCAGTTCAATGTATTGTATGAAGAACCTGGTGGTGGTGAGAAAAGATATCTTCCAGAAGGCGATCAGGCTGGTGTTCCCCTTCTTACCCTGGTTAATCTGGATCGGTTGAACAACCAGAATGATCCGCAGCCCGATGGTGTGTTTGACTATGTGGAAGGCTATACGGTGATCTCGCCGCAGAGCCGTATTATCTTCCCCTTGCTGGAACCTTTTGGCCGTGACCTGGAGTATGCATTCCAGACGGATCAGTCACTACGACAAAAATATCTTTTCTATCCACTTTACGATACCATTAAAGCCATTGCTCAGACTTATGCCAATCTGAACCGATTCGTTTTCAAAGGTACCGCTCGAACTTCGGGAGGAGGGGGCACAGGTGATATTCCATTGAATGCATTCAATGTTCCACAGGGTTCCGTACAAGTCACAGCCGGCGGTCGGGTACTTCAGGAAAACATTGACTATACCATTGACTACGTGTCTGGAAATGTAAGGATCATCAATGAAGCCATCAAGAATTCAGGCGTGCCTATCAAAGTTGACTATGAGAATAACGCCACGTTCGGCGTGCAGCAACGAACCTACCTTGGCTTACGATGGGATTACCTGATCAATAAAAAACTTTCGATCGGCGGTACCATGGTCAGGTTGAGTGAAAGACCATTTTTTACCAAGATGGAATATGGGACGGACCCCATCCGAAATACCATGATGGGCGTTGACATCAACTACCAGAGTGAGCTGCCGCGTTTGACAAAGTGGTTGGGCAAGTTGCCTAATTACAAGCCTACAGGTAACTCCAGCATCACCGCGTTTGCAGAGGCTGCGCAGCTGAAGCCTGGCCATTCGCCGCAAATTGGAAAAGGCGCAGAAGGACTTATCTATATTGACGATTTTGAAGGAACTAAAGCCAGTATCGATCTTCGTTTCCCACTGATCAGCTGGAACCTCGCATCAACGCCAAAAGGCGCTACGGACCGCAATGGGAATATTCTTTTCCCGGAAGCAGATCTGTTCGATAACCTGGAATATGGAAAGAACAGGGCCAAGTTCGCCTGGTATAATATTGAGCCGGTTCTCCAGGAAAGAAGAAATCCAAATAATCCCATTAAAGACCTCGAAGAACTGTCTGATCCCCGGGTTCGGTCGGTTTCCCAACAGGAGATCTTTCCGCAGCGTACGCCGGATTTCGGACAAAACCAGCTGGTTACCTTTGATCTTGCCTACTATCCAAAAGAAAGGGGCCCATATAACTATGATGCAACCAATGTTGATCCCTCCGGGAAACTGCTCAATTCCAACAAGAGATGGGGTGGTATCATGCGCGGGATCGACCAAACAGATTTCGAAACGGCCAATATAGAGTTCATAGAGTTCTGGGTGCTTGATCCATTTATCAAAGGAACAAATCCCGCAGGCGGTGCGCTTTATTTTAATTTGGGTAACGTGTCGGAAGATGTGTTGAAAGATTCGCGTCGCTTTTATGAGAACGGATTGCCTACGCCCACCATTCCTTCGGCATCCACTACATCCACCTGGGGCCGATCGCCACTGAATCCGATCCAGGTTACCCAGGCCTTTAGCAATGAGCCGGAAGACAGGCCTTACCAGGATGTTGGATTCGATGGTTTGAACGATACGGCAGAAGTTCGCGTAAGAAGGGACTACCTGACGGACTTGGGTAACCGATTTGGTGTGGGTTCTCCCGCCTACAGGACAGCCAGTGCCGATCCATCTTCAGATAATTTCAGGTACTACCGTGATCCGCTGTACGATCAGCAGACTACAGGTATACTCGGTCGTTATAAGAGCTTCAACAGCCCGCAGGGCAATTCCCCTATTGCGGAGAACAATAGCCAGTTCGCCTCTGCTTTTACTTTATATCCTGACTCGGAAGACTTCAACCGCGACAATACACTGAACGAAACGGAAGAGTATTTTCAATACAGGGTAGACCTCAAGCCATCTTCCTCAGCCCAGATGCAGGTTGGACAAAATTTTATTGTTGACAGAAAGATCGTTAACGTAAGTCTGGCTAATGGCAACAAAGAGAACCAGCTCTGGTACCAGTTCAGGATACCCATCTCTCAGTATAATCAGAAAGTAGGTGAGATCCCTGATTTCAAATCCATTCGCTTCATGAGGATGTTCATGACAGATTTTGTGGATTCTGCAGTACTTCGTTTTGCTAAACTTGAGCTGGTGAGAAATAACTGGCGCCGGTTCACATTTGACATAGATACCGCTGGTCAGTATAAACCCATTGACCTCGCCGGTGCAACAACGTTCAATGTCTCGGCGGTGAATATTGAAGAGAATGATAAGCGCGATCCAATCCCTTACCGTGTTCCTCCCGGGATCGAAAGGGTGCAGGCCCTGAGCAACGGGGGTATCAATATTCTCCAAAATGAGCAGGCCTTGAGCGTGGTGCTCTGTAACCTGCAGGAAGGCGATTCAAGAGGTGTTTTCAAAACCCTGAACCTCGATCTCCGTCAGTATAAGAAGTTGTCGATGTTCATCCACGCCGAAAGCCTGAAAGGCCAGCAATCGTTAAAAGATGGCTCCGTGAATGCGGTGATCAGGATCGGAAACGACTTCATCAATAACTTCTACGAGATAAAGTATCCGCTTAAAATAACGCCGTTTGGAACTTCAGATCCGGAAGTCATCTGGCCAGAAGCAAACAGTGTCGATTTCGATATGGGCGTGTTGGTAAAATTGAAGGCTGAACGTAACCTTGCCACCGCTAATCCCAACAAGATCTACCGTAAAGAAGTAAACGGTAAGATCTATTCACTTGTTGGTAATCCAAATCTCGGTGAAGTAAGGGGTATACTTGCCGGATTTGAAAACAACAAGGATCCGGATGGTACCGGCGGACCGATCTGCACGGAAGTTTGGATCAACGAACTGCGCTTGTCGGGCATCGACGAAGAAGATGCATGGGCCGCAGTAGGCCAGGTCAATGTGCAACTGGCCGATCTGGGAACCGTGTCCGTTTCAGCAAATATCCACACCCAGGGTTTTGGCGGTCTTGAGCAAAGAGTCAATGACAGGTTCCGGGATGATTTCAGGCAGATCGATTTTTCTACCAACCTGCAACTGGGTAAACTGCTTCCGAAGAAATGGGGCATCGAAATTCCGTTTTTTGCTAATTACTCGGAATTGATCAGTGCTCCACAGTATGATCCTTACGATAAAGATATCCTGCTGAAAGATAAATTGAATGTCTTCAGGGATAAGCGCGACTCCATCAGGAATGATGCCGTGGATTATACCAGCATACGCACCGTTAACTTTACCAATATCAGGAAACTTCCTACCGGTAAGATCAGGCTTTGGAGTATTTCGAATTTCGACTTCAGTTACTCTTTCACCCAAACTTATCAGCATAATCCACTGATCGAGTCGAACGACGTACGGAGGCAGCAGGGCGGAGTTGGGTATACCTATGCAGGCCAGCCCAAATATTTCGAGCCGTTCAAAAAATACAAATCGAAAAGTAAATACCTGGATTTTGTAAAGAGTTTTAACCTGAACTACAATCCAAATCTTATCGGGATCCGCTGGGATGCACGTCGTCAATTCGGTGCCATCAGGCCCAGAAATGTTGGCGGCGGACCATTCAAGATACCTGAGACGTACGACAAATATTTTGTCATGGATAGGATCTACAATATGCGGTGGGATGTATCCAGGTCATTCAACATTGACTTTAAAGCAATAAACAACTCGAGGATTGACGAGCCTTTTGGTAGGATTGATACCAAGCCGGAGAAAGACAGTATCAGGAGAACCTTTTTTAGTGGCGGCCGGAACACGTTATACAACCAGGCCGTGGATTTCACCTACAATCTTCCCACCGCGCTGTTTCCATTCCTCGATTGGGTAACCGCAAACCTGACGTACAGAACTACGTACGGTTGGATAGGCGCATCACGACTGGCCGTGAGCCTCGGTAACTCCATCCAAAACAGCAATGCCAAAGGGGCAACACTGGAGTTCAACTTGCTTCAGTTGTATAATAAGTCAAGACTGCTGCGTAAACTCAATGAGCCACCCGGACAGTCGCTGCCACCGGATCCATCCGATACCACCAAGAAAGGTAAGCCACGTGCTAACCCTGAATTGCGTGGAGCAGGCAGGGTATTTGCCCAGTTGCTGACTTCGGTTAAAAGGGTAGGCGCTACTTATAATGAAGGGGCCAGTACATTCCTTCCAGGTTACATGGATTCTACCCAACACTTCGGCCAGAACTTTAAAAGTATGGAGCCAGGCTTTGGATTCATCTTTGGCGGTCAGCCCGATAGCAACTGGCTTTTCCAAAAAGCAAAAAATGGTTTGATCACCCGCGATCCGATCCTGAATAATTTATACAGGCAGACTTACGATCAGCGATTTAACCTAAGCGCCAGCGTTGAGCCATTCAGGGATCTTACCATAGATCTGAACATGGAGAAAACATTTACCCGCACATACAACTCTTTATTTAAAGACACTACAGGCTTTGGAAATTTTGCCAATTTGAATCCCTATGCCTCGGGAGGTTTTAGCGTTAGTTATATTTCGTTCCAGACCCTGTTCAGGAAATTCGATCCCAATAATATCAGTGAAACATTTAAACAGTTCCAGAATAACAGGCTTATTATTTCTGAACGCCTCGGATTGCAGAACCCGTATAGTCAGGTCAAGGGCTCAGATGGTTATTACAAGGGCTATGGAAGATATGCACAGGATGTGCTGGTGCCTTCTTTCCTCGCGGCCTACACCAATAAGGACGCTAATTCAATTGAACTGCTGAGGTCCGGTAACGGAAACTATGTAAAAGCGAATCCTTTCGCCGGATATCTTCCCAAACCGAACTGGAGGCTGACTTTTAATGGCCTGACCAAGATCAAGCCGCTGGATAAAGTGTTTACGAATTTCTCCATTACACACGCTTATAACAGCACACTGAGTATGAACAGTTTCAACTCGGCGCTGCTATACGATGATTACCTGTTGCTTGGATTTCCTTCATTTTTGGATACCATTTCCGGAAGCTTTATCCCTTATTTTCTCGTACCGAACATCTCCATCAATGAGCAGTTCGGACCCCTGGTGGGCATTGATTTTACCACAGTGAAACAATTCTCCGGAAGGTTCGAATACCGCAAGAGCAGGCAACTGAGTCTATCGCTGGTAGATTACCAGCTCGCAGAGGTCCGTTCAACTGAACTTACATTCAATATGCGATACCGCAAACGTGGCCAACTGCCTTTTAATATCAGGATCGGTAAGAAGAAAGATGGCGGCGGTAAAACAGAAAGTGATGTCACCTTTGCCATCGACTTCAGTATAAGGGATGATATCAATTCCAACTCAAGGCTCGACCAGACCAATGCATTTGCAACCGGTGGCCAGAAAGTGATCACCATCAGACCAACCATCGATTATGTATTGAGCAACAGGGTCAGTTTGCAATTCTACTTTGACCAAAGAAGGGTTACACCTTATATTTCCAACTCGGCGCCGCAGGTGAATACCAGAGCGGGAGTGCAGGTGAGAATTTCCTTGGCGCAGTAACCGCCTCAACGCGTGGCGTTGGCGGCGCCAAGGAAATTAATGTGATGAATGTGATGAATGCGATCAATAAGAATGAGCCAATTAGCTAATTAGCTCAAGCGAGTTCTTTTTATTTTCGAAGAAAATAAAAAGAACTCGCTTGAGCGGTACAGGTCAGAACAAGATCATTAATACATACATGTGCAGGCAGGGTGGTGCAGTAGTACACCACGTTGGCAACGTCTTCCGCTTGCAGGGGTTCGAAACCCTGGTACACTGATTTTGCCGTGTCTGCATCGCCTTTGAACCTGACGAGCGAGAACTCTGTTTCTGCAGCGCCGGGATGTATGGCAGTTACTTTTATGCCGTGACGAAGTAAATCGATCCTCATGCCTTTCGATATCGCATCAACGGCAGACTTACTGGCGCAATAGACATTTCCTTTTTCATACGCTTCTTTGGCCGCGGTGGAACCTACATTAATGATGTGGCCTTTTTTTCTCGTAGCCATACCAGCCGAGATCGCCCTGCTGACATAGAGCAAACCTTTTACATTGGTATCGATCATCGTCTCCCAATCTGCAAGGTCTGCTTCTTCGAAATAATCCCTGCCCAGCGCAAGTCCTGCGTTGTTGACCAATACATCAATGTCTTTCCAATCATCAGGCAAACCGTCGATCGCCTTTTTCACCGCATCTTTATCCTGCACATCAAAACAAAGCGTGTAAATGGCTACATTATATTTGCTTTCGAGTTCATTACACAATTCTTCCAGCCTGTCGTCTCTTCTCCCGGTAATTATACAATCATCACCGTTTTTGGCAAAGGTGGTGGCAATGGCTTTCCCAAAACCAGAACTGGCTCCGGTAATAAAGATCTTCCTGTTCATACTATCGGATTAGCGTTGAAGTCCCTTTTTTAAATATGGTCTTTCCCGTATAGTCCACACCCTGAACATACCATACATAAGTGCTTGTATTCTGTTCTTTTCCTTTTATCCTGCCGTCCCAACCTCGTCCAATTTGCGTGGTGTTGAATACCAGTTCGCCATATCGATTATAGACTTTGAAGTATTCAAGCTTTGTGATACCAACGGGTATTGGGATCAACTGATCATTTTTACTGTCGTTATTCGGAGTGAATGCCGTGGGAACAAAGAGATCTGGATTGGTATTGAATACTTTTACGTTGATCGTGTCTTTGGCAAAGCAACCTTCCGGGGTACTCACCCTTACAATGTAACTGATATTGCTTGTAGGATTGGCGACTGGACTACTGATATTCGGATTGTTGAGCCCAGTGGTGGGCGTCCATGCATAGGCGGTACCGCCCGTTGCATTTAACTGAAGTGGTTGGTTCAACACGATGGAGGTGTCGTTACCTGCAAAGGCGGGCACCTGGGCCACCACCCTTACCCTCACTGAGTCGATCCCCGGCTTTGGACAGCCTTTATTGTCGAATACCGATACGAGGTAGCGGATCGATCGGGTGGGACTGGCTGTTGGGTTGGCGATCGAGTTATTGGATAGTCCTTCTGAGGGCGACCATCGGTAGGTAATTCCTCCCGAAGCAAATAGCCGGGCATTATCACCGAAACAGATCGTCGTGTCATTGCTTGCAACGGCTACTGGATATGGCACAGTGCTGACAATGATGTTGTCGGACGACTGGCACTTGCCAATGTTTGTTGTTACGGTGTATGTGGTTGAATTAGCGACCGGTTTCGCAATGGCGTTTCTTGAGTTGGGATTTTCCAATCCCGCTGCCGGCGACCAGGAGAATGTAAGCCCGTCCCCCACAGCATTGAACCTTATTGAATCAGTAAGACAAATGGTGGTATCATTGCCGGCATTCACTGTTACGATATTTTTCACATCCACAAACACAGAATCGATATTCACGCACCCGGGCGCGGATGTCAGGGTGGCGTAATATTTAGTTGGCTGGTCAGGACTCACCAACGGCGACGCACCGGTGGTACTGCTGATCATGTAATTGGGCGTCCATGTAAAAGTTCCGTTTCCAAGGGCTGATAACCTTATCGTATCAATATTGCAGATCAGGGTATCATTGGTCAGCCGGATCGTTGGTTTTTCGAGCACATTGACCGGATTGTCAAGGGTATCCCTACAGCCCAAACTACTGCCTACAATAAGCTGGGCCTGATACGTTCCCGTAGCAGGGTATGTATAGGTTGGATTCTGAAGATCAGACTTTGCAGGATTAACGTTTGGATGTCCGAATGTCCAGCTCCAGAAATCTACAACGCCATAGCGGGTTGTGGTTTCGTCAAGAAATTGAATGGGCACATTCTTACAGCCATCAAGCACGCTGAATTTGGGAAAGAAACCCGGGTATACTTTCGCTATCGTATATGCGGTGTCTGAACAGTCACGGTTCCGGTTGGTGATCAGCATCACCCTGTATTGGCCCGTGTCCGGGAACGTAAACGATGGCCTGTCGAGATTAGAAGTGTCCGCGTTGCCGGGCAGCCCGAAATCCCAGTAATATGATTTGATGAGGCTGCTCGGGCTCCTGTTTTGAAAGGTTAGGTTAAAGCCGTTACAGGTGATGTATTCAGGTTGAAGATCTGCTGCGGCAATGGAACAGGCCGCCACTTTGATCTGAAGGTCTTTTCTATGCCGGTTAATAACAACGTTATTTCTTTGCTCAATGGCTACTACGGTGAGTACATAGATGCCTGCTTTGGGAGCAGTGCCACTGACGAGGCCCGTATTTGGGTTAATGGTGACCCGGTCACCCATGGGTCTTAATGCGCTGAAGGGAAAGGCATAGGGTAGAGAGCTAAATGGAGGAGGTAATGATGTGGTGGGCTGGGGGGTACCCGTACTCGCACCATCGTAAGCTTGCTCAAATTGGTATGTAAGCAGATCACCGTCCGAATCATAAGCCCTGAAATCATAAGCGAAGCCTGTGTTTTCACAGATAACTACAGTATCACTGGTTCCAAAGGTTGCACTGCTGTTCCTTGGGGCCGTTGCCCCGAGTGAAGTACCTGGAATATTCGCTGCGTATGTTGCGCCTGTGTTGCCGGAGTTATTTATATTACTGATGCCTTCAATCCGGCAACAACGTTGGTAAGAGATGTTGAAACCGAGATTACTTGTGGGGAGTTCAACGTCCTCAATATAATAGCCAATTTCATAACAAACAACAGGTGGGTTATCGATACAGGGGCCGGGGTTGGTCAGTTGAAGCACCTCTGTCCTCGCACTCGCTACGGAGAGATTCATGATCGGTGTCGAGATTCCTGCGGGATAGATGGTAATTGCCGCGCGAGAATCGAGCGGGGCGCCTCCCGACAGGCAATCGCGATATAATTTAAGTGTGATTCGGTATTTCAAATTGCCGTTTGATCCCAAACCCAGGTATACGTAAGACATTTCGCCACCTGCTATATGCCTTGCTTCTGCCACCAGGCAGAGCAGGCTACTGATCAGAAAAAGGGGAAAGATTTTTTTCACTCAGTTTTCATTTAGATGCTCCAGGAACTTCTTCATGGCATTGGTGGTTTCCGCTGATTTTTCTTTCATGCCCATATGGCCTGAAGATTCAAGAATGTGTACGTGACTTTCTACGGGGACATGGCATTGAGCCAGACTGTCCGATAAATTTACTGTTTTATCCTCAGTGCCCATAATAAAAAGTACGGGTTTTTCGAAGTCTGAAAGCACTTTTGTCCGGTCAGGTCTTTTCATCATCATCTCCAAATATGAGATGAGTGATTCAGGATCAATATCTTTCGAGGATTCAATATGTCTTTCAACTTGTTCCCCGTTATCTGCTTTATAGCCATCCCCGTATAATCCCGGTATCATTTGTCGCAAAAATGCATTTGAGCCATGATCCTTGATGAATTGGATGGATCTTTTCCGGTTATGGATCTTTTCTTCACTGTCTGCATAAGCCGTGGAATGGACCAGCCCGAATCCCTTAAGCATGCCCGCGTATTTTTCTGTAAATGCAAGGGAAATATAACCGCCCATGCTATGGCCAATGAGGGAGAATTGACCGAGATACTCCTGTTCCGCGATGGCTTTAACCACCTCAGCCATGGCTTCAATACGCTGTTCAGGAAGATAGGCAAGCGCAGGCGCTGAGATACCCGTTCCGGGGAGGTCCGGAACGATCACTGTAAAGGCTGATGCCATTTCTTTTGCCTGATCCATCCAAATGTTTCCGTCTTCCCCAAATCCATGCAATAAAATGACCGGTTCGCCTGAACCAGCGATTCGGTAACCAACCTGATCACGAAGTCTTTTTTGAGTGAACTGCATCATCACGATAGATTTTCCAGGCCCTGACACCACCAAGCAACAGAATGGGAATGATCCCGGGATTCAATGCCTGAGGTAAAAAAGGCCATGCCAGCAAAGTAACAACTGTAACCAATAAATAGATGAAGAAATACCTGCGCACGTTGGTTTTCTTATAAAACAGCAGGAGGGCGGCAATGATATGGGTGGGCCATGCCCATAAAATATTGTAATTATCAGCTGTCTGTTTATGGTCTGTGCCAAACCACATAAATAGGAATAAACAACCCAGGAGTCCAATGAGAAAGAAAAAAGTTACATCAAACCATTTCAGAAAATGAGCGGCAGCCTTATTTGGAGTCATACTCAGGGCGATGATCGCGGTTGAAAGTAAACCAAATACGATCAACGGGGTAAAAAAAGGCTTACCGCCCGAATCTTCCGATTGTTTCACTACGGGGTATTGTTTGTTCGCTACCAGGGAGTCTGTTGAATTACCCGTATTGTCTAACGACTGTTCCAGAAATTCCGGAAGAAACATCGCTTCGCGATTATTCATTTTTAAGTCGATCCTGCTGCCCAGCAGCAGATCAATCCCGAACTTACTCCAGTACATGTTGCCCCTATTGAGGTAAAAGTGAATGCCATCCCTGAAACTCATCCCTTTGGCGGTTGCAACAGTACCTTCCTTCAGTTGTGGGTTACGGGATTCTTCGATCATATCCCTTAGCCGCGTGGTGCAGTTTTGGTATAGAAAATCATATTTGTAATACCTGTTCTCTTCCTGGATGTTGATGAACAGCAGCTTTTGAAGTTCTTGCTTCTTTGTGCAATCAATATGAAGTATTTGTTCTGCAATGCTCCGGTTATCAGCCAGGTATTCGTAGGCAAAATTTTGGAAGCTGGATTGTGATAGAGAGTAAAGGAGTTTGCCCCTTACAAATTTCGAGTAGAAATCAGGATCGTTGAAATCGAAAGTGCCATAGTTATACACGATATCAGTACCCGTTGAACTGTCAACAACGCGCAATGCACTGTGTCCGAAAATGGAATAAAGGTCAGATCCCGGGGAACAGGTTAGCAAACTCACTCTTATCCCGCAGGATTCCTGGGCCTTGCCTGGAATGCCTGTAAGCAGACTTAGGATAAGAACGATGTTAAGCCATCTTCTTTTTATATGCATATTCTTACCTGCTGTAATTCGGCGATTCCTTGGTGATGTGTACATCGTGCGCATGTGACTCTTTCATACCTGCATTGGTGATCTTAATGAACTGCGCTGCATTTTGAAGCAAGCTCACATCCTTTGATCCGCAGTAGCCCATTCCGGCTCTTAATCCGCCTACATATTGCGCTATGACTTCACTGAGGAAACCTTTATAGGCAACGCGACCTTCAATTCCTTCAGGCACCAGCTTTCTGATATCGTCCTCAACATCCTGGAAATATCTGTCGCCGCTTCCTTTCTGCATAGCTCCAATGGATCCCATTCCGCGGTATTGCTTGAATTTTCTTCCTTCGTAGATGATGGTCTCACCCGGGCTCTCCTCAACACCGGCAAATACAGAACCCATCATCACGGAACTTGCGCCCGCAGCCAGGGCTTTTACCACATCTCCGGTATAGCGAATGCCACCATCTGCGATCAGGGGAACGTTCAACTTCTTCAAGGCCGAAGCGGCTTCCATGATGGCCGTGATCTGGGGAATGCCCGCGCCTGCAACGATACGCGTAGTGCATATGGAACCGGGGCCGATACCCACTTTGACTGCATCAGCGCCAGCTTCTGCAAGGGCTTTCGCGCCCGCGGCGGTTGCCACGTTGCCGGCGATCACCTGCAATTTTGGAAACGATTTCTTTACAGATTTCAGTGCTTCGATGACCCCCTTTGAGTGGCCATGCGCGCTGTCGAGGCAAACCACATCCACCCCGATCTGTTGCAAGGCTGCAGCCCTGTCAAGCATGTCGCCCGTGATGCCCAGTGCTGCGCCAACCAATAGCCTGCCGAATGCATCTTTTACTGCATTCGGGTAGCTGGAAAGCTGTAAGATATCACGGTACGTGATCAGTCCGATCAGCTTACCAGTGCGGTTTACCACGGGGAGCTTTTCAATTTTGTATTTCTGGAGGATCTTTTCTGCTTTTTTCAGGTCTGTGCCTTCGGGCGCGGTGATCAGGTTTTCGCTGGTCATCACTTCGCTGACTTTCTTGTCGGGCGTTCTTTCAAACCTCAGATCACGATTGGTGAGGATACCTACCAACTTACTCTTGCTGTCGACAATGGGAATACCGCCGATCTTGTTTTCCTTCATTAGCTTCAGGGCATCTCCAATAGTGGCATTTTCCGGGAGGGTGACCGGATCGAGTATCAAGCCGCTTTCACTTCTTTTCACTTTTCTTACCTGCTCTGCCTGGCGTTCGATGGACATATTCTTATGCAGCATGCCAATGCCGCCTTCCCTGGCCAGCGCAATGGCCAGTTGGGCTTCAGTAACGGTGTCCATGGCTGCTGAGAGAAATGGAACGTTGATGGTAATATTTCTTGTAAGCTGTGTGGTGATGTTTACATCCCTTGGCAAAACCTGGGAATATGCTGGTACCAGTAAAACATCGTCGAACGTTAGTCCTTCACCAAAAAATTTAGGGGGAAACTTAGCTTTGGAGGAGCCGTTTATTGTTGCCATGTGCAAAGATAGGGGGCAGATGGTAAAATAAACAAATTAGGTTAGGTAGATTCGATGCCTTCGAAGTGGTTCGCATTTCTATCAGGTTGATCCCATCGCCCACCTTCCTCCGGGCTGATGTATCAGCAAGCCTGCAAGCTCAAGATTAAGCAGGGCCGCATGCATATGACTTCGGTTTATTCCTGAAAGTTGAATCAACTGTTCGAGTTGTATGGTGTCAGTATCACGAACGATGTTCATGATGCGTGCCTCATCTTCCCCCAGTTCCGGAAAGATCTTTTGTTGTTTTATGGTAACGTGCGCGGCCTCCCAGTTCATGAACGCTGCCATGTCTGCAGGATGCATGGTAAGCCGGGCTTTATTGTCGCGGATCAGGATGTTGCAGCCTGCGCTTTTGCGGTCATGTATTCTGCCGGGTATGGCAAAGATCTCGCGGTTGTATCCGGAGGCGATATCGGCGGTGATCATACTTCCTCCTTTGACATCAGTTTCTGCTACCAGCAGGGCATCGCAAAGGCCGGCCACGATCCGGTTGCGGCGGGGAAAGTTTTGTTTGTCGGGCTTTGTGCCGCTCAGGAATTCCGTGAGTAAACCGCCCTGCCTGGTCATATCCCTGGCCAATGCACTGTGTGAAGAAGGGTAGATGATGTCCAGCCCGCTGGCCAACACACCAATGGTTTTTAACCTGTTGTTCAGCGCCGCTTTGTGGGCGATCTGGTCTATGCCATAGGCCAGTCCGCTGACCACCAGCACATCATGGCAGCAAAGGGCTTCGAGATATTCTTCTACCAGGCCGCGGCCGTATTCTGTTTGTTTTCTTGTTCCCACCACGCTTAATACTTTTTGGACATTCAGGTCTGCTTCCCCTTTAAAGAACAGGATAGGCGGCGGATCCTCGCAATGTTTTAGTCGTTGGGGATATCGTTCGCCATGAAAGAGCAAAGGAGCGATCTTGAATTTTTCAATGAACACCATCTCCTTTTCTGCTTTCTTAAAGTCTCGAAAATTGCAAATATTTCTGGCCCTAATGATGCCAATGCCGGGGATTTTTTCCAGCGCGGATGGCCTGGCATGGAAGATGGTTTTTGCAGCGTTAAAATGTTCAAGGAGGGTTTTGCTGTGAACGGAACCGATCTGGGGAACCTGGGTAAGGGCGATGGAATAGAAAACTTCATCCGGATCTTTCATCCGGTAAAACTAAGATGGAGCTGGTGCTATTTACTGATGACTTGCAACTCCGTTCTCCTGTTTTTTGCCCTTCCTTCGTCGGTGTTATTATCAGAAACGGGTCGTGTTTCTCCAAAACCTTTTGACAGCAGGCGCGCTGGTTCTATGCCTTTGCGCACGAGATAAGCCACAACGGATTTCGATCTGTTGTTGGAGAGCGCCAGGTTGTCTGCCGGTTTACCTACGTTATCGGTGTATCCATTGATCTGGATCACCATGGTATTATTTTCTTTTAGCAGCTCTACCAAATTATCCAGCTCTGCTTCTGATTCTTTTTTCAAATCAAATTTTCCCGTTTCGAAGAAAATATTTTTAAGTACCACATTAGCGTTCACTTCAATGGGCTGAAGCGGGATGTCGACCTGGTAAACTGAATCAGACGGTTTGCTGCTTAAAGGGAAGTTTTCCGAATAGATCAGGTAGCCCTTCCTGTTCACATTAAAAGCGTAGTCTTTCCCAATCGGCAGCGTGATCAGGTAATCACCGTCTTCGTCTGTTTGAACTTTGGAAGATCTCTGACCCGTAGCTACGTCTTTCAATTCAACAGCGCTGGGCAGGCCCTTTTTTGTTTTTGCGTCGAACACTTTTCCTTTTACCCATAATGTTTTCACCGGCCGGATGTCTTCCCGCAAGGTAAAACTGTATAAGTCGAGTGAGCCTTTCGAGTCTGATCGGTCACTGGCGTAGTAAGCGGTAGTACCATCGGATGTTACAAACAGCGTAGCTTCATCATCCACGGTGTTGATAGGGTAGCCTAAGTTCTCGGGTTTGCCCCAATGGCCTGTAGAATCTTTACGGATCAGGAAGAGATCCATCTTGCCATATCCTGTCAGTCCGCTTGAAGCAAAGTACAAGGTCTGATTATCGGCATGAATGAAGGGGGAGGTTTCATCTCCGGTCGTATTTACGGATGGCCCCATGTTCATCGCCGGGCCCCATTTACCACTGGGCATGATGTAGCTTACATAGAGGTCTGAACCACCCATACCACCGGGGGCCCTTGCTGCAAAATAGAGGGCACGTTTGTCGGGCGCTATGGTGGGCTGGGACTCCCAGAATTCTGAATTGATCACATCGCCGATATTGATCGGCTGGCTCCAGCCTTGTTTGGTCAGGAGTGAATAATACAGATCGCAGCCGCCAAATCCGTCGGGTGCATCACAGCTGGTGAATACCAGAACTTTACCATCCTGGGAGATATGCTGCGCGCCTTCGTTACGTTCCGTGTTGACGTTACCTGGAAGGGGCGCGGAGGCGGACCAACTGCCGCCTGGCAGGAGCCTGGCGGCAAAAAAATCTTCATTGAAAAAGTTCATCTGACGCGTGAACACGAGTTGGTTTCCATCGATCGTTAACGAAGGAAAATATTCAGGGAATTTAGTATTGATGCTATCGCCCAAATTTTTGGGCTCGAATACGTATTGTCCCTGGTGGGTTTTGGCATGCGCTATGGCGAACTCAAAGCTTTTTCTCCGGTAGGCAGCAGCCTTTCTGCTATTTTCGCCGAGTGAGGGGCTCGTGGCAAAATCATCCACAGCCTCGAGTGCTTTTTCAAATTCTCCTATTCCCGCAAGATTGATGGAGTATGGCAATTTGTAGTCTTGCGTGTAAACAGGATCGAGGGCGAAAGCTTTTTCATAATCGGCCACTGCGTTGCGGTGGTTTTTTATTTGTCCGTTGATCCCAGCCCTTGACAGAAATGCATCAACAAAATTTTTGTCTGTGGAAATAGCTTTGTCCAGCATTTTTATCGACTCCATATATTGCCCGTCTTCCGCCTTTTGGATGGCGAGATCATAGATGGTTTTCGCCTGCTTGCTAACCTTTTCGGGATTGTATTTTTGGGCCCGGAGGGATGCAGCGAAAACGAGGCAACATGCGAAAAGTAAAAATTGCTTCATACTAAATAGACTGAATAGCTGACCGGCTATTGGATGGAATGATGAAATAACGGATTATCAGCCACATGTATTGCCTTTCGGGTATTCAAACGCGCACAATTAACGTATAATTAGAGTTGCCGCATCTGGGTTCTAGGGCACCTGGATATACTTATGCATTTGCAGTGAAAACTCCCAGTTTGGATGAAGTTTGATGTAATCAATGATAAGCGGGGTCATCTCATTGGATTTTTCCCATTCAGGCTGCAAAAATAATTTGCAGTCGGGGTTCACTAATGCTGCATATTTCTCTGCCCAATCCAGGTCGGATTTATGGTAAACAACCACTTTCAGTTCATGTGCGAAAGGGATCACTGCATTGAGGGGGGATTTGAATTTTTTGGGGGAAAGACAGATCCAGTCGGGCTTACCGCTGATCGGATATGCTCCCGATGTTTCAATGTGGACTTGATAGCCTTTGAATTGGAGTGTGCTGATCAGGGCATCGAGATCATACATGAAAGGCTCGCCACCGGTAACCACCACAATTTTGGTAGGGGTGGAAGTGATATGATCCACGATCTCGCGAACTGAAGTTTGCGGGTGCTTGTCTTTATCCCAACTTTCTTTGACGTCGCACCAGACACAGCCTACATCACAGCCTGCGAGTCTTACAAAATAAGCTGCTTTTCCCTGGTGGAATCCTTCGCCCTGCAGGGTATAGAAATGCTCCATGAGCGGGTACGTCAGGGCATCGGTATCGTTAGAACTCAATTTCATTTGCTCCTCAACTGGCATGCCTTATAAGTATTCATTAAAAGCGCAGCGATGGTCATGGGTCCCACGCCGCCGGGTACCGGGGTGATGTAGCTGCATTTTTCTGCGACGCCTGCAAAATCAACATCGCCTTTGATGGCAAAGCCGGATTTCTTAGATGCGTCATTCACCCGGGTAATGCCAACGTCGATCACTACGGCGCCATCCTTAACCATGTTGCCTTTCAGGAATTCCGGGCGGCCCAATGCAGCAACAATGATATCGGCCTGTAAACAGATCTCTTTCAGGTTGGGTGTGTGGGAATGACAAACCGTTACGGTACAATTTCCCGGATAGTCGTTGCGGTTCAGGAGGATGCTGATAGGTCTGCCCACGATATTGCTTCTGCCGATCACTACGGCATGTTTCCCTTTTGTTTCAATATTATAGTGAGCGATCATCAGCAGGATACCGTAGGGCGTTGCCGGGTAAAATGCGGGCAGGCCTTGTACCATTCTTCCTACCGATACGGGATGAAAACCGTCCACGTCTTTATCTGCGGAGATGGTGTCTATCACCAGTTGCTCTGAAATATGTTTGGGCAATGGCAGTTGTACTAAAATGCCATCTACGTCGCTATTTTGGTTCAGCTTGTTGATCTCTGCCAGCAGTTCTTCCTGGGTTATGGCTGCATCCAGGCGGATCAAGGTGGAGGTGAATCCAACTTCTTCGCAAGATTTTACTTTAGATGCCACATAAGTTTCACTGGCTCCATTGTTGCCCACCAGGATGGCAGCCAGATGGGGTTTTTTCATTCCATGGGCCACCTGATCGAGTACTTTTTTTTTCAGGTCATCTTTTACTGCCTGTGAAACCAGTTTGCCGTCCATGATTTTCATGCCGCAAATTTAGGCAGGAAAATACCAGGAACTGTTGTTTTTTTTCACAAGGAATCTGTTTTCGGCTGAGCGAATTTTGGGATCATATGAAGTGGTTGATGATGGTGTGGATGTGTGTAATGAGTTCAGTGGCCCCGGCGCAGTGGAAGGATCCGAAATGGCTTGCGGGCGCAGAAGGGTTAGGGCAATCGGATGGAAATATTTGGAGTGCCGCAGCGTATCCTGCTTCCTTAACCCGCAGGGTAGGGTCATCATTAGGTGTTTATGGTGAGAAAAGGTTTTTAACGGACCTCCTGTTTTTCGATCTTGCTTATGCCGGGAAGTTGGGGGAGTTGCCTTTTTTGGTGCAGGCCCAGCGCGAGGGGAATGCTTTTTTTTCAGGCAACCAAGTCGCGCTCGGTGCAGCAAAATCAGTTCATGAAAGGTGGGATATAGGCATAAGGCTGGGCTATCATGCCACGATGGCCAGGGGGTATGCCACAACGGGTTCGGTCGCCGCCGGTTTGGGCAGCCTGTTCAAATGTAATGAGCAGTTGACGATAGGTTTTCAGGCAGATGGGATCAATCATTTTTTTTCCCCGGAATCGAGCCTGGGCTACAGGGTGAGGGCCGGAGCGGGTTACCGGGTGTCAGAAATTTTTACGCTTACTGTTGAAGGGTTGAAAGAGCAGAGCGATCCGGTAGCGATGTTGGTGGCCATGCATTACCGCTTTCTTGAGCAGGCTTGGGCAAGAATGGGTTATATATCAAAGCACAACAGTTTTGTATGCAGCGTGGGCTTTGTCTATAAAGGCGTGGAGACCGAGTTGTCCTCAACCTATCATTTGTCATTGGGCTTGAGTGCAGGCCTTTCCCTGATGTATCGGTTTAACCAGGACCAATGAAGTGGCTGCTTGCATGTTTATTGTTGATGGGGGGATATGCGTGCGCGCAGCATTCGGATCAGATCCGCATGATGGAAGATCAGGCCGACGTAGAGGACGTGAAAGAGGTGGAGGAGGACCTGATCCAGTTGCAGGCCTTTCTGGTAAAGCCGTTGAATTTAAATAAAGCGGGGTCTGATGAGCTGTCCGTATTTCCTTTTCTTACACCATTTCATATTGAGCAGCTGATACGGTACCGGACGTTGGCTGGCGACTTGGTTCATGTGCTTGAGATGCAGGCTATTCCGGGGTGGGGGCCTGAGTTGATCAGGAAGATCATGCCCTATGCAACCGTAAAGCCGGAGCTTTCTCTACGGTCAACCGTAGGCGAAAATATCCGCAAGGGTACGCATATGGTTTTATTTCGTTCGTCGTTGTCGGCCCAGGCAGCATTCCTTGCGCGCTATCATTTCACATCCCCCAACCTGCAGTGGGGTGTGAATACAGAAAAAGATGGTGGCGAAAAATATCTGCAACCCGGTAAGGGGCTTGCATTTGTTTCGGCTCATATATCCTTACGCAACATAGGCCTGATAAAACAATTGGTGGCAGGAGATTTCATTGTGAATATGGGGCAGGGGCTTATCCATTGGCAGGGCCGTGCCGTCAGGAAAACCGCCATGCCCATGGCCATCAAGAGGCAGTTGCCTTTTTTGCAGCCCTACAGGTCCAATGATGAAAACAGATATTTCCGGGGTCTTGGCATGCATGTGGTCCGAAAGCGTTTCGATCTTGGGGTATTTATTTCTGCGAACAGGCTGGATGCAAATCGCAGGGAAGATACGGTGAGTGGACGCAGTTATGTTAGTTCGTTCCTGCACACAGGTTATCATCGGACGGCTGAGGAGTTGGCGGATAAGAATGTGCTTGGGCATGTTGCCGTAGGGGGCATGATGGCTTATCAGGCCGGAAATTTTCGTGTAGGCGTAAACGTTATTAAACATCGTTTTTCCCTTCCCGTCATCCGGGCGGATGAGCTTTACAATGTATTTGCTGCAAGGGGCCGGAACATGACCAATTATGGGTTGCATTACCATAAAACATGGCGGAATATTCACCTGTTTGGCGAGTTGGCTTTCGACGGCGAAGGGGATCCTGCTGTAATCCAGGGGATGATGGTTGCTGCTGACCCGCGGTTGGATTTTTCCATCGTAGCGAGGCGAATAGCCAAAAGTTACCGGTCATTCCAGGGAAATGCATTCACGGAATCCGGGGATCCTTCCAATGAAGAGGCTATTTATGCAGGGTTCAGCTACCGGATCCTTCCGGTTTTGACTTTGGATGTCTACGCCGACCATTACCGGTTTCCCTGGCTGCGTTACAGGGTTGACGCTCCCGGCTGGGGGAAGGATCATCTTTTTCAACTCATTTACCGGCCCGATAAGAAAACCGCTATATATATTAGATACCGGGTGGAGCGAAAATCCGGAGCGGGTTTAGCGGGCCCCATGCGATCCGTGGCGGAGTACGAAAAGCATATGGGCAGGTTACATATTGAGTTCCGGCCAGGTATGGAATGGGAGTGGAGGTTCAGAATGGAAGTGAATAGCCTGATGAATAGGGATTTTGAGAGAGAAAACGGCTTTCTGACCTCCTCAGATCTTTTCTGGACCCCTTTGGATAAGTCGGTAAGCCTCAATGCCAGGGTGATGATATATGATACAAAAAGCTATGATTCAAGGATTTACAGCTTCGAGAACGATGTCCTCTATTATAATATAGTCCCGGCGTTTTACGGACGCGGGGCAAGGGTGTACCTGAATACGCACTATAAGTTCTCCAGGAACTGGCACGGGTATATGAAGATATCCAGAAGTTTTAACGGCTTCAGAGAAAATTGGAATATTCGTTTTCAGGTTGTTTTTCACATGTAAAAAGTAAATAATATGGCTCTAGTTATGACATATAGACACAAAAGAGCTTGAATTCAGTTAATATTTATCAAAAAAGTACTTATTGTAGGCATTTTAGCATCATTGTTCGAAGTATTTCATGATCTGCTTTTGTCTTTTGCTTAGAGCTAAGCGTCGTTTTTCTCTTTGCTTCATAAAATTTTATTCTAAAGCAGCATTTTAGACCCTCTATTTGTCATAATTATGCCA
>Ga0164293_10000666_pt1 | contig 27906 bp, 29 predicted proteins | sample GEODES118metaG_FD_111487 | JGI IMG/M metagenome (GOLD analysis project Ga0164293, IMG submission 111487) | Eutrophic lake water microbial communities from Lake Mendota, Wisconsin, USA - GEODES118 metaG | ecosystem: Environmental > Aquatic > Freshwater > Lake | place: USA: Lake Mendota...
AGGGCCTTGGTGAAGAAGCGCCCATGATCCCCGGAGCACCTGCTGCCCAGGAAGAACAGATCAATACGCCACCGAAGACCCAGTTCACGCAGGCTGATGAGTCTAAAGAAGTTGAAACCGATGATAACGACAAGGAAGCACCCGAAGCGGTAGTTCCAAAGCCTGTAGAGAAGAAAATAGAGAGCAAGAAAATACCAACGAAAGAAACCACTGTAAAGAATACAAAACCTGCTCCGCAAGTGGTGAGCAACCCCACCCCCGCTCCAAAGAAGCCTTCGGCAGTGTATAAGGGCGGAACTGCAAACGGCACGGGTGGAAATGATGCCGATGCCTTTAATAAAAGCAGGAATCAGGGTATTGCCGGTGGTACCGGCGATCAGGGAAAAGCAGGTGGGAACCCGGACTCCGACAGTTATACCGGAAATGGCGGATCGGGCAACAGTGGCGTGTCTATCTCGCGGGGTTTACAAGGACGAAGGATATCGAAGCTTCCTTCATTTGAAGACGATTTTAATGAGAATGCGAAAGTGGCCATTGATGTTAAGGTAGACGGCACGGGTCGAGTGGTCAGCGCAAACTACCAGCCAAAAGGCTCAACTACATCAGACGGAGGAATGCGCTCCATAGCCATACAGAAAGCCAAACAGATCAAGTTTACCCCTTCTGAAAGCGGTGGCGAAGAATCCATTGGAACCATCATTTTCAACTTCAGGCTAAAGAATTAATTTTAAAGACCATACTCGATAATCACGGAAATACATCCGAGTGTCTACCTTTACCACTTGAACTACCAGGAGACGATACATTTTCTTTATTCGCGTTTACCTATGTTCTCGCGAATCGGGGCCGGGGCATATAAGAAAGATCTTCACAATACGATAGAACTCTGCAAGCGGCTGGGAGACCCCCAGCAAACTTTCAGGACCATACATGTAGCTGGTACTAACGGCAAAGGCTCAACGAGTCACATGCTGGCCTCGATTCTACAAACAGCAGGATACAAGACGGGGCTGTATACATCCCCGCATCTGGTGGATTTCAGGGAGAGGATCAGACTCAACGGCATGATGATCCCGGAATCTTCTGTTGTCGACTTTACGGACAGAACTTCAGCGTGGTACGATGAGATCGAGCCTTCATTTTTTGAGATCACGGTGGCAATGGCCTATGATTATTTTTCAAGAGAGAAAGTGGATGTTGCGGTGATTGAAACGGGGCTTGGAGGCAGACTGGACAGCACAAATATCATTAAACCGATGATCTCCGTGATCACCAATATTGGATGGGATCATATGAATATTCTGGGGAATACACTGGAACAGATCGCGTCTGAGAAAGCGGGCATCATAAAAAAAAACACGCCCGTTATCATTGGTGAAACGCAGGCGGAAGTAAAGCATGTTTTTATTGACAAAGCCGAAGCGGAGAACAGTCCCATTTATTTTGCCGATCAGGAACGATTTGCAAATGAATGGGCCCAGGATGGTCATCGCCTCACCATGAATGTGGCGGACCATCGCCATACCGATCACGAGAATTATATCCTTGACCTGACCGGGATCTACCAGGTTAAGAACTGCATCACGGTACTGGAGGCTGTACACCAACTGAATCAACTGGGGCTAACGATCGGAAAAGAGCATGCTAAGACCGGGCTTGCCCAGGTGAAAAAAAATACCGGGTTACATGGAAGGTGGGAACAAATAGGACATGATCCGGCAATAGTGCTGGATGTTGCCCATAATGAAGACGGCATGAAGCAGGTTCTCTCGCAGCTCAGCGTTAGCCAGTTCAACCATTTGCATATTGTCATCGGTATGGTGAAGGACAAAGAGGTGGAGCAGGTACTTCTATTGTTACCGAAAGAAGCAACCTATTACTTTACCCAGGCGCAGATTCCCCGCGCGTTGGAAGCTGCCTTGTTAAAAGAGAAAGCCCTGCCTGCCGGTTTGATGGGTGATGTTTATCCTGACGTAAATACGGCTTTGAAACAAGCCTTGTTGAAGGCTAACACAAAGGATCTGGTATTGGTTTGCGGATCTGTTTTTCTTGTTGGTGAAGTCAAAAGGCATTGAGCTTTTGCAACGCATAGAACAATGCTGTCGCGTGCATGCTTTGGTAGATCCGGTTTTCATTGAGCAACGCCCTTACCTCGTCAATGGTCAGGAGATGGATCTCAATATCTTCATTATCGTCCAGCTCCTGTTCTGATATTTTTTCTCCGCCCCTGGCCAGGAACATGTGCATCCAGTTATTGTGGGTAGAAGGATTTGCGGAAGTCTTCCCCATATATTCGTAGCTGCTGAAAACATAGCCGGTCTCCTCTGCGAGTTCCCGCGCGATAGCCGATTCCAGGTTCATATCCGTATCATCCACGCAACCGCCGGGGATCTCGTACATGGTCAATCCGGAAGCATGCCGGTATTGCCGTTCCATGATCACGTGCCCATCCGTGGTTAGTGCAACAGCAGTTACCCATTCAGGAAATTCATACACGTAATAAGGGTCAACAATCTTACCATCGGGCCGCTCACATGTATCTTTTCTTACCGTGAACCAAAGGTCACGGAAGAGATATTCGCTCTTTAATATTTTCCATTCCATGTTCGACATATCATCCAGCTAAAAACTTGCTTTGTACTCTTCCGCTAACACCCTATTGGTTCCCAATGACTTCCTGCTCATTCCCTTCCCTACCACCCCATTCTTTCCCTAAGGCTGGTTACATGGGCAGTGTGGTGGCGGCCATGCCAGGCATAGAGGCCTAACAGGAACCAAAGAGACATACTTCGGTTGTGTTGGGGATGTACAACCGTTTTATTCCAGTCTTCCTCCCCCATGTGTTTCAATAGATCATACCAACGATTATGCAGGGCATGGAGCAAGGTGAGTGAGATGTTCACTGCGAGGTGATAATCGCTCTTTTCTGCCCAGGCGGCTTCATTGTATGGCTTGATCACGGGTTCATGTTCAGTCAGGCCCAATTTGAAGCGTATGTATGCGTTCATGTGGCTGTCTGCAACGTGGTGTATAACCTGTTTGATCGTCCATCCCCCTTCCCGGTAAGGTGTATTCAAATGCGACTCGTCGAGGTTAAGGATAGACATTTCAAGTTGTCTTGGCAGAAATAAGATGTCGGCCAACCAGGCCTCTTTCTGCTTTTGGGAGTAAGGCTGGGGGTCGTAGTTCCCTATGGGAAAACGGGCGTCAATAAGTGTATCCATGGTTATTGATTTGAAACGATACCCAGCAGTTCTACGTCGAAGATCAGCATGGAGCCGCCTGGTATAACATCCCTCGAACCCTGTTCACCATAGCCCAGCTGGTAAGGGATATAGAATTTAAATCTGGATCCGATGGGCATCAGCTGCACGCCTTCCGTCCAGCCTTTGATCACCTGGTTCAGCGGGAATGAGATGGGTTCGCCACGCTCGCGGGAGCTGTCGAATGGGGTCTTGGCGTTGAGCAAAAATCCTTCGTAATGCACTTTCACTGTATTGGTGTCCGAAGGTCTGGCCCCGGTACCCATCGTAATCACTTCATACTGCAAGCCGCTGGCCGTTTCTTTAATACCGGGTTTCTTCCGGTTCTCTGCGAGGAACTTCTGCCCTTCGTCAATCGTGGGCTTAATTTTGGATATATTCATTTTCTGCATTTCACGTCTTACAATTTCATTTGCTGTTTCTGCTGTCATCAGGGGTTTACCTGCAATAACGTCTGAGAAGCCCTTGCCCAATAATTGGGAATTGACTTTGGTGATGCCCTGCGTTTTAAAGAAAGAGCCGTCAAGAACACCGATCGCATAACTCAGACTGTCCATACTGTTCTTCATACTTTCTGCAGGAGCGGGGGTTGCCGGTTTTGCGGGGGTCGCTGGTTTTGCCGTTGATGCGGGTTTGGGAGCGGTTTTTGGCACTGGCTTCGTTTGTCCAACTGCGGATGCCGTTAATAACATAAATCCTAAAATGGCGATCGTTCTCATTTGTTTTCTTTATAGATTATAAGCCATGTCCGGTCAGCTGTATGAATACATCTTCCAGATTGGCTGGTTTCACTTCCTTTTTTCTTTCAAAGCCTGTTGCGATCAACTGATCGATCAGATGATCGGGGGTATCAAGGGCAATGACCCTGCCAAGATCCATAATGGCCACGCGGTTACACAGATATTCAGCCTCTTCCATATAATGCGTGGTAATGACCACGGTTGTACCCTCATTCCTGATGTTGCGTATCATATCCCAGAGATTTCTGCGAGCCTGGGGATCCAGTCCTGTGGAAGGCTCGTCGAGGAAAATGATGCGGGGTTTGTTTATCAGGGTGGTAGCCACGGCAAACCGTTGTTTCTGGCCCCCACTCAGGTCCTTATAAATGGTATTTGCTTTTTCTTCCAGGTTGACCATCTTGAGAAGTTGCATGGGTTCCATACGTTCATCATACAAACCATTGAACAGCCTGATCAGTTCGGTCAGTTTCAGTCCGGGATAGAACCCGGAGGTCTGCAGTTGCACACCGATCATGCTTTTGATGGCGGCCGGATCGTTATCCAGTGAATGACCACCAATGATCACTTCGCCGGACGTTTTCTCCCGTAGTGTTTCCATGATCTCCAGCGTTGTTGATTTGCCGGCACCATTAGGGCCGAGCAATCCGAAGATCTCGCCTTCCATCACTTCAAAGCTGACACCTTTTACCGCTTCGTGATCGCCGTACCTTTTAACCAGGTTTTTTACTTCAATGATCGGGCTCTCCACGCTAAGTCATTTGTTGATATAAGTTTCCAATTCTTCCATCATACCCTTGCTTCCTGCGAACATGGGGCTTCTTTGGTGCAATCCGGTGGGCTGTATTTCCAGGATGCGCTGATCCCCGTTCGTAGCCTTTCCCCCTGCCACTTCAAAGATAAATGCAAAAGGGTTGCATTCATACAAAAGCCTCAGCTTACCCTTGGGCTTTTCCCGAGTACCCGGGTACATGAATATGCCTCCTTTGATGAGGTTACGGTGAAGATCGGCCACCATACTCCCGATATATCGCTGCGTGTAGGGTCCACCGTTAGTAGTATCTTTCTTCTGGCAGGTGGTAATATAATGTTGAACCGAATCTTGGTACTGGAAGAAATTCCCGTGATTCACAGAATAGATCTTACCAAACTCAGGGCAGCTGATATTCGAATGACTGAGGGTATATTCCCCAATGGAGGGATCGAGTGTAAAGCCATTTACGCCCCGACGGGTGGCGTAAACGAGCATGGTGGAAGATCCGTAGACAATATAGCCGGCCGCCACCTGATTGATGCCCGGTTGAAGAAAGTCTTCTTCGGTTACCGCTGTTCCCAAAGGCGTCACGCGTCGAAATATGGAAAATATGGTGCCGATGGAAACATTCACGTCTATATTACCGCTACCATCCAGGGGATCAAACAGACAAACGTATTTTGAGTTGTTACTTACGGGATCATCGAAGGCGATGAAATTATCCAGTTCTTCACTGCCGATGCCTGCACAACTGATCCCGTGCTTCAACACGCCCATCAATTGGTTATTAGCGAATACGTCGAGCACTTTAACGTCTTCCCCCTGCACATTCACAGAACCTGCGTCGCCGAGGATATCTACCAGACCCGCTTTATTCACTTCCACATTGACCCGTTTGGAGGCAAGGCCGATATCCCTTAACAAACTGGCCAGTTCACCGGTGGCATACGGGAAATCCCGCATCTGCTGGATCGTGAACTCATCGAGTGTCTGGACTTTCCTGTTAATCATGTTGATCGGCTTCGGTTAAAGCAAATATAAGTGTTAGTAATGGGCCTTTCAATGAGCCAATCAGCTAATCAGCCAATTCGCCAATTGAATATATTTGCGGCATGAAAGTTTTCAAATTCGGGGGTGCCAGTGTCAGCACCATTGAACGGATCCAGAACACAGCGGCTATCCTGCAGGCCTGCAAAGGCGAAAAAATACTGGTCATTGTTTCAGCCATTGGCAAAACCACCAATGCGTTGGAAAAAGTAGCTGAAGCGTTCTTTGCCGGTAATAAGGAAGAAGCGCTGGAGTTGTTCCGGCAGGTGAAGGGGGTGCACGACGATATGTTGAAGTACCTGCTGGTTAAAAATGCGCTCGCGACCGAACGCCGTATGAATGATTTCTATACGGAAGTGGAATGGCTGCTTTATGATAAACCGTTGCGGGAGTATGATTATTACTACGACCAGATCGTGTGTGTCGGCGAGTTATTATCGACCACCATCATCAGCGCATACCTAAATGAAGAAGGGATTGAAAACGAATGGGTTGATGTCAGGGATTATCTCCGGACCGACGACAACTTCAGGGATGCCTCCATCGACTGGAGTTACACTTCTTCCCAAATCGAAAAAAACATTATCCCGGCAATGGGGCAGCATGGGATGGTGGTAACCCAGGGCTTTATTGGCGCTACAGATGAAAATGAAAGCACCACCCTGGGAAGGGAAGGTAGCGACTACACGGCTGCGGTATTTGCCAATGTATTGGGTGCAGAAAGCCTGACCATCTGGAAAGATGTCAAGGGCGTGATGAATGCCGACCCCAAAGCCTTTCCCTCCGCAGAAGTCATTAACGAACTGAATTATGATGAAGTGATCGAGATGGCTTATTATGGAGCGCAGGTGATTCACCCTAAAACCATCAAGCCCCTGCAGAATAAAAACATTCCTTTGCTCGTAAGATCTTTCCTGGATCCCGACCTTCCCGGGACGGTTATCCATAACCAGACTTTAAAGAACCTCCCGCCGATCATTGTGATCAAGAAAGACCAGGTTTTCATGCAATTGCACACCAAAGATTTTTCCTTTGTGGGCGAAAAGCCGATAAGCGGTCTGTACAGTTTATTTGCCAGCCTGCATATAAGACCCAACCTCATTCAGTCGGGCGCTGTTTCCATCCAGCTTTGTATGGACAACCGGGAAGAGAAGATTGAAAAACTGGCCCACTCGGCAGGCGACATTTTTGATGTGGAAATGGGAAAAGGGTTCATGCTGCTGACGATCAGGCATTACCAGAAAGGTTTGCTGGAGGGGATGACAAGTGGAAGGGAGCTCAGGCTTTTACAGCAGACCCCGGATACGGTGCAGGTGCTGATGAAGGAATCCGTTTAGGCCGTGGCAAGCTAATGGAACGGTTACCATAACACCTTTATGAAGGCCGGGGATAAATAGCCCCATCCCGTTGGATCACCTAGTATAAAACGTATTCTCCTTTGGTGGTGACGCCCACTACCGGAATCTGTTTGGTTACATCGAAGAAATCATAGGCCTGCTTCATGGTTTTCTCAAAATCCCGCAGTTCACTATCATCCCTCATCAGCCTGTCCAGATAAGCCAAGCTCTTTGGGTTGTTGAAACGTACTGGAAAGATATGAACCGGAATAAAATCCTGCCCGTTGTTTTTGGCGTGGGTAGTGAGGATATATAGCTCTTCGATCTGGGGATTGGTAATTGGTATACAACCCTGGGTTACACAACTGCCGTGAATATAGATGTCTCCACCCGGCTGCAGTGAGTCCGCCAGAATTCTATCAGCCGCATTGGGATAATTCAAACCCAGGGAAAGATGATAGGTTGAATTGGGCTTGAACTCATTGATATAGTAAAATCCTTCTGGGACCTGGTAGTCGCCTTCTATGCGTTTAGGACCAAGGGTTCCTGCCAACGCGCAAACCTTATATGTTTTGAAGAGTTTGTACTCATCCGTGAATCTCGACTTCACCCAAACCTCCAACTCGCTGTCGTACTTAAACGAACGGATGTAAACATATTTTGCCGGCCATTCAATTTGTTTGGCAGCAAACTGTTTTTTCAAAGTATCTTCTTTACGCCTGAAAACATCTGACACTTTACCAAAAGACTTTTGGTAATCCACAAATGAGTTCTGTGCGAAAGAACCCATGAGGATGATCATGAAGAAAGAGGTAAGCAGAATTTTGTTCATAACTTGTGGGTTATGTAAAAATATATGCTTTAATTGATATGGAAAAGCATTATTCGATAAATTAAATGTTTTTACCGACGATTTTCATTTCTCCACCCTTAAGTATTGTTAATTAGTCATTTATCCGATCATTTTATCCACTTTAAAAGTTGCCCCTCAGTTCCTGTTCACGTTCAATGGCTTCGAATAAGGCCTTGAAATTGCCTTTGCCAAAACTCTTTGCACCCTTGCGCTGGATGATCTCGTAAAACAGTGTAGGCCTGTCCTGGACTGGCTTTGAGAACAATTGAAGCAAGTAGCCTTCGTTGTCCCTGTCCACCAGGATGCCCAGTTCCTTTAAAGGTTCAAGGTCTTCATCGATATGCCCCACCCGGTCCAGCAGATCGTTGTAGTACGTCACCGGAACCTGAAGAAACTCCACACCCCGGTTACGCAATTCAGTTACCGTATGTACAATATCATTAGTAGCCATAGCCACATGCTGCACCCCTTCGCCCTGGTAGAACTCAAGGTATTCTTCCACCTGGGACTTCTTTTTTCCTTCGGCCGGCTCATTGATCGGAAACTTGACGTACCCGTTACCGTTACTCATCACCTTGCTCATGAGGGCAGAGTATTCTGTTGAAATATCATTATCGTCGAACGATAGAATATTGCGGAATCCCATCACTTCTTCATAGAATTTCACCCATGGATTCATCTGGTTCCATCCCACATTTCCTACACAGTGGTCAACGTACATTAACCCTGTTTCAGAAGTTTTAAAGTGTGTGGGGCTCCATGACCGGAAGCCCGGCATAAATATTCCGGAGTAGTTTTTCCGTTCAACAAAAATATGGATCACATCTCCATAAGTATCTATTCCTGAGATAATTACCTCGCCTGATTCATCTGTTAACACCTCTGGTTCTCTACAGCTCTTACCACCTCTTTTCGTAGTTTCCTCCCAAGCCTGCCGTGCGTCATCCACACGAAGGGCGAGCACCTTAACGCCATCGCCGTGTTTCTCAACATGCTCAGCAACGGGGGTACCGGGCCGTAAAGAGGAAGTCAGTACAAAAGTTAGTTTTTGCTGTTTCAGCACATAGCTGACCCGGTCTTTCAACCCGGTTTCAGGGCCCGCGTATGCGGCTGCCTGGAAACCGAAGGCGTTCATATAATAATGGGCCGCCTGTTTCGCATTGCCCACATAAAACTCCACGTAATCTGTTCCCTGGAGGGGTAAAAAGTCGACCCCTGGATTTTTTTGTGCTTCGATGGCGATCATAAACAACGTTTGAAGGTTAGGCTGAAGGAGTCAAAATTAGTTTAATTATCTTCACACCCATGAAAGCAGGAATCTTAGGCGGCGGCCAACTGGGCAGGATGTTATTGCAGGAAGCCGCTAATTACCAGGTGGAGACCTGGGTGATGGAAAAAGACAGGGACTGTCCTGCTGCCCACCTCTGCCACCACTTCATTGAAGGGGATATCCGGGAATTCGACGCCGTGTATGCTTTTGGCCAGTTGGTTGACGTTCTTACCATTGAGATTGAGAACGTGAACGTGGAAGCGTTGGAGCGGCTGGAAGCTGAGGGAAAGACCATCATTCCGAGGCCGTCTGCTTTACAAACGATTAAGAACAAGATCTTACAGAAAGCATATTACGAGGCGCACAGCATTCCTTCCCCGGCCTTTGTGGTTACCCATTCTAAGGAGGACCTGCTGGGGCGAGCTGATTTTCTGCCTGCGGTACATAAACTGGCCATGGGGGGATACGACGGTCGTGGTGTCCAGGTGATCAGAACGCCGGAGGATTTGGCTAAGGGATTTGACGCGGCCAGTGTGCTTGAAAAAATGATCAACATCGACAAGGAGATCGCCATTACGGTGGCCATTGGCAAGAAAGGCGAGCACGTGATTTATCCCCCGGTGGAAATGATATTCGATCCCTACCTGAACCTGCTGGATTACCAGCTCTGTCCAGCGGATATCCAGAAAAACACTTTGTGGAAGGCGGAGGCCATTGCTTTAGCTGTAGCGCGAAACTTTGGTTCTCCCGGTTTATTTGCCATTGAAATGTTTGTTGACCGCACGGGTGATGTGTTTGTGAACGAAACGGCTCCCCGGGTTCACAACAGCGGCCATCACACCATTGAAGCTCATTTCAGTTCGCAATTTGATATGCTTTGGAGGATCATGCTCGGCTATCCTTTGGGAAGTACAGCCATCATTATGCCCAGCATCATGATCAATATTTTAGGTGCAGAAGGACATAAAGGCACGGCGGTGTATGAAGGCATGAACGACGTGCTGGCCATGGAAAACGCCTACGTACATATTTATGGAAAATCAAATACGGCCCCGGGCAGAAAGATGGGGCATGTAACCATATTGGAAAGGGATAAGTCGGACCTGATGAGAAAGGCCGGCAAGGTTAAGCATTCGTTCCGTGTGATCAGTTAGCATATAAAAAGAAACATATGACACAACCACTGGTGGGTATTATCATGGGATCAGACAGTGACCTTGAGGTAATGAAAGGTGCAGCTGATTTTTTAGATACGTTGGGAATCCCCTTTGAGCTCACGGTAGTTTCGGCCCATCGCACGCCGTTGCGCATGGTGGACTATGCCACAACGGCCCGGGAAAGGGGCCTGAAAGTGATCATTGCAGGTGCAGGCGGAGCGGCTCATTTACCCGGGATGGTAGCATCCCTGACGTCTTTACCCGTGATTGGCGTTCCCGTGAAATCCTCCAATTCGATTGATGGGTGGGACTCCATCCTTTCCATACTCCAGATGCCGAACGGGGTTCCCGTAGCTACCGTGGCGCTCGATGCGGCAAAAAATGCGGGTATACTTGCGGGAGAGATCATCGGCGCATTTGATGATGCCGTAGGCAAGCAGATGGATCAGTTCAAGCGGGATATGACAGAAGAAGTACATATTAAGGTAGAAAAACTCCGGAAGGCGGGCTGGGATAACACCCTCGATTCCGAGAACTAAAACATGGAATATGCAAGGCTGGCAGCACACACTCTGCGTAGAGAATAAATACATGGAATATGCAATACAATATCAGTGAACTGGCCCGGATGATCGATCACTCCCTGTTGCATCCCACGATGACGGACGAGGATCTGGAGCAGGGTTGTAAAGTGGCTATTGAGTATAAAACGGCCTCTGTTTGCATCAAGCCCTATGCGGTAGCCAAATGCGCGGGCTGGTTGAAAGGAACGGGCGTTCTGGTGTGCACGGTCATTGGCTTCCCGCATGGATCACATACCACTGCCAGCAAGGTGGCAGAAACAAAAGAAGCCTGTGAGTTGGGCGCTACGGAAATCGATATGGTGATAAATATTGGAAAGGTATTGAGTGGTGACTGGGGTTATGTGGAAGACGAGATCCGCCAGATCAATGCAGAAGCCGTGAAGTACGGTGCGATACTGAAAGTGATCTTTGAAAACGACTATTTGAAAGATGATCATAAAATAAAGCTTTGCCGGATCTGCTGCGGCATACCTGTTGCTTTTGTGAAAACCTCTACCGGTTACGGTTATACGAAAGGCGACGATGGAAAGTTTTCCACTAAAGGCGCTACGGTAGAAGATTGCAAGCTGATGTTGGCCAATGTAGATACCGGGGTACAGGTGAAAGCCGCAGGGGGCATTCGCAGTCTGGATGAATTAATGGTAATGAAAGACCTCGGTGTCAGCCGCATTGGTGCCACTGCAACTGCGGCCATTATCGAAGAGGCAAAGAAACGCAATGGCCAGGCCAGCAAAAACACGTCCAGTACGGATCCCTCTGGATATTAATTGACTCATTGGCTAATTAGCTCATTGACTAATTCTTTAGGTGTTGACATCCCTCAGGAACTTGGGCGGGAAGAATGAGTAAATGAGTAAATGAGCTAATTGTATTAAAGTGCTAATTAGTCAATTGACAATATAATGAACTCTTGCTCGAGCGCAGGGGAATGTTCGTATAGCGCATCGATGAAATCCTTCCCGTATCGGGCGTAATAAGGCATGAAATTATCTACACGCTCCTGTAGGCTGGCATTGGGAAATAATTGACCTTTGATTTTCAACAACTTGTTTCGCTGAATGTCGAATTTTCTTTTTTCAGCCCGCAACATTTTTTTGCCGGCCTCATTGATCTGCTTCTGCAGCCTGGTATGCAGGGCCTCCATGTGTTGCACAAGGGTATGATCTATCGCCGCTGCCTTTAACTTGAATCCGTCGAATAATTTTGTAGCACAAGCCGTTTCATCCTGCACATCAAGGATTCGGGTACTATGGGCCCTGACGTATTTATCGATCAGGTCAAAATCCGGAAGGAATAGATCTTCGATGGTAAAGCCAAAATTCGAAAGCTTCTCTTCCTGTTCTTTACTGCCCATGAGGAAACTGTTTCTCAAAATCAGGACAGGAAACGGAACGGCGTATTGATTGAAAAGTTGCTTCATTTCCAGCCAATAGGCTACCTCTGCCCCACCACCTATGAAGGCGATATCCGGCAGGATGGTTTCCTGGTATAAGGCCCTTAGAACCACATTGGGACTAAATCGTTCGGGACGAGCTTCGAGTTCTTTTCGAATCTCGTCTTGCGTAAACCGGATCTCAGTATGCTCTACTTTAAACCCTCCCGCATCTTCTACGATACGTTCACGGATACCTTTGTCGAGATAGAATAAATTGATCTCGCGTGGATTAACCTGCACCTTGTAATGGGATTGCAAGGCTTCCCCGGATCGCTTTACGAGGTTATGCGGAACATGGGAGAAAAGATCTTCTGTAAAAACGGCCGACATTTTTTTCTTTAGCCGAGGATCTTCGGCAATCAATACCAATAAACCGAAGGAGGAGAAAAGATGGTTCACCAAACGGAAAGTGGCATCCGCAATGTCGGTCCCCTCCTGATAACTGTCCCGCAGGATTGAGATCAGTTCCTGCCCGTGAGGGAGAATCCCAAGTTGGCCTTCGAGCTGGGCGATCAGTTGCAACAGCGGCTTGTCAACCTTCATCCTCCCTACCGCGCCCTGTTGCTTCGTCTTCCATTCCATCTTTACACCTTCCACTTTCACCTGACCAAGTTCTTCCAGGTCATTGTCTTCACTGCCCATATAATATACGGGCACGAAATTATACTGAGGAAGTTCTTCTTTCAGGTAGGCAGCAAGCCTGATTGTATGGAGGATCTTATAAACAAAATAAAGATAGCCGGTGAAAATATTGGGTTGATGCGCGGTACAGATCGTGAAGGTGGACGAAGAGGCAAGTTGCTGAATATGCAATTGCTGCAAATCCGTAGCCTTTCCGTGATAAAGGTTTGAAAATACCTCACAGAGCAGGGTACGGTCCGTATTATAAGCAGCCCTCTCCGCAATGGCAGATTTGATGCCCTCAAGATCTGGCGGATGACTATAAAATGAGCGAACCGACTCCTGATTGTTCAGGTAATCCACAATGAGGCCGGAGAATAGCCCCGTTCTCTCATATGGCATGAATCGCGAAGAACAATCCACCGGTAATTGATTTGTTAATGATGTTATTAAACAAGTTCCCCTTCCAGGTCAAAATCGTACGCTTTGGTGATCTTCACCTGCACAAAATCTCCGGGCCTCAGGGTACGGTTTGCGTGCACGATCACTTCATTATCCACTTCAACCGAGTCAAATTCAGTACGCCCCAGATACCTGCCTGCTTCTTTTTTATCGATCAGCACTTTAAATTCTCTGCCCAGTTTTTCCTGATTCTTCTCATAACTGATCTCCTGCTGCACTTCCATCACTTCACGGGCTCGTTCTTCTTTCACCTCTTGCGGAACGTCATCTTCCACATCATAGGCCGAAGTTCCCTCCTCATGGGAGTACGTGAAGATCCCCACCCTATCGAACCGATGCTGTTGCAAAAAACTTTTCAATTCTTCCACGTCATCTTCTGTTTCACCCGGATAACCGGCAATCAGTGTTGTCCTCAAACAAATATCAGGAATTCGCTCCCGGATCTCTGAAATAAGCACATTCATTTCTTCACGGGTGATCTGCCTTTTCATGGCTTTGAGCATATTATCTGCGGCATGCTGCAAAGGCATGTCGAGGTAATTGCAAATATTATCCCTTTCCCTGATCGCGTCGATGATCTCCAGCGGGAATTTAGAGGGGTATGCATAATGCAACCGGATCCATTCAAGCCCTTCCACATCTGCCAAAGCATGCAGCAATCTCGGAAGGTCCCTCTTCTTATAGAGATCAAGACCGTAGTAAGTTAACTCCTGAGCGATCAGCATCACTTCCTTTACGCCACGTTTCACCAGCATTTTTGCCTCGGCCACCAATTCTTCAATGGGCTTACTCAGGTGTTTTCCGCGCATCAGCGGTATGGCGCAAAAAGAACAGGTGCGATTGCATCCCTCGCTGATCTTCATATAGGCATAGTGAGATGGCGTACTGAGCAGGCGTTCACCTACCAACTCCGACTTATAATCCGCTTCAAAACGTTTCAGGATCTGTGGCAATTCCATAGTACCGAAAAAAGCATCTACTTCAGGGATCTCTGCTTCCAGGTTATTGCGATAGCGCTCACTAAGGCAGCCTGTGACATACACCTTATCCAACTTACCCTTTTTCTTAAGTTCAACCTGCTCAAGTATGGTATTTACTGATTCTGCCTTGGCTTTATCGATAAACCCGCAGGTATTGACAATAACGATATTGTGGTCCTTTTTCCGGTTCTCATGGACCACGTCAATATCATTGGCCAGTAACTGGCCGCTGAGTACTTCACTATCCACCAGGTTCTTACTGCAGCCCAGGGTGATGATATTGACCTTATCTTTCTTTAATGTCCTTGTCTTCATAAATGCCCCGCGAAGATAGACAATGTATGACCAAAATCATGGCCGGTTTGGCCTTTAACATATGGTTTATGGTTGACAAAAAATCTTTCCCGAATAGGGATATGGATTGACATTGGGTTGTTTTACTAACTTCCGGTCAAATTATCTCTATGAAAAGGCCTTTACTCGTCATCATCCTTTTTTTCTCCACCATTCATCACGCAATGTCGCAGAACCTGATCGTTGGGTCTTTCAATATCCGCTATGATAATCCGCGCGATACGGGAAACCTTTGGGCGGCGCGTTCACCCGTTTGTGCTTCCCTGATCCGTTTCCACGGGTTTGATATTTTAGGTACACAGGAAGGCCTTAAGCACCAGTTGGACGATCTTCAACGGCAGTTGCCGGAATTCGTGTATTACGGAATAGGCAGGGATGATGGTAAAAATAAAGGAGAACACGCTGCTATATTCGTCAGGAAAGATCGTTTCAAGGTGTTGGAACAGGGGAATTTCTGGCTATCCGAAACGCCGGAAAAGCCGGGTCCCGGATGGGATGCAAACTTAAACCGGATCTGTACTTGGTTGAAGCTGGAGGACAGAAAACTCAGCAAAACGTTTTATGTTTTCAATGTGCATTACGACCACCAGGGGGTGCAGGCGCGTAAGGAAAGCAGTAAGTTAATGTTGAAGCAGATCCAGGCGATTGCAGGAAACCAGGATGTAATATTTACGGGCGACTTCAATGGCAACCATCAGAGCGAATGGTACCTGTTGTTAAAAAACAGCGGGATGCTGAAAGATGCCTTGTTTGAAACGAATAATGCTTACCGGAATACAGGCAGCTTCAATAGCTTCAAGAACCATAATGAATCGAAGGATGTTATCGACCATATTTTCGTCAGCCCGCGTTTCAAGGTAAAACGCTACGGGATTCTCACAGATACCTATCATGGGAAGTACCCTTCGGATCATTATCCTGTTCTCGTTGAACTAAATGATTAAACGAACGGCCGGAACTTCAGGGCATTCATCACATGTATCACATTCCCTTAAAAATGCTGTCCACAAACTCATGTTTGTTGAACACCAGCAGGTCTTCCATTTTCTCCCCCACCCCTACAAATTTTACAGGGATTGCGAATTGGCTGGCGATGGCAAGCACCACACCGCCTTTTGCGGTGCCGTCCAATTTAGTAATGGCCACGGCGGTCACATCAGTAGCGGCGGTAAAATGTTTGGCCTGTTCGAGGGCGTTCTGACCGGTAGAGCCGTCCAACACCAGGAGCACTTCGTGTGGGGCATCCGGGATCACTTTCTGGATCACGCGGCGGATCTTACTTAATTCATCCATTAAGTACGCCTTATTGTGCAGCCTGCCTGCGGTGTCAATGATCACTACATCGGAGCCACGGGCCACCGCGCTATTCACGGAGTCGAACGCGACTGAAGCGGGATCGCTGCCCATTTCTTTCTTCACGATAGGAACCCCTGCCCTTTCACTCCAGATGGTTAACTGGTCTACCGCTGCGGCACGAAAGGTATCCGCGGCCCCGAGGAGCACGGATTTTCCGGCCAGCCTGAAGTTATTGGCCAGCTTTCCGATGGTGGTTGTTTTACCCACCCCATTGACGCCCACCACCAGGATCACATAAGGTTTGGTTCCCTGAGGGGTAGAAAAATCACGATAGGATTGCTCTTTCGCATCCACAAGAATTGATTCTACTTCCTCTTTAAGTATCTGATTTAATTCACTTGTATTCAGATATTTATCTTTTGCAACACGCTGTTCTATTTTCTCAATTATCTTAACCGTTGTATCGATTCCCACGTCTGCGCTGACAAGTGCATCTTCGAGGTTATCAAGCACTTCTTCGTCTATCGTGCTTTTTCCTGCAACTGCTTTGGAGATTCGGGAGAAGATATTTTCCCGGGTTTTCTCCAGCCCTTCATCGAGGCTTTGCTTTTCTTTCTTACCGAATATTTTGTCGAATAATCCCATAGACTGTAAAATTAAAGATAGAGATCGTACCTCATCAGGAAATCCTGGTGCATTTCATTTCCCAGGCGGAATAGCGTGGTTTCATACACCACGAACCCTGCGCGTTGGTAGAACCTTATAGCTTTGTTATTCTGCTGCCACACTTGCAGCCAGATGGTCTGGTAGAGGTCTTCCCTGGCCACTGATTTGATCTTCTCCATGAGTGCCTTTCCAGCATTATAGCCCTGGTATTCTTTCAGGATATAGATTCGTTGTACTTCGAGCGCCCTGACCTTCTCCAGGGTCTTCGCCTGCCTGTCGTCCCGAAGTTTGGTGAACCCCACCGGCTCCCCGTCCAGAAACGCAATAAAGAATCGGGCGTGCGGATTACGAAGTTCTTTAGTGATCACTTCCTCTGAAAACGCCTCACGAACGTACATCTCCATGTTTTCTGGATCGTTATGCTCCTCGTAGGTCTCCACAAAAGTCTTTTTTGCAAGGCCGAGTATGATATGACCATGCTCCGGGCCTGCCTTTTCTATCGTGATCGTTTTATCCATATTTGCCGCAAAGGGTAGTAAAAATAACAAAAGCTGTCCTGAGTATCAGAACAGCTTGCGTCAATGCGAATATTTTTGAATTATTTCTGGGCCAGGAATTCCTTGATCTTATCCTTATGGATGATCTGCTCCTTGAAAGTATAGGCTCCAGACTTAGGGCTGCGGACGGCCCTGATCACCTTGGTATAATTCTTTGCTTCGGCAGAAGCCTTGGCATCCTTGATCTTTGCGTTTTTTGAAGCTGCTTTTGCCATGACTATTTAATTTCCTTGTGAATGGTATATTTTTTCATGATCGGGTTGTACTTCTTCAGCTCAAGACGCTCAGGCGTATTCTTCTTATTCTTAGTGCTGATATAACGGCTGGTTCCTGGAAGGCCGGTAGTTTTATGCTCCGTGCACTCCATGATCACCTGTACCCTGTTGCCTTTCTTTGCCATTGTCGGTCGTTTTTGAATTTAATTAAATATGTGAGCCGTTAGCCCTCATTTCCTTAACCACGTTATACAAACCCCTCTTGTTGATGGTCCTGATCGCATCCGCAGACACTTTCAGCGTCACCCATTTGTCTTCCTCAGCCAGGAAAAAACGCTTGGTTTGCAGATTAGGCAGAAACCTCCTCTTCGTCTTAACATTTGAATGGGAAACGTAGTTTCCGCCGATGGGCCTTTTACCTGTGATCTGACATACTCTAGCCATTATCTACCATTTTTGGGAGTGCAAAGGTCAGCAATTCCCTGCATATTTCAAAAAGAATTTGCACTTATTATAGGACTAATTTTCCCGAACTACTGAATAAACAGCCCTTTATGCCTGTTGATATTGGCACCATAGACAAATATCTTCCTACCCTGCCAACAGAACTGCACACCGAAATTTCCGGTTTTGCAGACCATATCAGTCTTCCTAAAGGTACATCTTTACTGCTCGAGGCCAATATGTAAGGTTGATACCGGTGGTTTTAGAGGGACTGACCAAGGTGTTCACCCGGGTGGAGGAAAAGGAACTGCTACTTTCCTATATCAAACCCACTGAAAGCTGTGTGATGTCGTTTTCCGTCATTTTAAATACTGGGAAGAGCCGGCTATTTGTTAGCTTGGAGTCGGATTCTACCGTTTTATTGCTTCCACAGGACAAATTACAGGGGTTGATCAGGGCCTACCCAGCCTGAATAATCAAATCTTCCACCTTTATGATATTTGTTATGCCGACCTGATAGACACCTTACAGCAACTGATTTTCAACCGGTCTGACGATCGGCTGCTTACCTATCTGAGCGAGCTATCCGAACTTCGGGGCACCCCTTTTGTGGCGGTAAAACACCGTGACATAGCGCAGAACCTGGGTTCTGCGCGGGAAGTGGTTTCAAGGACCATCAGGAAACTGGAGATCGAGGGATGCATCCGGCAGACCGATGAGGAAGTTGAGATCCTATAAAATAATGGCCATGGTGACCAAGGTCACCAAATCCGTCAGCCACGTTAGGTAATTTTGAGGTACAAAAACTGATAACATGAAAAAAAATCTGGGAAATGCCGATAAGATGATCAGGATGGTTATTGCAGCCGTTGCAGCCCTATTATTCTTCACCAACGTCGTAACCGGCACATTGGGCATAATCGTGCTGGTAGCAGGTGGTGTACTTCTTGCAACATCATTGATAAATTTCTGCCCATTGTATGCTATTCTGGGCATCAACACCTGCCCAAGAAAGGCCTGATAAATTGTAAATCTTTTGACCATGGGAAAGTTCCAGGACCTGATCAATGACGAAAAGCCACTATTGGTTGATTTCCATGCAGCATGGTGCGGGCCTTGTAAAACCATGGCGCCGGAACTCAAGAAGCTTGCTGAGAAAGAAGGCGACAAGATCAGGGTGATCAAGGTGGATGTAGACAAGAATCCACAGGCCGCATCCACGTATCAGATAAGCAGTGTACCCACCCTGATCCTGTTTCAAAAAGGCAAGCTGCTATGGCGACAAAGCGGAGCAATGACGGCGAGTCAGCTCTCGGGCATCATTAAACAATTTACCCATTAGCTCATTGGCTCATTGACTGACTGCTTAAGAGCAAAATACCCTATTTAAAATGCTCGGTTACCTGCCACAAGTGATAACCAATGAGCTAATGAGCCAATGAGCCAATGGGACGTTGAGCCAATACCCCCATTTGTGACTTTCCCTACATTCTCCGTATTTTCGCACCTCATTCAAACTATAATCAATTGTTATGGCATACGACGTAATTGTTCTGGGCAGCGGCCCGGGTGGATATCCAGCCGCGATCAGGGCTTCACAACTGGGTTTTAAAGTGGCGATAGTAGAGAAGGAAAGTCTGGGTGGTGTTTGTTTAAACTGGGGTTGCATCCCTACCAAAGCTTTGCTGAAAAGTGCGCAGGTTTACGATTACATGAAACACAGTGCCGAATACGGTATCAACAGCACGGGTGTTTCTCACGACTTTGGGGCAGTGGTAAAAAGAAGTCGCGGTGTAGCAGATAAAATGAGCAAGGGCGTGCAGTTCCTCATGAAAAAGAACAAGATCGATGTGATCATGGGCTTTGGAAAGATAGCCGGAAAAGACAAACTGGAAGTGACAGATGCAGAAGGGAAAAAGCAGGTTGTGGAAGGAAAATATATTGTGATTGCAACCGGAGCCAGAAGCAGGCAATTGCCAGCTATGCCGGTTGATGGCAAGAAGATTATTGGTTACCGGGAAGCAATGGTACTTCCGCAGCAACCCAAAACCATGATCGTGGTCGGCAGCGGCGCCATTGGCGTGGAGTTTGCTGATTTCTACAACAGCATGGGTACCAAAGTAACGGTGATCGAATTCATGCCCCGCATAGTGCCGGTGGAAGACGAAGACATCAGCCGTGAATTGGAGAAACAACTCAAGCGTAAAGGCATCACCATTATGACTTCCGCGGAAGTCACCAAAACCGATGTATCTGGCCCAGGAGTAAAAGCCACAGTAAAAACCGCCGCTGGCGAGTCTATGATGGAAGCCGATATCCTGCTGAGTGCCGTGGGTATACAGTCTAACCTCGAAAACATTGGACTGGAAGAAAACGGGATCAAAACAGAAAAAGGAAAAGTAGTGGTTGACAAATACGGACAAACCAGTGTGCCGGGTATCTTTGCCATTGGAGATTGCTCCCCTGGCCAGGCTCTCGCCCACGTAGCCAGCAAAGAAGGCATTAATACCGCTGAATACATTGCCTACCTGGAAAAGAAAAGCCATCACCAGCCCGATGCGATCGATTACAATAACGTTCCGGGCTGCACTTATTGCTCTCCTGAGGTAGCATCGGTTGGATTTACAGAAAAAGCTGCAAAAGAGGCCGGCTACGAGATCAAAGTGGGCAAGTTTCCATTTATGGCCAGCGGCAAGGCCAGCGCATCGGGAGCTACTGAAGGATTTGTAAAAGTGATCTTTGATGCTAAATACGGCGAATTTCTGGGTGCCCATATGATTGGGCAGGGTGTTACTGAACTGATCGCCGAGGTAGTGACGGCCAGAAAATTGGAAACGACGCATCATGAGATCCTGAACGCCATTCATCCGCACCCAACATTGAGCGAAGCGGTGAAAGAAGCGACAGCCGCCGCATATGGTGAAGCGATAGATATTTAATTGCTACATAAAAAATTGTAAAAAAGAAAGGTTGTCGCGGATGCTGGCAACCTTTTCTTTTTATGCTTTACGGATGCCTATTGTTTGCCAAACACTTGCTTCAAGATGTCCGATGTTCTCGCCACCGGATCTAAACGGATCTTTTCTTCTTCCCTCGCCAGTTGGAAGAAAATGCCCGACAAAGCCTTTTCTGTAACATAGGCAGGAAGATCTGGATTGATTTTTTCCCTGCTCACTTTATTATAGCTGGTAAATTCGGTGTTCCAATATTTTGTAGCCTCCACTTTCTGCAGTGACTGGTCGATCACAGGTCGGAATGCTTCTGTGAGTTGAGCAGTAGTTTTGGATTGCAGATAGGTGGTTGCGGCGTTATTGCCGCCATTCAAAATACCCATGGCATCCTGAATGCTCATCTCCTTTACCGCCTTCACAAATATGGGAGTCGCCGATTTTGCAGCATCTTCTGCCGCGCGGTTCATGGTTTTCACTGCATCATCTACCTGGCGACCAAGGCCTACCGACCTCAGGGTTTTTTCCACTTTTTTTGCTTCTTCAGGCATGAGTATTTTGATGGCCGCATTGCCAAAGAAACCATCAGCGGCAGAAAGGGATTTGGTACCCCGCTCCGCTCCCACAACTAAGGCTTCTTTTAGCCCTGCCACCACCTGATCGCTGGTCAGGGAGCCACCGGCCGACTTCTTCATGAGCCGTTCCAACGGATTCCTGATCTTGATGGCCCCCAGGGAATCCCGGGTAGCCTGGGCCTGTGACAGCGGGGAGTATGACATGAACAGTACAATGAATGGTAATATTCTTTTCATAGTCGCGATCGGTTTAAACAAATCTATTACCTAAAACGTAAAGGGCAGGTTAATGTTATCATTAAACCTGCCCTGTTTTATTCCCTACCGGAACAAATATTATTGCTTAACGAACCTTATGATCTGCTTTCCAGCGTCTTCACCGATCTTCACGAAATAGATTCCGCGGATAAAAGACGAAATATTCAGGCTGAAATTATTTGAAGTAATTACCCCCGAAGAAACTACCCTGCCGTCAGCAGCATATATACTGAAGGTGCTGCCTGCGATGCTCTTCTCATCTTCAGAAGAGATAGTGATACGGGAAGTGGCAGGATTAGGGAACAATTTAGCAGACGCTGCAGCTGCCACCTGGGCTGGTACAGAAACCACCTCGTTGTTGCCACTTGTTACGGCTGGAGTTACAAAATAGGGTTGACCTAATGCTTTTGACGAAAGAATTGAATTCCTGATTCCACCTTCTGCAAACAGCACACGCATTCTTTTCACCTGCCCCTGCGTGAACATCATCATACTGGCGTCGTTGGTGAAGTCCATAAAATTCATGAACATATCTCCGTATGGATTTGCAGCAGAACAGCCCGTTCCAATTCTGGGGAAAGAAGGAGCACCCTGATTGTATGTTTTCTGCTGGGGAGTATCATCCACTTCGTCAGAACCACATTCTTTGTCGCCCCACAGGTGCTTCAGGTTAAGCCAGTGACCTACTTCGTGAACAGCTGTTCTTCCTAATCCAAAACTGCCTGCGCCTGAAGCTCCAAAATTACCCATCTTGATCACCACGCCGTCTTTATCCGCAGGTGAACCGGGAGCTGAAGCATAACCCAATAAACCAGGGATCATATTACAAACCCAGATGTTAAGATAGCTGCGCGGATCCCAGGGAGCAATACCGCCAAACGCAGGATTCTTCACCTTGTCGTCATTTGACCACATTTCACGAGCCGATTTTGTGCGGGTGATACCTGAAGTTGCTTTCCCCTTAGGATCAACCTTCGCGAGTACAAATCTTATGTTTGAGACTCCCGCTACTTTCCGGAATACAGCAGGCACCTTTTCGATATCTGCATTCTCACCATTAAAATTTGTGTTCAGGGCGTTGATTTGGGAAACGATCTGCCCATCGCTGATATTTGAAGAAGCTGAATACAATACATGCACTACAACAGGAATAGTAATCACATTTGTTTCAGAACTGCTTCCGTTGGAAGACTGGGCAATAACTGCATGGCACAACAATGCCAGGAAAAAGGTAGTAAAAAGTCTCATTCGTTTTAGATTTCAGGGGTTCGAATGGCTTTCTCAGATAAGTGCGGATTATGGCGTTCAACAGGATCGGATCAAATAATATCATAGACAGGCCGTCTGGCCTGAGCAGCACGCCAGGCAGTGGACCAACGTTTCAAGAGGATTGGATCAAATGATATAATAGACAGGCCGTCTGGCCTGAGCAGCACGACAGGCAGTGGACCAGCGTTTCAAGTGGATTGGATCAAATGATATAATAGACAGGCCGTCTGGCCTGAGCAGCACGACAGGCAGTGGACCAGCGTTTCAAGAGGATTGGATAAAAAAGAGTAATGCACAGGCCGTCTGGCCTTAATTTTACATATACCTAATTGCTCGAAGAGTGTTTGCCCGAGATGTTAATCTTAGAAACGGATTGAAGGATAGATTTTAGAGACGCCTTCTGTAAATAATCGGATGTTGCAGAGAAATGTTCCGGCTAACAGAAGTGTAGCAACTCAAAACAACAAAATTTATTGCAATATTCAAAGCCTTTTGGACCAAAATTCACCAATGCGGTTAGCTACATCTCTTTCTATTATTTACATTTGACCAATAATTGATTGATAAAAAGAACGTTAAGTTCAGACCAGCGATCCCTTATGTTAAAAAAATTTTTTTTCGTTTCTTGTTTTTCAGTCCTGATTTCGTGCAATTCGGGCAACAATAGCGAGGCAGGCAGTGCCGAAGCGATCGCTCCCGAGATACAGGAGGCTCCCATCATCCCCTATACTATCGTCAATGCCTATCCCCATGATACTGCGGCTTTTACACAGGGTCTGGAGTTTTACAAGGGTACGCTGTATGAAAGTACAGGTCTTGAAAACAGGTCAAGCCTTCGTAAAGTGGATATCAAATCGGGCAAACCCATAGAACTTAGGAAACTGGATCCCAAACTCTTCGGGGAAGGCATCACGGTTTTGAACGATACCCTGTACCAGCTCACCTGGCAAAATCACAAGGTTTTGATCTATGACCCTGTTACCCTCAAGCCTCTGGGAGAGCTGGCCTGGAGCAATGATGGCTGGGGCATCACAAATGACGGAAAGTTGTTGTACCTGACTGACGGATCGGATAAAATATACGTGGTTAAGCCCGGAACACTTAAACTGGAACGGGTGATTTCCGTTAGCGACCATCTGGGTCCCGTTAACAACCTGAACGAATTGGAATACGTGAACGGCAGTATTTATGCCAACAGGCTGGACTACGAGTATGTGATCCGTATCAACCCAAACAACGGTCATGTTACGGGCAAACTAAATTTTGCTGACATCCTTAAGAAATACAGTAAGATGGACCTTTCGTACCTATCCGCCAGCCCACATGGAGCCGTACTCAATGGAATTGCCTGGGACACCGGCAGAAAGAAAATGTTCGTCACTGGCAAACTATGGCCCCTAATGTTTGAAGTTCAGTTGAAGCCCTGATTTTTTTGCCACAATACATATCTTTACCTGCATCATTTAAAATGCTTAAAAATATACCCCGATGAGCCTTGTTGATTCGTTTGAGAAGATCGCCGTTCAGATATTTGACAATGATAAAACTGCTTCGGCCCATGTGGCCCGTGAGATCTCGGATCTGATCAGGCAGAAACAAAAAGAAGGCAAAACCTGTGTACTCGGCCTTGCGACCGGCTCCTCTCCGAAGACTCTCTATAAAGAACTGATCAACCTCCATAGGACGGAAGGACTTAGTTTCAAGAACGTGGTGACTTTTAATCTCGATGAGTACTTCCCTATCGAGCCTGACGCGCTTCAAAGTTATCACCGATTCATGGACGTTCATCTGTTCGACCATATCGATATCAACAAAGCAAACACGCATGTTCCTGACGGGACCATCGAAAAAAATGACGTACGTGCTTATGCCACGGATTATGAAATGAAAATTGAGCTCGCCGGCGGCATCGATTACCAGGTGTTAGGTATAGGTCTTAATGGACACATCGGTTTCAATGAACCAGGCTCCGGACGCCAGTCGGGCACTCGTTTGGTAGCGCTCGACAATACCACCAGACTCGCCAATGCCTATGAATTTTCGAGCGTTGCACAAGTTCCACGTTTAGCCATCACCGTTGGTATCAATACTATTTTAAAAGCCAAGAAGATCGCCCTGCTTGCATGGGGATTGCACAAGTCTCCCGTGATCAGAGCCTCTGTTGAAGGTAGCATGACCGATCATGTTCCCGCATCATTTCTCCAGGAGCATAACAACTGTACTTTTTTCCTGGATGAAGGCGCTGCGCAAGAGTTGACGCGTTACAAATCACCATGGCTGACAGGGGAGATCGAGTGGAACGAAAAGCAGATCCGCAAAGCGGTTTGTGGTATGGCCCTTGAACTGGCGAAGCCCGTTCTGATGCTTACCGCCAATGATTACAACAATTACGGATTAAGTGACCTGATGGTCAAATACGGCTCCGCCTATGACATCAATCTTAGGGTGTTCAATGGTATGCGTGACACCATTACTGGCTGGCCCGGCGGAAAATATTCTGAAGAAGTCCCGAGGCATCCGGAGCGCAAAGATCCTAAATCAAAAAGGGTGATCATCTTCTCCCCTCACCCCGACGATGATATCATTTCGATGGGTGGTACATTTATTCGTCTTCATGAACAGGGCCATGATGTACATATAGGCTATCAGTGTTCGGGCAATATAGCGGTGAGTGATGAATTTGTAATGAGGCAGATAGATTTCGCCGTGGAATTCGATTCCATATTCGAGATTGACAAAAGCAGGGCGAACAGCATTTGGCAGGATGCCGGTGCTTTTATCCAAACAAAAAAGTCGAATCAGAAGGATACCGAAGAGATCAGGGCCATTAAAGGGCTGATCCGCCGCACTGAGGCCAGGGCCACCTGCCGGTATGTGGGCATCAAGGACGAAAACATCCATTTCATGAACCTGCCGTTCTATGAAACGGGGCTCATTGAAAAGAACCCTGCCGGTGAGGCTGATATATTGCAAACGATGGAACTGATCAGGGAGGTGAAGCCTCACCAGATCTTTGCTGCAGGCGATTTTGCTGATCCACACGGCACCCATAAGGTTTGTTTTGACATTCTGTTTGAGGCATTGAGAAGACTGAAAGCCGCCAACGATGAATCGGTTAGCGAGTGCTGGCTGTGGTTGTACCGGGGTGCCTGGGCCGAGTGGGATCTTTGGGATGTAGACATGGCCATTCCGATGAGCCCGGATCAGGTGATACAAAAAAGAAACGGCATATTCATCCACCAGTCTCAGAAAGACGGCGTGGTATTCCAGGGTAGTGACAGTCGTGAGTTCTGGCAACGTGCTGAAGAGCGCAATGCCGGTACGGCAGAAATGTATGACAGGCTCGGCCTTCCCAAATATGCGGCGCTGGAAGCGTTTGTCAGGTGGGAATATTAATCAATAGACTAATTGGCTCATTAGCTAATTGGAGTTGGAAACAGGTTCCTTGCATATTACGGGAAGGAGACTAGAACAGAAGTTTGGCAAAAAGGGCGTATTGTACTATTTTTGCCATCCCCAAAATGGGAATGGCCCTGTAGCTCAATTGAATAGAGCATCTGACTACGGATCAGAAGGTTTCAGGTTTGAATCCTGACAGGGTCACTAGATAATCAATGGGTTACACATGTTGTAGCCCTTTGCTTTTTACCCCGTTAACAACAGTATTAACAACAAATATTTTCCATTCTTTTTTTTACGCCTGCTGTCGGCTACCCCATAATTCGGCCAGTTTCATTTAGGGTTAATACCTGATTCATTAACTTTAAACAATTAGATTATGAAAAAGCGATTTACAGAAAGTCAGATTGTCTGTATCCCACCGTTTAAGCCATGTCCCAGTGCGGTATTTTTTGCCAGAACTGCAGTAGTAGCATATACATGTTAGATGTATTGTGTAGATGTATAAGTTCCGTAAGCCTCTAACCAGCCCCATCAATATTTTCCAAAAAAACTTTTACATGAGGCGCTATTTTTTCTGTGGATATCCCGTTTGAAGAGTGTCATGCAAAGATGCGATCTTTGTCATATTTATTACTCATCAGCTTATGTATCCCTCCCATTCAGACGCAAAGCTAACCGTAGGACAACTATTGACCAGGTTAAGAATGACCCATCAACCGGACATTAAGATGTTCGCTGGGGCTTTACAAACTTCTTATACCACTTACCGTAACATTGAACGTGGTAAACGGGAGCTGAGTTTCCTGATGGCATTGAGGATATGCCGGTTTTATCAACTGGATCTACATGAGTTTATTTCCATGCTCAGTGATGAAGAACTTGGCCGCACGGATTTCTCAGTGATCAAGGCAAAAGAAAAAATAGAAAGAAAAAAAGCCGCCGCATCAAAAGCAAAAGTGATTGCAGCTATTCAGAGGGGTAAGTAATTTTAAACCGGGGCATTACATTTCCTTTATCATTTTCAATGCCTGTTTTTCAGCAATGAGTAGTTCGGGGTTTTTGCTATATTTTTTAATGCGTTTACGAACCTATTGTTTTTGCCATTCAGGAATTTCAGCAGACTCATCTTGTTGCAACACATCCAGCAGTTGCAGCTTCTCTTTTTTAGGAAGTGCTCTAATTAAGTCAATTATAATACTCCCCCATTTTCGAGACCAAAAGGGTGCTTTGCTAGGTTAAGATTCTTGGTGGTATCATTGGTAATCATGCTGCGTTTTTTATGGACTGCTGATACCTGTCTTCTGGGGTTTGCAATGTGGTGTGGTGTGTTTTCTGGTGATAGTAGGCGATGTGGTCTTGAACTCCCCTATAGAGTTCAAGACCATCATCAGCCGGGTTGAGATAGATGTAATCATACTTCAA